>Ga0164292_10000180_pt1 | contig 44199 bp, 45 predicted proteins | sample GEODES117metaG_FD_111486 | JGI IMG/M metagenome (GOLD analysis project Ga0164292, IMG submission 111486) | Eutrophic lake water microbial communities from Lake Mendota, Wisconsin, USA - GEODES117 metaG | ecosystem: Environmental > Aquatic > Freshwater > Lake | place: USA: Lake Mendota... | reverse complement strand
CGAAATGCCGGCGTCGGCACCGTGGTTGCGCTGATGCTGCCCTATGTCATCTGGATGTTTGTGGTATGGACCGCGCTCTTCGCAATCTGGAAGATGCTGGGCCTGCCATGGGGCATCTGAAACACGCGGGCCGGGAGCCCGGAATGGCCCCGGCCATCTCCACATCGCTCCGCCCGGCCGCCGCCCTTGATGGGCGGCCGGGCGGGTGCCATCGCCGGTCAGGCCATAGCCCCGGCAAGGGCCTTTCGACAGTCCGGAGAGACCCCACGTGACCATCAACCTGTCGAGCGGCGCGGCGCAGACGCATCCGACCCAGTGTCTTGTGATCGGGGTCTTCTCCGACGGCGCGCTGACGCCCGCCGCCAAGGCGGTGGATGCCGCCGCCGGCGGCAAGATCGCGGCGCTGGTCAAGCGCGGCGAGTTGACCGCGGCGGCGGGCTCCACCTTGACGCTGTTCGATCTGGTGGGCGTGGCCGCCTCACGCGTCGTGCTCGTGAGCCTCGGCAAGTCCGCCGAATTCGACGGCCGCGCCTATCGCCAGGCGCTGGCCGGGGCCGGGCGTGCAGTTTTTGGCGGGGTCGCCCTCGACGCCGCCGTGACGCTGGCCGACGCGCCCGTTCCGGGCCAGCCCCTCGTCTGGGCGCTGCGCGAGGCCGCGCGGGTGCTGGCCGACTGCGCCTACCGCTTCGTGCTCCCGGCCCCGGTCGGCGGCGGCGAGGCCGCCAGGCCTGCGGCGGTGACGCTGCTCATGTCCGGTCCCGCCTCGCCCGACCTCGTCGAGGCCGTCCGACGCGGCGCGGCCGTCGCCGAAGGCGTCGCGGTTGCGAAAGACCTCGGCAACATGCCCGGCAACATCTGCAATCCAGCCTATTTCGCCGCCAGGGCGCGGGAGATGGCGGGCGCGTTCCCGCTGAAGGTCGAGGTGCTCGAACGCGCCGACATGGAGAAGCTGGGGATGGGCTCGTTCCTCTCCGTCGGGCGAGCCTCCGCCAATCCCTGCAAGCTCATCGTGATCCATCACGAGGGCGGCCAGGCCGGCGACAAGCCTGTCGTGCTGGTGGGCAAGGGGATCACCTTCGACACCGGCGGCATCTCGCTGAAGCCTGGCGCCAATCTCGATGAGATGAAGTTCGACATGGGCGGCGCAGGCAGCGTCATGGGCGTCATGCAGACCGTCGCCCGCCTCGCCCTGCCGCTGAACGTGATCGGCGTCATCGCTGCGGCGGAGAACATGCCGGGCGGGGACGCCAGCCGTCCGGGCGACGTCGTCCGCTCGATGTCGGGCCTGACCATCGAGATCCTCAACACCGACGCCGAGGGCCGCCTGCTCCTGTGCGACGCGCTGACCTATGCCGAGCGCTTCAAGCCGGCCTGCGTGGTCGACATCGCCACGCTGACCGGCGCCTGCGTGATTGCGCTGGGCGCCCATGCCAGCGGCCTCTTCGCCAATGACCAACCGCTCGCCGACGAGCTTCTGGCGTCCGGTCTGGCCACAGGCGACCGCGCCTGGCAGATGCCCCTCTGGGACGACTATATGGGACAGTTGCGGAGCAATTTCGCCGACATCAGCAATCTGGGTGGCCCGCCCGCCGGCGCCGTCACGGCGGCGCTGTTCCTCAGCCGTTTCGCCGGGGCCTTCCCATGGGCCCATATCGACATCGCCGGCACGGGGTCCGTGTCAGGCGAAGCCAAGGGCTCGACCGGGCGCCCGGTGCCCCTGCTCACCGACTTCCTCATTGCGCGCGCGTTCCGGGCAGCCTGAGCCCGGGTCCCGCCGCGAGACTTTCCTGAAACAGACAACCCACGGAGCCTACCATGAGCGATCTCGTCTTCATCGCCTTCCCGACCGAGCAAAAGGCCGAAGAGGTCCGCAAGCGGGTTCTTGAGCTGCAGCGCGGCTACCTGATCGAACTCGGCGACGCCGTCGTCGTCGTCAAGGATGAGACGGGCGCCATCAAGCTCAACCAGATGCTTAACCTGACGGGGCTCAGCGCCGCGTCGGGCGCGATGTGGGGCACGCTGATCGGGTTCATCTTCCTCAACCCGCTGCTCGGCACGGCGCTGGGAGCAGCCAGCGGCGCGCTCAGCGGCAAGCTCGCCGATGTCGGCATCAACGACAAGTTCATGAAGGAGAGCGCCGCGGCGCTGCACCCCGGCACGGCTGGCCTGTTCCTGCTGATCCGCAAGGTGTCCGCCGACAAGGTGCTGGCCGAGCTCAAGGGCATCGGCGGCACGGTGATGCACACCTCGTTCGACGAGACCAAGGAGGCGCTGCTGCGCGAGGCGCTGGCCGAGAGCGTGGCCGCCCAGCCGCCCGCACAGCAGTCGACCTCTTGATGGGCGGCGGGGCTTGACGCGCATCCGCCCAACCGGCGGTTGTCCGCCGCCTGCCTTGGGATACACCGGTGCGCTCCGCGCGCACAGCTGGGCCCACGGCACCACCTTTGTCCATCTCGACCAAGAACGTCCCGCGGCGCGTCCGCTTGCCGAAACGCTCGTACCGCGGTCTGGATCGTGGTCGGGTTGAACGTCAAGTCGGCGCTCGCCGTCCCGATTGCCACGCTGGCGCGACTGACCAGGACCGTCACACCAATCGTGTTCACGCCCGTCAACGTGGCGCTGGTCGTGCTGGCCGGCCGACCGGCGCATGAAGCGTTGCGCCCCTGGCGACCTGTCGGATTTGTCGGGGCGGCGCTGACCGGGGGGATGGCCGGGCACCAGATCATAATCATGATTCCGGGTGCGTCTCGTTGATGCGATTTCCCAGCGTCGATCAAAGCGTCGGGATTACGGCCTGGCGCCGCGCGACTCAATTGATCCGGTCGCATCGATGGTCAATTCAACTTGTGCTTCCATGGCGACAAAATTCTTAGGTTCTACAATGATTTTGGAAGCAAAATGGAATTACACGTCGTGCTTGGAAGCAAGTTCCTGCCAAAACCGGACAAGCACGGTAGTCCGATAACTTACAGAATTAGCGAAGAAAAGCGAAATAATGCGCAAATTATCATGATATATTCATTTGCACTCATAACCTGAAGGTCGTCAGTTCAAATCTGGCCTCCGCAACCAAATCAAGGACCGGCCCAATGGCCGGGCTTTTCGTTTTTGCTTCTGAGAAGAATCCAGACTTTGCTTCGACGTGCTGATGTGGCTATCTTTTGTTGCCGGGCTGCCTGATCCGGCCTGCGCCTGTTCAGCCTCTTGCGATTTCCCGCCCCGCCATGGTTCGACGTCCTTCGATACCGCTCACCTCAGTCGGCTGCCGGATTCCTTCGGGGTTCTGGTCATGAGGCTTGTTCGTCCCGGGCGGAGCGCCGGCAGGCAACCTGTCCTGATGATCCTGCATCAGGAGCATTCCACGCCCGGGCGCGTCGGGCGCTTCCTGATCGAGCGCGGCTATCCGCTCGACATCCGCCGCCCTCGCTATGGCGATCCGCTGCCGGCCACCATGGCGCACCACGCCGGAGCGATCATTTTTGGCGGCCCGATGAGCGCCAACGATCCTGATGATTTTGTCCGGCTCGAAACAGAGTGGATCGGCACGGTCCTGCGCGAGGCTGCGCCCTATCTGGGCATCTGCCTCGGTGCCCAGATGCTGGCCAGCCACCTTGGCGCGCGCGTCTATGCCCACCATGAGGGCAGGGCCGAGATCGGCTACTATCCGCTGACCATCACCGACCATGGCGCTGCGGCTGAGGCCAGGCTCAGCCGGCCCTGGCCGCGCCATGTCTACCAATGGCATCGGGAAGGCTTCGACTGTCCAACGGGAGCGACCTGCCTCGCGACTGGCGGGGATTTTCCGATCCAGGCCATCCAGGCCGGCAATGCAGCCTATGGCATCCAGTTTCACCCTGAGGTCACGCCGGCCATGATGTATCGCTGGACCACGCGTGCGCATGAACGGATGGCCATGCCCGGTGCCCAACCGCGCGATGCTCACTTAGAAGGCTGGTACCTGCATGACGCGGCCGTCGCGGCGTGGCTCAACGCCTTTCTGGATCATTGGCTTGCGCTTAAGCAGCCGGCCTGATGCCTGGAGCGCTCAATCTGGCAACAGCCGCAAACTGGTCGGATCTACGCTGGATGATCTGGTGGAGCTGAGGGGATTCGAACCCCTGACCTCTGCAGTGCGATTGCAGCGCTCTCCCATCTGAGCTACAGCCCCAAGGGAGTGCGTTCTAGGCTGGCTAAGTCGAGGCTGTCAATTGCCGCGCTGGCTGCGTGATGGCGCTGTGTCGCATAGGCGTTCGGGATCGGCTCTGAGAAGCTGGTTGGCGAGGGCCGCATATATCCTGATCGTGCTTTCTTGCGGAGCAAGCGTTCGCGCCTCTGCGCAAGACCTCATTGGCTCACGCAAGCTACCGGAAGATCCTCCATGCAATCTGTACTTGATGTCCTTGACCTCGCCCTCAACCTCTACACCTGGCTGGTCATCGCCTCCGCCATCATCAGCTGGCTGGTCGCTTTCAATGTCATCAATGCCAGCAACGATGTGGTGCGCATGGTCTGGGATTTCCTGTATCGCGTCACCGAGCCGGCCCTGAGGCCGATCCGGAAAGTCATGCCCAATCTGGGCGGGATCGACGTATCACCGATCATCCTGCTCCTGATCATCTTCTTCCTGCAAAGCGTGATTGCGCGCTACCTGAGGCCGCTCGTCTTCTGACGAAAGATCGGGCCCTCTCTCAGCGCCATTGCAAGGCGAGATAGACCAAACCTGCCGTGATGAACGGGAAAGGCAGGCTGACCAGAATCCTGAGGCGCACGAACCAGGATGGCATGAAGGGCAGTTCCCAGATCAGCATGCGGTTGAGGGTGTAGAGCGACCAGCCGGTGACAAAGCTCATGACCTGCGGCAGGCCGGCCCCGGCTTTCAGCGCGGCCGCTCCCAGCGCGAAGCCGACCACGGGCCCGCCAGGCGTGAGCGCCCCGGCCAGAGCAGCGAGTGCCACCCCCAAAATCCCCGATCCGGACCCAAAAAGGCCTACGATCTGGTCCTGCGGCAGAGCTTTGGCGATGAAACCCGAACCGATCACGCCCAAGGCCAGCCGGGGCAAAAGGTGCAGGATCTCCCGGGTTGCGGCCTGCAAGGACAGGCCGAGCGTTCCGTCGCGTCGTTGCCATGCGGTCAGCATCAGCCACGCCACAAGCGCATAAAGGATGATGGTCAGTCCGATCAGGATCATGCCGGTGGCGTCCTGTCCGGGGCATCAGCCGGAATGGTTACCGGGATTTTGCGCGCCAGCCAACCGGCTGCGAGCGGCATCCAGCACGACAGAACGGCCCGAAGCATGACCACGTCGGCCCCGAAGAACGGCAATTCCCAGATCAGCATGCGGTTGAGGCCGATCAGCAGCCAGGCCGTGACAAAGGCGACAGCAGCACCCCGGTCGGCCCCGATCACCAGCAGCGCCGCGGCCAGCGGAAACACCGTGAAGGGCCCGGCCGGAAAGACGAAGCCGACGAAGGCCGCGATCAGCAGGCCGCGAAAACCGGAGCCGGCACCAAGCCAGTGCACGATCACCTCGCGCGCCACGAGGCGGCGGATCAGTTCACCGATGAGGGTGCCGGCGATAACCTTCGGGATGATCTCGATCAGCAGCCAAAGGTCATCGATGAAGATATGGCTCACGACCGCCGTGCCGTCACGCTGCCAGACGACCGCCAACGAGACGGACGTCAGGACAACGATGAGCCAGAAACTCCAGTCGAACAATCGGCGTGGGGAGGCTTGCTGCAAGGCCGGCTCGCGGGGACATGAAAAAAGGCCAGGCTGTGTTGCCTGACCTTTTCATTCTTGTCGCCGATCAAGGCTGCGCGCAACCGCAGCCTTCGCATGGCAGGCATCAAGGCCTGCGCGGTCAGGCCTTGACGCCCGCTGCGGCCAGATCGATCTCGGCCACCAATTGCTGATCAAGATTGAGGGAGGCACCGAGGTTGGCGAGAAAATCCACCTCGTGCTGCGTGTCCGGCTCAATAGCGAGGCGTGCAGCCGTGTAGACCTGCGCTGCCAGTTCGGGCGTCGAGGCGGCAGCCGCGATGTCTTCGAAGGAGGCCGGATTGGCCATTTCGTGCTCGAGCCAGGCATTGCCTTCGGGATCGAAGCCGGCTTCAGTCAGCCCGCCTATGATCGACTGGCGTTCTGCGGCATCGACAAGACCGTCCGAAGCGGCGGCGGCGATCATCGCCCTGATCAGCAGGATCGCGGTCTCGTTGCTGGCGGCTTCGGGTTCGAAGCCGGAGCCCGCCGGTGCTGGCAGCGCCGGCGTGCTGGCATCACCCATGATCGGGCTGCCAGCCTGATGGTTCTGGTAGGCCTTGTAGGCGAGGCCGCCGATCAGCGCGAGGCCGCCAAGAGCTGCTGCCGAGCCGACAACCGACCGGCCCGTCTTGGAGCCGAGCACGAGCGCTGCCAATCCGCCAAGGCCGGCGCCGGTGAGCATCTGGTTCTGGCCTGCGAATTCGCGGGCCCGGTTGAGAAGGTCACCGGCCTGGGTGCCGGCGAGTCGCCCCTGTAACTGGTCCATCGCGCCGCTGGCTGCCTGGCCGGCTTGCCCTGCGAGCGCCCCAGCCTGCTGGCCTGCATTCTGCGCACCCTGGCCAAGCTGGCCCAGCACGGAACCGAGCATGCCGCCCAACCCGCCGCCGGCACCGCCTGCTGTCTGGCCAGCGTTCTGCGCACCTTGTGTCACCTGTCCGAGCACGGAGCCGAGAAGGCCACCAAGGCCGCCACCGGCTGCGCCGCCCTGCTGCCCGGGCTGCGAAGTGGCTTGCGAGCCAGCACTGACCAAAGCATCGAGAAGCTTCTTTGCGTCAAACATCATGATCTCCCTGTTGTGCCGTCCCTGGCACCTTGTCAGTTCATGTAATCATTCAAAAACGTCACACCAGTGACGCGCTTCATCTCATGACGGCAAAATTGCCGATGCGGCGCGAGCCAGCGCGGTGATCGCGGCAAAATCCCGGCTCTTGACCAGCCCAGCGGGCGCGATCCAGGAGCCGCCGAGGCCGACGACGTTGGGCAAGGCGAGATAGGAAGGCGCCTTGCCGGCGTCGATGCCCCCCGTGGGGCAGAAGGCGATGTCCGGAAGCACCGGGTGGAAGCCCTTGAGCGCTGCGATTCCGCCAGAACTTTCCGCAGGGAAGAACTTCAGCGTCATGAAGCCCATTTCCCGCAGCCGCATCGCCTCCGACACCGTGGCGATGCCCGGCAGGAACGGCACGGAACAATTGGCCGCGACCTCCGCCAGCGCCGGTGTGACGCCGGGGCTGACGAGAAAGCGCGCACCCGCCTCCAGGGCTGCTGCCGCCTGCGCCCTGTCCATTACGGTGCCGACCCCGAGCACCGCATCCGGCACAGCCTTGGCAATGGCCCTGATCACAGCCAGCGCATTGGGGCTGCGAAGGGTCATCTCCACAATCGGCAGGCCACCCGCCACCAGGGCACGGGCGAGGGCCACGCCATCCGCCGGATCATCGACACTGACGACAGGCACGATCCGGGCAAGCTTGAACAGGTCGCGGGCGGCAATCTGGGCCGGAGTGGAGGCGATCATGGCGGGGTTCCTTCCTGGCTTCAGCGCCTTGGTCTCGCCTGTGCTGGCAAAGGCAGGCCTGATGTCTGTTTCAGGGTTTCGAGCACGATCTCGGAACGAACGCGCGCGACGCTTTCATGGGGCAGGAAGACCTCGTTCACAAGTTCCGACAGCTCTCGCAGGTCACGCACCACCAGTTTCAGCAGGTAGTCCGCCTCGCCGGTCAGGGCATGGGCTTCGAGGACAGCCGGCGTAAGCCGCACGAGATCACGGAAACGGAGGGCATTGCCGCGCGAATGGGTATCGAGTGCAACGTGGATGAACACCGTGACGGCGAGGCCGATGCCATCAGGGTCGATCAGAGCCCGGTAGCCCTTGATGATGCCGGTTTCCTCGAGCCTTTGACGTCGCCGGGAGACCTGACTGGCGGAAAGCCCGATCTGATCGGCAAGGCTGGCATTGGTGAGCGAGGCATCATCCTGCAAGGCCGCCATCAGCCGCCAGTCGAAGCTGTCCAGCGTGGTGATTTCCTGCATATAGGTACTCATTTCCGCACCAAACATGCATCAAACAGGCAAAAGCCATATTTATCGCACGGTCTGTGCACCAGCAATGCGCTATCTTGCTATTCATAACAACGTCTGTCCAGAGGAGGACCGCCATGGGACCGTTTCCGCACGATGCTGCGCCGCCAGTCATCACACCTGCCAACCCGATGGGCACCGACGGTTTCGAGTTCGTTGAATTCGCCCACCCGGAGCCCGAGGCGCTGAAGGGGCTGCTGGTAACGATGGGGTTCGTGCCCGTCGCCCGCCATCGCTCCAAGAACGTCACGCTCTACCGTCAGGGCGATGTCAATTTCGTCGTCAATGCCGCGCCCGATTCGTTCGCACAGCATTTTGCCGCCGAACACGGCCCCTGCGCCTGCGCCATGGCCTTTCGCGTGGTCGATGCCAATTTCGCCTTCCAGCGCGCGATCGAACTGGGTGCCGAGCCGTTCGAGGGCAAGGTCGGGCCGATGGAACTCAACATCCCGGCCGTGAAGGGTATCGGTGGGTCGCTGCTGTATTTCGTCGATCGCTATGGCGACAAGGGATCAATCTGGGACATCGACTTCGTCTGGACAGGCGAGCGGGATCCCAGGCCGGAACCCGCCGGCCTGTATTACCTCGACCACCTGACGCACAACGTCCATCGCGGTCGGATGGATTTCTGGGCGGGATTCTATGAAAAGCTGTTCAACTTCCGCGAGATCCGCTTCTTCAACATCGAGGGCAAGCTGACGGGCCTGATAAGCCGTGCCCTGACCTCGCCGTGCGGCAAGATCCGCATTCCGATCAACGAGAGCCTTGATGACAAGAGCCAGATCGAGGAATATCTGCGCGCCTACAATGGGGAAGGCATTCAGCATGTCGCCATGGGCTCGCGCGACATCTACAGCTCGGTCGAGGCGCTGCGCGCGCGCGGCCTGCCATTCATGCCCCAGCCGCCGGACACCTACTATGCGCGTATCGACGGGCGTGTTCCCGGCCATGGCGAGGATGTGGCGCGGCTCCATGCCAATGGCATCCTGATCGATGGCGAAGGCGCGGTGGCGCTTGGCGACAAGGAAGGGCGGATGAGCAAGGTGCTCCTCCAGATCTTCTCCGGCACCGTGCTCGGTCCGATCTTCTTCGAGTTCATCCAGCGCAAGGGCGACGAAGGTTTCGGCGAAGGCAATTTCCGGGCGTTGTTTGAATCGATCGAGGAAGATCAGGTCCGGCGCGGGGTTCTCAGCGCCGCCGAGTGAGGACCGTCACCGGGCCATGAATTCGACGGAAGCCGACAAGTTTGCCGGCGCATAGAGGATGCGCCGGTGGCCAAGACCGGGCAGCGCTTTGATCGTGACATGTCGCCCGCTGCAGCCGGCGCTTCAGCGCTGGCAAAGGGCACTTCCTTGTCATTGGGCGCGTGCAACACCAGCGTTGGTGTTTGCGTCCTTTGCAGCGCTGCGCGCCGTCAGACCGACAGGCTCGCCAAAGCCATGAAAGATGCGCGGCATGGAATGCGGTGCGGCGATCAGGACAAGCCGGCTTATCTCGATCGCAGGCTGCCCTTCAACCAGACCGCCGATCAATGCGGGTGCGATCGCTGCGCCGAATGAGTGGCCGATGATGCCATACCAGGGCTCCGTTCTGGCACGCAGGGCCTGAAGCGCTGCGATGGCGAGCGGAATGTGCAGGCGCTTGCCCGAGGCTTCTCCATGTCCGGGAAGGTCGCAGGCGATCACATCGAACCCCGCTTCCATGAGAGTTGCCACGAAAGCGGTCATAAAGCCGGCCTGACCGGTCCAGCCATGCAGACGCACCTTCTTGCCGCGTGACGGTGTCTGCTTGCTGGCGAACGCATAGATGCGGATCGTGCCAGCTGGAAAACCCCGACCAAGATAGACAGCATCAGCGGCCTGGGCGTTTTGCAGCCGCGTGTTGGCCTGATCCGTCGCCTTGCGCTGACTTTCGTTCAAGCGCGGCGCGCGCTGTGGCGTGCAGATGTGCTCGAACATCAGGTTGCCCGTCAGGCGCGGGGCGATGATCGAGCCTGGGCGGACGAGTTGGCGGATGACCTGCAAACCGAGCAGTAGCATCTGCATCCTCTCCTGTTCATGGCCGAACATGAGTGTTCAACCATGAACCTCATTGTTCAGCCTTGAACAAAATAAGAAGCGATTGTGCCGATAAGCAGCGCGGTGACTGATCCACAGGGAAATGGCGAAGACAAGCCGAGGCAGCAGACCGAAGCTGGGCTGACGCCTTGGGACATGCCGCGCTTTTGCAACTGGATCGCAGTCGCCAAGGTGCATGTGCTGGTTGAGAAGGCGATGGCTGCGGGTCTGGCACCTCTGCTGCTCAAGCTGCCGCACTAGGACATCCTGGCCAATGTCTACAGGTTTTCAGGCCTGACCCAGCAGGAACTGGCAGACGGTATGCCGGTGGGCCGCTCCAACCTGTCGATGCTGCTGCCCGAGCTTGAGCGGCGGGGTCTGGTGAACCGTGTGCCAGACAGCGAGGACGTGCGGGTGAGACGGCTTTCACTCACCGCCGAGGGTCGGATGCCGACCTTGCGGGCCCTGAAGGTGCAGGTTCAGGTCATCGAAAACATGATGGCAGCGCCCTCGGCTGAGGAATGCGAGGCTTTGGGCGACCATATGCGCCGGGTTGGGCATCACATGCTGGCCAATCCGCTGTCAGCGGATACAGCGGTCTAGCCGAAACCAAAAATGGCCGCCTGGAGGGCGGCCATCTTCTTGTGCCTCAGCCACGCGCCGTTACCGCGCGGGCTTTTCGTGCGGTGCATCGCCCCGGGTCTTCCAAAGCGAGTAGATGATCCCGGCGGCGATCAGCAGCACCGTGATGCCGAGCGAGTATTCCGGCGGAAACTTGCCAACCAGATTGTTCCAGAAGATCTTCAGACCGATGAAGACCAGAACGATGGCCAGCGAGTATTTGAGATAGTGGAAGCGGTGGACCATGGCCGCCAGCGCGAAATACAGGGCGCGCAGACCGAGTATCGCCATGATATTCGCCGTGTAGACGATGAACGTGTCGGTGGTGATGGCGAAGATCGCCGGCACCGAATCCACCGCGAAGACCAGATCGGCGATGTTGATGACAACGAGCGCCAGGAACAGCGGCGTGGCCCAGAGCACGACCTTGCCGGACTTGGGGTCGGGCTGGCGCACGAAGAACTTCTGATCATGCAATCCGTCTGTGACGCGCATGTGCTTCTTCATGAAGCGCACGACCGGGTTCTTCGACACATCTGGATCGCCCTCCGGCACAAACAGCATCTTGATGCCGGTCGCGATGAGGAAGGCACCGAAGAAGTAGAGGATCCAGCTGTAGTTCTGCACCAGAGCCGCGCCAACCGCGATCATGATACCGCGCAGCACGATGACGGCCAGGATGCCCCAGACCAGTGCGCGATACTGATATTTGCGCGGGATGGCGAAGAAGCCGAAAATCAGCGAAATCACGAAGACATTGTCGATCGACAGCGCTTTTTCGATGAAGTAGCCGGTGAAGAAGGTGATGCCGGCATGTGTCTGGTCCGATGTGGTTATCACACCCGCTTCGTAGGCCCACCAGATGCCCGCGCCATAGATGATCGCAAAGCCAAAATAGAAAAGCGACAGCCACAGGCTTTCCGTGATGCCCATTTCCTTGTCTTCCTTGTGCCAGACTCCCAGGTCGAACACGAGCAGGGCGATGACGATGGACAGAAAACCCGCCCACATCCACAATGGTTTGCCGAGCCATTCGGCGATAAGCATGTCAGGCATTTGCCGGATCCCGTGAGTTGAGTGAACGTCCGGTCCGGCCTGTCACATGGACCTGCCGCATGGACGCATCATTTAAGCTACGTTGGCTCCGACATCACGGGGCGTTCGGATGATATCAACGAACGCCTAGCCGCCAGAGGGGCCCGGTCACCAACTCCGCTGATGTGGGGCGCTTCGCCGCAATGTCAAGGTTTCGCCACGATGTTGGGAATCGCATCGCCCGGTTGTGGTGATGCCGGCGAATGGAATCGCCAAGTATGAAGAACACAAGTATGATGAATATTTGTGCAATCGCACTAAAAATGCGCACCTGTTGCCCGCTGCATCGACCGAACCCGGCGCTGCAATGCCGGTCCCGTGGAGCTGACACGCATCCGGAGCGATGCCGGGCGGCACGGACCTTGCTACACTTGACGTGAGCCAGACTTGTGGTGTGATGTCCCGGACGCGAGATCCAACCGATCCCGTGAGGTCTTTCCTGTCCGGCTCACAGACCTTTTCAGAAGCCAACCATCCTGATCATCCGGTCAGGCCTTGATGTGGAGTTGCCTGTCGATGACCTCCCTTGTGTCCCTTGCCCGCGCCAAGGCGGCGCGTTTCATCCGCCGGGCCGTGCTTGCCGGTGCCGGCGCAGCCGCGCTGCTCCTTGCTGCCGTGCCGCAGGCGAGCGCCCAGACCGCGATCCGGTTCACGCTGGACTGGCGGTTCGAAGGTCCGTCGGCACTGTTCCTGATGGCTATCGAGAAGGGCCACTTCAAGGCCGAGGGTCTCGATGTCACCATCGACACGGGCAACGGCTCGCGTGAGGCGATCCCGCGCGTCGCCTCCGGAACCTATGACATGGGCTTCGGTGACGTGAATTCGCTGATCCGCTTCCGCGACGAGAACCCCACCGTCGATCTGAAGTCCGTGATGATGATCTATGACAAGCCACCCTTCGCGATCGTCGGGCGCAAGTCGCGCGGCATTACCGCCGATGTGAAGAGCCTGGAAGGCAGGAAGTTCGGCGCGCCGGCTGCGGACGCCGCCTTCGCCCAGTGGCCGATCTTCAAGACCGTGAACAAGCTCAACGACGCCGCCATGAAGTTCGAGAACGTCGGCTTCCCGGTGCGCGAGCCGATGCTGGCCTCCGGTGAGGTGGACGCGGTGTTCGGCTTTGCCAATTCGTCCTACATCAATGTGAAGTCGCGCGGCGTGCCGGTCGATGACATCGTCACCATGCTGATGGCCGACTATGGCGTCGAGCTTTACGGCAACGTGATCATGGTCTCGCCGAAGTTCCTGGCCGAGAAGCCGGAGGCCGTGCGCGGGTTCCTGCGGGCCCTGACCAAGGGCGTGCGCGACACCTTCAAGGATCCGGCGGCAGGCGCTGCGCTGGTGATCAAGCGCAACGATGTTGCCCGCCTCGAGGTCGAGACCGAGCGACTGAAGATGACGCTAGACCAGAACGTGATCACGCCCTGGGTCAAGGCCAACGGGTTCGGCGGCATCGACAAGGGTCGCTGGAGCCGCGCCCTCGACCAGATCGGCCTGACCTTCACCTTCAAGGACAAGGCCAGGGCCGGCGATGCCTTTACCGATGCCTTCCTGCCTGGCGCAGCCGACCGCGCCATGTGACCTGCCCCCTTGTGAAGCGGGCTATATGATCCCGATTTGGCACCGGCCCGGTCTTGCGGGCCGGTGCCAGCCTCCTTCGCCTTGTCAAGCATGGGTTCCTTTCCGCCGGACAAAGCCCGCCTCCTCGCCCGCTCCTGCGGATTGGGGAAAGCCGATGGGTGATTGTGCCCTCAACCTGAACGGTGCCTCATGAGCTACTTCGTTGACGTGCAGAACGTCACCCATGTGTATGGCGGTGGTGACGGGACGCCGGCAGTCGAAGACCTGACGGTGCGTGTCCGTGAAGGCGAGTTTGCGGCGCTTGTCGGCCCTTCCGGATGCGGCAAGTCGACGATGATGAAGCTGGCGACGGGCCTGCAATTCCCGAAGAGCGGAACGGTGATCGTGGATGGCGCCGAGGTTGCTGCCCCGTTGAAGATCACCGGCATGGCTTTCCAGAATCCCGTGATGCTGCCGTGGCGCACCGTGCTCGACAACCTGCTGTTGCCGCTGGAAATCGTCGAGCCCCATCGTTCGCGCTTCCGCGCCCACAAGCATGAATATGTGGCGCGTGCCGATAACCTGTTGCGCTCGGTCGGCCTTGCCGGCATGGGCGAGAAGTTCCCGTGGCAATTGTCGGGCGGCATGCAGCAGCGTGCGTCCTTGTGCCGGTCGCTGATCCATGAGCCGAAGCTCCTGATGCTTGACGAGCCGTTCGGAGCGCTCGACACGTTCACGCGCGAGGAATTGTGGTGCGTGGTGCGTGACCTGCATGCGGAGCGCGGCTTCACGGTGATCCTGGTGACCCACGACCTGCGCGAGGCGGCGTTCCTGTCCGATCGCATCTACTGCATGAGTTCCCGCCCCGGGCGGATCATCGCCGAGCGCGAGGTCACCTTGCCGCGCCCACGCGATCTCGACGTGACCTACACGCACGAATTCGCCGATATCGTCCAGGACCTGCGCAACCAGATCCGCAACGCGAGAGTGGCCGTCTGATGGACCGCAAGACTTCCCTGAAGCTGGCGCCTTACCTGTTCACGATCGGATTTTTCATCCTCTGGGAGGTCGCCTGCCGGGTGCTGAAGGTCTCGACCTTCGTGCTGCCGCCACCGTCCGCCGTCTGGAGTGCGATGGTCCAATATCAGAGGCCACTGCTGATCAATGCCTTCCACACCCTGTGGATGACGACGGCCGGCTTCGGCCTGTCCGTGGTGTTCGGCATCGCGCTCGGGCTGATTGTCGGCTCATCACGGTTTCTCTATGCCGGCCTCAACCCGCTTCTGGTTGGCTTCAACTCGATTCCGAAGGTTGCCGTGGTGCCGATCCTGGTGATCTGGTTCGGAGTTGGCTGGCTGCCGCCGGTGCTGACCGCTTTCGTGATCTCGTTCTTTCCGATCGTCGTCAACATGGCGACAGGGCTTGCTACGATCGAACCCGAAACCGAGGACGTGATGAAGGCTCTTGGCGCCAGCAGGCTCGACATCATGACCAAGGTCGGGATCCCGCGATCGATGCCTTATCTGTTCGGCGCGCTGAAGGTCTCGATCACGCTGGCCTATGTCGGCTCGGTGATCGGCGAGCAGAATGCGTCGAACCTCGGCCTCGGCAACCTGATCACGCGTGCCTCGGCCGATTTCAATGTGCCGCTGATCTTCGCAGCACTGATCGTCCTCGCCATTCTTGGTGTCTTCCTCGTCGTCATCGTCGACATGATCGAGGCGAGGACCACGAAGTGGGCGCGGCGCTCCCAGATGTCGAACGCCTGAGCCCTGTCGCAGCTAGGGGGCGCGACAGCGATCATGCTGCCCAGGCAGGGCTGGTGAGAATGGCGATCTGGGTCAGCCAGCCGATGATCCACAGCACCGAGCGGAGCGTGGCCGTATCGGCAACATAAGCGGCGGCATAGCCGACGCGGGCAGCCACGAACAGCATGGCAAGGGTATCGATCGTGCCTTGCGGCGCCTTCATCAGCATCGCTGCGAGCACGGCAGCGGCAAAGAAGGGGAAGGCTTCATAGCTGTTCTGGTGCGCGGCATAGGCGCGGCGGCGGTGCCCGACAAGGCTGTTGGCCCAATCCCGGGGATTGCGGTTGTCGAGGCCTGGACCCCATTTCGCCACACCGGCCATCACGACGGGCATGATCCCGGCCAAAAGAACGCACCACAGGGCAATCGGCATCATTCGGCTCCTTCGGCCCCGTGATGTCAATACGCGGCCTGGACCGGAATGGATCGAAAGCACACCTCAGCAGGTTTCCGGTGCCCCGGTCTGGAGCGGAATCCGGCGTGATTGCATCAGGTCGTCCGCTCTAGCCCATTGTTTTGGCGTCATCTTTATCCACCAACCGGAGCCCGCCTGACGGGATGATGCTCTAGCGCCGTGCGTACCGGGTCTGGGCATCGAGAATCGCACCAAAGGCGCTGGTCGTGTTGGCGAGAGCCTCCGCCATGAGACTTGACGGTGTCGAGATATCGAGCCGGGCCAGTCCATGGGTCTCGCCATGCAGAAGCTGCAACGTCACGCCATGGCGTCTTGCCAGTGCCTTCATGGCGAGATTGTCGGGATGGCACATCACATCCAGCACCGACATGCCGCGGTTCCGCGCGGACAGGAGCACGGCCGCAAACAGGCGGCTGCCGATGCCTTGCCGGCGCCAGCCCTTCTCGACGCTGAAGGCCGCTTCGCCGTGCTGCCGGGGAAAGTCGAGAAGCCCCTGCAACTCACCAGTGGCCCGCACCATGCCATCGACGCAGCACGCATGGACCAGTCCACCGACACAGAAGCTGCGGCCGGCGTAGGCGCGCAGCGCCGCGTCGGTCATGGTCATGCCAAAGCGCCAGCGCCGTGCCTCCTGCTCCAGGCGCAGCAGGTGTGCGATATAGGCTTCGCGCTCATTGGGCCAGAGTTTGCGCACGGTCACGCGCCCCGCAGCCGGAGTGGCTGGCTTGGCGCATGCCATCATTGTGTCAGGATCAGTCACGTCGTGTCGTCTCCTTCGCGGATTGCGCTGCCTCGATGAGGTCAACGCCGCAGATGAAAAAACGACTCCCTAGACTTAGGCATTATGCTGCACCGCAACATAAACGGCAATTGTGACAAATGCCCATGCCGTCTCGTGCGGTCCTTTTTTGTCGCCCGGTCCTTTTTATCGGCCTTGCGCGCCAGGGCCGGTTCGCGGAATGTTGTCCATGAGGCCGGGCAAGAACGGGACATGGGGAGACATGGCATGTCGATGGTGAGATTGCTGGACGACGATGAACTGTCGCCCGCCGCAGCTTCTGTGTTCGCGGACATCCGCGCCACCCGCAACACGGCCTTTGTCGGCAATTTTTGGCGCGGGCTTGCCCATGACCCGGCCCTGCTCCGGCGGACCTGGGAGAGCGTCAAGGACGTGATGACGCCGGGTGCTCTCGATGCACTGACCAAGGAAATGATCTATGTCGCCGTGTCGATGGCGAACAGTTGCGAGTATTGCATCCGTTCCCACACCGCGGCGGCCCGCGCCAGGGGCATGAGCGAGGCGCAACTGATGGAACTTGTGGCGGTGGTCGGCATGGCCAGCGAAACCAACAGGCTGGCGACAGGCCTCGTGATCCCGGTCGACGAGGCCTTCCGCGATCCGCCGCCGAAAGCCGCCGAAAGCCGCGAGCAGAGGCCGGCATGAGCGCGGATCGGCTGTCGCCACGCAAACAGGTCGTGCATTTGTTCTACAAGGGCCTATGGGACCATGCTGACCGGAGCCTGATTCCGGAGATCTTCCATCCCGATTTCACGTTCCGGGGGTCGCTCGGGCCAGTTCTGGTCGGCCATGATGCATTTGCCGGCTATGTCGACACGGTGTCGACCGCCCTTGGCTTCTACACCTCCGACATTCTCGAACTGGTGGAGGAGGGCGAGCCGGTTTCCGGCAAGCTCAGGTTCCATGGCATTCATCGCGCACCGCTGTTCGGGCATGACCCGACCGGTCGGCATGTCTGGTGATTTGGTGCCCCGATCTTCCATTTCGAGGGCATGAAGGTGCGCGACCTATGGGTTCTGGGCGATATCCATGGATTGTTGGCACAGCTTGGCGGCGATTTCCCAACCCAGCCGGTCTGACCAGCAGATGCGTTGTCGTGGCCGGCAACACGCGCTATCAGGCGTCTGACCTCAAAAACTGCCGCTGCAAGGCCTGTTCGTGCCGAATTCTGCTGCCATTTCCCTGATCGACCACTACGACGCGCTGGTCGCCACCGGTGCCATCGAACGCGATCCGGCGCAGGCGCTTCTTGTGCAGCAACTGGAAGACCTGGCGCTGCGACTTGGCGAGCGCGCCCTCGCCAGCAAGGGCCGGGCGCTGGGCTGGCTGTTCGCCAGGGGGCGGCCTGAGCCTGTTGCAATCAAGGGATTGTACATCTGGGGCTCGGTTGGTCGCGGCAAGACCATGCTGCTGGACATGTTCTTTCAGCGCGTGAAGAACGTGACGAAACGGCGGGCGCACTTTCACACCTTCATGGCCGACGTGCATGCGCGCATCCATGCATTCCGGCAACAGGTGAAGGCCGGCCAGATCAAGGATGGCGATCCGATCGCGCCAACCGCACGGGCCATCGCTGCGGAAGCGACCCTGCTGTGCTTCGACGAGTTCGCCGTCACGGACATCGCCGACGCGATGATCCTGGGCCGGCTGTTCAATGCCCTGTTCGCAGAAGGTGTGACGCTGGTGGCCACGTCGAACGTGGAGCCCTCTCGGCTGTATGAAGGCGGGCTCAACCGCACGCTGTTCATGCCGTTCATCGCCGAGCTTGGCCGTCAGGTTGTCGTGGCTCATCTGGATGCCCGCACGGACTTCAGGCTGGAAAAGCTTGCGGGCGCTCTCGTCTATTACCAACCGCTCGGGCGCGAGGCCACGGCTGCGCTCGATCAGGCCTTCGTGCGGCTGACCGGGCAGGCCGATGCGCCGCCGACCAGGTTGACCGTGCTCGGCCACAGCCTCGATCTGCCGCATGCTGCCTTCGGCGTGGCACGGGCTTCCTTTTCGGATCTGTGCGGGCGCAGCTATGGCGCGCAGGATTTTCTTGCGCTGGCCCGCCAGTTCCATACGCTGGTCCTGGACAACGTGCCGTTGATGCAGGCGGAGAACCGCAACGAGGCCAAGCGCTTCATCATCCTGATCGACACGCTCTATGAGAATCGCGTGAAGCTGATCATGTCGGCTGCGGCGGAACCACATCACCTGTATCGCGCCGACCACGGGCGCGAGGCCTTCGAGTTCGACCGGACGGCGTCGCGCCTGATCGAGATGCGCGGCGAGGACTACCTGACGCTGCCGCATGGACGCGGCGCAACCACGGCAAGCAGCAGTTCGACCGGGCTGGTGGAGACCTGATGGCATTGATGCCGCAGACCAAGGAGCCGACCGACATGCGCCTTCTGGCGCTGGCGTCCGAGCACCTGAAGCTCATGGGCGCGCGGCGGCTGACCGTGGTGGCGATCGCGGAAGCGGCGGGCATGACACACGCCAATGTCTACCGCTATTTCCCGTCCAAGCAGGCCCTGATCGATGCGGTGGTCGATGCCTGGATCAAGTCCGTCGAGACGCGCCTCACCGACATTGCGGACGGCCCGGATCCTTCCGATGACAAGCTGGAGCGCATGATCCTTGCCCTGGCAAGGGCGAACCGCGATGGTCTGGGCGAGAATCCTGCGCTCTATGCGGCTTTCCGCGATGCCATGGTGAAGCGCCGGCCGGTGGCGAGACGGCACCGGTTACGGGTGCGGACCCTGCTTGACCGTGTCATCGACGAAGGCATCAGCTCCGGCAGTTTCGAGCCACGCGACAAGGATCGGGCGGCCGTTTTCGTGCTCGATGCGTGTTTCCGTTTCGTGCATCCGGTTGCGGTAGAACTGGAAGGGGATGTTCCGCAGACCCAGTTCGACCAACGTCTGGCCGGCATCGTCAAGGTCATGCTGAGAGCCCTCGCCAGCGGTGCGATCTGAACAAGAGCGGTTTCAAATGACAAAAAATGTCATTTGAAACTAATATTTTCGCACTTAACCCTTTGTTTACAGCTGCTCCTTGGTCAATAGTCAAGTTACTGAATTAATTGATTTTTCAATCGATCCAGCAGATCACCAGCAAAGCGTACCCCGGAACCGGGTCGTCATGCCCCAGCTTGTCCTTGGCCTGCCGTCGAGTCACAGAGGCGCCGGTTTTGCGTGGCTGGTCGATGTGGCACTGCCGATCAACGGGGTTGCATGTCTCCTCCAGTTCACGTTCCGACATGCCAAACGGCAAGGTCCGCCACGCGACCTTGCCCGATCACAGACCTGGAAGGAATGGCTCCATGGCCCGCAAGAAGATCGCCCTGATTGGTGCCGGACAGATCGGCGGAACGCTCGCCCATCTCGCCGGATTGAAGGAACTGGGCAATATCGTCCTGTTCGACATCGCCGAGGGCGTTCCGCAGGGCAAGAGCCTCGATCTGGTCGAATCGTCCGCGATCGATGGCTTCGATGCCCTCTACAAGGGCACCAATGACTATGCCGACATCGCTGGTGCCGATGTGGTGATCGTCACCGCTGGCGTGCCGCGCAAGCCGGGCATGAGCCGCGATGACCTGATCGGCATCAACCTGAAGGTCATGAAGGCCGTCGGCGAGGGCATCAGGACCTATGCGCCGAAGGCGTTCGTGATCTGCATCACCAACCCGCTCGATGCGATGGTCTGGGCCCTCCAGAAGTTCTCGGGCGTGAAGCCCAACATGATCTGCGGCATGGCCGGCGTGCTCGATTCCGCCCGCATGGCCTACTTCCTCAAGGAAGCGACCGGCGTGTCGATCAAGGACATCAGGACCTTCGTGCTCGGCGGCCACGGCGACGACATGGTGCCGCTGGTCCGGTATTCGACGGTCGGCGGCGTTCCCCTGCCTGACCTCGTCAAGATGAAGTGGATCACCCAGGAGAAGGTCGACCAGATCGTCGAGCGCACCCGCAAGGGTGGCGGCGAAATCGTCAACCTGCTCAAGACCGGCTCGGCCTTCTATGCTCCGGCTGCGTCAGCCATCGCCATGGCCGAGAGCTATCTCATGGACCAGAAGCGCGTCCTGCCCTGCGCCGCCTCGCTGAAGGGCGAATACGGCGTCAAGGGCATGTTCATCGGGGTGCCGGTGATGATCGGCGGCAAGGGCATCGAGCGTGTCATCAAGATCAAGCTCAACAAGGACGAGCAGGCGATGATGGACAAGTCGGTGGCCTCCGTCACCGCCCTGATCGAGGCCTGCAAGACCATCGATCCGTCCTTGAAGGACTGAGTTGCCGCAGTCGGCGATCGGCCGTCGACCGTCGCAAGACGTGTCGGCCGGGACGGTTGAGCGACTGCCTCCTGCCCACTGACGATTGCCGTTCCAGAGGAACCCGACATGAACATCCACGAATATCAGGGCAAGGCCGTTCTCAAGGAGTTCGGTGCTCCGGTCTCCAAGGGCTTTGCGGCCTTCACGGTGGAGGAAGCCGAGGCCGCTGCCAAGCAGCTCCCCGGCCCGCTCTATGTGGTCAAGAGCCAGATCCATGCGGGCGGCCGCGGCAAGGGCAAGTTCAAGGAACTGGCCACCGATGCCAAGGGCGGCGTGCGCCTCGCCAAGTCGATCGACGAGGTCAAGGCCCATGCCAAGGAGATGCTCGGCAACACGCTGGTTACGATCCAGACCGGCCCGGCCGGCAAGCAGGTCAACCGCCTCTACATCGAGGACGGGTCCGATATCGAGAAGGAATTCTACCTGTCGATGCTGGTTGACCGCGAGACCAGCCGCATCGCTTTCGTGGTCTCGACGGAAGGCGGCATGAACATCGAGGACGTGGCGCATGACACACCAGAGAAGATCATCACCTTCTCGGTCGATCCGGTCACCGGGGCGATGCCGCTGCATGGCCGCAAGGTCGCCAAGGCGCTGGGGCTGTCGGGCGATCTCGCCAAGCAGGCCGAAAAGCTGGTGGCACAGCTCTACACCGCCTTCGTCGCCACCGACATGGCGATGCTGGAAATCAACCCGCTGATCATCACCAAGGATGCCCAGCTCAAGTGCCTTGACGCCAAGATCTCATTCGATTCGAACGCGCTCTATCGCCATCCCAACATCATGGTGCTGCGCGACGTGAGCGAGGAGGACGACAAGGAAATCGAGGCGTCGAAATATGACCTCGCCTACATCGCGCTCGACGGCACGATCGGCTGCATGGTCAACGGTGCCGGCCTTGCCATGGCCACGATGGACATCATCAAGCTCTATGGTGCCGAACCCGCCAACTTCCTCGATGTCGGCGGCGGTGCCTCGAAGGAAAAGGTCACGGCAGCCTTCAAGATCATCACGGCCGATCCGGCGGTGAAGGGCATTCTGGTCAACATCTTTGGCGGCATCATGAAGTGCGATGTCATTGCCGAGGGCGTGATTGCGGCGGTCAAGGAAGTCGGCCTCAAGGTTCCGCTGGTGGTGCGCCTCGAAGGCACCAATGTCGAACTTGGCAAGAAGATCATCAACCAGAGCGGGCTGAACGTGATCTCGGCGGACGATCTCGATGACGCGGCGCAGAAGATCGTCAAGGCCGTGAAGGGCTGAACGGGCTGCCGATTGCGCTGATCTTTGCGTTGATCGTGTTCGTGCTGGTGATCGCAAGGCGACAGCACAAGAGCTACTCCAGCCATCTCGCCGAGGTAACCCGGATCAATGAAAAGAACCGGGTACTGGGGCGCGAGAACCACGAAATCGCACGGCATAGCCTGATTATTCTGAAAGAAATCAAGACCTTACTGGAAGACAGGAAACCCTGATGTCCATCCTCATCGACAAGAACACCAAGGTCATTTGCCAGGGCTTCACCGGCAAGAATGGCACCTTCCATTCCGAGCAGGCCATTGCCTATGGCACCGTGATGACCGGCGGCGTCTCGCCGGGCAAGGGCGGCTCGGTCCATCTCGGGCTGCCGGTCTTCGATACGGTGGCCGAAGCTGTCAGCGCCACCGGCGCGACGGCGACCGTGATCTACGTGCCGCCAGCAGGCGCCGCCGACTCGATCCTGGAAGCGATCGATGCGGAAGTGCCGCTCGCGGTCTGCATCACGGAGGGCATCCCCGTCACCGACATGATCAAGGTCAAGCGCGCCCTGATCGGTTCGAAAACGCGGCTGATCGGACCAAACTGCCCTGGTATCGTCACCGCCGGCGAAAGCAAGATCGGCATCATGCCGGCCAACATTTTCAAGCCCGGCTCGGTCGGCATCGTCTCGCGCTCCGGCACGCTGACCTACGAGGCGGTGTTCCAGACAACGCGCGAAGGCCTTGGCCAGACCACGGCTGTCGGCATCGGCGGCGATCCGGTCAAGGGCACCGAGTTCATCGACATGCTGGAGATGTTCCTGGCCGATCCGCATACGACCTCGATCATCATGATCGGCGAAATCGGTGGCTCGGCCGAGGAAGACGCCGCGCAGTTCATCAAGGATGAGGCCAAGCGTGGCCGGAGCAAGCCAATGGTCGGCTTCATTGCCGGCCGGACAGCCCCACCCGGTCGCCGCATGGGCCATGCCGGTGCCATCATCGCTGGTGGCAAGGGCGGCGCGGAAGACAAGATCGCAGCCATGGAAAGCGCCGGCATCAAGGTCTCGCCCTCGCCGGCACGCCTTGGAAAGACCTTGGTCGACGTGCTGAAGGGCTGAGAGGCTTGCTGCCGTGAAGATCAGCGACATTCCTTTCGTGACAACGGACTGGGCCAGCATCGAGCCGACCCAGCACTCCGGCGATGAAGGCATGGCGCTATGGCGAACGCAGACGTTCGGCCCTGAAGACAACAAGATCAGGGTGCGGATGGTGGACTATTCGCCGGGCTACGTCTCCGACCACTGGTGCCAGAAAGGGCATGTCCTGTTCTGCATGAGCGGAGACCTTGAAACGACACTTGCCGACGGACGGGTCTATACGCTGTCCGCTGGCCAAAGCTACCAGGTCGCAGACGGGGCGGAGCCCCACCGTTCGCGCAGCATCAGCGGTGCGAGACTGTTCATCGTGGATTGATCCGGAGATATCCAATGGGACGCCAGGACGCCAACGACGTTTTTGCCCAGACTTCGTTCCTCTACGGGGCCAATGCCGGCTACATTGAGGATCTTTTTGCGCGCTACCAGGCCAATCCGGCCTCGGTCGATGCGGACTGGCAGGCTTTCTTCGGTGCGCTGAAGGACGATGCGAAGGACGCCACCACCGCGTCCGGCGGCGCTTCGTGGCAGCGCCCGAACTGGCCAATCCATGCCAATGGCGATCTGATTTCGGCGCTTGATGGCAATTGGGCCCAGGTCGAGAAGAATGTTGGCGACAAGCTCAGGGGCAAGGCGCAGACCAGGAGCGTCGAACTCAGCCAGGCGGACGTGCAGCAGGCGACGCGCGATTCGGTGCGCGCCCTGATGCTGATCCGCGCCTACCGCATGCGCGGCCATCTGCACGCCCAGCTCGATCCTCTCGGCATCGAGGCCAAGAAGGCCAATGAGGAGCTGGATCCGGTATCCTATGGCTTCACCGCCGCTGACATGGACCGCAAGATCTTCATCGACCATGTGCTCGGCATGGAGTTCGCGACCATCCGCGAGATGATTGCGGTGCTCGACCGGACCTACTGCCAGACCATGGGCGTCGAGTTCATGCACATCACAGATCCGGCCCAGAAAGGCTGGATCCAGGAACGCATCGAAGGCCCGGACAAGGAAATCGCCTTCACCCGCGAGGGCAAGCGCGCCATCCTCAACAAGCTGGTCGAGGCCGAGGGCTTCGAGAAGTTCATCGACCTCAAGTATACCGGCACCAAGCGCTTCGGTCTCGATGGCGGGGAATCGCTGATCCCGGCGCTTGAGCAGATCATCAAGCGCGGCGGCAACCTCGGCGTGAGGGACATCGTCCTCGGCATGGCCCATCGCGGCCGCCTCAACGTGCTGACCCAGGTGATGAGCAAGCCGCACCGCGCGCTGTTCCACGAGTTCAAGGGCGGCTCCGCTGCGCCCGATGATGTGGAAGGCTCGGGCGACGTGAAGTATCACCTCGGGGCCTCATCGGACCGCGAGTTCGATGGCAACAAGGTTCACCTGTCGCTGACGCCCAACCCGTCGCATCTGGAAATCGTCGATCCGGTCGTGCTCGGCAAGGTCCGCGCCAAGCAGGACCAGCTGGCCGATGTGGTGGAACGCACCAAGGTCATGCCGCTCCTGATCCACGGCGATGCCGCCTTTGCGGGCCAGGGCGTGGTGGCCGAGTGCCTCGGCCTGTCGGGGCTGAAGGGTCACCGCACCGGCGGTTCGATCCATTTCATCATCAACAACCAGATCGGCTTCACCACCTATCCGCGCTATTCGCGCTCCTCGCCCTATCCGTCCGATGTGGCGAAGATGGTGGAAGCACCGATCTTCCACGTCAACGGCGATGACCCGGAAGCGGTGGTGTTCGCCGCCAAGGTGGCGACCGAGTTCCGCCAGAAGTTCCACAAGCCGGTGGTCATCGACATGTGGTGCTATCGCCGCTTCGGCCACAACGAGGGCGACGAGCCGGGCTTCACCCAGCCGCTGATGTACAAGAAGATCCGGGGCCACAAGTCGACGCTGGAGCTTTATGGCGCCAAGCTGGTGGCCGAAGGCACCGTCACCGAAGCTGAAATCGACGCCATGAAGGCAGACTGGAAGAACCGGCTCGAAGCCGAGTTTGAGTCTGCGCTCGGCTACAAGCCGAACAAGGCCGACTGGCTTGACGGCAAGTGGGCCGGTCTCAAGGCGATCAAGGAAGATGCCGACGATCCGCGCTCCGGTGCGACCGGCGTGCCGGCGGCGGTGCTGCGCGAGATCGGCGAGAAGATTACTGCCGTTCCGGCCGGGTTCAGCGTGCACAAGACGATCCAGCGTTTCCTCGACAACCGCAAGAAGGCGGTCGAGACCGGCGAGGGCATCGATTGGGCAACCGGCGAGGCGCTGGCGTTCTGCTCGCTGCTGCTGGAAGGGCACCCGGTGCGCCTCTCCGGCCAGGACTGCGAGCGCGGCACCTTCTCCAGCCGCCACTCGGTGCTGATCGACCAGGAAACCGAAGGCCGCCACACGTCGTTCAACCACATCCGCGAGGGCCAGCCGCGCTACGAGGTCATCAACTCGATGCTGTCGGAAGAGGCTGTCCTGGGTTTCGAGTATGGCTATTCGCTGTCGGAACCCAACGCGCTGGTGTGCTGGGAAGCCCAGTTCGGCGACTTTGCCAACGGCGCACAGGTGGTGTTCGACCAGTTCATCTCGTCGGGCGAGCGCAAGTGGCTGCGCATGTCGGGCCTCGTCTGCCTGCTGCCCCACGGCTATGAGGGCCAGGGGCCGGAGCATTCCTCCGCCCGTCTCGAGCGCTTCCTGCAGATGTGTGCCGAAGACAACATGCAGGTAGCGAACTGCTCGACGCCGGCCAACTACTTCCACATCCTGCGACGCCAGCTCAAGCGCGAGTTCCGCAAGCCGCTGGTGCTGATGACGCCCAAGTCGCTGCTCAGGCACAAGCGCTGCGTGTCGGATCTGGCGGATCTCGCCGAAGGCTCGACCTTCCACCGGGTGCTGCGCGACGATGCCGAGACCAGGAAGGGCGAGGCCATCAAGCTCGCCAAGGATGCCAAGATCCGGCGCGTCGTGCTGTGCAGCGGCAAGGTCTACTACGATCTTTACGAAGACCGCGAGAAGCGCGGCATCGATGATGTCTACCTGCTGCGCGTCGAGCAGCTCTATCCGTTCCCGCTGAAGTCGCTGGCCAACGAACTGGCGCGCTTCAAGGGTGCCGACATCGTCTGGTGCCAGGAAGAGCCGAAGAACATGGGCTCGTGGAGCTTCGTCGAGCCCTATCTCGAATGGGTGCTCGGCCACTGCGGGGTCAAGGCCAAGCGCGCGCGCTATGTCGGACGCCCGGCATCGGCGGCCACGGCTACGGGCCTGATGTCCAAGCATCTGGTCCAGCTCAAGGCATTCCTCGATGAGGCCTTCGCGGCCTGATCCTTTTCCTGACGCACACAGAAACGAAGGCTCACTGACATGGCCACTGAAATCCGCGTACCCACGCTCGGCGAATCGGTCACCGAGGCCACGATTGGCAAGTGGTTCAAGAAGCCCGGCGACGCCATCAAGGCCGATGAGCCGCTTGTCGAACTCGAAACCGACAAGGTTACGCTCGAAGTCAATGCTCCTGAGGCAGGTGTGCTCGGCGAGATCGTGGCTAAGGAAGGCGAGACCGTCGGTGTTGCAGCCCTGCTTGGCATGATCACGGCGGGCGGCGCTGCCGCTGCCCCCGCTTCCGCCCCGAAGGCGGAGCCTGCCAAGGCCGCAGTTCCTGCCCCTGTTTCCGCGCCTGCGCAGGCGGCGACGGCCAAGGCCGCCGATTCAGGCCCCGCCGTGTCGCGTCTGGCTGCCGAGAGCGGCATCAATCCGGCGACCATCGCCGCTTCCGGCAAGGATGGCCGCGTCACCAAGGGCGACATGCTGGCTGCGATCGCCGCCGGCCCCGGTGTTGCAGCCCCGGCAGCGCCAGCGCCCATCGTGGTGCGCGCGCCTGTCGCGGTGGATGACGCTTCGCGTGAAGAGCGCGTGAAGATGACCAAGCTGCGCCAAACGATCGCGCGCCGCCTCAAGGAGGCCCAGTCCAACGCCGCAATGCTGACCACGTTCAACGAGGTCGACATGGGCCCGGTGATGGCGCTGCGCAACCAGTACAAGGATCTGTTCGAGAAGAAGCACGGCGTGAAGCTCGGCTTCATGGGCTTCTTCGTGAAGGCCTGCGTGCAGGCGCTGAAGGAACTGCCGGCGGTCAACGGAGAAATCGACGGCACCGACATCATCTACAAGAACTACTACCACATCGGCGTGGCCGTCGGCACCGACAAGGGCCTGGTCGTGCCCGTGGTGCGGGAGGCCGACCAGCTCGGTATCGCCGGTGTCGAAAAGACCATCGCCGATTTCGGCAAGCGTGCCCGCGATGGCGCACTGCGCATCGACGAGATGCAGGGCGGCACCTTCACCATCTCCAATGGCGGGGTCTACGGCTCACTGATGTCGACGCCGATCCTCAATGCGCCGCAGTCGGCCATTCTCGGCATGCACAAGATCCAGGAGCGGCCCATGGTCGTCGGTGGGCAGATTGTCGTGCGACCGATGATGTATCTGGCGCTGAGCTACGATCACCGCATCATTGACGGCAAGGAAGCCGTGACGTTCCTCGTGCGCGTCAAGGAAAGCCTCGAGGATCCGGCGCGGCTGGTGATGGATCTGTGAAGCGGCGGACGCGCACGCCGCACCAATCTCACCTGACGTCTGCGGAGTTCCAGGCATGTCCTACGATCTGATCATCATCGGCACCGGCCCCGGCGGCTATGTCTGCGCCATCCGCGCGGCCCAACTCGGGCTCAAGGTCGCGGTGGTCGAAAAGCGCAAGACCCATGGCGGAACCTGCCTGAACGTGGGCTGCATCCCCTCCAAGGCGATGCTGCATGCGTCCGAGATGTTCGAGGAAGCGGGGCATGGCTTCGAGGCTCTCGGCATTCAGGTTTCGAAGCCCAAGCTCGACCTTAAGGCGATGATGGCCCACAAGCAGGACACGGTGGACGCCAACGTCAATGGCGTCGGCTTCCTGCTCAAGAAGAACAAGGTCGACGCCTTTCACGGCCTCGGCACGATTCTCGCTGCCGGCAAGGTGCAGGTGAAGGCGGAGGACGGCACAACGCAGGTGCTGGAGACGAAGAACATCGTCATCGCCACGGGCTCCGAACCGGCCAGCTTGCCAGGGATCGAGATCGACGAAAAGACCGTGGTGACCTCGACCGGCGCGCTGGAGCTTGGCAAGGTGCCGGGCAAGATGCTGATCATCGGTGCCGGCGTGATCGGGCTGGAACTCGGCTCAGTCTGGGGCCGGCTCGGTGCGAAGATCACCGTCGTCGAGTATCTGGACCGGATTTTGCCGGGAATGGACACCGAGGTGGCCAAGTCCTTCCAGCGCATCCTGGAAAAGCAGGGCATGGCGTTTCATCTGTCCTCGAAGGTCACCAAGGTCGAGCAGGGCAAGGGCGGCGCCAAGGTCAAGGTCGAGCCTGCTGCCGGTGGCGAGGCGACGGTGCTGGACGCGGATGTCGTGCTCGTCGCCGTGGGGCGCAGGCCCAACACCGACGGGCTTGGGCTGGACGCGGTCGGTGTCGCCATGGAACGCGGCAAGGTCACGATCGGACACCACTACGAAACGAATGTGGCCGGCATCTATGCCATCGGCGACGTGGTCAAGGGTCCGATGCTGGCCCACAAGGCCGAGGACGAGGGCGTTGCCCTGGCCGAGATCTTGGCCGGCAAGGTAGGCCACGTGAACTATGACGTGATCCCCGGCGTGGTCTATACGATGCCGGAGGTCGCGTCCGTCGGCCATACCGAGGAAGAGCTGAAAGCTGCCGGCATTGCCTACAAGGCCGGGAAGTTCCCCTTCACAGCCAACGGCCGGGCCCGCGCCATGCGCGCCACCGACGGGTTCGTGAAGGTGCTGGCCGATGCGGCCACGGACCGGGTGCTGGGTGTTCACATCATCGGCCCGAATGCCGGCGACCTGATCCACGAATGCGCCGTGCTGATGGAATTCGGTGGATCGTCCGAGGATCTGGCGCGCACCTGCCACGCTCACCCGACCCTGTCGGAGGCTGTCAAGGAAGCGGCGCTGGCGGTCGAGAAGCGCGCGCTGCACATGTGAGCCGGCCGCAAGGTCCGGTCCCGGACGCCGGCCAAAGGCTTTCGGTTTACATCAAGACTACGAACACCATCGCCTGTTCCAAGGGGTGACAGCGGCCATGGGCCATGGCTATACTCGAGCCATGTCCAACACTGCTCGTCTTGCCGATGATGTTCTTTCTGCCCTCTCCAGCCGGCGGCAGATCGCCCCGCTGACCAGCACGGTCGGGCTTGATGTGGCTCAGGCCTACCGAGTCTCGCGCGCCGTCACCGCGCGCCGTGTGGCCCACGGCGAGGTGGTCGTTGGCCGGAAGATCGGGTTCACCAACCGCACGATCTGGGACGAATACGGGGTTCATAAGCCGATCTATGGCCCGGTCTATGACAGCACGCTGCGTGAGGTCGAGGGCATGATCGGCGGTGTTTCGCTGGCGGCACTGGTTGAGCCACGCATCGAGCCTGAGATCGTGCTGGGGCTGAGTTCAGCACCGGAAGCGGGCATGGACGCCACGGCCCTGATGGACTGTATCGGCTGGGTTGCCCACGGCTTCGAGATCGTGCAGTCGCTGTTCCCGGGCTGGGTCTTCAAGGTCGAGGACTGCATCGCTGCATTCGGTCTGCATGGGGCGTTGCTGCTCGGGCCGCGCCGCCTGCTCGGCGACCATGAGCGGGCGGACTGGCTCGTGCGGCTCGGGGACTTCAGTGTTCACCTGTCACGCGATGGTCTTGACGTCGATGTCGGCCATGCTTCCAACGTGTTGGACGGTCCGGTCCATGCGCTTCGCCATCTGGTCGAGACGCTGGCTGCGGATGCTGATGCCAGCCCGCTCAGGGCTGGCGAGATGATCACCACCGGAACCGTGACGCGCGCTTTCCCGATTCTGCCTGGCGAACGCTGGACGACCCGGCTTGTCGGCCTCGACCTGCCCGGCATGGATGTGACCTTCGCGTGATGCGGTCATTGCCTGTGACGTGACGTCACCAGCTCCTCACCCCGCATTGCGCCGGGTCAGGAAATCTCCCATCCGCTCCAGCGCCTGTTCGATGTTCGGCAGGGAGCTGGCATAGCTGAGCCTGATATAGCCTTCGCCGTGCACGCCGAAGTCCGGCCCGCCGATGGTGGCGACGCCGGCATCTTCCAGCAATGCGGACGCCAGAGCCTTGGCTTTCCAGCCGGTCTTCGAGACGTTGGGAAAGGCGTAGAAGGCCCCCTTCGGCGAAATGCAGGAGACGCCGGGCAGCTTGTTGAGCCCCGCCACGACCACGCCGCGCCGGCGGTCGAATTCGGCTGCCATGGCATGGACGGCATCCTGGGGGCCTTCGAGCGCTGCCAGACCGGCCCATTGAGCGGCAGCGTTGACGCAGGAATAGGAGTTCACGGCAAGCTTGCGGGCGGCTTCGTAGAGCGGCTTCGGCCAGACCGACCAGCCCATGCGCCAGCCGGTCATGGCATAGGTCTTGGACCAGCCGTTGAGCAGGATCAGACGGTCGCGGATCTCCGGATAGGACATCAGCGAGACGTGGGACATCCCGTCATAGACCTGGGCATCGTAGATCTCGTCGGACATGATCGCCACATCGGGCCAGCGGGCGAGGCCGGCCACCAGCTTGTCGATCTCGGCCTTCGGGGTGACCCCGCCAGTCGGATTGGCGGGGGAATTGACGATGATCAGCCTCGTCCGGGGCGTGATCAGGCCCAGAAGTTCGTCGGCGGCGAAGGCAAAGCCGTTCTCTTCGCGGATCGGCACGGGCACCGGCGTGGCACCGGTGAACTCGATCATCGAGCGGTAGATCGGAAAGCCGGGATCGGGATAGAGGATTTCCGCGCCAGGCTCGCCGAACATCAGGATGGCCATGTGCATGGTGATCTTGCCGCCCGGCACAATGAGCACGCTTTCCGGACTGACGGTGGCTCCTGCAGTGCGCTGCACATAGGCCGCCACGGCCTCGCGCAGCGGCAGGATGCCGGTCGCGGGGGTATAACCATGGGCTCCGTCGCGCAACGCCTTGACGGCGGCCTCGACGATGTGGGGCGGCGTTGGAAAGTCCGGCTGGCCGATGCCCAGATTGATGATGTCCTTGCCGGCGCGCTGCAACTCGGTGGCGCGGGCCAGGACGGCAAAGGCATTCTCCTCACCGATGCGGCCGAAGGAGTCGACAAGGTGGAGCGTCATGGGTGTTCCTCGAGACATCAAGCGGGTCAGAGCGCCCGCTTGATGTCCGTATGCGGGAAATCATCGCCCTTGAAAAGGAGTGGAAGCCTGAGTTTTGCGGCAAGCCATAGCTCATGCAGTCACCAAAATTCAGCCTCGCGCGGTGGCCGGAGCCACGCCCGGATCGCTCGAACGCGTCGGCAGCCTCGCCGGCGACCCAGCTATCGATTGGATAGATTTCAGTCCGGAATACAGCGACAGATGTATCGATCCATCCGCGCGATCCGGCCCGCTCACTCGTCGCCATCACGAACTCGAGGTAGGCGGAGGCGGGAATGACATGCCGTTCAAAACGCCGGAGCGCCGCCCAAAGGGCTCCGGCATCGAGCTCGTCATGAAGCAACGCCACCAGCGCGGACGTGTCGATCACACACGCGGCGGGACGCAGCGTGGCAAGCCTCGCTCATCATACATCCTGTCGATACTCTGACGGAGTTTCCGTCGATCTTCGTCGGTCGTCCGCGCCGCTTCCGCCCTCAGTTCCGCAATCTTCCCTTCGCGCTCCGCAGCAGAAGCATGTTCGTCGACCGGTTCGCGCATGATGTGTTCACGCAGAAGAAACCTCACTGTCTGTGTTGGGCCCTTGCGGTACTTGGCACCGATCGCCTTGATCTCGGCCTCAAGCTGTTTGTTCCGGATCGTGATTGCCATGGTGACCCCCACGTCAGCCTTGAGAATAGCAGCATATGCTGCATGCATCAATTTTGGCTCGCTCGTGCGCGTCGAAAACCGGCTGCTGCATGCCGCCGTGTGACCAAAACAGCTTTTCACCGTCTGCGAATGCGATAACCTGCAAGCAAGCATAACAAGACCGCACATTCCGAGGAATCACATGGCCCGCAAACCTGCCCGTCGCATCAAGCCGTCCCAACTGCGTTCAAAGGCGTGGTTCGACAACCCGGCCAACATCGACATGACCGCGCTCTACATCGAGCGGACCATGAATTTCGGCCTGTCGCGGGACGAGCTTCAGTCGGGCAAGCCGATCATCGGCATCGCCCAGACCGGCTCTGACATCGCGCCGTGCAACCGGCACCATCTGGAGCTGGCGCACCGGGTGCGCGATGGCATCCGCGAGATGGGCGGGGTGCCTTTCGAGTTTCCGATCCATCCGATCCAGGAAACCTGCAAGCGGCCGACCGCTGCGCTCGACCGGAACCTGCAATATCTCAGCCTGGTGGAAATCCTCTATGGCTATCCGCTCGATGCGGTGGTGCTGACCACCGGCTGCGACAAGACCACGCCGGCCCAGATCATGGCCGCCGCAACCGTCGACATCCCGGCCATCGTGCTGTCGGGCGGACCGATGCTGAATGGCTGGCATCAGGGCGAGAGAACCGGGTCCGGCACGATCGTGTGGAAGGCCCGGCAGATGCATGCGGCAGGACAGCTCGACGATGCGGGCTTTGTCGAACTGATTGCCTCATCGGCCCCATCCGCAGGCCATTGCAACACCATGGGCACCGCCTCGACGATGAACTCGCTGGCCGAGGCGCTCGGCATGTCGTTGCCGGGCTGCGCTGCCATTCCGGCCCCTTACCGCGACCGCTACGAGATGGCCTACCACACGGGCAAACGCATCGTGGAGATGGTCTGGGAGAACCTGACGCCATCGAAGATCCTGACGCGGGCGGCCTTCGAGAACACCATCGTCGTCAACTCGGCCATTGGCGGTTCGACCAATGCTCCCGTGCACATCAACGCCATCGCGCGGCACATCGGCGTCAAGCTCGACAATGACGACTGGCAGAAGCACGGCTACGAGGTGCCGCTCCTGGTCAACCTGCAGCCGGCCGGCGAATATCTCGGCGAGGAGTACTACCGCGCCGGCGGTGTGCCGGCCGTCGTCAACGAACTGATCAAGGCCGGGCTTATCAACGACGCCTCACTGACCGTGAACGGCAGGACGCTGCATGCCAACTGTATCGGCCGCGAGACGATGGACGACCGCGTCATCAAGGCGGTGGCCAAGCCGATGAAGGCCAAGGCCGGCTTCCTCAACATCAAGGGCAACCTGTTTGATTCGGCGATCATGAAAACCAGCGTGATCTCGAAGGAGTTCCGCGAGCGCTATCTGCAGAACCCGAAGGATCCGAACGCGTTCGAGGGCACGGCGGTGGTGTTCGATGGGCCCGAGGACTATCACAAGCGCATCGATGATCCATCGCTGAAGCTGGATGCGAACACGATGCTGTTCATCCGCGGCGTCGGGCCGATCGGCTATCCGGGGTCGGCAGAGGTGGTGAACATGCGCCCACCTGCCTACCTGATCAAGCAGGGCATCAACGCGCTGCCCTGCATCGGTGATGGCCGGCAATCCGGAACATCCGGTTCGCCATCGATCCTGAATGCCTCACCGGAAGCAGCCAGCGGCGGCGGGCTCGCCCTGCTCCGGACCGGCGACCGGGTCAGGATCGACCTCAACGCCTGCACGGCGAACATCCTGATCGGCGAGGACGAACTGACTGCCCGCAAGGCCGCGCTGAAGAAGGCCGGCGGCTATCGCTATCCTGCCAGCCAGACGCCGTGGCAGGAAATCCAGCGCGGCATGGTCGATGAATTGAGCCACGGCATGGTTCTGAAGCCGGCCGTGAAGTACCAGCGCATCCACAAGACCAAAGGAATTCCGCGGGACAACCATTGAGGCGGGACAATCCTTGAGGAGGGACTTGCCCGATGCCGGTCGAAGGGCTCTCGCACATCACCCTGATCGTCGCCGACCTTGCGCGCACGGCGCGCCTGCTCGCCGACGTGCTCGGTGCGCGTCAGATCTATTCCTCCGGCAACAGGATGTTCTCCACGGCTCCGGAGATGTTCTTCGATGTGGGCGGGGTCTGGCTGGCGATCATGGAAGGCGAGCCCTTGCCGCAGCGCAGTTACAACCATGTGGCCTTCAAGATCCCTGATGCCGCTTTCGACGAATATCTGGCGCGGGTTCGGGCGGCCGGCGTCGACATGCGCGAGCCGCGCACCCGGGTCCCCGGTGAGGGCCGCTCGATCTATTTCCATGACTTCGACAATCATCTGTTCGAGCTTCACACGGGCACCTTGTCCGAGAGGCTGGAGCGATACGCGAAAGCCGGGCCATGAGCGGCGAACTCCTGATCAAGCCGGGCGAGCCGGGCGATGCGGCGCTGTGGAGCACGGATGCGCGCGGTCGCAGCCATGCCACTGATGCCGACGAAGTCGGGCTGAGCGATGCGCTCGCAGACAGGCTGGAAGAGTGGCTCGATGCGCTGGATGGGCTGTTCGACGAGGATGTGCCCGGCCAGCGCGGCTTTGCCACGGACACTGAGCGCCGGGCCTTTGCCGCCGAGGGCCACGCCATCGCTGCCGCCATCCGCGAAGAACTGGGCGAGGACTGGGTCATCACGGTCGACTTCGCGCCTTGGGAAGGTGGTCCGGTGTGATGACGGGCATGATCGCTGATCCGGCCCGCTGGAGCAGCCGACCGAAGCCCGTTCGGGTTGCGATGGACGGCCGCCATGTGCGGCTTGAGCCGCTCGATCCGGGCCGTCATGGCGAGGCGCTGTTCGCGGCGTCGATGGCACCGGGCGCCCAGGACCGGTTCCGCTATCTGTTTGATGACCGGATGGACCGGAGCGGGTTCGAGGGATGGCTGGAACGCAGCGCCGGCTCATCCGATCCACTTTTCTGGGCAGTGGTCGACAAGAGGACGGGCCGAGCCGAGGGCCGGCAGGCGCTGATGCGGATCGATGCCGGACACGGCGTCATCGAGATCGGCTCGATCCTGTGGGGCCCGGCCATAGCCGGCACGCGGGTCGCCACCGAAGCGCAGTTCCTGTTTGCCGGCCACGTTTTCGATGATCTTGGCTATCGCCGCTTCGAGTGGAAATGCGACGACCGGAACCTGGCTTCGAAGCGGGCTGCCTTGCGCTTCGGCTTTCGGTTCGAGGGGATGTTTCGCCAGCACATGGTGGTCAAGGGTCAGAACCGTGACACAGCCTGGTTCTCCATCATCGACCATGATTGGCCCGCTCTCAAGGCGCGCTACCAGGCTTGGCTCGATCCGGCCAATTTCGATGGCGAAGGCCGACAGCGGCAACGCCTTCAGGATATCGACCCGGCCTGAGCCGGGGTGCCGCCAGGCCAGTCGATCGGGGCAAGGCCCTTGCTCATCAGAAAGGCATTGGTGCGGCTGAACGGGCGCGAACCGAGGAAATCGCCGCGAGCCGCCAGCGGCGAGGGATGGGCGCTCTCGATCAGCAGATGTCGCTCCCCGACCAGGGGTGCATAGGCTCGGGCCTTGTCGCCCCACAGGATGAAGACGGCGGGCTGCTGCGATGCAGCGACGGCAGAGATCGTCTGACGGGCCAGTGCCTGCCAGCCGAGGCCAAGGTGGCTTCCCGCCTTTCCGGCCTCGACGCTGAGGCTGGTGTTGAGCAGCAGAACGCCCTGCCGCGCCCAATCCGAGAGGTCGCCACGCTGGCGGGGTGCCGTTCCCAGATCAGCGCCGAGTTCCTGGAAGATGCGTTTCAGCGACGCCGGCAGGAGGCCTTCGCCGGCCCGCGAGAAGGCAAGGCCGTGGGCATGCCCGGGTGTCGGATAGGGGTCCTGCCCGAGGATGACGACGCGCACCCGGTCCAGAGGGCACAGCCTGAGGGCTGCGAGCATCTGCGGCGGCGGGGGCAGCACCGGGTGCCCTCCGGCAAGGCGCAGGTCGAGGGCATGGCAGATGCGATCTGCCTCCCCGTCAGTGAAAAACGGCAAGCTGCCCCATCCTGCGCTGGTGCCATCATCCAGAAAGGACGCGAGGGCGCTCCGGCAGGGGCCCAGGTCAGAGATTGCGGTGCCTGACATCGCTGACGGCTGTCAGTTCCGGGCCACGATACGGCCTTCGACCCGCGCCGTGATGGTGCCAAGCCTGCGGGCATGGGTCATGACATCATTGGCCATGAGCTTGCCCTGCACGTCGAGATCCTTGCCGCCGGGCGGGGTCAGGGCCGTGTAGCCATCGCCGCCACGCAGCATGAAGTCATTGGTGGCGACGCGGTAGGTCCGGGCCTCGTCGAGCGGCTGCCCTGCGACGAGGACCGAGACCACGCGAAAGCCAGCCGGCGCCTTGGGGTCATAGACCACCGTGAGGCCGGAGACCTGTGGAAAGCGCCCGGCGCGTTGCTCGACCTGGCTGAAGCCGTTCTCCAGCGCGGCGCGAACCGCCTTTCCGGTGATCTCGGTGACGACGTTGCGGTTGCCGAAGGGCAATTCGCTGAGGATATCGCGCCGGGTCAACCGGTGGCCAACCGGGTATTGCTTGTTGGCGCGGATGCCGCCGCCATTGGTGATGGCGATGTCGGCACCCGAGGTTTCCCGCAGCGCATCCGCCACGAGGTTGCCGAACGAGGTTTCTCCTGAGCGCACCGACGCGGTGCGCGAATCAAGGTCCGCTCCCAGAATCGCGACATCGATATCCAGCTCGCGGGAGAGTTCGGCCTCATGCTTGCGGACAATGGCCAGCATCTCCGGATCGGGCGTGACGGCCCGGCTGTCGTTGACACGGAAGGTCGGCGTCCAGCTCACCTGCCGCGATGCTCCCTCGCCGGTGATGGTGACGGTCAGGTCGATGGCCGTGACGTAGTTGCCCTCCTCGCTCGACTCGACCATCACCGTGCGGCCGTCATAGGCCACGCGCAGGTCATGGTCGTGGCCGGTCAGGAGCACGTCCACAAGGCGCGAGCGCACGATCTCCTCATCGACGCGCTTGTCGGTGTGGGTCACGGCAACGATCAGGTCGGCACCCCCGCCCTTGAGGGCCTGAACCTGGGCACGCAGCGTCTCCATGACTGGAAGGAACCGCAGGTCGCCGGAACTGGACACCTGCGGCGTGTTTTCGAGTGCGAGCCCGACCACGCCGACCTTGATCCCGTCAAACGCGATGATCTGGCTGTCCCGGTGGCCCGGCAGGATGTTGCCCGCCGCGTCACGGATGTTGGCGGCAAAGGTCGGGTAGGTCTGCTCGGAGATGCGTTTTGCATAAACCTCCTTGCCGAAATCGAACTCGTGATTGCCCGGTACGAACACGTCGATGCCGAGCTTGTTCTGCATCTCGACGATATGGGCACCCTGGTCGAAGCCGGACATCAGCGAGGGCGAGTAGCAATCGCCGGCATGGGCGAAGAGCAACGGCACACCTCGGGCGCGCTCCTGCCTGACGATGGCGGCAAGGCGGGCATAGCCGCCCCGGCCGCGCTCCTCGCCGAGCTTGTAGATGTCGTTGACCAGCAGCAGCGTCAGCTTCGGCTGCGGGGCCTGCGCCAGTGCCTGGCCCGCGCTGACGGCGGCGGCGCCCGTGCCAGCGATCCAGCCCAGTGCCTTGCGGCGTGTCAGGTCAGTCATTGGGTCCATCCCTTTTTCTTGCTGGTGGTGTCTGTGCAGGGTGCCTGTCCGGGCAGCAACCCGGGGCCGTTGCCTGGACGAGGCTCTTCGACAGGCGCGTCATCATCCGATTGTCGTGTGGCCTCGTAAAGACGATAAATGCGTCTCAAGCCGATGACGGCGTCGCTGTCGCAGGCGCGGACAGTGCTTAAATTGCGCTGGACGGCGCCACGCCCAGATGACAATGACGGCAGATCATTTCCCGGCTTATCGCCCCGTGCGGACAGGTTTCGGACACGCGCCATGAATATCAATGTTCCCTTGGGAACGCAGACCAGCCCGGTGCGGCTGCCAGCGGACCACCGCCCGGTGAAGGCCGGACGCGTGGGTGTGCTGCTGATGAACCTCGGCACGCCGGAGGCGACCGACTACTGGTCGATGCGGCGCTATCTCAAGGAGTTCCTCTCAGACCGCCGCGTGATCGAGACGTCGCGCTGGATCTGGTGGCCGATCCTGAACCTGATCATCCTGACGATCCGCCCCGGCAAGAAGGGCAAGGATTACGACTCGATCTGGAACAAGGAACGCAATGAAGGTCCGCTGAAGACGATCACGCGCAGTCAGGCCGAACAGTTGCAGACGCGGATGACAGCGCTGGTGGGCGACAAGGTCGTGGTCGACTGGGGCATGCGCTATGGCTTTCCCGATGTGAAGGGCCGCCTGCAGGCGCTGCTCGATCAGGGTTGCGACCGCATCCTCCTGGTGCCGCTCTACCCCCAGTATGCCGCACCCACCTCGGCGACCGCCTGCGACCAGGCTTTCAAGGCCCTGATGGAGATGCGCTGGCAGCCGGCCGTCCGCGTCTCCCCGCCCTATCACGACGATCCGGTCTATATCCGCGCGCTGGCCGATTCGATCCGGGCGAAACTGGCCATGCTCGATTTCGAGCCGGAGGTGGTGCTGTGTTCGTTCCATGGTTCGCTGAAGGACTATCTGCTCAAAGGCGACCCGTATTACTGCCATTGCCACAAGACCTGGCGGCTGCTGCTCGAAGAGCTGGGCTGGAAGCCCGATCGGTTGGTGATGACGTTCCAGTCGCGCTTCGGGCCGGACGAGTGGCTCAAGCCCTACACCGACGAGACGGTGAAAGCGCTGGCCAAACGCGGCATCAAGCGCATGGCCATCCTGGCACCGGGCTTCTCCGCCGATTGCCTCGAGACGCTGGAAGAGCTCGACGTCGAGAACCGCGAGATCTTCATGGAACATGGTGGTGAGCAGTTCGCCTATGTTCCCTGCCTGAACGACTCGCCCGAAGGTATGCAGGTGATCCAGGCCATTGCCGAGCGCGAGCTCAAGGGCTGGATCTAGCCTCGCTGAAGGCAGGCTGCTGAGGCGGGGCCAGCACGGCTGCCCTTGCGCAATGAAGCACGGATGTCCAATGTAACCGCTGGCCGGCTGGCTCTGATCGCGCGACGCCCCGTCGCAAGCCGGCCATTTCTGGTGCGGCGCATGAACTTCCTGCTTTCCGGTTCCGAAATCGCGATCCTTGTCTTCGTGGCACTGGTGATTTTCACCATCGCGCGGGGCGTGCGCATCGTGCCGCAAGGCTTCAACTACACGGTCGAAAGCTTCGGGCGCTATTCGCGCACGCTTGGCCCCGGCCTTGGCCTGATCGTTCCTTACGTCGAGCGCATCGGCCACAAGGTGAATGTGATGGAGCAGGTGCTCGACGTGCCGAGCCAGGAGGCCATCACCAAGGACAATGCGGGGGTCAAGATCGATGCCGCTGCTTTCTTCAACGTTCTGGATGCCGCCAAGTCCTCCTATGAGGTTGCCGACCTCGAACTGGCGCTGATCACGCTGACCATGACGAACATCCGCACGGTGGTTGGTTCGATGGATCTCGACCAGCTCCTGTCGCATCGCGACGAGATCAACGAGCGGCTGTTGAGGGTGCTGGATGCCGCCGCCTCGCCATGGGGGATCAAGGTCAACCGCATCGAGATCAGGGACATCCTTCCGCCTGCGGATCTTGCCGACGCCATGGCGCGGCAGATGAAAGCGGAACGCGAGAAGCGCGCCAACATCCTCGAGGCGGAAGGCAAGCGGCAGGCAGACATCCTGCGCGCCGAGGGCGAGAAGGCCTCGCAGATCCTCGCTGCCGAAGGCCGCAAGGAGGCTGCGTTCCGCGATGCAGAGGCGCGCGAGCGCTCGGCGGAGGCAGAGGCGAAGGCCACCAGCATGGTGTCGGAAGCCATCACCAAGGGCGATCTGGCCGCCGCTAACTTCCTGGTGGCCGAGAAATACATCGGGGCCATCCGCGAATTGGCGACGGCGCCGAACCAGAAGGTGGTGATCCTGCCGATCGAGATGGCCTCGCTTGCCGGCACGATCGGCGGCATCTCTGAACTGACCCGCGCGGTGTTCAACGACAGCGATGGCAAGAGCCCGGCCACGCGGGCTCGGCCAGGACCGACCGTACCGATCGTGCCATCGTCGAATGGGCCGAACACTGGCCGCAGCGGCGGGAGCGGCGCATGATCTCCGCGCTGGCTGCCCTCGGGCCATGGGTCTGGATCATCATGGGCCTCCTGCTCATGCTGGTCGAGTTGCTGGCACCGGGCCTGTTCTTCATCTGGCTGGGGTTGGCCGCGCTGGCGACGGGGCTGGCTGTCGCGGCGCTTGGCCTTGGCTGGGCCAGTGCGGCGATGCTGTTCTGCGCCTTTGCTGTCGGCAGCGTGCTGGCCGGGCGTGCTGTGATGCGCCGCAAGGGAGCCGAGCCGGATGCCGCGACGAACCTCAATGCGCTGTCCCGTGACCTGATCGGCAAGACGGTCCGGCTCGATCAGCCTATCGAGAACGGCGAGGGCCGCATCCGGCTTGGCGATACGGTCTGGCGGGCGCAGGGCAAGGATGCCGCTGCGGGCAGCAAGGTCCGGATCGTCGGCCTTGAGGGCTCTGCGCTCGTGGTCGAACCGGCCTGATCGCAGGCCACCGCCTGGCACCGGTTACGGTCCATTAACCAACCTCATTTTATTTCTGTTAACCATGGTGGCCGTGCAGTACGCCCAGCCCCTTCGATGTCGCGTGAACGGACGAGATGGGCGGACGCCAGACAGTGCCTGATCAGAGCGCCACCCGCGCGGACGTCCGGCGACGTCCGGGCGGCGTCAGCCTTGCGGCGCTGCTGGTCGGGCTGCTGGCAACTCAGACGGCACTGGCGCAGACTGCGAGTTCTCCCGCAGCGGCCGGGCGCGGTCAGCAAGGCGCAGCCCGTTCCGCACCGCAGTCTGAGGCACTGCCAAGCTCCGAATTGCGGGGCACAACACCGTTTGATGCGCGTGACATTACCCTCAATCCCCGCTTTCTTGCCCCCGAGAACCCGTTTCAATCTGCCCCCAGGCCCGTGTCCGCCGGGTCGGTGCCGGTGCTTGCCGGCGCAGATCGCGATGCCGCGCAGGCTCCACCAGGTGGGTCTGTGACACGGCGAAGCCCGTCACGCGCCAGCCGCCCGGTCCAGGCGCGCATCAAGGGCCTGGCGCAGCGCCCGGTTCGTCCCGATCGCCGGCAGGTCGTGGGCCTATCGCCGGGCCTGACCGAAGCGCCCCGCACCGAGGCGGGCCAGCCTTCCGAATCTGGCCAGACATCCCGGTCCGGTCCGCAGATACCGAACCGAAGGGTGCTCACGACCGGAGCGCTCACATCGACGCGCGTGGTCACACCGGCTGCGGATGGTCTGCGAAACGTTCCGAGGCAGCGTCCGGTTGTGGCGGAGGCCGATCCCTTTGCTCCGCTCGGGCTGAGGGTTGGCACCTTGGTTGTGACCCCTTCGATCACCCAGTCGGCCGGATATGACAGCAACCCGAACCGGGCACCGACAGGTGCGCGGGGCTCTGTCCTCAGCCGCACGGATGGCGAGGTGCAGGTCCGCTCGGACTGGTCGCAGCATTCTTTCAACAGCACGTTGCGCGGCGGCTACTCGTTTTACTCCGATCAGCGGGATGCGAGCCGGCCCGACGCGACCGGGACTTCGAACCTCCGGCTCAACGTGTCGCGCGATACCGATATCGACATCGACTCGCGGCTTTCGCTGGAGACGCAGCGGCCGGGCTCGATCAACTTCAACGTCGCCACGCGCGAGCGTCCGAACGTCTATGGCTATGGCGCATCGGCGGGCGTGACGCAGCGCTTCAACCGGCTCTCGCTCAACCTGCGCGGGTCGGTCGACCGCACCACCTATGACGATGCCCGCGACCTGCTCGGCGGGCTCATCCGGCAGAGCTCCCGCGATGCCACGCAGCTCGGCGTCCGGGGACGCATCGGCTACGAACTGACGCCCGGCATTGCACCGTTCGTCGAGGTTTCGACCGATACCCGCGTGTTCGACGAGAAGGCCGATCCACTGGGCTTCCGGCGAGGCTCGGTAGGCAGCGGTGCCCGCGTGGGCTCGACCTTCGAGCTGACGCGCCTGCTCACCGGCGAAGCGTCGGTCGGCTACCAGCAGCGTTCCTATGATGATCCGCGGCTCGAGGAACTGCGCGGCATCGTTGGTGACGCCAGCCTGATCTGGAGTGCGACGCCGCTGACCACCGTGACCCTGCGCGGCTCGACCGAACTTGCCGATACCACGGTGCCCGACGTCTCCGGCACGATCAATCGCAAGGTGAGCCTCGACGTCGCCCATGCCCTTCGCCGGAACTGGACCATCGGCGCGTTTGTGGAAGGCTCGCGCTCGCGCTTCGCTGGCGGCGGCACGACGGAGGATACGATCTCGGCCGGGCTGCGCACCGAGTACAAGCTGACGCGCACAACGTCGGTTCGCGCCAGCTTTACCCACGAGCGGCTGCAATCGACGGCAGCCGGCGCCGACTACACGGCCAACATCTTCCTCGTCGGGCTCAGGCTCCAGCTCTGATCAGGGCTGCCGGGATTGGCCCGGCCTGATCGTCGCCCGGTCAGCCAGCCATGATGCGGGCGATTTCCGCCTTGAGATCGCCGGCGAGGTCGGGCCTTGCCATGGCATAGGCGACATTGGCCGAAAGGAACCCGATCTTCGAGCCGGCATCGTAGATCGCGCCATCGAAACGCACCGCGAAGAAAGCCTCCGTCTGCGACAGGCGGATCATCGAATCGGTGAGCTGGATTTCCCCGCCGGCACCCTTCTCCTGCTGGGCGAGCAGATCGAAGATGCTTGGCTGGAGGATGTAGCGCCCGGTGATGTGCAGGTTCGAGGGCGCAGTTCCCTTGGCCGGCTTCTCGACCATGGTGGTGATCTGCGAGACCTTGGCCGCCCGATCGGTGACACCGACAATGCCATACTGATGGGTCTGGTCGTCGGGAACCGGTGCGACCGCGATGTGGTTGCCGCCATGGCTGTCATAGGCCGCGATCATCTCGGCAAGGCAGCCCTTGCCCGCTGTATGGTGCAGCATGTCGGGAAGCAGCAGGGCGAACGGCTCGTCGCCGATGATGTCACGGGCGCACCAGACGGCATGGCCGAGCCCGAGCGGAGCCTGCTGGCGGGTGAAGCTGGCGCCGCCGGCCGGCAACATGTCGGCCTTCAGGCCGTCGAGCTCGCGTGTCTTGGCGCGGCGGGAAAGTGTGTCCTCCAGCTCGTAGGCATTGTCGAAGTGATCCTCGATCATGCCCTTGTTCCGGCCGGTGACGAAGACGAAATGCTCGATCCCGGCGGCGCGGGCCTCGTCGACGACGTGCTGGACCACGGGCCGGTCGACCACGGTCAGCATTTCCTTCGGGATCGCCTTGGTTGCCGGCAGGAAACGGGTGCCGAGACCGGCAACGGGCAGGACGGCCTTGCGAATGGGCTTGTGCATGACAAGGGCTCTCGGAAGAGGAGGGGCAAGAGAGGAGGGGCGGGTGCCCCGGGGACGGGATCGGTGCTGACCTGCCAGCGGGCAGGCGCCCGATGAGACGAGTGCCACAGAACATCTGAAAACAGCGTGAACAGCGCAGACAACCTTGCGACACAACGCGGCGTTAACGGCTCGCTAACCGAACATCGGCCCTCTGGCAGAGGATCATTTTGCGACCATATGCGGTTTCAGGAACCGGTGTTGCCTGCCGCTGCCCGGAGATTGTCATGACAGCTGCCTTCCGCTCTCCTGCACCTGTGCGCTTGCCTTTGGCCCTGTCTTCGGTGCTGCCTTTGGCTTCATCATGGCGATCACTGCCCCGGGTGTCATTGCTGCTGGTTCTGGCGCTGGGCGCGGTGTCCGTGTCGGCCAACGCCGTGCCTGCTCAAGGCGTGGCCACGCGCAGCGAAAGCGACCAGAGCGGAGCCTTCCAGCGCTTCCTGCAGGGCCTCTGGACGCTGGCGCAGGCGCGCGGCATTTCGCGGACGACGTTCGATGCTGCCTTTCGCGGGGTCACCCCCGACGCGTCCATCATTGCCCTGACCCGCAAGCAGTCGGAGTTCGTGGCACCGATCTGGACCTACCTGACCAATGCGGTG
>Ga0164292_10000178_pt1 | contig 44372 bp, 32 predicted proteins | sample GEODES117metaG_FD_111486 | JGI IMG/M metagenome (GOLD analysis project Ga0164292, IMG submission 111486) | Eutrophic lake water microbial communities from Lake Mendota, Wisconsin, USA - GEODES117 metaG | ecosystem: Environmental > Aquatic > Freshwater > Lake | place: USA: Lake Mendota... | reverse complement strand
TGGCGATCTCCGCCAGCTCCGGCCGCAACTGGAAGTTGAGATCGGTTCGCAGATCGGTGAGCGCACGATCGAGTTCGTCGTGGAGGCGCTTTTCGGTCTCGAGGGTCTCGAGCGTTCCCTGGAGCCGTGACAACTCCCGACGCGCCTGCTCGGCACTGTCGAGCGCCGCGCGTGCGCGATCGGCCTCACCGATGGCCGAGACCGCCTCCACCTCGGCGCGACGGGCCTCAGTGGCCGCTGCTTCGTAGCGCTCACGCACGGTGCCGTAAGTACTGTCGTCCATCCCGAGGGAGGCGCACTGGTCCTCGAGAGCGATCATGCGCGCCCGCGCCGTATCGCGCGCCGCGAGCACGCGTGTGCGCTCGGTGCGCGTGGTGAGCTCGCGGTCCAGCATCCCGCTCACGCGCGCTACACGGGTTTCGAGCTCCTGCAGCTCCTGCGCGTCGCCCTTGAGCGTCGCATACAATGCGGCGTCGTACCCGGTGGGGATCGCGGCCAGCTGCGTTGTGGCATCGGCCAGGCGAGCCGTCATCTGTGCCCGTTGCTCGGTCACCGTAGTGGCCTCGTTGAGGGCCGCCTGGATGCGTGCAAGTCGTCGCTCCGCTGCTGCCACCTCATGCTGCGTGGATCGGCGCGACTCCTCGAGGGTTTCGATGGCCGCTGGCATCGTCGCCAACTGCTCCGCGCGCTGCCGATAGTAATTCCCGTCGACGCGCACGGTCTCGAGTTGCTCGGTGAGCTGGTCGAGCACCGTGGAGAAGTTGGCCCCGAGCGGGCGACCGCACGTGGGACACGGGCTCTCGTCGCCCAGCCCCTCGAGCGTCTCGCGCTGCTGCGACAGCTCGGTGTATTGAGTCCGCAGCGCCTCGAGGCGGGTTTCGGCTTCCTGGCGATCGCGCGCCCAGGCCGTGCGCTCCTGATCGAGCGTACGCTCCGTATCGGCCAGCGCATTGCGCAGCGTTTGCAGCTGCCCGGTCGTTTCCTGTTCCAGCGCCGGCGCGCTTTCGAGGCGCGCCGCGCGTTCGGCGAGCTTGGCGTCCTCCTCGGCATACGCGGACACGCGCTCCATGAGGGCCTGACGCCGCGCCTCGGCGGCCGCGAGCTGCTCCTGTGCCACCAGAGCGTCCCGCACCGTCGAGAGCGCGGTCATGCGTACGCGCAACGGCACCACATCATCGTGGGCCCGCGCAATCGATTCGAGTTCGCGCTCGAGCCGTTCGAGCTCGCGGGAATACCCAGTGGCCTCGCTTTCGGCCACCCGCAATTCCGAGGTGAGCTGCAGTCGACGGTCGCGCTGTGCCTGGGCGTCCTGCCACTGGGGCACGATGCCCTGCAGACGATCGGCCGCCAGCTGATGTGCGGCCTCGGCCTCTACCGCGCGCGTGCGCGCGACCGCGACACGCGCCTCCGCATCGGCCACGGCGCGCCAGATGGCATCGGGATCGGGCATGCCCTGCTTGAGACCATTGATCTCCGCCAGCAACGCGCGGCGGCGCTCCCGCGCCAACTCCTGCGCCCCGCTCAGACGATCGTATCCGAGCACACGAGACAGAAAGCGGGCACGTTCGGCCGCACCAAGGGCGGCCATCACATCCAGCTCCTTCTGTCCCGTGAAGTAGGTGTGAAAGAACTCCGCGCGCGTCATGCCCAGCCGACGCTGCAGCAACTCCGTGGCGCCAGTGATGGTATTGGCAATCGGCGTTTCACCGCTGTCGAGGTAGACCTCGGCGTTGGTGAGCCCACGGATCACGCGATAGCGGTGTCCTGCCAGCTCGAAGTCGAGTTCCACCTTCACGGTGGCGCGACTGCCGGCGCGCGAAAACCGGATGCCATCGCGCGTCCCGCGCGCCGCCGCGTTGCCGTACAGCGCCCACGCAATGGCCTCGAGAATCGTTGACTTGCCAGACCCGTTGGGGCCGATGATCCCGGTGAGCCCCTTGTCAAAGGTCAGGCGCGTGTCGGCGTGCTGCCGGAAGTTCTGAAGCCGCAAGGAATGCAAACGCACGTCAGCTCTCCAGCACCGGCATCGCTGCCACGGCCGCGTCCTCGGCCTGTTGCAGGTAGCGCAAGCCGATCGCGACGAACTGCTCGCGATCCACCCCCACCGGCAGCGGGCGCTCCCGCAATCGCTCGCCCACGATTTCCGGGAGAGTGGCGCGACGCTGATGCGCGCCACCGCCACCGCTTCCGGTGCGCCGCGGGATCGGGTCTGGGCGCCGGGTATCGAGATGAAAGTGCGTGGCGCGCTTGCGGTACTCACGCAGCGCCGCATGATCGAGCTCCCGAACCACGTGGCGCGCCACGTTGCGCACCGTCACCCGCACGATGCGATCATCGATTCCGCCGGGAGCGCTGTCGACCCGCGCACGAATGGCGCTGTCGAGCTCCTGCGCGCCCATGCCACTGGCATCCACCGGCTCGAGATCGATCAGGGGCCGGGTGGGTGCGACCGGGTGGAACCGGTGCGTGCCGCGCACGAGGTCGTGCTCGATGAATCCCTTGCCGGGGATGCGCTGTTCACGCTCCTCACGCAGTTCTCCCCACGGATTACTGCTCGTGTAGTCGAGAGAGCCGCTGTAGTAGGCACGCGGCGCCACTTCGCGATACACGTGATAATGTCCGAGCGCCACATAGCTCCACGCGTCGGCGTGCAACTCCTCCGGCTTGATTTCGATGGCCGCGCGGTCGGCGGTCGCCACGTGCTCCGGGAGCATGCCGGCGATTTCGCCGTGCAGCAGCAACACGCGGTGATCGAATCCCTCAGGGGGCAGCAGTGGCGGCCGCTCGACGCCGGGGACATCGGGCACCGCGAGAACGGCCAGCGAGCGATTGGGAAAGGTGAACAGCTCCGGCTTCGCGTCGGCGACGTGCACGCCGATTTCCCTGAAGAGCCGCAGGATGCACCCCGTCTCCGCCGTACGCGGGGCGTCGTGATTGCCGGCGACCATCACGATGGGCGTGTCGGGGAGTCGATCACGCAGCATGCTCAGCACGCGGAAGGCGTGCAGGATGGCCGGGTTCGACGGGCGCACGGTATGAAAGACGTCACCACCGATCACGATCAGCTCCGGCGCCACGTCGACGATCTGTAGCGCCGCCCGCTGCAAAGTGGCGGCCACATCGGCCTCCCGCTGATTGATACCGGCGACGGTGAGACGCTGATACTGGCGGAAGCCGAGGTGGAGATCGGCGAGGTGGACGAGGCGCATGCCCAAACTTAACAGCGGGGACTGTGTGGGCTGGGTTTGTGAGGGCGGCTGAGGGTCATCCGCCGTACTCGTCGGGGGCGAACGGGCGCAACGCCCGGGGGCGGGCGGCCACCGCCTCCGCATCGCGCGGCGCTGGCGCGGCACGGCGCTGCAGCTCACGCGTGAATGCGGCCTTCACATGGTCAGGACGCGTACGAAGCACGGCATTGCGCGCGGCGAGCACCACGGGTTCGTCGTAGAGCATGATGGTCTGTTGAACCCAACCGAGTTCGATGCTCTCGTCGAGCCGCCGGAGGTCCCTCGTCACCGCCTGTGCCACGGTGGGTTCCGGCGCCTGCGGAAATCGCTCCACCCCTTCACGCCCCGTCATGACGGCCGGACGCGGGAATCGCACGAAAATGGGCTGCGTGAAATGCGGGTGCCGCACCATGAGTTGCCCCTTGTCGAGCGTGGCCAGCCGTGCCTTGACCGCCGGACTGAGCACCTGATACCCCGGTGTCGCCAGTTCATCGGCATCCATACGCCCGTACAGCGTGGTGCCGGCATTCCCCACCACGCGACGATGCACCTGCGAGCGGAACTGCTCGGCCCCGAACAGCACCAACCCCAGATAGCGGCCGCGCTCCGCGATATCGAGCAACATCTTTCGCACGTAGGTGTCGGCCCCGTCGTGCGGTGCATACTTGTTGAGCTCATCGACGAAGACGATCACATGGTCGACGCCCAGATCGCGCCGCTCGAGATGCTCGCGCAACTTGGACACCACACGCGCGAACACGAGGTCCTGCGCGTCCTCTTCGACATTGGCGACATCCACCACGTACACCGCGCGGTCCTCGAAGCTTCCGAACGGCATGTCGGACGCGAGACCATCATCGGTCACCAGCCCCGCACAGCGAGTGGAGAGGTTGGACAGGCGGTTGCGCACCTTGCGGATCGTGGCGGCGTGATGCGTGCGCCAGGTATCACCACTGGAGTCTTCGAGCGTGCGCAGGACATCGCGGAACCACGCGTCGAGATCGGCGAACGACTGCACCTGATGACGACGGGCGAGACCGGCATCCTCGAAGACGCGCCCCACCACGCGCTCACGAATGAAGTCAATGAGCGCATCGGCCTTGGCATCCACGTCATCCTTGTTGAGCAACACCTCGGCGAACTGCAATACCTCCGACAGCCCCCACGTGAGCGGCGTGACATCGGCAGCGAGGTCGGGGTGTGAGCGCAGCGTGTTGAGCGAGTGCCCGCGTGCCGTATAGGGCGCGTAGTAGCGTACGCGCTCGAACGGGGAGGCGGGCACGCCAAGCAGATCGTAGACCTCGCGGTCGGCATCAGTGAGCTGCCCCGGCTGATCGAGAAAGCAGAGGTCGGGCCCCTTCACATTGAAACACACCGCCGCCACGGTACCGCGATGCGCCGGGAAGTGGGTGAAGATGGACTGCAACAGCCACTCGATGGCGCTGGTCTTGGTGGCGAGCCCCGACACACCGGAGATGTTGAGGTGCGCAGCCTCGGGCCCCACGAGGAAGTCGGCATCAAGCAAGATCGGTGACTTCATCCCACCCGCCCGATACACACCCACGGGGATACCCGTACGCTTCGCCCCGGTAATGTATCCATCCATGCGCAGCGCCATGGCGACATCGTGATCATCGGCGAGATAGACCTGCCCCATCGGCACCGGCTGCAGCGGCTCCTCCGGCACATGGCGCAAGACCTGCGCGGTGTACAGACGGATCTCCGTGCGTTCCGTCGGCACGGGGATCGCTCGTGCCGGTTGGCCGTCGTACCCGAGCACGTCGTGCAGTGGTGATTCGAGATCGGAGTAGCTGAACCCCTCCACCACCACGCCGTACACCTGCGGAATCACTGCGTCCACCGGCGTGCTCCCCTCCACCCGCACGATGGTGCCGATCCCCACCGCGGCGTCGATCGCCGTCCAGAAATGAAACGTGTGCGGCGTATTGGGGCGCCGTTCGGTAGCGACGACGCGCCCGAGTGGGAGGCGCGGCGCGGAAGCAACGGGCACAGGCAGAGTAGTCACGAACCGATAAGGGCTTTCAGGTAGGACTCGACGGCGTACACGCCATACGCGAGTGTATGCCACCGCGTATCGGGCAACGAGACGGGATGACGTTCGAGGAGGATGGCCGCGGACAGACGATCACAGTGCCAGGAGAACTCGTCCAGCACGGTCGCAGGTACATCCGCATCGAGTACGGCAGGGGGCGGCACGACTTCCACCCGGACGAGCCCGAAGAGCGGATCACCCGCCATCGGCGCACGCCACCGCAAATACCAACTGGCCACGGCGCGCCGCAGCCGATGCCCTACGAGGAATGCCGCCGAGCGCTCACCCTCGCGCAGCGCCAGCACACGGCGTACGCTGTCGGCGTCACCGTACAGCGTGTTGTGGGACTTCACCACACCAAAGGCACGCGCATGCACCTCGAGCGCAATGTTGCCGGAGATCCCGCCGTCGATCCAGAGCCACCGCGCTTCCTCCGAGCACCACCGCGCCGCGAGCTGTCGCTCGAGCTGTTCACGCTCGAGCGACACCTGCGCCAACGCCCGCGCTCGATAGGCGTGCGGGTGAATATCGGAGGCCTCCCCTGTGTCGTCGGATGCATCGATGTCCGCCAGCGGGATTCCCGCGTCGGCAAGCTGATGCCACCACACCGCGCCAAGCGCACGTTGCGAAACCAGCAGCAATGGCCGCACCACCGGTTCGCGCCATGTGTGCAGGGAGCGATCGACGCGCTCGCGGATGGCCGCGGCCACGGTGGCGTACACGAGCGGTGTGCCGTCATGGTGCCCAAGCACGCGACTGCGCTGCACGCCGTCGAGGAAGGCACTGACCGTCGGGGTGTCGGCCTCGACAATGGGACGCGCCCCGGCGACTTCGAGGAGCGTGCACGGGGCCACCGCCGGAGACTCCGCGCGGGCGACGACCCGTTCGAGCGGCTCACTTGACTCCCACGCCCCCGGGGCCGAACGCAGCAGCGGCCGCAGGATCCGCAGCGTCGCCTGCGCGGACGGTCGGGACGAAGAGACGAGGGAGAACACATGTCCACGGTAGCGCGGAGGGCAGCGCGACACAACGCGCGACACCTCGCATGACACAATGCGCGACACGACACGCGCCAAGGCACAGATGGCGGAGGGACAGGGTCTGGGAGCTCGGCGAGATACCCGCCGGCGGGAGCGACGGGTGGACTTCCGTGTCGTTCCGTACGAAACTGCCTGCGTGATGCGCCTCCTCCCCCTTCCGCCAGCGGCCCGTCGTTTGGGCGCGACCGTCGCAACGCTCGTTGCCGCAGGGGCGCTTGCCGCATGCGACGCCATCAAGGCCAAGTTGTACCCACCGCAGGTGGATCTCGGGTGGCAGGCCGACAGCGCGTTCCTCGCCCAGTCGCCCACCCTCCTGATGCGCGTCGTGCGCTCGGAGGCCGGGGTGCGGGCGATCCCCGTCGCGAGCGTGGACGCCAAGGGGCTGCGGGCGCTCAACCTGACCGACCGTGGATGGCGCGCGCTCGATGCTCAGGTGCTGAAGAGCGGGAGTTCGTTGGTACCGTACCGCGGCAGCACGGCACTGACGTCCGTGACGTCGACGCGCGGCATGTGGGAAGGCGCCATGCTCGACTCGCTGCGTGGCTGCGCGCTGCCGTATCCCGCCGCGGAGGTCGCCGTGCCCGCCGGCGTGGAGTTGCTCGTCTCCGGGCGGACGCCGCTGCCGGAACTGCCGAATGGCATCAGCGAGAGTGAACTGCAGGAGGTCCTCACGGTGGTGAACACCCTCGTGGCCCCGTCGGCGGGTGTGTCGCTCTCGCAGATGTCCCGCTACAAGCGCAGCGTGTCGGTGGTAGGGACCGGCGCGACGCCTGCCCCCACCATCGTGGTGACCTACGAGGATCCGGAGGAATTGCCCGACTCCGTGACGCGCATCGCCGAGCGGCCGCGGCAGCTCGTGCTGGTGCTCGACCGCGGCATCTACGGCTACAAGCCGTCGCTCACGATCGCCGACGTGACCACCACGCGCATTTCCCCGCGCCGCCGGTTCCTCGGGGCGCTCGATGCGGACGGCAACGGGAAGGCGGAGCTGTACTTCGGCCTGGCCAGCAGTGTGCCGCGCGGCGAACTCGTGACGTACACCTATCGGTATACGGGTGACACCTGGATTGCCGACTGGGAATTCGCGCGCACCCGCTGCATTCGCTGATCGCCGGCGTGCGCGTCGCCGATCACTCGACGCCGATGTCCCACGCCTGTTCGAGATCGCCCTTGCTGTACTGACGGAACGCCGTGAGGGTCTGCGTGCGCTGAATGCCCGGCACCTTGGCGAACTCCTGCGTCACCACGGTGGCGATCTGCTCGAGATCCGGCACGCGGACGATGGCCACCAGATCCCACGCACCGGAGACCGAATACACTTCGGACACGCCCTCAATACCGGTGAGGGCCGTGGCGCACGCCGGGATCCCCTTGGGGTCGGCCTGTACGAGTACGATCGTCGTGATCATGCGGTGTGTACTCCGGCTCAAGCGGTGAGACAGCGCGCGATGCGTGTGACGCCTTCCACGGCCACGCTCTCGGTCGTGGCATAGCTCGCGCGAATCCAGTTGGGCGTACCGAACGCGCTCCCCGGCACGATCGCCACCTGATACTCCTCCAGGACCGCCGCGGCGAACGCGGCTCCGGGATCGGCCGCTCCGCGGAATCCCTCCACGTTCACGTAGATGTAGAAGGCGCCGGCCGGGTGCACGTATTGCACGCTGGGGAACGCGGCCAGGGCGCCGACAACGGCGTCACGCCGCTGCCGGAACGCCTTCACCATCTCGTTCACCGCCACATCGGCCTCGTCCCGCTGCGCGATGGCGGCGAGCGCGGCGTACTGTGATACGGCGGATGCGTTCGACGTGGTGTGCCCCTGAAAATTCGTCATCGCCTTCGACACCGCCGGCGGCGCGATCGTCCAGCCGATGCGCCAGCCCGTCATCGCGTAGGCCTTGGCGACACCGTTGACCACGATGAGGTTGTCGCGCGACGTGGCGATTTCGAGCGCCGACGCCGCCCGCTGCTCGTACGCGATGCGCATGTAGATCTCGTCGGCGATCACCCACCATCCGCGATCGGCCGCGAGCGCGAGAATCGCCGACAGCTCTTCGCGCGAATACACCGCGCCCGTGGGATTGCTCGGGGAGTTGAGCATGAGCCCCTTCGTGCGCGGCGTGGCCGCCGCGGCGAGCATGTCGGCGGTGACCTTGAGGGAATTGGCGGGGTCGCCCATCACCGGCACCGACACGGCGCGCGCCAGTTCGACCATCTCGAAGTAGCTCGTCCACGAGGGGATGGGGATGAGCACCTCGTCGCCGGGGCCGAAGCAGCAGACGCAGGCGTTGTAGAGCGACTGCTTGGACCCGTTGGACACCACCACCTCCGCCGGCGTCACGGGCGCGCCCTGCACCTGCACGCGATTGGCGTCGGCTGCGATGGCCTCACGCAACGGCAGGATGCCTTCGGTGTTGGTGTAGCGGGTGGCACCGCTCTCGATGGCCCGCGCCGCCGCCTGCCGTATGAACACCGGGGTGTCGAAATCCGGCTCCCCTGCCCCGAGGTCGATCACGGGGATGCCCTGCGCCTTGAGGGCGCGCGCCTTGGCGGCCACGGCGAGGGTCGCCGACTCCTTCAACCGGGCGATGTTCGGGGAGGGGACGAATGACAGCGGCATGTCGATCGGATGCGGAGTGGATTTGGGGCCGGAACCGACTAGCTTTCCATGGTTGGACCACGGTTCGAGGCAATTAAGCGTGCTCTGGGAGCGCGCGCCATCAGGGACCAGCGCAGGGCCAGTCGCCATTCGGGCGCACAAGAACCGGCAGTTGGGCTGCCGGGCTGACTAACAACTGAAGGGGTGGGTGTGAGCGAGCAGGATCGGGAAGAGACGTCGCCTGGGGCGACGCGGAGCCAGCACGTGGTGCTCGAGGGCCCCGCTGATTTGCGCACGATGACCGCGGCGATGCGCCCCGGTGTGGAACGGAGCCGCGAGGGCGGCCAGCCCGGGGGCCCCGTGTGCCTCGTCATCACCCCCACCATCGAACAGGCCATGACGGCGGCTGATCAGGCCCGCCGTCTGCTCGCCGACGCGTCCGTGCGCGTGGTGCCGGTCACCGGCGCCGTGCGCGCGCGCCGTGTGCTGGGCCTCGCACCTGTTGCCGTGGTCTCCGGTACGCCGGCCGACCTGCTGACCCTCCGCCGTGACGCCGCCCTGTCGGTGGAACAGCTGCAGACCGTGGTCATCGTCGGGCTCGACGAGATCCTTGCCGCCAATGGTGCCGACACACTGCAGGCACTCCTCGGCGACGCGCCCGACAACGTGAGCCGTGTGGCCACCCTCGAACAGGAGAACGAGGCGAGCGAGGCGTTCCTCGAGGCGCAGCTCCGCCGCGCCCGTCGCATTACGCCGCCCGTCATCGGGGATACGCCGTTGGCCGTCACGCCGCGCTTCGTGCTCACGTCGCCGGCCGGCCGCGTCGACGCGCTGCGCCTCGTGCTCGACGAAACCGATCCACCGTCGCTCGTGGTGATCGCCGCGTCCGACGCCGGCATGACCGACGCGACCGCCGCGCTCGCACGACTCGGTATCGCCGTCGACGGCCTGTCGGTGCAGGTCACGCGCCAGCCGACGGCGCAGCACGTGGCCCTCGCCGTGCTCTGGGAGGCGCCGCTCACACACGACGCAGTCGTGGAAGCGCTCGCCATGCGTCCCGTGGATGCCGTGGCGCTGCTCCTTCCCGACGAACTCCCGGCGTTCCGCCGGATGACGCTCAACCTCGCCGAAGCGTGGACCCCCGCGCCGAAGAAGGCTGCAGCGGAAGATCGCGTGCAGCAGCTGCGCACGGCGCTGCGCTCCACGTTGGCCAACGGCAACGCCTCGGCCAGCGAACTCGCGCTCCTCGCTCCGCTGCTCGAGACGCACGATGCGCTCGAACTCGCGTGTGCCGCGTTGCGCTTGTATGAAGGCGCGCGTCGCGACGCGCTCAACCTGCGCGCCAAGGCCGCCACGTCGGGCGCCAAGAGCACCGTGCGCGAAACGCCGCGTGAGCAGACGCGCGGCGGCGATGCGCCGGCGGCGCCGGCTGGCCGTCAGCGCGTGTTCCTCGCAGCAGGCAAGCGTGACAACGTGCGTGTGGGTGACATCGTCGGTGCCATCGCGAACGAAGCGGGCGTGCCGGGCGAGAAGATCGGCCAGGTCGACCTGTACGAGTCGCACGCCACCGTGGAACTCGACGCCGCTGATGCCGCGAAGGTCGTGGCGGCGCTCGGCAACGCGACGCTGCGTGGCCGTCGTCTCAGCGCGCGTATCGACGAGCGCGGCAATGAGCGCCCGTCGTTCGGCGATCGTGGTCCGCGCCGGGAATTCGGTGGGGACCGTGGCGGTGATCGTGGTCCGCGTCGTGACTTCGGCGGTGACCGTGGTGGCGACCGTGGCCCGCGTCGTGACTTCGGCGATCGTGGCCCGCGCCGTGATTTCGGTGGCGATCGCGGTCCGCGCCGCGAAGGCGGCGATCGTGGCGAACGCGGTGAGCGTCCGGCGCGCAGCTTCGATCGTGGCGATCGTGGCCCGCGGCGCGATGCCGGCGGCGATCGTGGTGCCGACCGTGGTCCGCGTGGCGGCTTCGGCGGTGGGTTCGGTGGCGGACGTCCGCCGCGGGCCGCCGACGAGCGCCGTAGCTGGGGCGATCGTCCCGTGGGTGAGCGCACCGAAAGCCGCGGCGAGTGGTCGGAGCGCGCCGAGCGCATGAAGCACGCCAAGCGCGAGCGTCCGGCCCGTCCGTCCTTCGGCCAGGACGGCGAGGCGTAATCGATGAGTGGCGGCTTTCAGGCATCCGGTGGATGGATGGAGGTCATCGCCGGCTCGATGTTCAGCGGCAAGACGGAAGAGCTGCTGCGTCGGGTCCGGCGGGCCACGATCGCCCGCAAGCGGGTGCAGGTATTCAAGTCGCATCTCGACGACCGATACGCCGGGCTGTGGGCAGTCTCCAGCCACGACCGGCGTACGTTCGACGCCACGCCGGTAGACTCGTCGTCGCAGATCCTGCTCCGACTCGATCCGATGGCGCAGGTCATCGCGATCGACGAGGTGCAGTTTCTCGACGCCGGGATCGTCAGTGTCGTTTCGGGGCTCGCCGATCGCGGTCGTCGGGTGATCATGGCGGGTATCGATACCGACTTCCGCGGCGAGCCCTTCGGCCCCATGCCGCAGCTCATGGCCATGGCCGAGGTGGTGGACAAACTCCACGCCATCTGCGTGCTGTGCGGCTCACCGGCCAGTCGGACCCAACGGCTGCTCGAGGGCAAACCGGCACCGTACGACTCCCCCACGATCATGGTGGGCGCGGCAGATTCGTACGAGGCGCGGTGCCGTGCCTGTCATCAGGTCCCGCGACGTGACGAGCTGCAACAGCGCCTGTTGTAGCCCCCGTACGATTACGCCAGCGCTTTCTCCAGCGCCCGTTGCAGATCCTGCATGGTGAAGGGCTTGGAGACGAAGGGAATCTGCCGCGCCTCCAGATCGGCGCGCGCATCGAGGTTCACGGCAAAGCCGCTGACGGCCACGACCGGAATGTCCGGGTAGTCCAGAGCAAGCTGCTCGATGAGCTCCAACCCGGACATCTCCGGCATCGTGAGGTCAGTGATGACGACCGACACCTCATCATGGCGCGCCGCCATGAAGTCGAGGGCCTCCGGCCCTGACGACACCACATGCACCGTGTGACCGAGGCGGTCCAGCATCCGTCGGCCAAGATCACGCAGCATCGGGTCATCGTCGACGAGTAACATGCCGCCGGCGCGCTTGTCCTGGGGGATGGTCGGCATCGACGCCGGTGGCGTCTTGGGTGCGCCCACCAGAGGAAAGAACAAGCGCAGCACCGTTCCCTCACCGGGTTCCGACTCGCACTCGATGAAGCCGCGGCTCTGGTGCACCATCCCGTGCACCGAGGCGAGCCCCATGCCGCGACTCGTTCCGAATGGCTGCGTGGAAAAGAACGGCTCGAACAGGCGCGCGCGAATCTCCTCGCTCATGCCCATCCCGGTGTCACGCATCTCGAGGACGGCAAAGTACCGGGGCCGGTCGTCGCGCGCCGCCTCATGGGGATGGGCGCGCTGCGCTTCGAATGTCCGCAGCACCAGCATGCCGCCATCCGGCATCGCCATTCGCGCGTTGTCGACCATCGCGCGGATTGCGTCGAGCAGTCGTGAGCGGTCGAGCGCCGCGGTGACGGGCACCGATGAGAGCTCGAGCCTGATCATCACCGACATCGGCACGTCGTCACGAATGATCGGCAGATGATCGGTCAGCAGGGCATTGAGCTCCACCGGTTCGGCGCGAAGCATCTGGCGTCGTCCAACGGCGAGCAGCCGACGCGTAAGCTCCTCGGCCCGCTCGGTCGCACGCTCGATGGCCGAAATGTCCTCGAGGTGCGGCGACGTGGGACCGACGCCTTCGCGCAGGAAGCCCGTGGCCCCGCGAATGACCGTGAGCAGATTGTTGTAGTCGTGGCCGATGCCACCGGCCAGCTGCGCCACGGCCTCCAGTTTTTGCGCCTGCCGCAGGCGTTCCTCGGAGGCACGGATTTCCGTCACGTCGGTGAACACCGCCACCGAGGCATACGGACGCACCTCGCCCGCGCGAATCAGCGGGTCGGCCGTCACACTCAACCACGCCGGTTCGTCGTTGCCACGCCGGATGCCCATGAGCTGACGGGGCTGCGACTGCCCCGTGCGTAGCGCCAGCATGGCCGGGTGATCGGTGGGTGGCCATGGCGAGCCGTCTTCCCGCACCGCCTGCCAGTCACGATCGACGGGGACAAGGCCGGACAGCTGATCGGCGCTCAGCGCAAGAATGCGCTCGGCACTCGGGTTGTGCACACGAATGGCGCCGGTCTCGTCGTGCAGCACGACCCCTTCGCGCATACCTGAGATCACGGCACGGAAACGCGTTTCCGATTCACGGAGCTGCCGCTCGGCGCGTACGCGATCGGTGATGTCCTGGATGATGATGTGCAGCAGCCGGCGTTCCGTCGTCTCGGCGACACCGATGAACGCCTCCACCTGACGAAGCTCCCCGGTGGCGATGCGATGATCACTCTGCAGGTGCAACCCGGTCCCGGTGGCGATGCCCGAGGTGAGCTCGCGCCAGTGGTCGATGGCGATGCTCTCGAGATCGGTGAGATACATCTCGCGCATCGTTTCACGCGGCCACCCGTAGAACGCCTCGGCCGCCGGGTTTACGTCCACGATGCGCGCGGTATCGAACTCCGCGAGCAACTGGATCGCCCCGTTGGTTTCGAACAGCTGACGGTGCCGCGCCTCACTGGCCTCGAGGGCGAGGCGTTCGAGCTGCCGCTGGGTGATGTCACGCGAGCTGATGGCGACGGCATCGTGATCGACGGGCACGAGCTGCCGCTGCAACCAGCGGGCGGGTTCCTCGAGGGTGGGGGCGAACTGCGTGGTCTCGAGCGGCTGATTGGTGATCACCACCGTGCAGCACTGCTCCCAGAGTCCCCATTCACGACTGCGCGGAAAGATGTCGAGGAGCGACCGGCCAATGATATCGTCGCGACCGCGCTGGACCATTTCACACGCGCGCGCATTGACATCGATCAGGACGAAATCGACGATGCGACCGTCAGCAGCACGGACGGCGCGGGCGAGCGCGAAGGCATCGAATCCGGCATCGAGCACGCCGCGGAGCCGGGCCTCGGAGGCCGCCAGCGCGATAGCGGTCTGCTCCACCTCGGTGATGTTGCGCGCGAGGCCGACTACGTGCGTGGGACGGCCATCAGCATCGCGGCGCACCGACAGGCGGGTCTCCACGATGAGGCGACCGCTGTTCGCGGCGACCTCTTCGCGGTACGTGATCGGGTCGGGCGACGCGATGGCCTGCGCATAGCGTTGCATGGCGAAGGCCGCCTCCGCCGGCGGAAGCAGCTCATCGGGGCGACGCCCGACGACCTCGTCCTCTCGCAAACCGGTCGCCGCGAGATACGCCGGGTTGACCGCCTCGCAGACATAGCGGTCCGGCCCCTCGATGCGCACGAGGATGAGCATGTCGCGCATCTGCGCCGTGAGCAGGCGGAAATTCTGCAGCGCAGACTCGGCCTCCTCGTGACGCGCTGCGAGGTCGGTGATCTCGTGGGCGCGCAGGACCCACTGCACACGACCGGGCCAGCGAACGAGCGCGCAGTCCCACACCGTCTGCGCAATCGGATCCGATACCCGCTGGGTACTCCGAGGCCCGCCAGCCAACGTGCGCCGGATCCAATCGGACAAAGCCGGCGTAGCCCCGGGCGCGACGGCAAGTTCGCTGCCGATTCGCCCGCTCCACACCGCCAGCAACCTATCGCCCGTGTCATTCGCCGCGACGACACGGCCATCAGTGTCGAGCATCACCAACGCATCCCCCAGCACATCGTGCAGGGCGAACAGGTCGGCGGAGTCAGCGGCGGGGGGCAGTGGCACGATGTAAGCGACGGCAGATGAATGGCTCCCTGAATGTGACAGATCGCGGGGGGTCGCGTCAGGGGGCACGTCGGAAGAGGCGGCGAGCCGGGAGGGACGCCCGGGGCTCCGGAGGCATCCCCCGCGGCCGGGCGCGGTACCCGCCCGGTACCGGCCCTTGTGACGCTTTTCGGCGGGCAGGCGTCTTTTCGGGCGAGACCGATGTTTTCCCTACTCACCTACCCCGGACGGATCGTCGCATGGGCGTAATCGCGACGCTGCTCGCGCACGAATCTCGACTCGCACGGCTTCGCAGTGCCGCGCGGGATCGGTATCGATTCGTGCCCTGCGAAGACTGGACCTCGCTCACGCGCGCTTGTGAGCGGGGGCCGATCAACGTGGTCGTCTTCGACCTGTATGTGGATGGCCGCGCCGATTTCGAACGCGTCCGGCAACTGCGTATTCGTGTTCCGCGGGCGGCGCTCGTCGCCTACGTGGACCTGACGCGCGAGCGAGCCAAGGACATGTTCGATGCGGGACGCTGCGGCATCGACGTGCTGGTGGTGGCTGACGAAACGGACACGACCCAGATGCTGGCGACCCTGCTGGATCAGGCCGAGGCGCGCAGTGTATCGAGTCTGCTCAAGCCACACCTCGCCGGCCTGCGCAGTGTGGTGCGTGACGCGGTCATGCTCTCGGTGACCCGGGCGCACGAGCGCCTCACGCCGGACAGCCTGGCCCGCCTCATCGCCGTGTCGCGCCGACTCCTGTCCAAGCGTCTCGAGGGCGCGCAGCTGCCACCGCCGCATCAGCTGCTCACGTGGGGGCGTCTCATCGTCGCCGCGAGCATGCTCGAGGACGGATCGCGCAGCGCGGACGGGGTCGCGAGCGCCCTCGACTTCCCGTCGGGCTCGGCGTTCCGCAACACCTGCCAGCGCTACCTCGGCTGCACGCCGCACCAGATTCGTCTGCGCGGCGGTGCGGGCTGGGTGATTCAGGAATTGCTCGTGAACCGCGAGAAGCGTCGGCAGATCTCGGATCACGAGGATGATATGCAGGACTCGGCGGCAGCCTGAGACGGCGGTGTCTGTGCTGGTGTGCGACTGGCTTGTAGACGGCAGACGGCAGGAACCACAGTCGGCAGGTGGGAGGGAAGCGGTTGAACAATGCGGGAGCCAGCGCTGCGCGCAGCTCCCGATGTCCTCACCGCAAAGGAAATCGGGGGCGCCGCGAAGCGGTTGCCCCCGTTTTGTTGTCCCGAATTCCTCCCGCACTGCGTGCTGTAGTTCCTGCCGTCCGCCGTCTGCTGGTGGTCGCCCACGCGATCTCCCCCTACGTTTCCGGCATGCTCCACTTGGCCCTCACCGGCAACATCGCCGCCGGCAAGTCCACCGTGGCAGCGATGCTCACCGCGCACGGGGCGACGATCATCGATGCCGATCTCTTGGCGCGTGATGCCGTCGCACCGGGCACGCCGGGGCTGGAGGCGATCGTCGATCGGTTCGGCGCGCAGGTGCTGAATGCCGACGGCACGCTCGACCGTGCCGCGCTCCGCGCGCAGGTGTTCAACGATGCCGTCGCGCGTGATGCCCTCAATGCCATCGTGCATCCGGCGGTGCGGCGCTTGCGCGACGCCGCCGTACAGTCAGCGCGTGCGCGTGGTGACCGCATCGTGATCTCCGATATCCCGCTGCTGTTTGAAGTGGGGCTCGAGCACGCCTTCGATGGGGTGATTCTGGTGGACGCGCCGGCACCGTTGCGTCGGGAACGGATGGTGCGCGATCGTGGCCTCTCCGAACCGGAGGCGCAGGCGATGATCGACGCGCAATGGCCGAGCGACCGCAAGCGGGCGGGCGCCACGTGGATCGTGGAAAATGATGGGTCGCGTGAGGCGCTGGCGGCGCGTGTCGAGGCGGTATGGCGCGAGGTCGAGGCGCGAGCGGTACGTCGCAACTGAGGAGCGCGAGCTTTACGGCGCTAGCTGCGGGGCGCATGCCAGCTGGCGCGTTCCGCAAACGCAGAGAGCCCCGGCGCAATCAGCACCGGGGCTCTTCTGTTCCAACCCGTCGATTACTCGCCGAGCTGCGTCTTGTAGGCGTCAGCGCTCATGAGATCGGCGTCGCCGCCGGGCGCCATGCGCACCTTGATCATCCAGCCGTCGCCGTAGGGGTCGTTGTTGATCAGCGCCGGCTCGCCATCGAGGCGACCGTTCACTTCGAGGACTTCGCCGGCAACCGGCATGTACAGCTCGGACACCGCCTTCACCGCTTCCACGGTACCGAACACGTCATGATTGCCGTACTTGGCGCCCACCTTGGGGAGCTCCACGTACACGATGTCGCCGAGTTCGCCCTGGGCGTAATCGGTGATGCCGATGTACACCACATCGCCTTCCGACGTGGCACGGACGTACTCATGATCCTTGGTGTAGCGCAGGTCGCCGGGAATGTTCGACACGTAAGACTCCGTAGGTGAGTAAAAACGAACAGAGGAAGTATCCCGCTTTGTCGCCGTTTCCGGAAGCGGGGCGCGGGCTGGCTTTGCTGTGTGCCGCGGGGAACGACGCGGGTGTGGGCGTCCGCCCGCGGGCGATCCGTGCCACCCCTTCGCGCGTTGCTTCGGGGGTGGCCGAGGCGCTGACCCGCCCGGCGTCACCCCCTCAGAGACGCGCGGCGGGGGGCACGGTCGCCCGCGGGCTGGCAGACGCCCACACACCAACGGCAACGTCGTAAAGGATACCGCGCAAAGAGTCGCCCCCTGACCGAACAGCGCCGTTCAGTCAGGGGGCAACTCTTTACTCTTTACGCTTTGCGCTTTGCCGTTCGCGCGTTACGCCGTTGCCGTCCCCGCGTACTCCTCGATCGGCGGGCACGAGCACACGAGGTTGCGGTCACCGAACGCGCTTTCGACACGACGCACCGTCGGCCAGAACTTGCGGTCTCGCGTCCACTTGGTCGGATACGCCGCCTGCTGCCGCGTGTACGGGTGCGTCCACGCATCGGCCGTGCAATGGGCCGCCGTGTGCGGCGCGTTCTTGAGCACGTTGTCCTCACGATCGGCCTCACCGCGCTCGATCGCCGCGATCTCGTCCCGCATGCCGATCATCGCCTCGATGAAGCGATCGATTTCGGCCTTGCTCTCGCTCTCCGTGGGCTCGACCATGAGCGTACCCGCCACCGGGAACGACAGCGTGGGCGCGTGGAAGCCGTAGTCCATGAGACGCTTGGCCAGGTCTTCCGCCTCGATCCCCGCCGCCGTCTTGAGCGCGCGCGTGTCGAGAATGCACTCGTGCGCCACGAGACCGTTCTGCCCCTGATACAGCACCGGGTAGTGGTTCTCGAGCTTCTTCGCGATGTAGTTGGCGTTGAGAATCGCCACCTTGGTCGCGTACGCGAGCCCTTCGCCGCCCATCATCTTGATGTACACGTACGAGATGGGCAGGATGCTCGCGCTCCCCCACGGCGCCGCCGAGATGGGGCCGATCGCCGTGCTCACGTCGTGCGACGCGATCACCGGATGCGTCGGGAGGTACGGCACCAGCTGCGCCGCCACGCCGATGGGACCCATGCCCGGGCCACCGCCGCCGTGCGGGATGCAGAACGTCTTGTGGAGGTTGAGGTGACACACGTCGGCGCCGAGATCACCCGGACGCGACACGCCCACCATGGCGTTCATGTTCGCGCCGTCCATGTACACCTGACCGCCGTGCTCATGGATGATGCTCGTGATCTCCTTGATGCGCGCCTCGAACACGCCGTGCGTGCTCGGATACGTGACCATCAGTGCGCCGAGGTTCGCCGAATGCTGCTCGGCCTTCGCGCGCAGATCGTCCACATCGATGTTGCCGTCGCCATCGGTCTTCACTACCACCACGCTGAAGCCGGCCATCACGGCCGAGGCGGGGTTGGTGCCGTGCGCCGACTGCGGGATGAGGCACACCGTGCGGTGCGCGTCGTTCCGCGCCTGATGGTAGGCACGAATGACGAGCAGTCCGGCGTACTCGCCCTGCGAGCCGGCATTGGGCTGCAGCGACACGCCGGCGAAGCCCGTGACCTCGGCCAGATCGTGCTCGAGCTCGCGGAACATGTGCGCATAGCCCTCAGCCTGCTCGCGCGGCGCGAACGGGTGCAGCTGGCCGAACTCGGGCCACGTCACCGGAATCATTTCGGCCGTGGCGTTGAGCTTCATCGTGCACGAGCCGAGCGGAATCATGCCGTGCACGAGCGAGAAGTCCTTCGCCTGCAGCGAGTAGAGATAGCGCAGCATCTCCGTCTCGCTGTGGTACCTGTGGAACGTGGGGTGCGTGAGGAACGGCGTCACACGACGGAACCGCTCGTCGTAGCGCGCATCCACACCGGCCGCCACGTCGGCGTACGACATGTCCACCGCCGTACCCGTGTTGAACACCTGCCACAGATCGGCGATGTCCTGCTCGGTGGTGGTTTCGTCGACGCTCACCGTGATCGTACCCGGCTCCAGCACGCGCAGGTTCACCTGATGCGCGTTGGCCGCAGCCAGAATATCCTGCTGGCCATGCGCGCCCACTTCCACGCGCACCGTATCAAAGTACTGCTCGTGCGAGATGGCGAAGCCGAGCTTCTCGAGCCCTGCCGCCAGCGTGACCGCGCGCTCGTGCACCCGCGTGGCGATCTGCAGCAGTCCCTCGGGGCCGTGGTAGACGGCGTACATGCTGGCCATGACCGCCAGCAGCACCTGCGCCGTACACACATTGCTCGTCGCCTTCTCGCGACGGATGTGCTGCTCGCGCGTCTGCAGCGCCATGCGCAGCGCCGGCGCGCCTTCCACGTCGCGGCTCAAGCCGATGATGCGCCCCGGCAGCAGGCGCTTGTAGTCGTCCTTCGTGGCGAAGAAGGCCGCGTGCGGCCCGCCGTAGCCCATCGGCACACCGAAGCGCTGCGTGTTGCCCACCACGATGTCCGCGCCCCACTCGCCCGGCGGCGTGAGGAGACAGAGGGCGAGCAGGTCGCTGGCCACGATCACCATCGCGCCCGCGGCATGCGCCTGCTCAGTGAGGCTGCGGTAGTCCGTGACCGCCCCATCCGTTCCGGGATACTGCAGCAGCACACCGAACACGGTGTCATCAAACGCGAAGGCCCGCGCATCCGCCACCTTCACCACCACACCACGCGCCTCGGCGCGCGCCTGCACCACCGCGATCGTCTGCGGATGACAATCGGCAGCGACCAGCAACACGTTCTTCGTCGCGCTGCCCTTGGCGGCAAAGGCGAGTGCCATCGCCTCGGCGGCGGCCGTGCCCTCGTCGAGCAGCGACGCGTTGGCGATCTCGAGACCGGTGAGGTCGATCACCATGGTCTGGTAGTTCAGCAGCGCCTCGAGACGCCCCTGCGCGATCTCGGCCTGATACGGCGTGTAGGCCGTGTACCAGGCCGGGTTCTCCATCACGTTGCGAAGGATCACGTTCGGCGTGTGCGTGCCGTAGTAACCCATGCCGATGAACGAGCGATAGACGCGGTTCTTCGCCGCGATCTGCCTGAGGGAGGCAAGCACCTGCGCCTCCGACTGCTCGCTCCCCGTCGCGAGCGTCCCGCGGAAGCGGATCTGCTCGGGCACGACAGCGTCGATGAACGCATCGAGGGACTCGTAGCCAAGCGTCGCGAGCATCTCCTGCTGTTCAGCGGAGCTCGGACCGATGTGGCGCGGAATGAACGAATCGACCGCGGCGGGCGCGGGCGAGATGGTGCGGGGGGCCATGACCATCCTCGAAGAAAACGGGCAACGCCACCCGGTCACGATCCGGCGTGGCGACGAGTACGACGCGGAAAGAGCTCGAACGCGGCAAACGCTCCGCGACGGCCCTCAGCGCAGATAATTTAACGCCGGTACGCCGGTGCCAACCGTTTCGGGCACCGACTTCGGCCACCTCTTTCACTGTTTCCGGGGAGCACCATGCGGTCGCCATTCGCGGGAGCAGTCCAGTGATCCAGTCCGGACCGCCCAACCCCCTGCCGAGGCACTGGAGCTGGTGGGAAGACGGCGCGCACGATGGCGTGACCAATATGGCCATCGATGAGGCGCTGCTCGCCACGGTGCGACCGGGGGCGGGGACGTGGCGATGGTATGCCTGGAGTGCCCCTACCGTTTCCTTCGGCCGCAACGAACGGATCGCTGGTCGCCTCGCGCCGGCGCAGCTCGCCGCCAGCGGCCTTGGCGCCGTACGGCGCCCGACCGGTGGGCGGGCCCTGCTGCACCACCGGGAGCTGACCTACTGTGTGACGATGCCGCTCGCGGCGCACCTGTCCTGGCGCGTGGCGTACGACGCAGTGAACCGGGTGTTGCGGGACGCACTGCGTACCACTGGCGTGCCGGTGCAACTGGCGGCCGATGGCGGCCCCGTCTCCCCCGACGGACCGGTCTGCTTCGACCGGCCGGCCGCGGGTGAACTCACGGTGGGCGGTCGCAAGCTCGTGGGAAGCGCGGTCTGGCGACACGGCGGCGCGTATCTCCAGCACGGCAGCATCCTCCTGCACGACGACCAGCACCTGCTGCAGGCGATCAGTCCGTCCGCCGCTCCGACCCCGGCGGCGGCCACGCTCACCGAATGCCGGCCAGACGTCGACGAGGAGGCGCTGGGTCAGCGCGTGCGGGGTGCCGTGCACGATACGCTGCAGACGCGCGCCGAGGTGCAGCTCCGGCATGAACGGCTCGACGACGATTGGCCCGGGTTGGTGGCATCCCATCGCCGCCATTTCTCGGATCCGGCATGGCTCTGGCGCCGGTAGGGCACGCGGTCCATCGTACCCTGCGCCCATGTCGCGTCGGACCCTCCGGTATGGCGGCACTTTCCTGGGCCCGCGCCACGGCCTCTCCCCGAATCCCCCCTCGCTGTATGCGCCCTGCTCCACGGACTTGGTTGCGACCCTGGCGTCGCCTGCTCACCCTCATTGGCGCGCTGTCAACGGCCGGTGCGGCCGCATGCGGAGGCGGGGACGACAGGGCAACGCCCGGCGGTGAGATCGGCGGCACACTCGTCGTGGTCATGCCAGCGGAACCGGGCACGCTCTTCCCACCGCAGGTCGCCGGCACGCAGGGCGCCGCGGTCATCAGCGCGCTCTTCGACAAGCTCGCCGACATCGGACCAGCGCTCGAAACCTACGGCGACGTCGGCTTTCGGCCGCGCCTCGCCCGGTCGTGGCAGTGGGCGGCCGATTCCCTGTCCATCGCCTTCACGCTCGATAGCGCGGCACACTGGCACGACGGGGCGCCGCTGCGCGCGACCGATGTGGTCTACACGTTCCGCGTGTACACCAACGACAGCGTCGGCGCCGATGCCAAGTCGTTGCTCGCCAACATCGACTCCGTCACCGCACCCGCCCCCCGCACGGCGGTGTTCTGGTTCAAGCGTCGCACGCCCCAGCAGTTCTACGATGCGACGTACCCCATGTACATCCTGCCGGCCCACCTGCTCGACTCGATCCCCATGGAGCGCGTCGGGCGCGCGCCGTTCGCCCGCAATCCTGTAGGCACCGGCCGGTTCCGCTTTGCCCGGTGGGACGCCGGCCAACGCATCGAATTGATCACCGACACCACCAATGCCGCCGGTCGGGCCAAACTCGATCGCGTGATCTGGAGCATTGCCCCCGACTTCGGCGCCGCCGCGGTGAAGTTGTTCGCCGGTGAAGCCGACCTGCTGGAACAGATACGCACCGAGAATCTGCCGCAACTCGCGCAGAATCCCTCGCTGCGCCTCGTCGTGAATCCAGCCCTGTCGTACAACTTTCTCGGCTTCAACCAGCGCAATCCCGCCGATACGGCAAAGGCGCATCCTGTTTTCAGCGACTCGCTCGTGCGGCGTGCCCTGTCGATGGCCGTGGACCGCGATCGTCTCGTGCGCAACGTGCTCGACTCCCTCGGCGCCGTGGCGCTCGCACCGGCGCCGCGCGCCCTCATCGCCGATACGGCGGCATTCCGATCACTGCCGTACGATCCGGCCGCCGCACGCGCGCTGCTGGACTCGGCAGGCTGGCGAGACAGCGACAACGATGGCGTGCGTGATCGCAACGGTGTCGTACTGGCCTTCGGCATTTCGGTACCAAACAGCAGTCCCACGCGGCAGCGCTTCGCCGTGCTGCTGCAGGAACAGTTCAAGGCCATCGGCGTGAAGGCCTCACCGGTGCTGCTCGACGTGAATGCGTTCTTCGAGCGCGGCGCCAAGCTCGATTTCGACGCCTCCATCGGCGGATGGGCCACCTACCCGGGGCTGGTCGGCATCCGCCAGACGTGGATGTCGAACGGCGAGAGCAACGAACTGCGCTACCGCAGCCCGCGCTTCGACGCGCTCGCCGATAGTGCGCTGTCGGCGTTCGACCGGGAACTGAGCCGTCAACTCTGGGGGCGGGCGTTTCAGCAGATCGTGAACGACGCCCCCGCGATCTGGCTGTACGAACCGCGCCCCCCGGTGGCCGTACACACACGTTTCGTGATACCGCCACTGCGTGCCGATGGCTGGTGGCACGGACTCGCCGATTGGTCGGTCGATCCGTCGCAACGCATCGACCGTGATCGCATCGGTCTGGCGGCCCCCGGGGGCGCGCGCTGAGCACGCCGGTCCGTCGGATCGGCAGTCGCCTCCTGCAGGGCGTGGTCGCGGCACTCGCCGCGGCCGCCTTCGCGTTCGTGTGCATTCAATTGGCCCCCGGTGATCCCGCCACGGCACTCGGCGAAGGCGTCCCGGAGGCGGTGCGCGAACGCGCTCGCGCAGTGTATGGCTATGGCGATCCCCTGCTGGTGCAATTCGGACGGTGGGTCCAGGCCATGCTCCGCGGGGATTTCGGCTACTCCACCGGGCAGCATCGGGCCGCACTCGATGTGGTAGCCGATGCGATCCCGAACAGCCTGGCGATCGTGCTGCCAGGGCTCCTCCTGGCGCTCGTGGCGGGGTCAGCGATCGGCACCTGGCAGGGCGTTTACGCGGGTAGTCGTCGCGATCGGGCGCTGTCGTTGGTGGCGTTCGTACTGTACGCGCTTCCGGAGTTTTTCATCGCGCTCACGCTGCTGACGCTCTTCAGTGTGGTGTGGCCGCTTTTTCCGAGCGGCGGGGTGGTGAGCGATATGCACGTGTATCTCTCGCCAGCGGCGAAAGTCACCGACCGCTTGCGACATCTCGTGCTCCCCTCGCTGGCCGTAGCGCTATTCGGGACGGTGACGGTCGTGCGCGTGCAGCGGCAGAGCATGTGGGACGCCATGGCGCAGCCCTTCGTGCGCACGGCCCTTGCCACCGGCTTGCCCTTGCATCGCGTGTATCTCGGCGCGTGGCGCGCCTCGCTGCTGCCGGTGCTCACCATGTTTGGCGTGCTCCTGCCCTTCGCGATGCTCGGCCTCGTGTTCGTCGAGCAGATTTTCGCATGGCCCGGGCTCGGCCTCACGCTGTTCAACGCCATCAACGCGCGGGACTACAACGTGGTGGCCGCCTGCATCGTCGTGCAAGGAGTCCTCATCGCGGTATCCACGGTCATCGTGGACCTGCTGCGCGAGGCGGCCGATCCGCGACTGGTGGAGACGGCGATGCAATCCGCCGCACAACGCGCGGTGCGTTCGTGACGCGCCGTCCGCTCGCGTGGGGCGTATGGCTGCTGCTTGGCCTCGCGGCGGCGGCGGCGTTCGCGCCACTGGTGGCGCCGTACGACCCGAATGCATCGCTCGATCTCGTCCGCCTCAAGAGTCAGCCCCCGTCGTGGGCCCATCCGTTCGGTACCGACCCGTACTCGCGCGATGTCTTGAGCCGGGTGCTCTACGGCACTCGGGTCTCGGTGAGTTTCGCGTTGCTGACCGTGTGTCTCGTGGTCGTGATCGGCACCACCTATGGGGCCCTGATGGCCTTTGCGCCACCGCTGCTGTCCACCGTGCTGCGGCGCATGCTCGATCTTCTCCTCGCGGTACCGCGTCTCCTTATCCTGCTCGCCGTCGCCGGCGTGGCGGGCCCGTTGTCGCTGCCCGTACTGGTGCTGCTTACCGCCAGCACCGGGTGGTACGCCTGCGCGCGACTCGTGAACGACGAACTGGCCGCGCTGCGCAGCCGCGAATTCACACAGGCCGCTCAGGCCACCGGCGTGCCCGTGGCACGGCTCGTGTACCGGCATCTGCTGCCGCATGTCGCGCCGACGCTTTGGGCGCTGGCGACCCTCGCCGTGGCGGGGACCATCGGCCTCGAGGCCGGCCTCAGCTTCCTCGGTCTGGGCATTCAGCCACCCACGGCCAGCTGGGGCAACATCATCCACGATGGCGCCGGCCTCGTCCACACGCAGTGGTGGCTCACGGTCTTTCCGTCGCTCGCCATGCTGATACCGGTGTTGGCATGCAACGCCGTCGGTGACGCCTTGCGCGACCGCTTTGCGCCAACCCACTTTGGCGGGGCCGCCGCTTCGACGCGATCATCCTCGGCGCCGATGCGCTCTCCCCCCGTGTTTCGTCCGTGACGTCTCCCCTCCCCCAGCAGACCCTGCTCGACGTACACGCGCTGCAGGTCACGTTTCCCGGACGCGCCGGAATGGTGCGCGCGGTCGATGGCGTGTCCTTCACGGTGGCGGCCGGCGAAACGGTCTGCCTGGTTGGCGAATCGGGGTGCGGCAAGTCACTCACCGCCATGTCGCTCCTGCGTCTGGTGCCGGCACCGGGGCGCATCGAGCGGGGCGGACACATCCGGTTCGACGGCCAGGATCTGCTCTCCCTCGACGAGCCATCGCTGCGCAGCATCCGCGGCCGCGAAATGGCGATGATCTTCCAGGAGCCGAGCACGGCGCTGAACCCGGTGCTCACGATCGGCGATCAGATTGCCGAGGTCGTGCGCGTACACACGCGCTGCAGCCGCGCTGAGGCGTGGCAGCGCACGGAGGCGGCCCTCGCGCAGGTGGGGATCGCCGATGCTCCGCGCCGTGCGCGACAGTACCCGCACGAACTCTCGGGGGGCATGCGCCAGCGCGTGATGATCGCCATGGCGCTCGTGCTGTCGCCGCGTCTCGTGATCGCCGACGAACCCACGACGGCCCTCGACGTCACCATTCAGGCGCAGATCCTCGAACTGCTGCGCGACCTGCGCGAGCGGACGGGGATGGCCCTGCTGCTCATCACGCACGATCTGGGCGTGGTGGCGGAGATGGCCGCGCGCGTGATCGTGATGTATGCGGGACGCGTGGTAGAGGAGGCGCCGGTGGAGGCACTGTTCGCCTCTCCCCGGATGCCGTACACCGAAGGGCTCCTCAAGGCGATGCCGCGACTCGATCCTGCCGAGCGGCTGGAGCGCCTGAGCACCATCGCCGGCACCGTGCCGTCGCCCGATGCCTTGCCCAGCGGCTGCACGTTCCGCGACCGGTGTCCGCATGCCTGGGAACGGTGCGCGCAAGAGGAGCCCGCGTTGCATCAGGTAAGCGCGGCACACCGCGCGCGCTGTCATCTCGTGCAGGAGCCGGAGCGACGGGTGCCGACCACGGCGACCGGAGCGCACGCATGACGACGCCGAGCGCGACGGGCACGCCCTTGCTGCAGGTGCGCGGCCTCACCAAGTACTTCCCCGTGCGCAGCGGCCTGCTGCAGCGCGTGACCGGTGCGGTGAAGGCGGTGGACGACGTGTCGTTCGACGTGGCGCGCGGCGAAACGCTGGCGCTCGTTGGCGAGTCGGGGTGCGGCAAGACCACCACCGGTCGTGCGCTGCTTCGTCTTATCGAACCCACGCGTGGCGCGGTGCACTTCGATGGTACCGACGTGATCGCGCTCAAGGGTGAGTCGTTGCGCCGTATGCGCCGACACATGCAGATCGTGTTTCAGGATCCCTACGGCTCGCTCAATCCGCGCATGACGGTGGGCGAGGCCGTGCGCGAAGGCCTGCTGGTGCACCAGCTCGCCGAGGGGAGCGAAGCCGACCGTCGCGTGTCGCGCCTGCTCGACGAAGTCGGGCTGCGGCCGGAATACGCCTCGCGCTTTCCACACGAGTTTTCCGGCGGACAGCGCCAGCGCATCGGCATCGCACGCGCCCTCGCCGTGGAGCCGTCGTTCATCGTGTGCGACGAGCCGGTATCGGCACTCGACGTGAGCGTGCAGGCGCAGGTGGTGAACTTGCTGCGAGACCTGCAACGCGACCGCGGCCTCTCCTACCTCTTCATCGCGCACGACCTGGCGGTGGTGTCGCACATGGCCGATCGCGTCGCGGTGATGTACCTCGGTCGCATCGTGGAGTCGGCGCCACGCGCCACATTGTTTGCGGGCGCGCGCATGCCATACACCAAGGCGTTGTTGTCGGCCGTACCGGTGCCGGTGCCCGGTGCCGCTCGACAGCGCGTGTTGCTGCCCGGCGATCCACCGTCTCCGGTGAACCCGCCGTCCGGTTGCGTGTTTCATCCCCGCTGTCCGCATCCGCTCAAGGATGCGGTGTGCACCCGCGTCGTACCGCCGCTCGAAGAAAAGGCCCCCGGGCACTTCGTCGCGTGCCTCAAGGAACCTCCCACCTCAGTCCCCACCCCGTGAGCACCGCCGTCACCACCGACCGCTCCTTTTTCGGCCATCCGAAGGGCCTCGGTCTGCTGTTCGCCACCGAAATGTGGGAGCGCTTCTCGTACTACGGGTTGCGCCCGCTCCTCGTGCTCTTCATGGCCGCCGCGCTCAACGAGGGCGGCTTCGGTCTCGAGCGGACGCAGGCGTCCGCCATCGTCGGCATCTACGCGGCGTGCGTGTATCTCGCCTCCCTGCCCGGAGGCTGGATCGCCGATCGCTGGCTGGGACTGCGCCGCGCCATCCTCATCGGCGCCGTGCTCATCACCGGCGGACACCTGGCGATCGGTGTGTCCGGCTTCGCCGGCGCCGGTATCGGGAAGATCTTCTTCTTCCTCGGTCTCGTGCTGATCGTACTCGGCACGGGACTCCTCAAGCCGAACATCTCCGCCATCGTGGGGGATCTCTACCCCGAAGGCGGCGCGCGTCGGGATGCCGGGTTCTCGATCTTCTACATGGGCATCAACACCGGCGCCTTCGTGGGACAGCTCGTCACCGGCTACCTCGGCGAACGCGTGAGTTGGCACTGGGGCTTCGGCGCCGCCGGTATCGGCATGGCGTTCGGTCTGCTGGGCTTCTGGCTGCTGGCGGGCAAGCTGCTCGGCCCCATCGGTGCCGACATCGTACGCGATCCCAATGCGGCCGTGCAGGCCAAGCAGGAGCAGACCGTACGTACCAGCACCTTCGCCGGCCTCGGTGTGCTCGCGCTCGTGTTCGCGCTCGCGGCGGGTGGCGTGGTCACCATCGATCCGCAGCAGGTCGGTGGCGCCATGACGTTCGTCCTCGTGGGCATCGCCGTGGCCTTCTTCGCCTATATCTTCGCGTTCGGCGGACTCACCAGCGACGAGAAGAAGCGCAGCGCGGTCATCTTCGTGCTTTTCGTATTCGCCGCCATCTTCTGGGCCGCGTTCGAACAGGCGCCCACATCGCTACAGCTCTTCGCCAACGACTTCACCGACCGCAACATGTTCGGCTTCGAGATCCCGGCGACGTGGTTCCAGTCGGTGAACTCGCTGTTCATCATCATCATGTCGCCCGTGTTCGCCGCGCTGTGGATCGCGCTGGCGAAACGGAACATCGACCTCTCGAGTCCGTCCAAGTTCGCCCTGGGGTTGGCGCTCGCCGGTGTGGGCTTCCTGCTCATGGTGTCCGCTGCCAATCAGGTGGTCGCCAGCGGTGGCACCGCGCTCGTCTCGCCGTGGTGGCTGATCGCGAGCTACTTCTTCCAGACCTGCGGTGAGCTGTTTCTCAGCCCGGTGGGGCTCTCGAGCATGACGAAGCTTTCTCCGCGTCGCTACGTGGGGCAGATGATGGGCATCTGGTTCCTCGCCGCCTCGGTGGGCAACCTCGTCGCCGGCCTCGTGGGCGGCCACGTGGACCCCACGAAGCTCGAACAGACGCCGGCCGTGTTCAGCGGCACGGCCATCGCGCTGTTCGTGAGCACGGGCATCCTGCTGGCGATGATCGTGCCGATACGCAAGATGATGGCGAGCGTGAAGTAGCAGCGGTCGGTACGACGCGCGATCGACTACGCGTTGGCACCGACGCGCTGGAAAAAACGCGCTGGAACGGACGCGTTGGCACGAACGCAGAGGGGCGCAGGCGAAAACGCGGGCAACAACGGGGCGACCTTGGCTTCGCCTCGGTCGCTTGGGGGCGGCGACTGCCGCAGGCGTGGGTGCCATCGTTGTTGCCCACGTCCCTCCGCGTTGGTGCCAGCGTTGTCGCCCGCGTCTCCGCGTTTGTGCCAGCGTTGTCGCCCGCGTCCCTCCGCGTTGGTGCCAACGCGTCCGTTCCAGCGCGTTTTTTCCAACGCGTAGGTGCCAACGCGTAGTCGATCGCGCGTAGTTTCGGTGATCGCCGCGCCGCCGACCCTACGGCCAGGTGAATAGCGACGTCGGCGCCGTCCTTTCCCTGCTGCGCTCCACGTCCGGCGTGTCGCGCCAGAAGGTACGACTGCGATCGAGCCCCGTGATGCGCACCTCGAGGCGCTTGCGCGGATCGTTGCTCACCGGCACACCGACGTCGAGACGCCAGAGCCGACGCGAGCGCGGAGGCACGGCCGCCAGCAGCGAGATGCCGATCACGCCGCGCCACGGGGTGTCCACCGCGTATGGCACCGACTGCTCCGCCATCAAGCGACCGGCTTCGGCAAAGCCCGCGAAGCCCACGTCGGCCACGTTGAGTCGCGTGGGCACGACCAGACGTTGTTCGGCGCGGAAGACGAGGCGCCGCGCACCCGGGTCGTGCGACCGGCGGTGCCCCATGAGGCCCCCCTCGCGATCGGCGAGCGAGAGTTGCAGCGGCGTCAGCATGCGACGGCCCGTGGCCCACTCCATCTGCAGCACCGTGGTCTGACGAATGGCGGGCCGGAAGTACCACGCCGCCCGACCGGTGCCGATCACGTTCTCCCACTGCTTCCGGTCGAGACTGTAACGCGCCTCCGTGATCCCCTGCGCGCCGGCGAACCACTTCTGGCCGCCCCAACCGAGGTAGATGTTGGTGGCGAGGAAGCGATCGCGATCGGGAGCCGGACCCACCGGGATGGAATGCCCCGCCACCACACCCACCTGCGCGCCCACCCGAATATCCTGCGCACCGGTCAGGGCGTCGAAGCCCTGCACGCGGACGAAGCGGATCGCGCGAACACCCAGCAGTACATTCGCGCGCAGCACGTTCTTCGGCGTGAAGAACGGGGGCGGTGAGCCCGTGGTGTCGACGCGCACGCCCTCACGAGTGAGCAGCAGCGGCGTCGAGTCGACGCGAATGTGCTCGCGCGACAGCGACATGCCCACGAGCCTGAGCCGACCCACCGGGCCGACCCGCGTGAGCCCTCCCACGTCGGCGAAGGTGCGCCGCACGTTCACCGCATTGACCGGCAAGTCGCCACGCAATAGTCGCATCGGCTCGCGGGTACCGCCGAGTTCACCGACCCAGGCGAAACGTTGCAGGTCGGTGTAGTACGGGCGGACCACCTGCATGCGCATGCGCTGACCGAACGGCTCGCGGCGCGCCTCGAGACGCAACTCGTCTCGCTGCCCGAGGAATTGATAATCCGTGTATTGCACGCCAAGCACGTCGTTGTACGCGAGCCCGTTGCGATACTCGAACAATGTGGCCGTGGCGTGGCCGGCGAGATTGGTTTCACCGATACGCAGCCCACGGAACATCGGACTCCCCCCCCGCACCACCGGATCGACGAGCAGGCTGAAGTCGTCACGCGTTTCCACCTCGAGGCGCACCCCGCCCCGTTCGTCGTCGTACGCGTGAATGCGCGCGTCCACCAGGTAGGGCTGAGCACGAAGGATACGCTCCGACTCGGCCCGCTTGATCTGGTTGCATGATTCACCAACCTTGAGCAGCAGGAACTGGCGGATCACGTTGTCGCGGGTGTTCACGTGCAGCGTGCGCACCGTGCGTCGCACCCACTCGAGCTGCCGCGGCAACTTCTCGTTGAACGGCGGCTGGGTGATCACCACGATGTCGCTGATCGTCTGCCCAGAGCACCCGGTGACTGGCAGGCGTCCACGACTCGACACCGGCGGTTGGCGGGATTGCGTGGAATCGGTGCGGATGTTCTGCTGTGCCGCCGCGACGTGAATGAATGGCCCCGCGATCCCGCACAGCACCATCAGCGCGCCAATGGCGCGTCTCATCGCCCCAGTTTTCGCTTGAGATCGGCCAGCCGCGCCTCGGCGTCGGCCTCACGCTCCGATCGTGTACGCCGCGACGGCGAGGGCGCAGCCAGCGGATCGTCGGACAGGAGCGGCTCGTCGCCGAGCAGCGCGTCCACTTCACGCGCCGCGGCCGCATCGACGCTCGACGCTTCGGCGCTCGACGCCTCGGGCGCCAGCCCCGACATCACTCGCCGGAGATCAGCGCTCATCGACTCGTACTCGCGTTCGGCCAGCGCCAGCTCCTGCTGCTGCACCATCCGCTTCGACTCCAGCACCGCCACGCGTTCGGCGTGCTGCGCCGCGAATCGCTCGGCAATAGCCACGGTTTCGTGATCACCGATGTCAGCCGCCAGCCCCTGACGACGGCGCACCGTCTCGAGCTCCGATTGTTCGCTGCGCAGGCGCTGTTCCGTGGCCGTCAGCGCCGCCCGCATGTCGTTGACGGCGAGCTTCGCATGCACCAGAGCCTCACGCATGCCGCTGCTCATGCGCCGGCGCTCGTCGGGGTCGAGGCGGGAGGAGAGGGCACGAAGGGAATCACGGAGCTCATCGAACATGGGCGAAAGCTAGAGACCGGTACGGACCAATGCGACGTCAATCCGTGCCGGCATCCACGCCCGTCGACGGTTCCGAGCCACCGATCACACCGCCAGATGCGCCGCGCCTGCCACACCAAGGCCCCTTCCCTGTTATTATCGAACGCATAGCGGTTCGCCAGTGTCTCTACCGGTGCCCGGGTGCGTCGCATCGTGCCCCGCCGGGCTGTCCGTCCCCCGTCTTCATCCCGTGCTCTACCTCGCCATTCCCGCGCACAACGAAGTCGCCACCATTGGTGTGCTGCTCTGGCGGCTCCGTACGGTGCTGGCGGAGTTCCCGCGCGAGTACGAAGTGGTGGTGTACGACGACGCGAGCACCGACGAGACGGCCGAGGTGGCGGCGCAGTACGAGCGCGCCATGCCGGTGACCGTGCTGCGCGGCAAGTCACGACTGGGGTGCGCCGGGGCAGTCGACGCGCTGCTGCGCCACGTCGCCACCCGCACGCGCTATCCGCGCCGGGATGCGGTCCTGCTCATGCAGGGCGACTTCACCGATCCGCCGGGGATCGTACCGGAATTCGCCCGTCGCTTCGAGGGCGGCGCCGATCTCGTGGTGGGGGAACGTCTCACCGTCGCGGATGCCCCCACGGCGGTCAAGCGGTTGTTCACGTACGGGCACTGGGTCATGCGCCCGTTCGTGAAGGTGGAGGGGGTCGCCGACCTCACGGCGTCCATGCGGTTGGTACGTATCTCGGCGCTTCGCGAGGCGATTCGTTTGGCGGGCAACGCCCCGCTCGTGAGCGGCGACAGCTGGACCGCCAACGCCGATCTGTTGCTCCGGCTGGCCCCGCACGCACGCCGTGTGGAGAACGTGCCGATGGAGCCGACGTTCGGGGTCCGGATGCGTGAGACGCGGCGCGTGGCCCTCGCCGACACGCTCAGCATGCTCAAGTGGGCCTGGGCGGCCCGAGGCCGGCGTGCGGTGGTGGGGTCCTCCCCGGCGGAGACCGGCAATGACGACCGTCGCGGCTCGCGCCAGCAGGGGCGCCGGCGCGAGGAGCCCGAGCTATCCGTCGAGCGGCTGCGCGAGAAGGTGCGCGAGCGTGACGGTTCCACGGGTATCGATGGCGAGCAGCAGGATCCGCGTCGCGGTCGCCGCCGCCGGGAGCGGCCTGAGGGGAGCGAGCGGACCGAGCGCCAGGAACGTCCGGCGCGTGCGGAGCGCGCCGAACGGGCGGAGCGCGCTGAGCGCCCCGAGCGGCAGCCCCGCGAACGGACGCGCACGCCTCGTCCCGAGCGGGAGCCCCGTGATGCGCGGCCCGAGGGGACGTCCGAGCCGCGGCCACCGCGTCGCCGGGAGGAGCCGCGCTCGCCGTACAACGATCCCACCCTCGAGCTCGACGATCCGTTCGCCGCGCCGTCCGCGCGCCGTGACGCATCGCGCGTCGACGAGCGCGAACCGATCGCTGACCGTTCGACCGTAGAACCGGAGGCGCCGTCCGTCGAGTCGCCCCAGCCGCCGACGATGCGGGCGCCGTTCCCGCCCATGGATCAGGACGACGACGACCTCCCGCTGTCGATCAAGGGGCCAGAGGCGTTGATCGGCGACGGCGACACGGACGCGGCATCGGAGGCCGAGGCGACCAACGATTCCGCGATCGACGACTCTGACCCCTTGACGGGGGATGAGGAGGAGGGGCCCCGGCGGAAGCGGCGGCGGAACCGCCGGTCGCGCCGTGGGCGTCGCAAGAAGTCACCGGGCGGGGCCGAGGGCGAGGCGGAAGGCAGTGACGACGATGCTGCCGATAGCGACGGTGACGAAGGAGAGTCACCGGAATCGGGCACCGACGACCGGTCGGCACCGCGCCCCCCACGCGTCCGTTTCACCCCAGCCGATCACATCGACGGCGAGCCGGTTGCCGCTCCCCGCGCGGAGTCCGACGAGGACGCGGGGGACGATGGGGACGGGGACGACGACGACCAGGCGGGCGGGGTCGAGAGCATGGCCGACGGCGCAGCGCGACCGCGGCGTCGTGGTCGTCGCGGTCGCCGGGGAGGAGCGCGGCGCTCCCGCGGGCGACGGGACAAGGGGGACGAGGGGGCGGCGCCGGAAGGGGAGTCGGCGTAGCCGCGGCGGGATTCACCACGCGCGATCGACTACGCGTTGGCACCGACGCGTCGGCACGGACGCATTGGAAAAGACGCGTTGGCACGAACGCACAACGGCGCGGGCAACAACGTGGGCGCCAACGCGTCGAGGAAGGCCCCGATGGCCGGGAACAAGAAAGGGCGACCTGGGCGCAAGCCCGGTCGCCCTTCGTTTTTGCCCGCGTTTTTGCCCGCGCCCCTATGCGTTCGTGCCAACGCGTTTCTTCCAACGCGTTTTTTCCAACGCGTAGGTGCCAACGCGTAGTCGATCGCGCGTAGTACCGCCCTACCGCCAGACCGCCCTCTCTATCCTCTCCGCCGTCGCCGGACTCACCATCCGCACCACGAAGTACACGACGGCGCCGAGCAGGAGCACCTTGAGCGCCAGGCCGACGAGCCAGAAGAGGAGCGCGACCAGCGGGCCCAGCAGTCCAAAGACGAGCTTGAGCGCCACCAGCCCCAGCAGGGCCACAATGCCGACGGTGAACAGGGTGCGGAGCATACGCGCCTCTCGGCGGGGATAGCGGATCATCGACCGGCCGCCGGGGAAGTCCAGCGCCGCTTCCCTCTACGTTCGCCCCGCCTCTCGAGTTTCGACCAGAGGGAAATTCCGGCTATTTTGCAAATGACAGTTACGCTGGTTTGCGCGGAACGTGCACGGGGCTACCTTCCCCTGTTCACGTCCCGGGACCACCCCCCGGGCTCCACGGTGCCGGATATGGCTGAGCAGCTGGTACAAATCATGGGGCGCCACCGCCGCGATCCGCTCCCCGAGCGGAAACCGCAGTGGCTCAAGGTCAAGGCGCCCGGCGGCGACAACTACATCCGCCTCAAACACATGATGAAGGAGCTCAACCTCCATTCCGTCTGTGAAGAGGCCCGATGCCCCAACATCGGCGAATGCTGGCAGCACGGCACCGCCACGTTCATGATCCTCGGCAGCGTCTGCACCCGGAACTGCGCCTACTGCGCCGTCGCCCACGGCAAGCCGCCCGAATACGACATCGAGGAGCCCAACCGCGTCGGGGAAGCCATCGCCCGCATGGGCCTCCGGCACGCGGTCATCACCTCCGTCGACCGCGACGATCTCCCCGACTTCGGCGCGTACATCTTCGCCGAAACCATCCGGCAGATCCATCAGCGCCTCCCCGAGTGCTCGGTCGAAGTCCTTGTGCCCGATTTCCAGGGCAACCACGACTCCATCAAGGCCGTGCTCGAGGCGCGCCCGGAGATCTACAACCACAACACCGAAACGGTGCCGCGCCTCTTCAAGAAGGCGCGCCCGGGCGGCCGCTACGAACGCGTGCTCGACATCTTCCGCGTCGCCAAGCGCATCGCTCCGGACATCCCCACCAAGACCGGCATCATCCTCGGTCTCGGGGAAACCAATGAGGAAGTCGTCGAGGTCATGAAGGACCTCCGCGCGGTCGACGTGGACATCCTCACCCTCGGCCAGTACCTGCGTCCGTCCGACTCGCACATCGAACTCGATCGGTACGTCACGCCGCAGGAGTTCCGCGAGCTGTACGACGTCGGCATGCGCATGGGCTTCAAGCACGTCGAAAGCGGACCGCTCGTGCGCTCCAGCTATCACGCCTGGGAGCAGGTCCAGGCGGCTTCGCTCGCCTGAAGAACTCAGAACTCACCATCCAACACTCCCCACTGACGTTCTGATGCCTCCGAAGAAGAAATCTGACCCGAAATCTGACATCCAGGTGACCGTGAACGCGGACAGCACCTCGGCGACCCCCACCGCCGCACTCAACACGGAGCTGCTGTACAGCATGCTCCTCCAGCGCCGCTTCGAAGAACGCTGCGCCGAGATGTACGCGATCGGGCGGATCGGTGGCTTCTGCCACCTGTACATCGGCCAGGAAGCCGTCTCCACGGGCATCATTTCGCTGCTCCGCCCCGACGACTACATCATCACCACCTACCGCGACCATGGGCAGGCGCTCGCGCGCGGCATGACCCCGCGCGCCGTCATGGCCGAGCTGTTCGGCCGGCAGGACGGCTGTGCGAAGGGCAAGGGCGGCTCGATGCACATGTTCGACAAGCAGCTCGGCTTCCTCGGCGGGCACGGCATCGTCGGCGGCCATGTGCCCATCGCCGCCGGCGTGGGCTTCGCCATCCGCTACCGCGGCGGCGACCAGGTGATCGCCTGCTTCATGGGTGAGTCCGTCGTGAACACGGGCGCGTTCCACGAAGCGCTCAACATGGCGGCGCTCTGGAAGCTCCCCTGCGTGTTCATCATCGAGAACAACCGCTATGGCATGGGCACCGCGCTCGAGCGCGCCTCATCCATCCACGACATCTACAAGCGTGGCGCCTCGTACGACATGCCGCGCGATGTGGTCGACGGCCAGGACGTGCTCGCCGTGCGCAAGGCCATGACGGAAGCCATCGACCGCGCACGCAAGGAGAGCATGCCCACGCTGCTCGAAGTGCGCACCTATCGCTTCATGGGCCACTCCATGTCCGACGCGGTGAGCGGGACGTACCGCACGAAGGAGGAGCTCGAGCAGTACCTCAAGCGCGATCCCATCGCGCTGCACCGTCAGCGCATGGAAGAGGCCGGCGAGATCAGCGCCGCCGAAGTCACCGCGATGGACGAAGAGATCAAGAAGCTCGTGCAGGACAGCATCGACTTCGCTGAAGCCAGCCCGGAGTTGCCGCTCGAGGCGCTCATGGAAGACATCCTCGTCGAAACCACGAGCTGAGGCGCGCACCGACCATGGCCATCATTACGTACCGCGACGCCCTCAATCAGGCGCTCCGCGAAGAGATGCACCGCGACGACCGCGTCTTCCTCATGGGTGAGGAAGTCGCCGTGTATCAGGGTGCCTACAAGGTGTCGAAGGGACTGCTGCAGGAGTTCGGCGAGATGCGCGTGGTGGACACGCCCATCACCGAACTCGGGTTCGCCGGTGTGGGCGTGGGCGCCGCGATGTGCGGCCTCCGTCCCGTCATCGAGTTCATGACCTGGAACTTCGCGCTGCTCGCCATCGACCAGGTGGTGAACGTCGCCGCGAAGATGCTCTACATGTCGGGCGGCCAGTTCCCGATGCCGATGGTGTTCCGCGGCCCCAACGGTGCCGCGCTGCAGCTCGCCGCGCAGCACTCGCAGGCATTCGAGTCGTGGCTCGCGCACATCCCGGGACTCAAGGTGGTGGCGCCCGGCACGCCGTACGACGCGAAGGGGCTGCTCAAGGCGGCGATTCGCGACGACAACCCGGTGTGTTTCCTCGAAGGCGAAATGCTGTACAACACCAAGGGTGAAGTGCCCGAGGATGAGTACGTCATTCCGCTCGGCAAGGCCGATCTCAAGCGCGAAGGCGAGCACTGCACGCTCATCACGCACGGCAAGATGGTGCTGGTGGCCATGCAGGCCGCCGATCAGCTCGCGAAGGAAGGCATCCGCTGCGACGTCGTGGATCTGCGCACCATCCGCCCCATGGACGTGGACGCGATCGCCGAGTCCGTGCGGAAGACGAACCGCGCCGTGGTGGTGGAAGAAGGCTGGGAGCTGTGTGGTGTCGGCGCGCAGGTGGTCGACTATGTGCAGCGCTACTGCTTCGACCACCTCGACGCGCCAGTCCTTCGCGTACATCAGGCCGATGCGCCCATGCCGTACACGAAGAGCCTCGAGAAGGCCGCCAAGCCCGACGTCCCCAAGACGATCGCGGCGGTGAAGCAGGTTCTCTACATCGATTGACCAGGCTCACCCTCATAGCGATCCCATGGCGACGAAAGTGATGATGGAGGCGCTCTCCCCCACGATGGAGGAAGGGCGCCTGGTGAAGTGGGTAAAGAACGTGGGCGACGCCGTGAAGAGCGGCGACACGATTGCCGAAGTCGAGACGGACAAGGCGATCATGGAGCTCGTCGCGCGCGGCGACGGTATTCTGCGCGCGCGCCTGATCGAGGAAGGCCAGACGAGCCCCGTGGGCGTCACGATCGGCGTGATCGCCGCGGCCGACGAGGACATCTCGGCGCTCGCCGGTGGGCACGCCCCCGCGGAAGCGCCATCGGAGCAGCCGAAGGCCGTGCCCGCCGAGGCGATGCCCAACCCGCCTGTCGACGCACACGAGCATGCCCATCCGCCCGCCGGCACGGCCGAGCACGAGCCGGCGGCAGTACCCGGAGGCCCCGTGCGCAGCTCACCGCTGGCGCGCCGCATGGCCGCCGAGCGTGGCGTGAACCTGCAAAGCATCCAGGGCACCGGCCCCGGTGGTCGCGTCATCAAGCGCGACATCGAGCAGGCGGCCGCCTCCGCAGCCTCCGCTCCCTCGGCGCCTCCGCGAGAGCAGTCCGCGGCAGCCCCGAGCACGGCGAGCAAGCCGACGTCGACCGCGACCGCCATGCAGATCGATGGCGAGTTCAAGGACGTCGCGCTTACGCAGATGCGCAAGACGATCGCGCGTCGTCTCGGCGAGAGCATCGGTCCCATCCCCACGTTCTTCCTCACGTCGGAGATCGACATGACGAACGTGGGCAAGCTGCGTGAGCAGATGGTGGCGGCCGGCGATCAGTTCAAGGTGTCGGTGAACGACATCGTGATCAAAGCCGTGGCGATCGCCCTCACGCGTCACCCCGAAGTGAACGCGCACTGGCAGGGCGACAGCATCCGCTACTTCAGCGCCGCGCACGTGGGCATGGCGGTGGCCACCGACGATGGTCTCATCGTGCCGGTCATCCGCGACGCGCACCTCAAGGGGCTCGGCCAGATCGGCAAGGAAGCGCGCGAGCTCGCGAAGAAGGCGCGCGAGCGGAAGCTCACGCCGGCCGAGTACAGCGGGGGCACGTTCAGTGTGTCGAACCTCGGCATGTTCGGCATCGATCAGTTCACGGCGATCATCAATCCGCCCGAGGCGGCGATTCTCGCGGTGGGGGCCACCGAGACCAAGCCGGTATGGGAGAACGGCCAGTTCGTTCCGCGGCAAAAGATGCGCGTCACGATGAGCTGCGATCACCGCATCATCGACGGCGCGGTGGGCGCGAAGTTCCTGCAGACGCTGCGGCAGCTGCTGGAAGCGCCGATGATGATGCTGTTCTGAGACCGATCACGCGAAAAACGAAAAGGCTCCGGAACGCTCCGGAGCCTTTTCGTTTTTGTCACAGACCGGTCTGCTTATTGAACGGTTATCAACCTTCGCCAAGAATGATTGCTTTCTACATGCAAGATTAATTCATCTTAACTTGCCCGTGGCAAGCTCATCCGTAAGCTACATTTTGAACAGTGGCAAACGCCATGCTAATTAGCTAATCAGTTAACCGTAAACAACCGTCAAACCGAGACTGTCGCGTTCGGGGCGATGCTGCCCCAGGAGTGGCACCAATGAGGAGTTTCAACGATTGGCTCCCGAACACTCCGATGGCCGGAGGGAATGCCGCCGCCGACTTGCCATACGCCGGTGGCACCAAACGGCACCGCGGCGTGCCTGATCCGGTCGTGTACGAGTCGGAGGGTGCGTCTCATCTGGAGACACCGGCCGACGGGCACGTGCTGGTATATGATGCGCAAGGTCGATCGGCCGAACACTGGCAGTGGCTCCTCGCCATGCCGCACCGTGCGCCCGCCGTGTTCTCGAGTACCAAGGCGCTTCTGGCACAACTGCGGGGTGGCTCCTCCACCATTGTCGTCTGCTCACCGACCGTGCAGGATGCCATGGCCGTCGTTCCGCGGCTTGCGGCACATACACGCCAAAAGGGTGGCGCCGTTATCTGTGCGGTGAACGCCGGCAACTCCCTCCAGGTCCGTGAGCAGTTGTACCGCAGCGGCGCCGACGCCGTCGTGGACACCGGTGGGACCGGCCCGCGTCTCGACGAGGTATTTGGCACCATCGAGCGTGTCATTCGGCGAACCCAGACGGTCGGCGCGATGGCCGGTGTCGAGGCGGTCCTACCGGCGTTTGGTCAGCACTCCGCGCTCTACAGTCCAGAGGGGGCCCCTCTGGCGATCGGGGAGAACACCGCATCGTTGCTGGCGTGGATCGCGGGCGACCGCTTCGATGCCCGCACGCAGTCGCTCTCATCATTCGTACCGCGGTCGCAGCGACGTAAGCTTCAGGCGTTGTTCGAGACAGCAGACCAACTCTCACCGCACGGCTGTCTGTCTACCGGGATCGATCTCGAGCACGACAGCGCGGTGGGCAGCGCTCTGCATCTTCGCCTCCGTCGCCTGCAGCTGTCGTGTGCGCCGGCGTTTCTGATTGATTTCGAGTATCACGATGAGGCCTCGGTCAATGCCGTGACCTTCGCGAGTCCGGCCATCCGACAGCTCACCGCGCAGTACCGGGGACGCCTCGACCATGTGCTGAGCTACTTGCGGCGCCTGCGGGCCAATGAGCGCGAGGACTCGACCACGGCGATGAGCGCTTGCGACGCACCGCAGGTGCTTCTCGAGACCCAAGCCGTACTGGCCGTGCTTACGGCACTCGCTGAACCGACGAACGCCCGGCGAACTCGACTGAAGGTGGGCGATGCCGTTCACGAAGCCGTCACGCTGCTCGACGCTAGCGGGTTACGCCGGCTGAAGCACGCCGCAGGCAGTGGCGATGACGCGTACCTGCGCCTCTCGAAGGCGGACCTGCAGGCTATGCTGATCACGACCGCACACGCGATGACGCAAGGCACGTCGCCGGACTCGCTCGCGCGCCTGTCCAACCGTAGAGACCAACAGCAGGTGTGGATCGTGGCCGAAGCCCCGGCCGAACCGGGTACCACCCCGCGGGGCACGACAACCACGGCCGGGGCGCCCGGCCGCCCATCTGTGGGCGCTGGACTGGAGCTCATGTGCGCCGCCGCGACGATTGCGTGCCGGTCTGGCGGTTTGTTCATGCATGACATCGGACCGCACGGGGGCACCACGGTACAGATCGGGTTCCCCGTTGTGCCTCAGTCCCCTCAGGCATAACGCCGCGGCTCCCGCGCGCGGCCAAAACCGCGCGCGGCGATACGCCCGACCAGATCAGCCGATCGGATCGGCCTCCTCCGCAAGTGGCCCGCCCGTGTCGGACTGCGCCGCTCGGCGCAGCTGGTCAGCCAATTCGGTCTGCTCACTGACAACACGGCGAAGGTGGTCGACCATTTGGTCAAGCCGACCACTCCAGTATGCCAGTGATTGCACCGGGGGCTGACTCGCCAGCTTGTACACCGTCGCCATGCGCTCCTGAACGGCCGCAGGAATCTTTCGGGCACCGGTCTCATAGCGCGACAGCGTGACCGGGTGGATCGCCAGGAGCGCGGCCGCATCGCGCTGCTCCAACCCGGCGTCTTCGCGTGCCCGTTGCCAGCGCAGGCCGACGGGGGCCTGACCGTGGGGATCGTCAGGGCGCGCAGGAGGCCTCAAACAGAGCACTCCTTGCGGAACCCTACCCTTTCACATAGATACTTAGCCAAGGCCGGCTGTTTACTTATCCGGAGAGCTAGCAGGTTCGGCATGTGCCGCTCGAAGTCGTGAATGGGCCAGACCCGGTGCTCACCCCGCCCGGGCACCAGTGTCTGGCATCGTCGGCCCAGCCGAATGTTGGCTAAGCAACAAACAGAATATAGTCGCGCGACTCCAGAATTTCACGGCCTTTCGCGAGCCTTAACAGCCAAGCGAGCGTGTTTCCCATGCACCATGTGTACCCTGTCGGCGACTCGCCCGTGCCATTGGGCATCATGCCTCCCGCTGACCGGCACGAGAGCGACCCCGCGTCCAGCCTGCGCGGCGTGGGGGTGCCCGATGATCTCCCGCTCAACCGGGCGAAGGCCGGTGAGGCGCGTACCCTGTGCATCGTGGTGATCGATCGGGCGAAGCATCGGGGGCAAGCCCTGAGTACACAGTTCCCCTCGTCCGAAGCCTCCGTCCTGGTCGCGTCATCAGCCGATCAGCTGTCGGCGATCACCGAGTACGTCCGGGCCGATGCCGTGGTCCTCTCCGCGGCCGACTACGCGGATGCGCTGGAAATGCTGCCCGCCGTGCAGGGGCCACTTGCCTGTCTCGACCATGTCGTGCCTCTGATCTGCCACATCCAGGACGGCAATCGGCGTCGCGGGCTCCGCTCACTGCTCCTGCGCCTCGGCGTCACCAGCATCGTCGATGGCGGCCCGTTCAGCGATGATCTTCTCGCAAGCATTCGCACCGCGGATCAACTGCTTCGCCGAGCGCGGCTAGACGGCGGACAGGCAGTCATGCAACGGCTGGTCGAAACCCTCCCGCAGGCGCACATCATGTACGAGCAGGACTGGAGCCCGGTGGCGTGCAACAATGCCGCGTGGCAACTGGTCCATCAGATCACCGGCGGGCGAAAGGACGGTCGGACCGATCGATTCGTCGACCTGTTCACCGGTGATCAGCGCGTGGACGTGCAGGCTCGGCTTTCCGCCCTCAGCACGCGTGGACAGAGTGCCCACCTGACATTTACGTCGCAGGTGGGCACCTCGGGGTTCGGCCGACGGACTCTCGAGATCTGTATCGAAGGCTTCCGTATCGAAAACCGCACGGTGTACAACGTGCGCTTCGCCACGGCAGCGGACGCACCGATTGCAATGAATTCGCTCGCCGCACGCGGCGTAAACGCCGGGCTCGCAGCCCTGCGCGCCTCGACGGCGACCATGCGTCGCGTGCTCGACCATCGCCAGCGGCAGGGCGAGTCACTCGACGCCGGCGGCATCGACGAGGGCGATTTGCTCGCCGAGACAGAGGGCTCCGTCGCGCTGGTGGCGTCTCTCTGCGAAGAGGGGGACGACCCGGTACAGCTGTTGCGTATTGACGCCTTGGCGGCCGAGCACCTCGCGCAAATAGCGGCGTCGCTCGGCAGCACGTGGCGACTCGAGTGGAGCAACAACGCCGGCGAAGTGGTTACGCTTGGCGCGCCCAACGCCCTGCGTCGCGTGCTGACGCTCATGGTGATCACGGCGCAGCAGGAGGCGCAGCAGCGCCACCTGCTCGTGACGCTCGAGCGGCGCACGGGGGAGCTGTGCGTACGCGTCAGCTATCGCCCCTCCTCCGCGCGCGGCCGCGAAGGGGCCATGACGTCCGAGCCGCGGAGCGCGGTCGATTCCGGTCACCTTATCGAAATCGGCCGGTGGGTTCACCAGCTTGGTGGGTACCTCAACGCCCGCACTGATGCCGATGAGACGGCGTGGATCGAATGTGTCCTCCCACTCGTGGCTGAGCGCTGAGTTCCGCCTGCCAGCCACGCGCCACGCCACCACCTGCATTCTCGCTGCGTGACTGTTCCACCCACCAACCAGCCGTTCCCACCACTCACGCTGGTTCCGCGGGAGAACCCGTTCGACACCATCTTCGACCGCGGTACGCCGACGGCCCCTCGCGGGCGATTCGTCGTCGTGATCGCGCTCGATGAAGGTCGGTATCAGGCGTTAAGCATGGCCCTCGGCGCGAGCCACATCACCGCCGTGGCCGCGCACAGCGAGTCGGAAGCAGTGCGTCTCCTCAACAGCCGTACCGGACTCGCCGTCGTTGTCGGTGGCGACGCAGCGGCGGTGGCCGTGATCGCCCGTAGCGTCCGGAGCTCGGTCAGCGCCCGGGGGGTCCCCATCATCGGCTGGCTCGCGGCGCGTACGCTGGTTCCCGTGAGTACCCAACTCGTCGCCAGCGGCGTCGATGCCGTGCTGGACGACCGTCATGCGGCCTCCGACGTCATCGCGACCATCGGGGATCGTCGGCAGCGGATCGACGGTTCACTGGCGGACGACATGCTGCTGTCGGGACAGCGACTGCTCGATGTCATTCCGACCGCCATCTTCATCGTGGACGCCAATGGGGCCGTGGCGTGGTGCAACGGCGCGGCGCTCGAGCTGACGGCGCGCACCACGAATTTCACGCAGGACGCCCTTTTCGGCCCCTTCCTGCAGCTATTCGGGGGCGCGGATGCCCCCAATGTTGCAGCGTGCCTCGCCGAAACAACGACGGCGGAGATCGGCTATACCTCCCAGGTTGCCATCACCATGGGCGTAGGACCATATGCCGTTCCTGTCACCCTGCAGTTCTCGCGTCTTGGCGAGTTGGGCTTGGGCTGGGCTGTCGCCGTCGTTGCCGTACCCACGCCAGCTCACCGTGGGCCCGCACTCCCCGCCCGCTCGTCGTTCGAGCAGCTGTCGACGATCGTTCGCCCACTGATTCGCGGTCTGCATATGGTCACGAACACGCTACTGGGGCTGCGCGATCATGCGCGCACGAACGCGGGCACGCCAACCGCGGTCGACGAGCAATCGCTCTTGTTCGAAGCTCGAACCCTCGTGGAATTGGTGGATCTGCTGCACCGCGAAGACACACCGGATCCGGCCGACTACGTCGATCTGGCGACGGTGTGCGACGAGCAGTTCGCCCTGCTACGCAAGGCGGTAGCGATTCCGATCGTTCACCGTCAGACGGACCAAGGGAAACCCTGCCTGATCAAGGCCGACGCCGTGACGGTGGCGCGAATCCTCAGCATGGCGGTGTTGTATCTGTTGCGTCAGGCGGAGCGCACCGGGTCGCTGACGGCGTTTCTATCGGCGCAGAGCGGTGAGGCCGAACTCCGTCTGCTCTACTGTGCCGGACCCATGCCGCTCACGTTCCCGCCGGCGCATCCGGCCCTGGCGCTCCCGGTCTCCGACCCCTCGCTCCGCGTCATCAGCCGATTGACGCGAGAGTTGGGTGGCTCCTTGCTGGTTTCCGATGGCCCCAGGAGCACGCAGCAGATCCAGCTCCGGTTGCCGTTGGCGCCGGAACCCCGCAAACCGGCCCTCCGTAGCTGGTAGTCACGCGGGCGCGACCACCGCGCCGG
>Ga0164292_10000175_pt1 | contig 44630 bp, 43 predicted proteins | sample GEODES117metaG_FD_111486 | JGI IMG/M metagenome (GOLD analysis project Ga0164292, IMG submission 111486) | Eutrophic lake water microbial communities from Lake Mendota, Wisconsin, USA - GEODES117 metaG | ecosystem: Environmental > Aquatic > Freshwater > Lake | place: USA: Lake Mendota... | reverse complement strand
CAGTTTTGCGAATAAAAAGATTTGATTTTTCAGTATTGGGAAAAAATATTTCTGCTTCATTTCCGCCTTCTTTACTAAAAACAACATAGGCATTTAAAGTTTCGTCTTCATTAGTTTGATCAGCATAAGGATATAAAATAATGGCAGATTGATAGATTTTAACACATTCTTTATTTAGTTGAGACCAAACATAACCCGCAGATGTCAAGCAACCGTTGGCATCTTTGTCTGAATTTTCAACGGTATCGATAAACGTTTGTTTTTTGGCTAATTCAGGTTCGATTTCCTGATTAATTTTTTTACAGGAAACTAAATTGAATACCACAAAAAGTAAAAGCAAACTGTTTTTCATATCTACAAATTAATAAAGAAAGTTAAAGATACAAAACATTATTTCTTGACATATAAAGTAGATTGAATAATTTTAAAAGTCAATTGCTCATCTTCCTCAATGAAGTACTGCAATAAAACCTCTCCCCAAAGGTCACCATTGCTGAAATCAGCAATAATCCAACGGTGATTTATAACTTTAATTTTATTGATTATGAATTTTTGGTCTCCTATTTTTCCATATTCAACTAAAGGATTTCCTTCCGGATTATCATTTAACTCCATCAAATTTTGTTCAATTTTTGAAATTAATTTTGGGATGGAGTAATCTTCTAAATAGTTTTGTGCATTATCATTATTGAAAAGTGTAAAATAATTAGCTTCAAAAACTTGATTATTTAACGACTGAATGCTGTCATTCATTTTAACTTTAAGTTTTTCAAATCGCTCCGCTTCAAATTTTACTTTTTTACTATAATACATATAAGTAAAAATCATCATTAAAAAGGAGACAATAAATAAATAGAGAAATAAAGACTTTTTCATTATTAAATTATAATTTCAAGGTTATCATAAGCTAAATAAACGTTCGATGTTAATTTTTGTTGCACTTCTTCATGAAATCCTAATAAGTGGCTAATATGTGTTAAATAAGCCTTTTTAGGATTAACCAAAGTTATAAAATCTAAAGCTTCCTGCAAATTAAAATGGGTTTCATGAGGTTCCTCACGCAAGGCATTGACTACTAAAACTTCTAGGTTTTTTAATTTTTCCAACTCACTTGATTCTATAGTTTTAACATCTGTTAAATAAGCAAAAGAATCTATTCGGTAACCAAAAACCTGAAGCGAGCCATGCATTACTTGAATTGGAATAACATTTTTTTGACCGATTTTAAAAGTATTATTTTTTATTACTTCATTTATGGCTACAGATGGAGCTCCCGGATATTTACTTTCAGTTTCAAAAATGTAATCAAATCGTTTTTTCAAATTGGCAATTACACGTTTATGAGCATAAATTGGAATATCCCCTTGTTTGAAAAAAAAAGGCCTAATGTCATCTAAACCTGCAGTATGATCAGCGTGTTCGTGAGTAAACAAAATAGCATCTATTTTTTGACATCGACAGGTTAACATTTGCTGTCTGAAATCCGGACCACAATCAATCACTATTGAGCTTTTTTCATCATGAATCCAAACAGAAACCCGAAGGCGTTTATCTTTAACATCCTTACTCTTACAAACAGAATGATTGCTTCCAATAACTGGAATACCCTGAGATGTGCCGGTACCTAAAAAATAAATTCTCAAGACGTTAAATTTTCACAAAAATAGCATTATTAATCTTTTATTACGGTATGATATTTGTTAACTTTGCAATGTATTACTAAGGAAATATGGAAAAATATGCTATGGAAATAAAATTAAAGGGTGATAAGGCGATTGAGCAGATTCCTTCAATCAAAGATAAAGCTCTGCGAATCAATTTGAATGAAAACATATACGGAACCTTTGCCGAAATTGGTGCTGGACAAGAAACTGTTCGACATTTCTTTAGATCTGGTGGTTCATCAGGAACAATTGCAAAAGCGATGTCTGCCTATGACAAAGACTTTAGCGACTCCATTTATGGTGTTGAAAAAGACGGTCGTTATGTAACAGAAAGTCGTTTAAAAAAAATGTTACATCACGAAGTAAACTTAATTGAAAAACGATTGGATCGCGTGAAGCATCCCAATAAAATGTTTTTCAGTTATGCCAATACAGTGGCTACTATTGATTTTGCAAAACAATTCAAAGGACATGGTTGGGTAGGTATTAAATACCAAATTGAACCGGATGAAGATTATAATGAAATTATATTACACATTCGTTTTAAAGAAACAGATGCCCGTTTACAACAAGAAACATTAGGGATTTTAGGAGTAAATCTTATTTATGGTGCTTTTTATAAATACAATGACCCAAAAAAATTGCTTCGTTATTTATATGACCACTTAGATAAAGACCAATTAGAGATTGATACCATTAACTTTTCTGGACCACGTTTTGCTAATGTAGATAATCGTTTAATGAGTTTACAATTAGTTAAAAACGGAATGACAGATGCCGTAATGTTTGGCCCGGATGGAACTAATATTTTACCGGCTTCCATTTTATACAAAAAAAATATTCTTGCTTTACGAGGGAGTTTTCGTCCCGTTACGAGCGTGAATATGGACATGTATGAAAAATCACTTGAAATGTTTTTGAATGAAAGTAAAGTTGATGCTGATAATACGTTGGTAATTTTTGAAATCACTCTTTCAAACTTAAGATCAGAAGGTGAAATAGACGAACGCGACTTCATGGACAGAGCAGAATTATTATGTTCATTAGGACAATATGTAATGATTTCAAACTTCCAGGAGTATTATCGAGTAGTGGAATATTTCTCAAGCTATACAAAAGCCAGGATGGGATTAGCTATGGGGGTTAACAATTTGGTAGATATTTTTGACGAAAAATATTACCGCCATTTAAGCGGAGGAATTTTAGAAGCCTTTGGAAAATTATTCTATCGTGACCTTAAGGTATTTTTATATCCAATGAAAAATGAGAATGGCACAGTCATGAACTCTGAAAATTTGAAAGTACATCCACGAATGAAAGAATTGTATAAATTCTTTAAATTCAACGGAAAAGTTGTTGATATTGAGGATTTTAATCACAATAATTTAGAAATTTATTCTCGCCGTGTATTAAAAATGATTACAAAAGGCACACCTGGTTGGGAAGATATGCTACCAAAAGGAGTTGCAGAAATCATAAAAAGAGACAACTTATTCGGTTATGATCCCAAAAAAATCATAGTTGAACAAACAAAATAAATTAATTAGAAAACTAAAAAGTCGAATGTAAAAATCACATTCGACTTTTTTTTATCCCAAAATTTGATTTGCATGGGCTTTCGTTTTTACTTCAGAAATAACTTCCTCAATTATTCCATTTTCGTCAATTACAAAAGTGGTTCGATGAATTCCATCATATTCTTTTCCCATAAATTTTTTAGGACCCCAAACTCCAAAAGCTTGGATAACCGATTTATCTTCATCGGCAATTAAAGGGAAGGGAAATTCAAATTTATTCTTAAAATTTAATTGTGCTTTAGCATTATCCGCACTTACACCAAGAAGAGCATAATTGTTTGATTCAAAACGGGCAAAATTATCTCTCAAATCACATGCTTCAGCCGTGCAACCTGGTGTGTTTGCTTTTGGATAAAAGAAAACCACTAATTTTTTTCCTTTGTAATCGGTCAAGGAATGGGTGTTTCCGTCTTGGTCTTTTGCTGAAAAATTGGGTGCTTTGTCACCTTTTTCTAATGTTGTCATATTTTTGATATTTTTATTTTTTATATAATTTGATTCTACTTTTAACTACTGCTCCCCTGCCCCAGATTGCAGTGGAAAGCTTTTATTGAAGAAAGCTAGTTTTTGTAAGGCTAAAAAAGCGACCAAAGGAAGCTCTTTTTGGACTTAACAAAAACAGCTTTGTGAAATAAAACTTGTAACGGAAAGCTGGATTAGGCATATAAAAATTAATAGTATAAATTTACAATCATAAAATTACGAAAATGACGAAGAAAGACCGTGCAACATTTGTTATAAATACGTTAAATGAGTTATATCCATCGATTCCGGTGCCGTTGGATCACAAAGATCCGTATACTTTGTTGATTGCAGTGTTGCTTTCTGCTCAATGTACGGATGTTAGGGTGAATCAAATTACGCCACTTTTGTTTGCCAAAGCAGATAATCCGTATGATATGGTGAAATTGAGTGTGGAAGAAATTAAGGAAATTATTCGTCCGTGTGGGCTTTCACCGATGAAATCGAAGGGAATTTATGGTTTGTCTGAAATTTTGATTGATAAGCACAATGGCGAAGTTCCGCAAAGTTTTAAATCTTTGGAAGCTTTACCGGCTGTGGGACATAAAACAGCAAGTGTAGTCATGAGTCAAGCTTTTGGAATACCCGCATTTCCGGTGGATACGCACATTCACCGACTCATGTATCGCTGGAACTTAACAAATGGGAAGAATGTAGTACAAACTGAAAAAGACGCTAAATCCATTTTTCCAAAAGAATTATGGAACGATTTACACCTTCAAATCATTTGGTACGGACGAGAATATTCGCCGGCAAGAGGTTGGAGTTTGGAAAAAGATATTATAACAAAATCTATTGGCCGAAAATCTATTTTAAAAGAAATCGAAAAAAAAACATCCCGACTATAATCGGGATGTTCCTTTTAACTAGCGATGGTTTCAAAAGTCATGTTTCCTATCTTAACAATGCTCAGTGCTTTGGAATAATCAAGCAAAAAACGTATCGTTTCTTTTTTAGGTAACATCTTTGGAGTCGCTAATTTTTTACTAGTGTAAAGTTTTGCCATATAAAAAATATTTGTTTTCTTATACAACGACAACTCCAATAAAATTATTGTTTAATTGGTTAAAATAATTTGATTTTTTTCAATTACTTTTCTCAAATTCATTAAAGCATAACGCATCCTTCCTAAAGCAGTATTAATGCTAACTCCTGTTGATTCAGCAATTTCTTTAAAACTCATATCTTGATACATTCGCATAACCAACACTTCTTTTTGGTCTGCCGGCAATTCGTCTAATAAACGTCTTAAATCATCTTCCACTTGGTCAGTTATCATTCTTCCTTCCACATTCATAGAATTATCTGTCATGTATGAAAAAATTGAATATTCTTCAGTTTCACGATGCATTGGCATTTTTTTATTGCGTCTGAAATGATCAACTACAAGATTATGTGCGATTCGCATCACCCAAGGCAAAAATTTTCCTTCTTCGTTATAAGAATTTGATTTCAAGGTTTTAATTACCTTAATGAAAGTATCTTGAAAAACATCGTCAGTTATAGCGCGGTCTGCAATTTTAGAATAAATAAATCCATAAATTTTAGATTGATGTCTTTCAATAAGAATAGCCAATGCTTTTTCGTCACCAGCAATGTAATTCTTAACCAATAATGCGTCGGAGAGGTTAACAGTAGCCATAATAATACCTTTTAGAGTTCGTGTTTTGAGTAAATTTTTTCTAAAAAAGTATTTTTATACTATAGGCTATTGTTAATTTAAAATTAATTATATCCCAAATTTAAAACAATTTTAATTTAACAAACAAATATTAACTGAAATTTTAACACTCAAAATATAATAAATGCGGAAAACCGCAAATAATCATTCTATTTTTATAGAAAAAATAGCTTTCTGCCGTTGTTTTAATTCATCTTTCAAATCACTATCTTTGCGATTCTTTGAAATTTACTATGAAACCAGAAGAATTTGCGTTACTTGAGCCTAAAAAAAATATCCTGATAAAAGGAGCACAACTACACAATCTAAAAAACATTGATGTAGCTATTCCTCGTAATCAATTGGTTGTTATTACTGGGCTTTCAGGTTCGGGCAAATCAAGTTTAGCTTTTGACACATTATATGCTGAAGGTCAACGCCGTTATGTAGAAAGTCTTTCCTCCTATGCCCGACAATTTTTAGGTAGATTGGATAAACCAAAAGTAGAATACATCAAAGGAATTGCTCCTGCTATTGCCATTGAACAAAAAGTAAACACCACAAATGCTCGTTCTACCGTTGGAACTTCAACGGAAATTTATGATTATTTAAAATTACTCTTTGCCCGAATTGGTAAAACATTCTCTCCCATTTCTGGAAACGAAGTAAAAAAACATACCGTAACTGATGTTGTGAAAACAATTTCCACTTTCGAACTAGATAGTAAATGGCTTCTCCTCGCTCCTATTCATTTAGAAACCGGAAGACAATTAGAAGACAAACTGAAAGTTTTATTACAACAGGGTTTTATTAGAGTTTTAGTGGAAAATGAAACCGTTCGTTTAGATGAATTGGAACAGCATACATTGGATAATAAAGATATTCTTTTGATTATTGACCGAATAGTGGTTAAAAGCGATGAAGAATTTTTAAACCGATTAGCCGATGCCGCTCAAACTGCTTTATATGAAGGAAAAGGTGACTGCTTCTTGCAAGAAGTTTTAACCGGAAATAGAATTGGATTCAGCACTAATTTTCAATTAGATGGGTTAACTTTTTTAGAACCCAATATTCATTTATTCAGTTTCAATAATCCTTACGGAGCCTGTCCAAGTTGCGAAGGGTATGGCAATGTAATTGGTATTGATGAAGAATTAGTAATTCCGAATACTGCTTTGTCTATTTATGAAAATGCTATTTTTCCTTGGCGAGGTGAAAGCATGGGTTGGTATCGCGACCAATTAGTAAACAACGCTTATAAATTTGATTTTCCTATTCACAAACCATTTTATCAATTGAGTGAAGATCAAAAACAGTTGATTTGGAACGGAAACAGCTTTTTTACAGGTTTAAATGATTTTTTTCATGAGCTGGAAGAAAAAAATTATAAAATCCAAAATCGCGTTATGCTGTCTCGATACCGTGGTAAAACAAAATGTTCTACCTGCAAAGGCAAAAGGTTACGAAAAGAAGCAAACTATATCAAAGTAGGAAATAAAACAATCTCTGATTTAGTAGATTTGCCAATTAAAAACCTAATTTCTTACTTTACAGAATTACAACTTTCAGAATATGATTTAAAAGTTGCTAAAAGATTACTGGTAGAAATAAACAGCCGATTATCCTTTTTACAAAAAGTAGGATTAGATTACCTCACCTTAAACAGAAACTCTGCTTCGCTTTCAGGAGGTGAATCACAACGTATCAATTTAGCCACTTCGCTAGGAAGCAGTTTGGTTGGCTCGATGTATATTTTAGACGAACCTAGTATTGGCTTACATCCAAAAGACACAGAGCGATTAATTGACGTTTTGAAAAATCTTCGAAATCTGGGAAATACAGTAATAGTGGTTGAGCACGACGAAGACATCATGAAAGCTGCCGACCGAATAATTGATATTGGGCCAGAAGCCGGAACGCTTGGTGGATATTTAGTTGCTGAAGGTAATTTTAATGAAATTCTAAAAGCTGATTCCCTTACTGCTAAGTATTTAAACGGCGAATTAGAAATTGAAATTCCTAAAAAACGGCGAAAATTTAAAAATCATATTGAAGTCATTGGTGCCCGTGAAAATAATTTAAAAAATATCGATGTCACTTTTCCATTAGATTGTTTAACCTTAATTACCGGGGTTTCAGGTAGTGGAAAAAGCACATTGGTGAAAAAAATATTGTTTCCTGCTTTACAGAAAAAATTGGAAGGCGTGAGTGACAAAGCAGGACAATTTACTGAACTACGTGGAAATTTTTTACATATCAAACACATAGAATATGTAGATCAAAACCCAATCGGCCGAAGTTCCCGTTCTAATCCTGTTACTTATATCAAAGCCTATGACGATATAAGGGATTTATTTACTAAACAAAAGCTCTCTAAAATAAGAGGCTATTTACCTAAACATTTTTCATTTAATGTTGATGGAGGACGTTGTGAAACCTGCAAAGGTGATGGCGAAGTAACCATTGAAATGCAATTCATGGCCGATGTTCATTTAGAGTGTGAAACCTGTGGTGGAAAACGTTTCAAAAAAGAAATTCTGGAAGTTCAATTTGAAGGCAAAAACATCGACAACATATTAACCATGACCATTGACGATGCCTTAGCTTTTTTTAAAGAACAAAATCAGGCTAAAATTGTTCAAAAATTGCAACCGCTTCAAGATGTAGGATTAGGTTATGTACAATTAGGACAGTCATCGTCTACTCTTTCCGGTGGTGAAGCTCAACGGATAAAACTTGCTTCCTTTTTAGTCAAAGGAACTACAAAAGACAAAGCCCTTTTTGTATTTGACGAACCTACAACAGGTTTACATTTTCATGATATTAAAAAACTATTGGCCTCGTTTGAAGCCTTGATTGAAAAAGGTCATTCGATTATTGTTATTGAACATAATCTTGATTTAATCAAATGTGCCGATTACATCATCGATATTGGTCCTGAAGGTGGCGAAAATGGAGGTAAACTTATGGCTTTTGGTTCACCGGAAGATGTGGCTAAAAACCCAAAATCGATTACCGGGAAATATTTAAAAGAAAAGTTAAGATAACTTTTAGTTTAATAAATATCTGTATTCTTATATCTGATTTTTTGATATTTATTTCTCAATATTCCACACTCTATTTGACGATTAAAACACTAAAAATCAATAGCTTAAAAATCATTAACAACTCATTCACAACTTAAAAATCATTTCTGGCACAACAATTGAAAATACTTAAACAAGAATCTGAAACGAGTTCAGATTAAAAAGTTTAAATCGAATGTGTCATGAAAAAAATTACCCTTTTAGTAGCCTTTAACTTGCTTATTGGAAGTTTGGCTTTTGCATCAGAAACCACTATGGATACTGATACCGACAGAAGACATAATGTAGCTATACATTATATGGACGCAGAACCAATCGTTTTTATGGAACGCGAAATTGAATTTTACGTTTTCTTAAATGGTGATTTCGATTTCAATACCCGTCCACAAGATAGTCAAGGTGGTTACTATTACAAACGTGGAGCCACTGTCAGAGGAAATTCAACCGTTGGTAACTTTGGTGTACGGATAGAACACGATGGTTTTGGAAGAGTTCGAAGAATTGGTAACGTTTTTATCAACTATGACAGCCAAAACCGTGTAAACAGAATTGGAAGCGTTTATATGCGTTACAATAGATTTGCCCTTACACAAATCGGTGGTATGGAACTTGTGTATAACCGTAAAGGTCATTTAGTAGATATGTTTGGTGAGGTCAAAATGAGAGCCCGTGCTTATGGATATGTAACAACAACCTATTATGGAAGCTCAAATTATTATACAAATACAGATTATGCCTATAACAATGATGCTTATTACTACTACAAAGAAGATGGTACTAAAGCATTAATTGAAGACAAAAAAGATAAAAAAATAAGAATGTAGTAGAGTTAGTTAAAAGTTAGTTTGGTTAAGTTTGGTTGATGAAAGTCCTGTGAAAACCTCAAATAGCAGGGCTTTTTATTTAAATAAGATTTCAATTATTAATAGTCAACTATTCAATCCTCATAATATGTATTCTTTTTAAAATCTTTTCTATTACATCATTAATATCTACTGAAATTTTTAATTTGTAATTTAAAACCAAATAAAAAAATGATAGTAAAACTGACTTTAAAATGATATTAATAATGGGATGAAAAGGAAAATTCCAAAAATAAAAAGCTATAAAAGTCAACCCAATTATTCCCAGTGAAAGCAATGTTTTCCTTGTGAATGGAAACAAATCCATCTTGATCACTACAAATAATAATTTAGCTAAGCTATATAATCCTATCGATAATAGCGTGGCCAATGCAGCTCCTTCTATTCCAAAATTAGGAATAAAATACATATTCAGCGAAACGGTTAAAACAACTAAACAAACTCCTAACAACAAAACGGTTCGGTAATATTTAGAATTAAAAATAATTGAATTATTGTTGCCTAACATCAAATCAAAAAATTTTGAAATTGAAATAATAAAAACAACCGCTACTCCACCACTATATTTTTCAGGCAATAAAGCATAAACTTGATGAATATTTGTTAAAATTCCAAGCATAATTAAACCTCCTATAACCTGAAGCGTGATAGATGCTTTTTTGTACAAATCATTCAGCTCAGTATGCTTTTTTCGAGCCATTAAATCTGTCGTAACCGGATGCGTAATTTGGTGCATAGCCCTTATAGGAACTGAAATTGTTAAAGCAATAAAAATAGCAACCGAATAATAAGCGGCTTCTTTTAAAGGAATATATTGACCAATCATAAACTTGTCAATATCCAACAACATCACAGCGATACTGGAGGAAAAAATGATAAAAGCAGAATATATGATTATTTCTTTTTTCTCTTTTGGAAACTTCAAATAGAATTGTGGTCTTCTTATTTTGAAAGCCACAATTGCCATAATCAACATCATAGTTAAGTAAATAAAAACTAAACTGTAAACAAATTGGATGGTAGTTATCCAACCAAAATAAACGGCAAAAAGAAAAATACTAATAAAAACACGTAACAAAACTTCCTTTAAAAAATTACCGAAAACCGTTTTTAAATGAACTTTGACCCAAGCATAAAAAATTTCAAAATACCCCATAAATAAGCCAATCACCGGGATTATCCATACATAGTCATAAATAATTGGATTTTCAACTGAAAGCTTAGAAGCTGTTTCAGGATAGAAAAAAAATAAAATTAAAAAAACGGGTATGATAATGAGTAACGGAAGCACTAAAACTAAATTTAAAAAACGGGATTTATCTTCTTCCGTTTGGTGTTCAGCGTAAAAACGAACCAAGGTATTTTGAATACCAAAGGCCATCAAAGGCATCATAATATTGGCAGAAGATAATAAAAAAGCAGTTAAACCATAATAATCTTCACCTAAAAAATGAGTATACATAAACAAAGCATTAGCCGCACCAATAGCAAAACCAATGAAGGTTATGACGGTGTTTTTAACGGATTGATTGAGTACAATTCCCATAAAACTATGTTTCGTTGATGAAATTAACTAACTGTTGGGTTAAATTTTTACGGGTGTAATTTTGTAAACCTACAGGATAAACTTTTAAATTACTTTGTTTATAGAGCGAATAATGAGCTAAAATCGTTTTTTTTAATCGCTTTTTTTCATCATATCCGAAAAAAGTTCCTGTATTTGATTCTTTTAAAATCATTTCAAAATCAGAAGCTTTTGGGCCAATAGCTATAATTGGACGTTCAGAAACCATATATTCAAACAATTTTCCGGGAATAATGCATCGTGTTTCCTCAGAATCTATTTCAATTAGTAATAAAGCCTGAGATTTACGTTGGTGCATTATTGCTTCCTGGTGTGAGACATAACCTAAATTATCTACATATTTTGATAATTTAAATTCAGCTATGGAATCTAAAACATCTTGACTAATTTTTCCAATTAGTTTTAACCTGAAATCAGATTCAAAACCAGGCTCTTCTTTGACTAATTCTTTCAAAGCTTTCCAAAGAATTCTTGGATTTCTTTCGGATAAAAACGAACCAATATGTGCTAAGGTAAATTTTTCGTCTAACAAAGTTTTAGAAACATCTTCAACGTCATAACCATTGGTAATTACAGCAATGGGACGGTTGGTTATTTTTTCAAAATCAATCTTTGTGGATGGACTAGTCACACTAATTTTTGTAGCAGAACAGAGTACTTTCTTTTCTAATATTTTATGTTTATTTTCTGATTTTACTGTTAACATCAACTCTTTATGGTAACCAATAGTCGTCCAAGGATCACGAAAATCAGCTATCCATTTTACATTTAATTGCTCTTTAAGTTCCAAACCAATCAAATGCAAACTATGCGGAGGACCACTGGTAATAATGGTTTCTATTTGATGTTCCTGAATATAATTCTTTAGAAACTCAACCGATGGTTTTAACCAAAAAATTCGTGCGTCCGGAATAAACAAATTTCCTCGAATCCATAGTAAAAATTTAGCTACTAATGATTGTTTCTTCTTACTTGGAATTATTCCTGAACTAATTTTCTGAGTGTCTTTTTTTGAAAAAAAAGAGGCCCAACTATAAGGTTCTCTGATTTTCTTTTTGATGATTATTGCTTTTGAAGATACTTCAGCAATCAACTTTTCATCAATAATCTGATAAGTTGGATTTTCTGGAATATAAACATGGGGTTCAAACCCAAAATCAGGTAAATATTTTACAAACTTCAGCCAACGTTGCACGCCGGGTCCACCAGCTGGAGGCCAGTAGTAGGTTATGATTAGGATTTTTTTAATTTCTGCTGGTTTCCCGTTCAAAATTTCTTTTTCAATTGTATTAATCAACCTTTTTTTTCTTTGATTCAATATATAAACCACTTAATAAAAGCATCAACATTCCTATCGAACTAAACAAAGCAATTGAACTTCCTTTTTTAACAACTTCCGGTTCAAATTTAAATTCAATCGTGTGTTTTCCTGCCGGAATTGACAAACCTCTCAAAACAAAATTTGCTCTGAATTCCTTTACCTCTTTTCCATCAATAGTAACTTTCCATCCTTTTGGATAGTAGATTTCAGAAAAAATGGCAACACCATCATTTGCATTTTGAGCTGTATATTTTAAATAATTAGGTTTATACTCTTCTAACTTTATGGTTGCTAAACTATCTTTTATAAAGGCATTATTTTTTGTATTAGAATAAAATTCTTTATGTACTACCGCTATTTTCTTAGTATCCAAACTATCTAAGGCTTTTATTTCTTTATCAGCAGAATCAACTATCTTAATGTTTTCAACAAACCAAGCGTTACCGTTGGCATCCGGATTTCTTAAAGGAATTGCTTGGCCCTCTTCTGTTGTTTGAATTACATATTTCACATTTAGCATATTTAACACCTGAATATTATTTTTAGCAATTTGGTAATCATACAATTGTTGAATTCGTTGAGGTTTTACAGCACTATAACCTCCAATAGCTTTATGAAAATAAGAAGTCCTTCCTCCAGCCATTCCTTGTCCCGGTTCAAAAACCTTAAAATTTGGGTCAGTATCTTTTAAAATTTCTAAATCTGCCGGAGTGGGTTGAAAAGGTTCATCTACCTGACGTGCATTTACAAAATCATCCGCATTCACATAATTTTTGTCAATTACATATAAATCTAAAACCATCAGTAACCCTGCTAAAACTACTGCAATGGTTTGGGATAATTTATTTTTGATAAACAACCAAAAAACAGCAAAAACAGTAAATATTAATCCCATTGAACGAAGTAAATCGGATGTATACATTGCTTTTCTATCTTCCTTTAAAGCATCAATAAAAGGTTGACCAATTTCTCCATAAGCCTGTTTGAAATAAGCATCGCTTTCAGTAGAAAAGCTAAACATTCCTTTCACTACAATGAGCAAAGCTAAAATACCCAATGAAATTGCTGCTGATTTCCAAAGTGCTTGCCATTGTTGATCTTTCTCTAATTTAAAAAACGAATTCAATCCCATAATAGCTAAAACGGGAACACATAATTCCAAAAGAACCTGAATGGATGAAACAGCTCTGAATTTATTATACAAAGGAAAATAGTCAATAAAAAAGTCAGTCAGTATTGGAAAATTTTTTCCCCAAGAAAGCATTAATGAAAAAATTGCTCCTGCTAAAAAAGCATATTTCAATTTACTCTTCTCGGTAAACATGCCCAACACAAAAAGAAAGAAAACAATAGCTCCAATGTATGCAGGAGCAGCAACGCTAGTTTGATCTCCCCAATATACTCGTGATCCATTTGCATAATCTAAAGCTTCATTTTCAGGAGCTCCTATGCCAATGAAAAATTCGTATAAATTACTGGTTTCATCCAATTTTTCATTACTGGCTCCACCAAATAATCGAGGAGCTATCAAGTTTAAACTTTCGGCAATTCCATAACTGTATTCGGTGATGTACTCATAGGTCATTCCTGATTTATTCTCTATTTTTTCACCTTCGGTTCCGATGGTCAATTCATTTTTTCCTCGCGTACTAAACTCAGTATATTCAGCTGTTGCCATTAAATTAGTGGCATTAGCTCCCAACGCTAAAATTCCCGCAAAGAAGAAAACACCAAAAGCAATTCCAATTGATTTAAAATCTTTTTCTTTTAAAAATTGAAAAATATAATATCCCGAAAGTACTAAAAGTAGTAACAACAGATAATAGGTCATCTGAAAGTGATTGGCCTGAATTTCTAATGCAGCGGCAACCATAGTTAATAAACCGCCAACAATAAATCGTTTTTGAAATACTAAAATAACTCCTGCAATTACCATCGGCATATAAGCAATTGCATGGGCTTTTGCATTATGTCCCACGCCAAGAATAATAATAAGATAAGTCGAAAATCCAAAAGCCAACGCACCAAAAAAGGCTTTCAGTGGATCAACTTTTAAAATGGATAACAAAACATAGAAACCAAGAAAATATAAAAACAAATAATCGGCCGGACGAGGCAAAAAACGCAAGGCACTATCCAATTTTTTGACATAATTATGGGGATATTGTGCTCCAAGTTGATATGTAGGCATCCCGCCAAAAGCTGCATTTGTCCAAAAAGGTTCTTCACCAGTTGTTGCTCTAAAGTCATTTTGTTCTTTTGCCATTCCTGTATATTGAACAATATCAGATTGCAAAATCATTTTTCCTTGTAAAACAGGATAAAAATAAATTAACGAAATAAGGATAAATCCAGATAAGGATAATAAATGAGGAAGCGATTTTTGAAAATATTTCATAAACTTTTTATAATTTTTAATAAAGAAATTATTTATTCAACTTCTTCATAATCAATATATTCTCCTACTTCCTTTTTAACCTTTGGTTTATCGAAATTAGAAGCGGTTTGTTGGGGTTGATTTTGAGTTTGTTGTTTGAAATTTTGTTCTGCCTTTTGTACCATTTTACGCAATATAATTGGCATTAATATTCTGGCTATAATTTTAAAAGCATAGTATATCCCTATCAGAATAAGGAGTGTTCTCATAAGTCCCGTAAAAGATGCTGTCTGCATAAGTCAATAATTTTGGTAAAAATAAGAAATACCTTCTTCAAAAATAAACTAACAATCTTAAATAAATAATAAAAAGTCTTATTTTTGGTTTTTATATCTATTCTACTAGAAAGCTTCACTATGAAAAACTTAAAAATCGCCTTCCTTTTTGTCTTTAATTTCTCTGTTAGTTTTGTTATTGCTCAACACACCGACATGATTAATTCAAATAGACCCGGACAATCAATGTCTGCCTTTTCTGTTGGAAAAACGGTGTTCCAAATGGAAACCGGAATCTATGGTTTTAAAGAAGATCATGATGCGGCTCGTTATAATTCTAACGGAATGGGATTAGATTTAGATTTTAGATATGGCTTATACTTTGAACAATTAGAAGTGATTATAAATTCTAAATACCAATATGATAAGTATTATTCAAACTTAGTTGATGAAACGCGTAGTGGATTTCGTTCTTTAGTTGTGGGAGCAAAATACCTTCTTTATGATCCTTTTAAGAATTATGAAGAAAAGCCTAATATTTACAGTTGGAAAGCAAATCATCGATTTAAATGGAGACAATTTATTCCGGCTGTTTCCGTATATGCTGGTGCAAATATAGGTGTCGTCAATGAAGATTATGCTTATCCGAATGAACCAACTGTGAGTCCGAAAGTCATGATTATTGCTCAAAATCATTTTGGAACAAGTTGGGTTTTAGTCACCAACATTTATTATGACAAATTTACCACTGATTACAGTTCTTTGGCTTATATTTTAACTTTAACCAGAGGATTTAATGAAAAATGGTCGGGTTTTATTGAAAACCAAGGAATTAGTGGCGATTATTATTCCGATTCTATTCTAAGAGGTGGTGCAGCCTATCTACTTCAATCAAATTTACAAATTGATGCCTCTATCAGTACTAATTTTAAAGATACTCCGTCCATTCTTTATGGTGGCGTGGGCATTTCCTGGCGATTTGACGAAAAATACCAACCGATAAAAGTGGAAATAGGAGAAGGAGAAGAAAAAAGAGCCGGTTCGAAAAAGAAAAAAGACAAACAAAAGAAAGAAGCTAAGAAACGAGTTGACGAAGTTGAAGGATAAGCATATGATAACTATAGTTGAAGCCATTTCAAAAAAGAGTTTAACCGATTACGTTAAATTTCCGTTTTCTTTATATAAAAATCATTCCTATTGGGTTCCGCCCCTAATAAAGGATGAATTGGAAACATTTGACAAAACAAAGAACCCCGTTTTTGATAATGCCGAAGCCTATTTTTATCTCGCCTATCGCGATGGTAAAATCGTTGGGAGAATGGCTGCCATTATCAATTGGGAAGAAGTAAACATTCTCAAGAAAAATAAAGTCCGTTTTGGTTGGTGGGATGTCATAGACGATGTAGCCGTTACAAAAGCATTGTTAAAGAAAGTATATGAACTTGGGCATAAAAACAACTTAGAACAAGTTGAAGGACCTGTTGGTTTTTCAAATTTAGACAAAGTCGGTATTATTGTAGAAGGTTTTGACCGTCCCGGAAATATGATAACGTGGTACAATTATCCGTATTACAAAGACCATTTGGAGCAATTAGGGTTTGTAAAAGAAAAAGAATTTTTTGAAAGTGTATTCTCCTTTGCTGATGTAAAAGAAGAAACGTTTGCCAAAGCAGCCGAATTGATTAAAACCCGCTACCAACTCAAAACTATTACGTTTAAAAATACGAACGAAATTTTACCGTATGTAGATCGCATGTTTGAATTATTCAATACAACCTATGCTCGTTTAGCTTCGTTTGTACCCATTTCAAAAAAACAACAAGAGTATTTTAAAAAGAAATACATTCCTTTTGTCAATCCGGAATACATTGCCTTTATTGAAGACAAAAACGGTAAAGTAATTGCGTTCAGTATTGTCATGCCTGATTTCTCGGAAGCTCTTCAAAAAGCAAAAGGTAAGTTGTTTCCCTTTGGATTTTATCATTTGTTGAAAGCTAAAAAACATAGTAAAGCAGTCTTGTTCTATTTAATCGGCATCGAAGAAGAATACCAAAACAAAGGCGTAACCGCACTCATTTTTAAACACTACTACCACGTTTTTAAAGCGAAAGGAATCGAACACTGCAACCGCACGCCCGAATTGGAAGAAAACAACGCCATTCACAATTTATGGAAAAACTTTAATTCGGTAGTGGATAGAAAACGAAGAACCTATAGCAAAAGCTTATTGACTAGTCCTATATAATCGATACTGATTATTTAGTACTAGTCATTCTTTCTTCTTTTCTCTTTTTTAAGAAACATCAACCGTAGTCGCATCTGCAATTTTTTTATACGTTCCATTCACTAATTTTTCACGAATGGCTTCAAAAGCAGTTAAAGTTCTGTCAATATCATCTATTGAATGTGACGACGTAGGAATCATTCGCAACAAAATTATTCCTTTTGGTATAACGGGATAAATAACGATAGAAAGGAAAATACCGTAGTTTTCTCTTAAATCATTTACCATAACCATGGCTTCCGGCACGCTTCCTTCTAAATAGACCGGTGTTACACAGGTGTTGGTGTCACCAATATTAAAATTTCTGGCACGCAAACCTGCTTGCAACGCATTTACATTTTCCCATAATTTATCTTTCAATTCCGGGTGATTACGCAATAATTCCAAACGTTTCAAAGCTCCAACTGTTTGAATCATTGGCAATGCTTTGGCAAACATTTGCGAACGTAAATTGTATTTTAAATAATCAATAATATCTTTATCTGCAGCAATGAATGCTCCGATACTTGCCATGGATTTTGCAAACGTAGAGAAGTACACATCAATTCCATCCTGACAACCTTGCTCCTCACCTGCTCCGGCTCCTGTTTTTCCCAGTGTACCAAAACCATGTGCATCGTCAACTAACAAACGGAAATTGTATTTCTCTTTCATGGCAACAATTTCTTTCAATTTTCCTTGTTGACCACGCATTCCAAATACCCCTTCGGTAATAAATAGAATTCCTCCACTTGTTTCTTCAGCCATTTTAGTAGCACGTTGAAGGTTTTTCTCCATACTTTCCAGATCGTTGTGACGATAAGTAAATCGCTTTCCCATATGTAAACGAACGCCATCAATAATACAAGCGTGTGCATCAACGTCATAAACGATAATGTCATTTTTAGTAACCAATGCGTCAATAGTTGACATGATTCCTTGGTATCCGAAGTTCAACAAATAAGCTGATTTTTTCTTAACAAAAGCAGCTAATTCATTCTCCAATTGCTCGTGTGCATTCGTGTGACCGCTCATCATTCGGGCTCCCATCGGATAGGCTGCACCATATTGAATTGCTGCATCAATATCTGCTTGACGTACTTCAGGGTGATTAGCTAATCCTAAATAATCATTCAAACTCCAGTTTAAAATATCTTTTCCTTGAAACTGCATATGAGGTCCCAATTCGCCTTCTAATTTTGGAAAAACAAAATAACCTTCTGCTTGTGAAGCCCATTTTCCTAAAGGACCTTTATTGTTTTGAATTCTCTCGAATAAATCTTTAACCATGATAAATTAATGTATTTAATTTGGTGTGTAAAAACGCGACAAAAGTAAACATTTCTATAATTATTTCATATTATTTTTAGTTGCGAAATTACAAGATTTGTAAAACGGAGTGTTTTAGTTCTCAACTTACTATCAATATATGTTTAAAATGAGGTATTTTAACTATATTTGAAGTAGAAAAATAGACCTATTCATGAGCCAACGAGATAAAGATGATTTAAAACTGGCCGTATTAATTGATGCTGACAATGTTCCCTTCAGCAATGTTAAGGGAATGATGGAAGAAATTGCAAAATACGGAACCCCTACCACAAAAAGAATTTATGGTGATTGGACAAAATTACCCGACAAAGGTTGGAAAAGTGTATTGCTTGAAAATGCGATCACTCCAATTCAACAATATGGGTACACTACCGGTAAAAATGCAACCGATTCTGCTATGATTATCGATGCCATGGATATTCTATATTCTGATAAAGTTGATGGTTTTTGCATTGTTTCCAGCGATAGTGATTTTACCAGATTAGCCACTCGACTTAGAGAATCAGGTATGAAAGTAATTGGTATCGGCGAGAAGAAAACACCTAACCCATTTATTGTTGCGTGTGATCGGTTTATCTTTATTGAAGTTATTGAAGGTGCTAAAAAGAAAAAAGTAGTATCTACTAACGCTTCTGCTGATGGTAAGAAAAAAGACGAAAAAGCATTATCTAAAATTGATGTAGACACTATTGATATCATCGAATCCAGTATTGAAGACATTGCAGAAGATGATGGTTGGGCTTTCTTAGGTGACGTAGGTAACCTTATCGTAAAAAAGAAACCCGAATTTGATCCTCGAAACTACGGTTTTTCAAAACTAACTCCACTCATGAAATCATTGACTCATTTATTGGAAATACACGAACGAGAATTAGACAAAAAAGGAATTAAACATGTTTATGTTCGGTTGAAATAAACTTAATTTTTCATTTTAATAAATCGTCATAAATGCTCAAATTCTTTCGTAACATTCGATATAAATATATTAAAGAAGGTAGATTCATAAATTACTTAAAATATGCCGTTGGTGAAATTTTTTTAGTTGTAATAGGAATTTTAATTGCTGTTTCTATAAACAATTGGAATGAAAACAGAAAACAACACCGACTCTATCTTACTATTCTCAAAAATATCGAAACCGATATGAAAAGTGACACCCTGATTTTTCATCAAACCGAGGATAATTTCAAAAAGGGAGATAGTATTTTCAATAGAATTTTAAAAAATGAAATGACTCGTGAAGATTATATTAATTGTGAAAGATGTGCAAACATTATAAATGTACACGCACCATTATCGTTTAAAACAAAAGGATATGAAATGCTGAAAGGGTATGTTGACAATCAAAATGAAGCGAAAGATTCATTAGCTTCAGATATTTTGATGTTTTACAGTCAAATTACTGACTTAAGTCAGATAATCAATGAACATATCAAAAACGATGTTGCCGGAAATTTAAAATATTGGAAAGAAAATCATGATTGGTTTTATTTGAATCATGAAGAAAGAATTAAAAATGAAGATTTTTTAAACTATGTGGTAAACAGTACCGATTTTAAAAATCGAGTAGCAATGCAACGCATTTTAATCGTTAAAAATTTAAAATCTATTTTAGACACTTTTAATAAGAACGCAAAAATTTTATTACCCAGAATTGAAGCTCGCTTAAATTAAATTCATTTCTACAAAAATTTTACTCCTTATCATCAAAATGGTAATTATATGGAATTGCCAAGTTGATGAACTGAAATAGTTTTAACTATTTTTCACATCACAGGTGAAAAAAATGAGTATACTCATGCCTTTCATTTTAAAATACATCAAATCAAAAAACGAAAAATACTGAAATATGGGAATTTTGTAACTAATCAAAAAAGTTGTGTAACTCTATTTAATGATTTTGAAGCGACCTTTGTATGGTAATAAATTAGTAAAATAATTTACTTTAAATATAAGGAAAATACTTTACTCTAAATCAAATTTATAAAACAATGATAATAGAAATGAAAATTAAAATTAGCTTATCTAACTAAGTAAACTTAGCCACTGAAAAGTCAAAATGATGTGATGTTATCTCACTTATTGGTAAAACCAGGAAAAACAAAAGACGAACTTTCATCTATTCTTATATCATTTAATTATCTATCTAAAAAGTAAGTATCAAAAAACACAACAGTATTTTAAAAACATATTTTTTGACACTTCCTTTTAAAAATTTAGTATAAACAAACATTAATAACTTTTAAATTCTATCAAAATGAGCAATTTATTATACTATGTAGCCGTAATTTTAATCATCATGTGGGCAATTGGTTTTTTTGCATACGGAACCACAGGTATTATTCACATCCTTTTAGTTATCGCCATAATTGCGATAATTCTTAGAGTAATTCGAGGAGGAAATAACAGTAATTTATAACGTAAATAATTTTTATCATGAAAAATAATCAAGTAATTTTAGGTGTATTAGGTGGTTTAGCTGCGGGAGCTCTTTTAGGAATTTTATTCGCTCCTCACAAAGGTTCAAAAACAAGAAAAATGATTTTAAACAAAGGCGAAGATTATGCCGGTGAATTAAAAAACAAATTTGATTCCTTGTATGAAAATGTAACAAACCAATACAATGGTGTTATGAAAGACGCTAAAGAGTATGTTTCCAAAAACGTAGAAGTTTAATCCAAAGCTTAAACAAATGGTAACTCCAATTTTAAATACAAAAACAAAGAATAGTCAGGAAAGAATCATCGAATCGCTTTTTGAAAAAGCTGAAGATTATAGCAAGACTTCAATAGAATTGCTAAAACTCAATGCGATCGACAAAACAGCCGATATGGTATCCTCCATTATTACACGATTGACCCTATTTGCTGTAACAACACTTTTCATTTTTGTAATTACCATTGGAGTTGCTCTTTGGGTGGGTGAATTATTAGGAAAAACTTATTTGGGCTTTTTTGTCATGGGAGGAATACACGTTACAATTGCACTTCTTATTTACACTTTTCGTAGAGAATGGATCGAAAAACCAATACGTCAATTCATCATTTTTGGACTTTATGAATAATAATATCATGAAAAATAAAACTGAAATAGAACCCATTAAAGCCAAAATTGAACACCTCAAAGCCAAACAGGCAGTAGAGTTCATTGCTTTTAAAGAACAACTTCAAGTAACTTACATGAGTTTAAAACCATTAAACCTCATTAAAAGTACCTTGGCTGAAGTAACTTCTTCTCCCGATATCAGAAATCACTTAATTCAAGGATTAGTCGGAATTGCAGGTGGATATCTGAGCAAAAAAATATTAATCGGTGCATCAAGCAACTGGTTTAAACAAATTGCCGGAACATTAGTTCAGTTTTTCATCACCAAAAAAATCGTTCAAAAAGAAGAGGAAATTTTGGGTGAGACTGAATTGGAATAAACTACCCTATTGCCAAATAAACAGCTATAAAATGAGCTATCGTTCCCAACAATACAAAAATGTGCCAAATTGCATGAAAATAAAATTTGTTGTCCTTAACATAAAAATAAACCCCAAGCGTATAACTCAATCCGCCAATCATAATCCATAAAAAGACTAAAAATGGCATTGAGTCAATCAACGGGTCAATGACAAATACAATCATCCAACCTAAAGCTAAATAAAGTAAAACTGAAAAAAACTTAAAACGTTTCGTAAAAAACAGTTTAAAAACAACTCCTGCCGCTACAATAGACCACATCACTCCCAAAAAAAGCATTGCATGGTCCGACTTCAAATACTTAGCCATCAACGGCGTATAAGTCCCTGCTATTAAAAAATAAATACTGATATGATCCCCAATTTGCAGCAAATCTTTTGCCCGTTGGGATTTAGTAGCATGATAAAACGTTGAAAAAGTATACACAAACAGCATACCAAACCCGAAAATAAGCACTGAAATAAACATCGTCAAATCGTGCTGCCCATACGTTATTTTTAAAAGAAGAGGCATCTCAATTAAGCAAAAAACAATTCCAATGCCATGGGATAAAGTATTATAAAATTCTTCTTTCGGAGTTTGTATTCGTTTCGTTTTAATAACAACAAATTTAAGGAAAAACAATCCTTTTTGCTATCTATTTTCAGGTCAAATAACTACTCCTTATATCTCTCATTTCTTTATTTATTTTTGTGTCATTTCTCCAATGTTTACTATGCTACATTTGACCAGCCGCAAATATTATTTAAATATTTTGTTGCTGCACTACCTGGCACAAAAAGACTTTGTCCATTATCTCCATGATACCAATTACCAGCAATCCAAAAGTCACCACCATTATAGAAATATCCAAACTCAATTCTTGGTGCACCAGGACGAAATTGAGCATCCTCACTATTTGTAGTTTTTCTGTAAATAATATAAGACTCCAAACCAGTTTCTAGGTTTATAGTTCTTGACATTTCTAAATCTTCTGAAATAATTGACAACTCTTCACCATTTTTCAAAATAGTATCTTCCAAAACAAAAACTTCTTCTTCACTATTTCTACTAGATAAGTCAGTATTTTCATAAAATTTAAATTGAAGTTTGTTAGATGTAGGTTGAACATCAGTTTCACTATCACATGTAAACTTGCTACCATCACCCCTTTGGTACACAATCGTCGGCATATTATTTGCATACATTCCAATGGCCTACCTAGTTGGAAAATACGGAAGAAAATAGAAGAAAAATTACTTGGTTTTTTTAACCTCTTCTTCTCTTTTAACCACATAACGGGCCACCTCAATTTTAAACTTCTTGCCTTTCATCTTTTGGTCTTTTATCCGAAGCAACAGGTCATTCACCTTTGCTGCTTTAACCGCCGCAAACGACACGAAGTCTTTTACTTCGAGCAACCCGATGTCGTCTTTTTCCAGTTGCCCCACTTGTGAAAAGAACCCCACGATGTCCATTTTGTTAAGTTTATTTTTCTTGCCACCACTAATGTAAACCGTTTTAAACAACGGTGATTTAGGCAACTTCAAGCCTTGTTCTAAAGCAAAAACAGGCATATCATAATCCAAGTAATCCGCTTTCTTTTCACTCTCGTGATAAATAATATAGGCAGTTCCGCGTTGCAACATACGGGCAGTTCGTCCGTTGCGGTGCGTAAACTCTTCCGCTTTGCCCGGCAAATGATAATGAATAACATGCTTCATTTCAGGAATATCTAAACCGCGTGCAGCTAAATCAGTCGTCACAAGATAGTTCACACTGCCGTTTCTAAACTGAATCAAAGCCCGTTCCCGTTCATCCTGATCCATACCACCGTGATAGTAGGTAGTTTCAATTTTGCATTGATTTAACAGCATACTAATGCGTTCCGCCGCTTCGCGATGATTACAAAATATAAGAGCCGCTTCCGAGTGGAGCGAACAAATCAATTGAAATAACATGCTCATTTTATCCTTTTCTTTCGACACCACCAGCTTTAGCGAAAGCCCTGATTCCCCTTCCTTTTCCGGAATAAAATCAAGCACAGTAGGTGATACCGCTCCTGTATACCCAGGAATAGCAATACTAGCCGTCGCCGAAACCAGCACGCGTTTATTAACATGGGGTAATTTACTGATAATAAAAGCCATTTCATCATGAAACCCGAGTTGCAACGACTTGTCAAACTCATCTAAAATCAAGGTTTGCACTGCCGTTGTTTCAAACGAACCCCGTTCAAGATGATCAGCAATCCGTCCCGGTGTACCAATAACAATTGCCGGCGGCTGACTGAGGTTGTTTATTTCCGTCTCCATCGAATGCCCTCCATAACAAACGGTAACTTTATAACCCGTTGCCATTTTTTTCCAAACCTGTTCAATTTGCAACGCCAATTCCCTCGACGGCACTAAGATTAAACATTGCACCCTCCGACTTTCTATATCGAACAAACTCACTAAAGGCAATAAAAAAGCAACCGTTTTTCCGGAACCCGTCGGGGAAAGCAAAAGTGTATTAGGATTATTTAAAATGGTTTCCTGAGCAGTTTCCTGCATTTCATTCAGCTTATCAAAACCTAAATTCAGAATAACATTCGTAGAGCGTGGATTTCTTATCATGCAGCAAAGGTAAGTTTTTTTAAATGCTCAATCTCTAATTAAGAAAGTGTTAATGACTGATATAAAATAAAAAAGGTGGAATTGCTTCCACCCTTTTTGACCCAAATCTACCATGAACTTAACCTACTTATGCTATGGTAAGCCAAATGTAGCATCATGATAGTAATAAAAAAAATGTTTTAGATGATTGAACGAAATAATCGTTGAATGGCAAAATATACTTACAAAAATGAATTACTCTTCCTTTTTTGAACCATAAAGTGACACCATTATTCCGATTAAAAGTGCCACCGCAATAAAACCAAGCGACACCCATTCCGGAAATTTATAGTTGTGCACGAGCAACATTTTAATACCCACAAAGGATAGAATTGCTATTAAACTATATTCTAAATGTTTAAACTTATCTAACATATGAGCCAAGAAGAAATACATTGAACGCAACCCTAGAATCGCAAATATATTAGAACTGAACACTAAAAAAGGATCCGGAGTAATTGCCAAGATAGCCGGAACACTGTCTAACGCGAACAAAACATCCATCAATTCAATCACAACCAACGCCACAAACAAAGGAGTCGCCGCCGTGATATGCCTTCGTTTAACAAAAAAGTGTTCGCCATCCATGTGCATTGTAACAGGCATCACCTTCCTAAGGTTTCTATACACAAACGATTTCTTTGGGTTAAATTGTTCTTCTTCTTTCTTAAACAACATCTTGGCTGCTGTAAACAACAAAAACAAGCCGAAAACATAAGTCATCCAACTGAATTTGTTAATTAAAATCACCCCGAAAAAAATCATCAATCCTCGGAAAAATATAGCTCCTAATATTCCCCAAAACAAAACCCGATGCTGGTATTTCTGCGGAATTTTAAACGATGAGAAAATAACTGCAATAATGAATATATTATCAACACTCAAAGAAAGTTCAATCAAGTAACCCGTAATAAACTTCATAGAAGCAATGGCAGGAGTATAATTTTCGGGATTGTCAACATAATTATGTTGATATAACCAATAAATCAATCCGGAAAAAACAAAGGAAAGTGTAACCCAAATTGCAGTCCAAATACCCGCTTCACGAGACTTGATTATGTGTGATGTTTTATTAAAAACACCTAAATCTAACGCTAAAAATAAAACGATTGCAGCAATAAAAAGAATCCAAACGGTCATAATAAAAAAGATAAGACCACAAAAGTAGTAAACGTAGAAGCAATTACACCATGCTGTCAAATAAAAAAGGTGGAATTCCTTCCACCCTTTTTGCCCAAAATCTACCATGAACTTAACCTACTTATGCTATGGTTAATCAAAAATATAGTTGCCGATACAAATAAAAAAATAAATCTGTTGAAAACATAGAATAATCGATAAAGTGCTTTTTGACAATTTGATGAGGGTTTAAATAAATTTTTAATAGATTTCCGTTCATTTTCAATTCTAATTTTTTTATATTTGAACCCGGTATGATTATACCTATTTAACTAATCATTAACTAAAAAAAAGTAATTTATGAAATTAATCATTGTTCTATTGTTTGCCTTTATAGGAATGAATAAAGCGACTGCACAAAATCCATTAGATAAAGTTGCTAAAGATGCTAAAACTATTTCTTCTGATGCTACAAAAGCTTTAAACAATTCGTTTGATGTTTCTTCAATCAGTACGGAAGTTGTGAACTCGCTAACTAATAATCTAAAGTTAACTAAAGACCAAAAACCTGCGGTTACCTCGTTAGTAAATGATTTTTTAAACAAAAAGAAAGACATTTTGCCTACAGCTGCTACCAACAAAAAGGATTATGACGCAAAAATGACTTCTATCCGCAATTTATTTCCGGAAAAAATGAAGAAATTAATTTCTGCTGACCAAATGAAATCGTTAACCGCATTAATTCCAAAAAGCAATACTAGTAGTAATGTACTCTCAAAAATGTTATTTTAAAATCACATTGAATAAATACAAAAAAGATGAACTTTTAACGGTTCATCTTTTTTTTGTCTGCTCCTAAAATAAATTTATTGGTTATCCACTTATTTTAGAAGCTTTTAGAGGTTTTATAGAAAATAATACTAATTTTGCAACTCATTATAAAAACCCTTTTTCAATGAAATTAAATATCCTTTTCTCTTCGTTATTTATTTTTGTAGGTTCATTAGCCATTTTTGCACAAAACATCACTTCAGAAAACATCGATTTTCTTATTTTAAAACAACCCAAAGAAACGATTGACGTTGCAAATAGATTGTTAAAAGTTACGGTAACTTCTCCTTATAATGTTACCGCAGATGATGTTATCAAACAATCAAAAGTTGATCATCAAGCTGCTTTAGATAATTATACTACGGTTGTGGCCAATAGTGAAAAAGAATTTCAACAAAAACTAATAGATTACGATCAAGAAGTCATCAAAGCAAAAGAAAAATTTGAATTAGAATCGGCTGAATTCAAAAAACTTTCCTTGCTCGAACGTATGTCAATGACAGACCAAGGGAAAAACCCACGATTAGTAAATCCAACAAAACCGGTTTATGTAAAACCGCTCCCACCTGTTTATCAAGAGCCCAATTTAAACAATTACATCATTGTGGACAACAATGTATTGTCTTCACAAATCAATGTGGAAGGATTTATCAAAGAAGGAAATTATTTAGATGTTGCTGTAGATATTCGTGGTGTACAATTTCAAGATAATGCCGGACAAACCTTTGCCAATCAACCTACAACTTTAGTGGTAAAAGTAAACGGAGTTGAAAAAATAAATACTAAGTTTTTTCAAGAATTCAAATTTGTTTCTTCTTCACCTAGCAATAACATCAACAAACCATTAGAAGAAAAAAATCATTTAAATAAAGTAGTGGCCTTTTTAAACCAATATTTAAATGATAATTACGGATTCCAATCTATTAAAAAAACAGTAAAATTGGATAAAGTAAAAAACAAAGGGCAATATGATGATCTAGAAAAAGCACATATTTATGTAACAACCAATTTAAAAAAATTACAACCTTCTGAACCGGAACGTAGTGCTGCAGCAATTACCGGAATGCAAAAAGGAATTGATATTTGGTTAGAAACATTGAAAAAAGTAGACTTTAAAAAAGATTCAAAATCTGATTTCAATGCAAAAATTGGTGAATACATTTACTTCAATTTAATTCGATTGAATTTAGCAATGAACAAAAAATCTGAAGCTGAAAAGTATTTGAATGAATTACAGGAAAACCTAATCGGCATCAAATTGAGCTATGACGAACAAAACGAACTAAAAGCGTTGGAAAACGAAATCTATAAAAAATAAATCAACATGAAATTAAGAATAATTGCGTTCCTTTTTCTTTGTGTTTTTGGAAACACTTTTGCTCAAACACCTGAATGGGGAGAAAAATTTGATTTTGACTCAAAAAATGAATTAGAACCAAAATTCGTTTTGACCGATAATTACAATTATTACTTATTAACCGTAGTGAATAAATACGGGATGATGTCGAGTAATCAAATTATCCTCAGAAAATTTGATCAAAAGAATGCATTAATGGAAACCATAACACATCCTTTTCCAGTATTAGAAGGTGGTGGAACTTTGCATAATTTTTTGGGTTCATATGCTATTGGAACAGAAAAAGCAGTAGTTTTTACACAAAGTTATTCAGGAAAATCAAAAAGAGACGAGGTATATCAACACGTTTTTGACAAAACATCTAAGAAATTCACCAGTACGATGCTTATGGGATTTCCTATCGTATCCAACTCTAAATCAGGTGATGTTAAGGTAAAACAATCACAGAATGGTGCTTTTTTTGTAGTTAACTACAAAGCAGCTAATTCCAAGAAAGAACCGGAAGTAAACAATTTAATGGTACTTAACAGCACTACATTAGATGTTGCTTGGAAAAAAGAAGTAACTTTTGCTAATGAGTTCTTTACAGGTAATTTAGTAGCTACCAACTCCGGAAAAGTAGTATTGGTTCGCCAACCCTACGGTTATAAATTAGACAATTATTTAGTAGCTATTTCTGAAACAGAACAATCCGATTTAAAAGTGGGTGAAAGTATCAAAATTCATGAGCCTGTTGCTATTTCAATTGGAACGCAGGATTACTTGCTTGCATTGAATTATCCCTCAAAAGGAGTACGTCGCGGTGACTTTGGAGATTTAATGTTATATGATTTAAGTTCCGGTGCTATTTTACAAAACAATAAAATTGATGGTTTTAATTCGGTTACTAAAATAGAAGAGGTAAACTTTCGCACTATTTTGATGCAAAACAATGAAATTGCCATTTTTGCTGAAGCGAAAGTTGATGCCACACCAAAGCCAACTCCGGGTTCAACAGGTTTTCCGGTGGAAAAACACACATTTGGTCCATCTTACTTAATCACTTTAAATTTTGAAGGTATTTTGAAATCAATCAAACCAATTCCGGTAAGCACAACCGGTGAAGCTGATTTATATCATTCTTTTGGATTAGTTAATGCAAAAGGTGATTTGTTTGTTCAAACCGGATTAGAAAATGGTTTTTTCAAATGGAATTATCTTTTTAATAATGAAAAATTAGCTCATTCAATTATTTTTGGATATTATGATGATATTAATTCAACAAGAAAAGTAACTTATGTAAACCAATTGGTTCATTATTTCCCCGACACTCAAAAATTTCTTTTCGCTAAAATAACGACTACTGACAAAACACAAATGTCAATGGGTACATTTACTGGTGTAAAGTAAAAATTGTTTAATAAAACGAACCTATTAAATTTATAAAATTCTTTAAATTTAATAGGTTTTTTTATGCTTACTAACAAGTTGTTTTTTGGTATCTTAGTTTATTAAAATCAAATCATTGAAACTCATTTCCTTTTTAGCACTTCCTGAAAACGAACAATACCGCATCCTCTTTGAAAATGGAGCGGTAGTTGCTGAGCGATTTGAAAAGCCGGTGATAAAAAAATTATACAGTTTACATACTTTCTTCGTTGAAGTGCATTTTCATTATGGCACCGAAGAAATACTATTTAAAAAAGTTTTCAAAGCCGGTGAATTGTTAGATAATTACCTTAACGATTTTAAGATCCCAAAATCTACTTAACCTAAAAAGCTTAATAATACCCCTGCTGCAATAGCACTACCTATAACTCCGGCTACATTGGGTCCCATAGCATGCATCAATAAGTGATTAGTTCTATCGTATTCCAAACCAATAACTTGTGAAACCCTTGCACTATCCGGAACCGCAGAAACTCCTGCATTTCCTATTAAAGGATTAATTTTATTACCTTCTTTCAAAAATAGATTAAATATTTTACAAAACATCACGCCCCCAAAAGTTGCAATGATAAATGATAATGCTCCAATGGCAAAAATACCAACTGATTGTCCAGTTAAAAAAGTAGTAGCTTGTGTTGAAGCACCAACTGTTAAACCAATTAGAATAGTTACTATATCAATCAATGAACCCTTTGCAGTATCCGCTAAACGTTTTGTTACACCACTTTCTTTTAATAAATTACCAAAAAATAACATTCCCAATAAAGGTAAACCACTAGGTACAATGAATGTAGTTAACAACAAACCAAAAACAGGGAACATGATTTTTTCATTTCGTGAAACTACCCTTGGTGATTTCATGCGGATTAATCGTTCTTTACTAGTTGTTAACAATCGCATAATTGGCGGCTGTATCACAGGAACTAGTGCCATGTATGAATATGCCGAAATCGCAATAGCACCCATTAATTCAGGAGCTAACTTTGACGAAAGGAATATAGCAGTAGGTCCGTCAGCGCCACCAATGATGGCGATAGCTCCTGCTTGTTCAGGTAAGAAACCTAAAGCCAATGCTGCCATATAAGCACCAAAAATTCCCAATTGTGCTGCTGCACCAATTAGCATCAGTTTCGGATTGGAAATCAACGCTGAAAAATCGGTCATTGCTCCAATACCTAAGAATATTAAAGGCGGATAGATCCCTTTCATTACTCCAAAATAGAGGTAATTCAAAACACTGCCTTGTTCATAAATTCCAATTTGTAGCCCAGGATAAAACGGAATGTTTCCAATTAACATTCCAAAACCAATGGGTACCAAAAGCATGGGTTCATATTCTTTAAAAATGGCCAAATAAATAAAAATCAGACCAATTAAAATCATCACACCGTGACCAATGGTAAAATTTGCAAAAGCCGTATATGTGAAAAACTGATGCAAATGCTCGGCTAAAAAACTCCAGAAATTATCCATGATTTATGATCCTATTGTTAGTAAAATATCACCTTCCATTACAGATTCTCCTGCAATGAAGTGGATTGCTTGTACCACTCCAGCTTTATCAGACTGAATACTGTTTTCCATTTTCATAGCTTCGAGCGTAATTAACTCTTGAGACAAATTAACAACGTCACCTACTTTTACGTGTACTTTTAAAATCACACCCGGAAGTGGTGATTTAATGGTTCCTCCTCCTTTTGGAGCAGATGGACTACTGGTTTTTGCTACAGCATGTGACGAATCAGTTGAGGGCACTGCTACAGAACGAACCAATTTAGGCGTTTTAGCAACCGATGATTTCTTTTCTAATTCCACCTCAAAGGTAACTCCATTTACGTTTACAATGGCTTGATTTTCTTCAATACTGTCGATTTTTACATCGTAACTATTTCCGTTTATTTTAAATTTATATCTTTTCATGTGTCATTATTTTAGTTCTTTTCGCATACCATAAATTTTTGAACTCCATGGAGAATAATTACCGTTTACTTTTTTTATGGTCAACAATGCATTCTCGTGATCATGTAATTCATTTTGATACAAATGCAAGGCCATTGCAATGGCAGTTCCTAATTCTAAAGTTTGTTGGCTTTTGGTATTTGGAATTTCAATTCCCTCTCCTTTTTTTTGCGATTTAGCTTTGAAATCATAAGTAAAAAGTTTGGCAATATTCTTGAATGTTATGTAGAGAATAACCAACGATAGAAAGACTACTGACATAGCTACCATTGTCATTCCTATCCCATAAGGATCTAACTTTGCAAATTCAGCGGCCGCTTTATGGCTCACCGGTTGTTGTACGAGCAATAGCGTATTCATCTTACAATGGGAGATTAGAATGTTTTTTAGGTGGATTAACCACTTTTTTTGTTGCAAGCGATTGTAAGGCACGAATAATTCTGAAACGTGTGTTTCTTGGCTCAATCACATCATCAATATACCCATAACTGGCTGCATTGTATGGATTTGCAAATTTTTCTTTGTATTCAACTTCTTTTTCCGCGATAAATTTAGCTCTTGCTTCAGGATCTTCAATTTGCATATACTCTTTTTGGTATAAAATTTCTATGGCTCCTTTTGGTCCCATAACAGCAATTTCTGCAGATGGCCAAGCGTAATTAATATCACCCCGTAAATGTTTCGAACTCATGACATCATAAGCTCCTCCATAAGCTTTACGAAGAATTACAGTTACTTTTGGCACAGTAGCTTCACCATAAGCATATAATAATTTTGCTCCATGAATAATAATTCCACCGTATTCCTGAGTTGTTCCAGGTAAAAATCCAGGTACATCAACAAGGGTGACCAATGGAATATTAAAAGCATCACAGAATCGAACAAATCTAGCCGCTTTTCGAGATGCATTATTGTCTAAAACACCAGCTAAATAACTGGGTTGATTGGCCACAATTCCTACAGGCATACCGTTAAATTTAGCATATCCTACAACAATATTTGGAGCATAATGACGGTGCACTTCAAAAAATTCATTTTCATCAGCGATGGCATGAATAACATCTTTTACGTCATACGGTTTATTTGGATTTTCTGGTATAATTGTATTCAATTCATCAATTAAACGATCGATTGGATCAGTACATACTGATAATGGTGGGTCTTCCAAGTTATTTTGAGGTAAGTAGCTCAACAATTTTCTTATTAACAATAATCCCTCCTGCTCATCTTCCGCTACAAAATGGGTAACCCCCGATTTTGTAGCGTGAACCATGGCACCTCCTAATTCTTCGTCGGTTACTACTTCACCGGTTACTGTTTTCACCACTTTAGGCCCCGTAACAAACATGTAACTGTTTTGTTTTGTCATCAAAATAAAGTCGGTTAAAGCGGGTGAATATACAGCACCACCGGCACAAGGCCCAAAAACAGCAGAAATTTGCGGAATAACTCCTGAAGCCATGATGTTACGTTGAAACACTTCTGCATAACCGGCCAAACTGGTTACACCTTCCTGGATTCTTGCTCCTCCACTATCATTAATTCCTATAATAGGTGCTCCCATTTTAAGAGCCATATCCATTACTTTACAAATTTTATTGGCAAAAGTTTCAGATAATGAACCACCAAAAACAGTAAAGTCTTGAGAGAATAAATAAACTAATCTCGAATCAATTGTTCCAAAACCGGTTACAACTCCATCAGACAAGTATTTTTGATTTTCAAGTCCAAAATTGGTACAACGATGCGTTACAAACATATCAAACTCCTCAAAACTACCTTCGTCTAAAAGCAGTTCAATGCGTTCTCGAGCGGTAAGTTTACCTTTGGCATGTTGAGTATCAATACGATTTTGACCTCCACCTAATTTGGCTTCAATTCGTTTATCTAACAATAATTTAATTTTATCTGTACTTTCCATAAAAAATGAATTACAAGTTTTTATTTTCACACAATTCAAGTAATACTCCATGTGTCGACTTTGGATGTATAAAAGCAATATCTAATCCTTCAGCTCCTTTTCGTGGAGTTTTATCAATGAGTTGCACCCCTTTTTGATCAAGCTCCGCTAAATTATCTTCAATCCCTTTTACCGCAATGGCTAAGTGATGAATACCCTCCCCTTTTTTCTCAATAAATTTACCAATTGGTCCATCAGGGTCAGTAGATTCTAACAATTCGATTTTTGATTGTCCGATTTGAAAGAAAGCGGTTTTTACCTTTTGGTCTTTTACTTCTTCAATAGCATAGCATTTTAGTCCGAGCATGTTTTCCCAAAAGGGAATGGCTTCTTCTAAACTTCTTACGGCAATTCCTAAATGTTCGATGTGAGATAAGTTCATAGTCTGTCCTTTTAAATATACAACAACAAAGTTATTCTGATATGAAACGTAAAAATCTGATAAAAATCAGGTTTCTTGTATAAAATTAGACAATTATACCTTTTAAACAAGGAATTTATTAACTATATCGATTTCGGTTTGTAACTTAAAATTTTAATTTTACCAATTTGCAAATGAAACTCCAATTCCAATTGTTGTTTGTTTATTATTATAATCAATTAAAGTTTCACCATATCCTTGAAAAGCTTGCAAGTGACCTCGCAAATGCCCTTTTATTGGAAAAATATAATTTAGTTGAACACTTCCGCCTTGAAATTTATTGTATGGATGAGTGATGACAGTATAAAATTGATGACGATTGTAGCTATAAGACAAATTAAGTTCACCATCTCCTATAAAATCAGTTATTGCCGGATTATCATCTTTTTTACCATCGCTTAAACGAATCCATGGTCTAACAGATACTATCCAACTGTCAATTTCGTATGAAATATCAAAAATGATACGATTCCAACCCCGTGAATAAGGTAACTCCCTCCCATTTGATTGATGAGTAAATGAAATTCCTATTGACTTAAATTCACCGGTAAATGCCTTGATGTGCAATGGATATTTAAAGATGATTTCCGGTTCATAATTTATTTCCCGAAAAGGTCTCGAAAGTTCTTCATTATAAATCTGCCAATGAGCAATTTGAGTATAACCAACCCAAAGATCACCTTTACCCCAAAAAATGGATTGCAATAATTTAGTTTTTAAACTTAACTGAAATTTCACTTCCACAATATCATAATCTATTGTTTCCGTTGCAGAATTAGTAGGGTTTTCACTTTGCGGTTTTTCATTTGGATTGCTTGACCATCGAGCCGGAGCTACATAAATTGACTTATAAGAAACCAATCTAAAAGTTCCTTTTTTATCAATTGAATCCAATTCCCAACGTTGAGAATACGTTTTAGAAATAATATCACTCCCTTCAAAGAATCCTTGTCCAAGTATATTATGAGTATATATCAGTACAATAAATAAAAAACCTACTCTTTTCATAATGTTTCTATTGTTTTCCGAAGGTAAGCAATTGAAAAGCTAATAACTTACACAATTATGCTAATTAGCTTAATCCTGAAATCACTCCTTGATCGTCAATTTTAATATTTTCTGCGTTAGGTATTGTCGGTAATCCGGGCATTCGCATCATTTCTCCTAAAATTGGTATGATGAATCCGGCACCGGACGCGATTTCAAATTCACGAACTGTCACTGTAAAACCAATCGGACGACCTCGTTTAGATTCATCATCAGAGAAACTTTTGGGTGTTTTTGCCATACAAATTGGAAAATTATCAAAACCGAAACTTTTAATTTGTTGTAATTGAGATTTAGCTTTTACAGAAAACTCAACGCCCTCTGCCCCATAAATTTTTGTAGCAATTGCAGTGATTTTATCTTCCGGTGATTGTTCAAAGGAATACAGTGGTTTGAAACTACCGGTATTCTCTTCTACTAATTCAACAAGTTGTTTGGCTAATTCAGTCATTCCTTTACCTCCATCTGTAAAACCTCTTGCAACAATTGCCTGAGTTTGATAACATTGACATAACTCTTTTACCAATTGAATTTCTTCCTCTGAATCATTTGGAAATGCATTTATAGCAATTAAAGGATTAAATCCGAAAAGTTTCATGTTTTCAATATGTTTAGCCAAGTTATCTAATCCGGATTTTACCCTACTTTCTGAAGGCAAATTATATTCAGACTTATTTGCACCACCATGATGACGCAATGCTTTAATTGTAACCACTAAAACAACAGCATTTGGCTTAAGCCCGGAAACAGCACATTTTATATTGAAAAATTTTTCTGCTCCTAAATCGGCACCAAAACCAGCTTCCGTGACAACGTAATCAACTAAAGATAAACCCATTCGAGTGGCAATAATTGAATTTGTACCTTGTGCAATGCTGGCAAAAGGTCCACCATGTAGAATTGCAGGATTTCCTTCAAGGGTCTGCACTAAATTTGGTTTGATTGCTTCTTTAAGCAAAACTGTCAAGGCATCCGTTGCCTTGATGTCACGAGCAAAAACCGGCTCTCCCTCAAAAGTATTTCCTATGTAAATATTGCCTAATCGTTCTTTTAAGTCTTTTAAATCAGTACACATACAAAGAATTGCCATAATTTCTGAAGCCGGTGTAATATTAAATCCATCCTGCCGAGGAATGCCATTTGTAGTTCCGCCAAGACCTACAATAATATTTCGCAAAGCACGATCGTTCATATCCATTACTCGTTTCCAAACAATTGTACGAGGGTCAATATTCAATGAACGGGTTTTGCTTTGCAAATTATTATCAATCAGAGCGGATAGGAGATTATTCGCTTTTTCAATGGCAGAGAAATCACCCGTAAAATGAAGATTAATATCTTCCATAGGGATAACTTGAGAATAGCCGCCTCCAGCAGCACCACCTTTCATGCCAAATACAGGTCCGAGAGAAGGTTCCCGTAACACTGCAATTGCCTTTTTGCCAATAACATTTAAGCCATCAGTTAGTCCAACAGAAATGGTTGTTTTACCTTCACCTGCAGGTGTTGGAGTAATTGCCGTAACAAGAATCAACTTACTCTTATTCAGATTTTTATAATCAATTAAGTGAAGTGGTAATTTAGCTTTATATTTACCGTAATATTCTAAATCGTCATTTGATATATTTAGTTTTGAAGCTATTTCTTTTATGTGTTGAATAGGCGTTGCTTGGGCAATTTCGATATCAGAAAGCATATGATTTAATTTTATGGTATCGAAGGTAAGAATATTGTATTTGTATAAGTATGATAATTATCAATTATCAATTCTCATTTATAATTATAAGTTAAACCAAAAACATAAAATTGATGCTAGATCTATTTCTGAACAAAAACCATTTCTATTCTCATATCCATAAAACATTTGATTATCAAGACTAAACTCCCAATATTATAGTTTGTGAATTGAATTTACCTAACAAACTTGGTGTGCTTTTATTAAAAAAGTTGAATAATTTGGCATTTCGGCATCATCATTGCTGCTACTTATAAAACCTAAGGCTAAATAGAATTCTAAAATTTTTTTATTTAAGCTAATTAAAAATTTTAGTTGTAAAAATAAATACAACTCATCATTATTAATGTAACAATTAAAAAATGACTTTTGATTATTTATTGGTTACTACTAATCTGATTTTTGCTGTAAAAGAATTATATTTAAGTCTTTTATCAAATTTCATTTATGATGAATTACAACTATCATTTTCAATAGTTTATATTTTGAATTTTAATTAAAAACTATGAAAAAACTATTATTTTTATTTTGTCTTATTGGAATTTCAGGATTCAACTATTCTCAAACCATAACTATTAAAGACAAACAATCGGGAAAACCGATTGATTTAGTCACCTTGTTTAGTGAAAATCCAAAAGCATTTACCATCACAAACACCGGTGGCCAAGCTACAATTTCAGCTTTCAAAGGTGCTAAAAAAATAGAAATTCGAATGCCCGGTTTTAAAACTGTAATTAAAAGCTTTGCTGAGATAGAATCCGATGGTTTTGAAATACAATTAGAATCGTCTAATTTAAACTTAGAAGAAGTGGTTATTTCGGGCACACGATGGAGGCAAATCTCCAGCAATGTTCCTCCAAAAATTATTTCTATTTCACCGGCTGAAATTGCTTTACAAAACCCGCAAACAGCAGCAGATTTACTTAGTATCTCAGGTAAAGTTTATGTTCAAAAAAGTCAACAAGGTGGTGGAAGCCCAATGATTAGAGGCTTTGCAACCAACCGATTACTTTATACAGTAGATGGGGTGCGAATGAATAATGCTATTTTTCGATCTGGTAATATTCAAAATGTAATTAACCAAGATCCTTTTACGATTGAAAACACTGAAGTACTTTTTGGCCCAGGTTCCGTAATTTATGGAAGCGATGCCATAGGTGGCGTAATGAGTTTTCAAACCTTGACTCCTCAACTTTCCTTAACGGATAAACCATTTATAACCGGAAAAGCGGTTACCCGAACTTCATCTGCTAATAAAGAGAAAACGGGACATTTTGATGTGAATGTTGGTTGGAACAAATGGGCAATGGTGACAAGTTTCAGTAGTTGGGATTTTGATCATTTACGTCAAGGAAGTCATGGTCCGGATGATTATATCAAACCTTATTATGTGCAACGGCTAGACAGTATTGACATAGTGGTAACACAGGATGATCCATTATTACAAATTCCTTCCGCTTATTCGCAATTGAATTTAATGCAAAAAATTAGATTCAAGCCTACTGAAAAATGGGATTTTCAATATGGTTTTCACTATTCAGAAACCTCAACTTATGGAAGATATGACCGTCATAATAGGGTTAGAAACGGAAAAGCCCGTTACGCTGAATGGAATTATGGTCCTCAAAAATGGATGATGAATAACCTGACTGCCAACTACAACGGCAACACTAAACTGTATGATCAAATGACATTACGCCTAGCTCAACAATCGTTTGAAGAAAGTAGAATCGAACGTTCTTTAAATAATGATAGTAGAAATACACAAACAGAAAAAGTCAAAGCCTATTCAGTTAATCTTGATTTTAATAAAGCAATAAATCAAAAGAATACTTTGTTTTACGGACTGGAATATGTTTTTAATGATGTTCATTCGAGTGGTTATTTAACCGATATTTCAACGGGTGAAAATACAACCGGACCATCACGATATCCGCAATCTACTTGGAGTTCAATGGCAGCCTATGTGAATGATGAATTTAAAGTAACGAATCAATTATCGGTGCAAGCCGGTCTTCGATACAATTATTATAAATTGGATTCAGATTTTAAAAATAATCTGGCTTTTTATCCTTTTCCTTTTGATTCTGCTAAAATCAATGATGGTGCCATAACCGGAAGTCTTGGAGCCGTTTACCGTACCTTAAATTCATGGGTTTTCAGTACTAATTTCGGATCCGGATTTCGATCACCTAATGTTGATGATGTGGGAAAAGTGTTTGATTCAGCTCCCGGAACTCTAACAGTGCCAAATCCTGATTTAAAAGCAGAATATGCCTACAATGTTGATTTAGGTTTTGCCAAAGTAATCAGTAATGTTGTTAAAGTTGATGTTACCGGATTTTATACCATTTTACAAAATGCGATGGTAAAGAGAGATTTCCAACTTAATGGGGAAAGCAGTATCATTTATGATGGGGAAGTAAGTCAAATTCAAGCAGTCCAAAATGCCGCTAAGGCTAAAGTTTACGGTATTCAACTAGGTTTAGAAGTAAATCTTCCTGCCGGATTCAGTATTTCATCAGATTTAAATTACCAAAAAGGAGATGAAGAATTGGATGATGGTACAACGAGTCCGCTACGTCATGCAGTTCCCTTATTTGGAATGTCAAGTTTGAATTATAAAGCTGAAAAATTAAACTTACAATTTTATTCTTCTTATCAAGCTAAACGCAATTTTGAAGATTTAGCTTTCGAAGAACAAGGCAAAGATGAAATTTATGCAAAGGATGCTAATGGAAATAATTATTCTCCTTCTTGGTATACTATAAATTTAAAAGGAATGTATGTTTTAACAAAAACCTTCAGTGTTAATGCCGGAGTTGAAAACATAACTGACCAACGTTATCGTTTATATAGTTCCGGTATTTCTGCTCCCGGAAGAAATTATGTTCTTTCGTTTAGAGCTGATTTTTAATTTTTTCAATTAGCTATGCTGTGAAAAACAGTATAGCAGATTTTTTTAAATAACTAAAGTTTATTATTTATTTCCACTTACTATTTTAGAGATAATTCCCTTACTTATCGTAAACTCAGCATATAAAACTCCTCCAATGTGAAGTACAATAAAAGCTACTAAATAATAAATAGATAGCACATGTATTTCTTCCATTGGTGTTTTTAAATTTTTAGGACCAAGTTCAATGATTAGTCCTGTGATTAAAGAAATGGAGACACATAAATAAAAAACAAGGTATAAGCTATATTGAAACTTCGTTTTTCCTGACAATTCCTTTGTAAACGGATTGGAAAACTTCATGTAACCAAAGAACGGCAGCAACATACGAATACTGTACAATCCAACCAATGTATAACCCAAATAGATATGCCAATCCCACATAGGTTTACGTATTTTTTTTGCCAGAAGAATGGTTTCATCTTCCGATAACGACACATTGGTTGTTGCCAGAAAATCTTGAATAATATCAGAAACATTGTTTTTATTCATCCATGTGAGTCGAAGAAAAATAGTAAGTAAAAGTAAAATCATACAGATGGCAATAGCCCAATGCATGATTCTGTAAATAGTTGTATACGTTTTATTTTCCATGAAAAAAGAGTGTATAAATTTGTTAATGTTGTGGGTAGTTCATTAAAACCAATAAGTTTTAATTATTTCAAATTTACAAAAACATTAACCAACTCAACGTTGATTTTAAATTAAAAAATACCAATTCACTGGAAGAGGGATTCTAAAGAAAAAACTAATTAATTAATCTTTTACCTTAAAGACTTTTGTTAAAATATCATCCATCAAACACCATTTGGTGAGCGAGGATTGTAATAAATTGGCTCCCACAAAAGCCGTAAACCATAACCAATTGATGTTTACATAAATGGCTAGTAAAATGCTGATGAGGATAAATGTCCCTGCGATTCCGCGTACGATTCTGTTTTTCATTTTTTTTAAGGTGCTAAGGTGCTGAGGTGCTAAGGTTCTGAGGTTCTGATGTTTTGGAGACAAATTTTTAACTTAGTCCCTTAGAACCTCAGTACCTTAGTTCCTACTATATAAATTTTTCTATGGAAAAAGTGGCTAAATGCACTTTTGTTTTGGTCTCCAGTTCTTGATTGAATGTTAGAATCAAATCATATAATTTTTCTAAATTTTCAACAGGAACAATTGCATAAAATGCAATCGATTCGATTTCGTTTATTTCGCTACCAAACCAATTGGAAGCTAAAGCTTCTTCGGATAAATCTTTAAATCCGGTTACATCGCGATACGAATAGGTTTTTACCCCTGATTGTTTGAGCAAATGCTGTAGCTCTCTTTTGAAAGAATGGACAGCGGTTAATAAGACTAGTTTCATTTTTTTAAGGTGCTAAGGTTCTAAGGTTCTAAGGCTTTGATGCTTTTCACTAATTACTATTCACTAAGGACTAAGGGACTATTCACTAAGGACTAATCACTGCGGACTAATCACTATTCACTTTTCTTCTCCCATTTCTTGCGTTCGGTGATGTAATAAATCAACGGTACGACAATTAAGGTTAATAGCGTAGATACAATTGCTCCGGCTACTAACGAGATGGCTAATCCTTGGAAAATCGGGTCGAATAAAATAATTGATGCTCCAATAACAACAGCTCCGGTTGTTAGTAAAATCGGGGTGGTTCGCACCGCTCCTGCTTCAATAATGGCTTGTTTGAGTTCAATTCCGTCATTCAATCGAATTTCTATAAAGTCGATTAACAAAACTGAGTTTCGAACCATTACTCCTGCTAATGCAATCATTCCGATAAACGAAGTTGCAGTAAAGAAAGCTCCAAGTAACCAGTGACCCAAGACGATACCCACTAATGAAAGTGGAATGGCCAACATCATCACAATTGGTGTTTTGAAATTTTGGAACCAACCCACAATCAACATATAAATCACAAGAATTACCACTAAAAAGGCTACTCCTAAATCGCGAAAGACTTCTAACGTAATTTGCCATTCACCGTCCCATTTCACCGTGAAATTACTTTCATCAGACGGTTGTTCCATGTACAATTCATTCACTGAATAGCCTTTTGGGAGTTCCATTTTTTGCAATTGCTCATTCATTCCCAAAATGGCGTATACTGGACTTTCCAAATCGCCCGCCATGTCAGCAGTTACATAAACCACTCTTTTTTGGTCTTTTCTGTAAATGGTTTTTTGCAATTCGGTTTCGTTGACTTTTACTAAATCACTTACCGGAACCACATTGCCTTGCGAACCTCTGATTTTTAAGTTTTGGATGTCTTGTAACGATGTTTTATCCTGATCGTCTAATGCCAATACGATACCCACCGGATTATTGGAACGCTCGTCGTATAAATTTGTGACAGGCATTTCGCGAACTAAATAGGTTAGATTACCCACAATTTGTTGCGGTGCAATTCCATTCAACATCGCTTTTTCTTTGTCTACTTCCAAACGGTATTCTGTTTGAGCATCTTCCACCATCCAATCGATGTCTACAATATCAGGAGTAGCCTCTAAAATTCCTTTTACTTGTTTGGCTACTTTGATTTGCTCTGCATAATCGGGTCCGTAAATCTCAGCCACCAACGTTGACAATACCGGAGGTCCGGGTGGGACTTCAATAATTTTTAAATTGGCACCGTACTTTTTAGCAATTTTTTGCACTTCCGGACGGACGATTTTAGCCAAGTCATGACTTTGTAAATCGCGGTCTTCTTTGTGCAATAAGTTCACTTGAATATCGGCCATATTGCTTCCGCCACGCAAATCGTAATGACGCACCAAACCGTTGAACGTAATTGGAGCAGATGCACCAATATAGTTTTGGTAATTCACTACTTCCGGAACGGTTGAAAGGTATTGAGCAATTTCTTTGGTTACCACCGCTGTTCGTTCTAAGGTAGTTCCTTCCGGCATATCAATCACCACTTGAAACTCGTTTTTGTTATCAAAAGGCAACATTTTAACAGCTACCGATTTGGTAAAAAACATCAACACCGAACCGACTAAAAGCACCACCGTGATTCCCAACATAATCATCCGTTTTTTCGAACTTTCTAAAAACGGTCGCTCTAACTTGTTGTAGATTTTGTAGATACGAGATGTTTCCAAACCTTGCTCTTCTTTGTGCTCTTGGTCTTCTTTCTCACGAAGTAAATGATATCCCAAATAAGGTGTAACAGTCAAAGCAACAAACAACGACAATATCATCGCGATAGAAGCACCAATTGGCATCGGACTCATATAAGGGCCCATCATACCAGAAACAAACGCCATCGGTAGAATCGCTGCAATAACTGTAAATGTTGCTAATATAGTTGGATTCCCCACTTCATTAATCGCATAAATGGCTGCTTGTTTGAATGGTAATCGCTTCATTTTAAAATGGCGGTGCATATTTTCGGCGATGATGATACTGTCGTCCACCACAATTCCCACTACGAATACAAGTGCAAAAAGTGTGATTCGATTTAGCGTATAACCTAATAAATAATAACTGAATAAAGTCAGAGCAAATGTCAACGGCACTGAAAAGAAAACCACTAAACCGCCTCGCCAACCCATGGCAAGCATTACCAAAATGGTTACTGCTAAAATCGCCACACCTAAATGCAGTAACAACTCCCCTACTTTGTGCGAAGCCGTTTCCCCATAATTACGGGTTACTTCTACGTGTAAATCAGCAGGAATAAGATTTGATTTTAACTGTTCGACTTTTTCAATGATTTTATCCGAAATTTTCATCGCATCGGCACCTTTTACTTTTCCCACAGAAATAGTTACTGCTGCATATTCCGAAGGATTGGCAGTGAATTTTTCATTCGCTTTTCCATATCCAAAAGACACATAGCTTCGAGCGGTTCCCGGTCCGTCTTGCACAATAGCCACTTGTTTTAAATAGATGGGCATGTTTTGATTGACACCAACGACTAAATTTTCAACGTCTTCTGCCGTTTTTAAAAACTGTCCCGTGGTAATCAAATACTCCGTGTCGTTTTGTACAAAACTACCTGATTGCGACGAACCGTTATTTGCTTGAATCATCTGCATGATTCCCAAGGCATCCACTTTGTTTTCGGCCATTTTATCTTTGTCTAAAATGACTTTCATCTCACGAGATCTTCCACCGATTTCTTTGGTAATAGCTACATCTTTTACTTTTTCAATTTCCGACGTTACTTCCTCTGCAATTTGACGGATTTCAAAATCATCGTATTTTTCACTCCATAACGTCAATCCTAACATTGGAACATCATCGATTGAACGGGTTTTTACCATGGGTTTATATACGCCTTGCGGAAACATATTTTCATGTTTGGCCAACTCATCGTACAGCTTTACATACGAACGCTCAATATCTTCACCTACAAAGAATTGTACGATAATCATTGCCTGACCATTCATGGCCATACTGTGCAAATGTTCCACCCCTTTGATGTTTGATAAAACTTTTTCTAAGGGTTTGATGACTCTACTTTCCACTTCAGCGGGAGTAGCTCCCGGATAGCCAATCATTACATCGGCCATTGGGACATTAATTTGTGGTTCTTCCTCTCTTGGAATAAGGAACGAACTATAGACGCCAATCACCATCAAAGCTACCATTAACAAAATAGTAAGTTTTGAATTGATGAAGAAATTGGCTATTTTTCCTGAGATACCTTCTTGCATGTTTTTATTTGTTTTAGGTTTCAAGTTTCAGGTTTCAAGTTTTTAATCACTGAAAACTGCGACTGAAAACTGTTTACTATTTACTGAACACTCACTTTTGCTCCATTAAACAACTTTCCCTCGGACGATATGATGTAAGGCTCATCAGCTTTTAAACCTGATAGAACTTCCACTTTATCGCCGTACGTTTTTCCTATTCGTAACCATCGTAAAATGGCTGTATTATTGGCAATTGTATACACACCGGTTAACTGACCTTGACGAACTAAAGCCGTTTCAGGCACTAAAACTTGTTCGCTTTTTGAAGTTGTACTAGTTTGTTTTTCTATTGGAAATTGAACGTTGACAAACATTCCTGATAAAATAGAAGCATCCATTTTATCTAAAGTCACTTTCACTAAATATTGACCACCTGTATTTTTAGCTGATGAACTTACTTCGGATACTTTTCCTGACACTTGTTTGTTTTGCGACTTAATGTTAATAGTTACAGGCATTCCGTTTTTGATGTTAGAAATAT
>Ga0164292_10000172_pt1 | contig 44815 bp, 38 predicted proteins | sample GEODES117metaG_FD_111486 | JGI IMG/M metagenome (GOLD analysis project Ga0164292, IMG submission 111486) | Eutrophic lake water microbial communities from Lake Mendota, Wisconsin, USA - GEODES117 metaG | ecosystem: Environmental > Aquatic > Freshwater > Lake | place: USA: Lake Mendota... | reverse complement strand
TCTTGACGAACATCTTTTTCAATTCTAACAGCAGTTACATAATATTGATCGTTCTGCCAACCAACTGCAGTATAGCAAAACAAAGGAAGCGTTGGAGCTCCTTCCATGGTTTCGTAAGCAGCGATAAATAATCCAGTGTGTGCTGGAGGAATAAAAGCGGCTACTGCCCATCCTTTCTCGCATAATCGCATATCTCCAGAAGCAACATCAATGCCTATTCCTCTTCTTCCGGGCAATTCGTATAAATTTCCTCCTTCTGGTAATGCTATCCATTGATCATTGGGCACTTCAAATGCATCCCATCCTGCTCTTCCAACTGCAAACAAAGTTTCATCTTCAAATATATTTCCTTCACCGTCGGAGTATAAAAGGTAGGGGCGTAAATGATTGGTCATTGTGCAATAATTAATTGGCTGGGGTAATCAGTTTTTGAGCAAATTGAGTAAACTCTTGTTCTACTTCTGTTGAAACTGTAGCATTTACTTCTTTCTGAAAAATTCGATTATTCTTAAAATCCAAAGTGAGTATACCATCTTTTAAAATAGCATTGTTCAATTCATTCCATTGATGTTTTTTCTTTGGAAAACTATTGAATACAATTTCTTCCTCATCAAATGCAATCTCTTGCGGAAATTTAACTTGTTTTTCTAAAAGCGCAGCCATTAAATAAATGAAAGCGATCCATAACCCATCTTTTTGAAAATACCACCCAATTGCTGCAAACAACAAGGCCAATCTATAAGAAGGGGCTACATTTCTTTTTTGTTGGAGATAGCAAAATATCCACCATCCTAAAATTAATACAGAAATTAAAATGGGCCTAATGCTGTTGGCAGGATTGGCAACAGCAGTGCCTATAAATCCTATTAAAGACAACAACAACATCAGTTGACTAATCATGTCTACCCGATTGCTGCTATTCTTTTTCAAAACGATGATGTATTCGTATGTTTTTGCCATTATGATACCATTATATTACAAAGGCGCCATAATAAACTTGCGCCTACGTTACTATCCCAATCTGTTTGCCCTACACCAATTTCAACCAAATCGAAACCAATTAATGCTCTGCCACTATCTTTTATTTTTTGAATTAAATAAATCATCTCTTCACTTTCAAATCCACCAATAACTGGAGTTCCAGTATTGGGGCAGAGCTTTCTATCCAATCCATCAATGTCGAAACTGATATATACTTTTTGTGGTAAATTTTCAATGATTTCATTGGCAATGGTCTTCCATGTTTGCCCTTCGAATAATCTATTTTTCACTTGCTTATCAAAAAAAGTAACTACCCTATCATTGCTATTGCATATATAGTCCCATTCTTCTTCGCAATAATCTCTAATACCTAATTGAACCAATTTAGTAATTGCAGGAATTTCTGTTAACGCATTGTACATGATGGAAGCATGCGAATAATTAAAGTCTTCGTATTTAACACGTAAATCGCAATGAGCATCTATTTGTAAAACACCAAAATCGCCATGCTTTTCAGACAATGCTTTCATTAATCCCAATGAAGTGCTATGATCTCCACCTAAAACTGCAACTATTTTTTCTTTTTCTATCAATCTTTTGCAATTCTCATATACCCAATTGTTCATGTATACGCTCCCTTCATTAATTTCTTTCAAACTCTTGCACATGAATTTATTTTCTTCAATGGGGGCGCCTTGTGCAATATAATCAATGTACAGTTCTGCTTCTTTGCGCAAGTAGTCGTTTTTAAACAATAATTTTTTATCGATGGGCTGCATAAAAAATCCTTGTTTCCAGCCAGCATTTCCATCTACATCAAATATGTCTACAAAAAAACTAGACTTGTATACATGATCTGCTGCCCTAGCAGTTCCGGCAAGATGGCTAACCGTAACTTCCCAGGGAACGGGAATGATCACCAATTTGGCATCTTCTTCATTAAACGGAAGCCCGAAAATATTGTTATTGGGATTGGATACCTTGTTAGGATTGAACCTAGATAAATCTGTCATGTTGTAAGCATTGAAAACGGGTTGCAAGTTAGCAGCAATTTCTCAATTTGATGGCATAACTGTTAGTATATTGGTTCAAAAATCAACCAAAAAGTTAAAAATGCGGATAATTATTCCCCAAATTGATCAATAATGACTTGATAAGTGTTATTGAATTAACTTTGCGCCATAATTTAATTTAATGAAGACTACCCATATCATTATCCTTGTTTTTATTGCAGCTGCAATTGCAGTATTGGTTCAATATTCAGGAGATTTGTCTACCTATGAAACCATTGCTTCTGCTAAGGAAAGAGAGGGTAAATTTGTGAATTTAATAGCTAAAATAGACAAGCAGCAACCCATCGAGTACGATGCCATAAAAAATCCCAATTATTTAAGCTTTACAGCAGTTGATACTTTAGGCAATACCATCAAAGTAATATACCATGATGCAAAGCCAACTGATATGGAAAAAAGCGAAAGAGTTGTTTTGAAAGGTGCTGTAAAAGAAGGGGTATTTAATTGCACCAGCATTTTATTAAAATGTCCTTCTAAGTACAAAGACGACCCAAAAGCAATGCAACAATTGCAAACTTCTAACTAGTATTATCTTATTCGAATTTAGCATTCATGAATTATATAGGTGAACATTTATTACCCGGTCAAATTGGTCATTTTTTTGCGGTATTGAGCTTGGTTGCTTCTTTGTTGGCAACCATTTCTTTTTTTAAAGCCAGTCAACTAGAGTTGCAAAACGAAAAAGCTGTTTGGCAAAAACTTGGTCGGATTGCTTTTGCATTTGTAACCATCAGCGTGTTGGCTTTATTTGGTACACTTTATTATATTATTTCTAACCATTTATTCGAATACAAATATGCATATACCCATAGCGATAGAAGCTTGCAGGTAGAGTATTTGTTGAGCTGTTTTTGGGAAGGGCAGGAAGGTAGTTTTATGTTATGGAGTTTTTGGAATTGCTTTTTGGGATGGATATTAATTGCGAAAGCTAAAAAATGGGAAGCGGGCACCATGACTGTAATGAGTTTTATTCAGTTTGCTATAGCTACCATGTTAATTGGCATTTACTTTTTTGATGTTAAAGTAGGCAGTAGCCCTTTTGTATTGTTGCGCAATGAAATGGATGCGCCTATTTTTAGCAGACCAGATTATTTGAATTTTATAAAAGATGGAACTGGCCTTAATACTTTGTTGCAGAATTATTGGATGGTAATACATCCCCCGATTTTATTTTTAGGTTTTGCTTCTACCATTGTTCCATTTGCATTTGCATTTGCTGGCTTAATGAAAAATGAACATGACTGGACCAAACAAGCCCTTCCATGGGCATCTTTTTCTGCTGCCATATTAGGTACAGGAATTATGATGGGAGCAGCATGGGCTTATGAGAGTTTGTCATTTGGTGGATATTGGGCATGGGATCCAGTAGAAAATGCATCCCTTGTTCCTTGGTTAACATTGGTTGCCGGTCTTCATACCAATTTAGTGTATAAGAGCAGTGGGTATTCTTTAAGACCTACTTATTTCTTTTACATCATCAGTTTTACATTGATATTGTACTCTACATTTTTAACGAGAAGTGGAATATTGGGAGATACATCTGTGCACGCCTTTACCGACTTGGGCATGAATACCCAGTTATTGCTATTTGTATTGGTGTTTTTTCTGCCAGCGATGGCACTCTATGCAATAAGGTATAAATCCATTCCTTCTATCAACAAAGAAGAGAGTACTTACAGTAGAGAGTTTTGGATGTTTATTGGATCGCTTGTATTGTTTTTATCTGCAGCGGTTATTATTGTAAAAACATCTACTCCGGTTTGGAACAAATTGTTCGGAACCAATATTGCGCCTCCAGAAGATGTAGAATTTGCGCACAATCAAATTCAAATTTTTGTGGCCATCCTTATTGGTTTGCTTACTGCAGCAACTCAATATTTAAAATACAAAGACACTCCAACAAAAGTATTTTACAAAAAAATAGCGGTACCTACATTGGTGGCACTGGTGGTTTCTTTACTCATTAGCTTTTTAGGCAATATTGATTATTATAAAAAAGGCCCTGGATTTTTAGGGGCCATTCATGTAGCTATTTTTTGTGCTGTTTATGCTATTGTTGCAAACACGGCTTATATATGGTTGGGAGTTAAAGGGAAAATCAAAGCTGCTGGTGCTTCTGTAGCCCATATTGGATTTGGGATGGTATTACTGGCTATACTTATTTCTTCTAGTAAGAAAACGGTATTGAGTTGGAATACTACTGGGGTTTCTCCTTTACAAGTAGATCCAAAAGCCAAGAATAACCCGGCAGGAGATCCTGCAGAAAATTTAACCCTGTTCAAAGGTGTTGCTACTGATATGGGTAGGTATATGGTTACCTATACCATGGATACCACTAACCCTAGAGATCGCAAGCGTTATTTTGAAATTGATTTTAAGTCTAAAAAAGGAGATGATCATTTTAAGCTTTATCCGGATGTGATAAAGAACAACAAAGGAATGGAAGGTTTTGCTGCAAATCCCGCGGCTAAACATTATTGGCACAAAGACATTTTTGTGTACATCACTTCTTTTCAAGAAAATAAAAATGCCGATACCGTACAATTTAAAGATATTCCTGTAAAAGTGAAAGACACCATTTTTTACAGCAATGGATTTATGGTATTAAATAGTGTTGCAGTAAATCCGGCGGAGCAAAAATCATTGTATGAACCAGATGAAACGGCGGTATTTTTAGATATGACCGTTATTACCAAAGAGGGGAAGCGCTATAGTGCTACTCCGGGTGTGGCTTTGAAAGGAAATGATTTGCGTTCTATCACCGATACGGTTTTGTCTCAAAGTCTGATTGTTAAATTCAATAAAGTAATTGATCAAAAAGAAGGAAAATTAGAAATTGGTATTAAAGAAACTGGAAGTATTACTGATCTACTTACCTTAAAAGTATATGAGTTTCCTATGATCAATATGCTGTGGTTGGGTATTTTGGTAATGGTGGTAGGTTTTGTTTTGTCCATCATTCAAAGGGTTAAATTAAAATCCAAGTCAGCAGCTACATTCTAGCAGCTAAGGTTACTTTTTGAGTGTCTTGGTATTAATATCAGTCAATTTGACTAATTTTAATCAGCTTGAAACGCCTTAAATACCATATCGTAATTCTTTTATTCCTTCTCACTTCGGTGCTTAGCAAAAATCTATTAGCGCAACAAGGAGCATACGATACTTTAAAAGTTGGCGCTTACATTACTCCCGAAGGCGATACCATTGGTCAATCTTATCTACCCCCCGTATTGGTTTATGGAAGAATGACTAAGCATTGGCGCAATTATTGGGCCGATTGGACTCGTTTGCGAAACGCAGTTTATGTTACTTATCCTTATGCTAAAGCAGCGGGAAGAATCATGAATCAAATCAATGCTAAACTGGTAAATGTTGCTGATAGGAGTAAACGTAGGGCCATAATCAAGCAGCACGAAAAAGAATTAAAAAAAGAATTTACCGACAAGCTTACTCAGTTATCGGTTTACCAGGGTAAGGTGTTAATGAAATTAATCAATCGCGAAACGGGCAATAATTGTTACGAAATCATTGATGAATACAAAGGCTTTGTAAGTGCTGCATTTTGGCAAACCATTGCTATTTTTTTTGGAAGTAATTTAAAGCAGTCTTACGAGCCAACTGGTAAGGATCTAGACATGGAAAAGATTGTCAAAGACGTAGAAGTAATGTATGGTTATCGAACAGCTTCGTAAACTTTCAGTAACTCGATAAATTTATTTCTTGTAATCATATTTGCTCCCAGGCTTTCTAAATGATTGGTATACACCTGGCAATCGATTAATTGAATCCCTTCCTTTTTTAAGTGCTCTACAAATTGAATAAATGCATATTTGCTTGCATTTGATTTTGTGCTAAACATGCTTTCTCCAAAAAATACTTTTCCTAACTTAATTCCATACAAGCCTCCCACTAAAACCCCCTCTTGCCATGCTTCGGCACTAAACGCATAGCCCAAATGATGCAGATTGATATAGGCAGATTCTACTTCATCGGTTATCCATGTGCCGAGTTGGTCATTTCTTCTTGTGGTTTTGCATAAGTGAATAACTCCTTCAAAATTGTTATTGATGGTAAATTGAAATCCGTTTTGCTCAATGAGTTTACGCATTGATTTACTCATTTTTAATTGCTCGGGAAACAGTACAAATCTTGGGTCGGGGCTCCACCAAAGTGGAGTGTCTCCTTCAAACCAGGGGAATATACCCTTTTCGTAAGCCAATAAAATCCGTTGAGGCGATAAATCCCCGCCCATTGCCAATAAGCCATCATGTTGTGCTTCTTCAACCGGGGGGAACCACAATTTATCAGAAAGAATTTGCAGGGCTTATAATTTATTGGTGGAGAATATACTCAAGAAAAAAATCAGGTAATGATTAATCAACCATTTCTACAGTAGCGCCAATTCCTCTCTCTGTGATTGAATTACACATGGGCTTCAATGTATCATAATCACCCTTTTTAACAGCATATTTGCCTTTATGGTGAATGAATAGTGCACATTGTTCTGCTTGCTCATGAGAATGGCCACAAACTTCGATGAGCGATTCAATTACCCATTCAAAAGTATTTACATCATCATTCCATACAATAAGGCTATACGATGTTGCCAAAGCGGTATCAATATCCGATTCGAATGCTTCCCAAGGCTTTGGAGAGGTGGAAAATTTAATTGACATGCTACAAAGGTAGGTTTTGAGCCAATAAAATGCATGTTTTTAAAGAATACTGTAAAAAAGAAGATTTTTTTTTGGCTATTAGTATACGAACCCTATTTTTGCACTCCCAAACAACAAAGGGAGCATAGCTCAGTTGGTTTAGAGCATCTGCCTTACAAGCAGAGGGTCCGCGGTTCGAACCCGTGTGCTCCCACAGATTAACCCCGAGATTTCGGGGTTTTTTTATGTATACCACTTATATCTTATACTTTATCATCAATATAAATTGAATACCAAAATGGCCTCAGGATTTTTTGCAATTTTAGACGACATAGCTGCTTTGATGGATGACGTTGCTATTAACGCCAAGCTTGCTACAAAAAAAACAGCTGGCATACTTGGTGATGATTTGGCTGTTAATGCCGAAAAATCAACGGGCTTTGTTTCATCAAGAGAAATTCCTGTTTTATGGGCCATTACAAAAGGTTCATTTATTAACAAATTAATGATTGTGCCTATAACTTTATTGCTCAATATATTTTTACCAGCTGCCATAATTATAATACTTGTACTGGGCGGATTTTACCTCGCATTCGAAGGTGTAGAAAAAATTGCAGAATACTTCTTTCATAAAAAACAACCTGCAAAACAAGCTGCAGTTGGAGTAATTCAACAAGATGCTGAGTTGGAAAAAGTAAAAATAAAATCAGCCATAACCACCGATTTTATTCTATCTGTTGAAATAGTAATTATTGCTTTAAGTACGGTCTTAGATAAAAATTTAAGTGTCCAAATATTAACTTTATTTGTTGTTTCTATATTAGCTACTGTTGGAGTTTACGGCATTGTAGCGCTGGTTGTTCGTATGGACGATTTTGGATTTACGCTGATTGAAAAATCGAATAAAACAGGATTTTTAAATGCACTGGGCCTGATATTAGTAAAAGCGCTACCAATTGTTATTCAGATATTTTCGGTGGTAGGAACCATTGCATTATTACTGGTGTCGGGTGGAATATTTGCGCACAATATTGAATATTTACACCACATTTTACCCGAGTGGCCAACCATTATAAAGGAATTTATCTTTGGCTTAATAGGAGGGGCATTGGCGTTGATTTTAATGGTTGTTATCAAAAAAGTTCTTTTGCTATTTAAAAAAAACTGATTTAAAAAGAAAGTTTCGTATAACAAAATAGGCTTGTGTAAATTCCATTAATAATTTGTATTTTGTATGCACTATGAAGTCTACCAATTATTTGTTAAATGAATTAGCAACAGCCATTCCTGATGCAGCTAAAATCAATCCATCTATATCAGCCAGTTCTGTTGGTTGGCATATCGATCACAGTTTAATGGTAATTAATCAAATTATCGGTGCTGTTCAATCATCCAATCCGGCTGAGTATAAGTGGAGTTTTAATATGAAGCGATTGGTGGTATTTACAAATGGTAAAATTCCACGAGGAAAGGCCAAAGCCCCCAAATCGGTTATTCCAGAATCGGCATTTGATGAAAATGATATTCGATTAAAAATGGAAAAAGCTTTTCAAAAATTAGACAAGTTAAATGCGTTGACCCCCGATCATTTTTTTATACATCCATTCTTTGGTCATTTAAATGTGAAGGCAACTAAAAAAATGTTGGCCTTGCATACTGCTCATCATTTGGCTATTATTAAAGACATTATTGCTTCCAACAAATAGTTGCAATTATTTTATTGCAGTTGATCCTCTAGCGGCCAATGACGATTTGATTACAATATGTTCATTCGGTATAAATGTTCTGTTCTTGTCTAAATGTTTGAATAAAATACTAGCTGCTTCTTTTCCCATTTCAAATGCGGGTTGCTTTATTGCGCTCAAAGAGGGTTTCATTAAATGTGCAGTAGTTAAGTTGGAGAAACAGATTACTTTTAGTTGTTCCGGTATTTTAATATTTAAATCATTGCAAACTTCATAAATAGTTACAGCTAGTTTTTCTACAGAAGCAAAAATGGCGTCTGGTGCTTTTTTGCCGCTCAATATTTTTTTAAACTTATTGTAATTATTGGTATCGTTATTGGAACACTTGATAATGCTTGTATTGCTTGTTTTTATTTGATGTTTATTGATTGCTTCCAAATAACCTTGCATTCTTTTGTTGTCAATTGAAATGGTATTTGAAATAGACGCAAAGGCCACATGCTTGGAATTATTGATAATTAAATGTTCTGTAGCTGCAAGCCCGCCCTGAAAATCGTCTGTTGTAACTTTAGCAGTCTCTATTTCATGGCAAATTCTATCAAAAAAAACAATGGGTATATTGTGTTTTGTTAACTCATGAAGATGATCGAATTTTTTAGTTGCTAAAGAAAGAGACATGATGAGGCCTCCAACCCTTCCTCCCTGCAAGTGTTTTATGATATTTACTTCTTTGGTATAATCTTCGTGGGTTAAATAGATCAACACATGATAATCTCTTTCTTGTGCAATTGATTCTATACCATTGATAGCCAAAGAAAAAAAGTTATTGGCAATTTCCGGTATCACTACTGCAATGGTTTTGCTTTTTTGTTTTCTTAAACTACTGGCATGCGGATTTGGTTGGTAATTCAATTTTTTGGCTAATGCGGCCACTTTTTTTTTCGTATGTTCTCCTATTTCATGGCTGTCTCTCAATGCTTTAGAAACAGTTGAAATAGATAATTTCAATTGTTGGGCAAGCATTTTTAGATTGGGCGTTTCCATACAATTCATTCAATGAGCAGTGAAACTAACATTTTGCAACGAAAAAAAGGGTGTTTTACGAAAATAGACTACAACGTTTTCGTAAATAAATATCTTGAATTAATTACCTAATTAAACAAATTGCTTCAATTTACTGTCTGGAATTATTTTAATTCTTAAACTAAACGATTGCTATGTTATTCAGAAAATCCCTTTTTCTGCTTTTTTTATGTTTGCTCGGTATTTCCGGCATTGCACAGTCCAGAAAAATTACAGGTAAAATTGTGTCTTCGGACGGAACCGTACTGAGTGGCGCTACAATTACTGTAAAAGGACAACAAAAAACGCAGTTAAGTAATGAAGCCGGAGTATTTAGTATTGATGCTCCATCAGCTACCAACGCCAAATTAGTGGTGAGTTATATTGGTTATGTAAATGCCGAAGTAACCATTACGAGTCAATCAGATTATACGATTGTGCTTCAAAAAGATGACAATAGTTTATCAGATGTGATCGTAGTTGGTTATGGTACACAGAAGAAACGTGATGTTACTGGTGCGGTAGCTTCTTTACCCAAAGAACGACTCACGCAATTACCCAATACCAATATTGCTCAAGCACTTCAAGGTGCTGTTCCTGGTATTCAAATCAATACCAATGCAGGAGGAGCAGAGGGCAATGATGTTTCGATTGTAATTCGCGGACGAAAATCAATCAGTGCAGCTAACGGACCATTAATTGTTTGGGATGGAATTCCATATGATGGAGGTATTTCTGAACTAAATCCAAATGATGTAGAGTCTATAGAAGTTTTAAAAGATGCATCGGCAGCTGCGATATATGGAGCCAGAGGATCTAATGGTGTAATTATTGTTACCAGTAAGCAAGGTAAAAAGGGCAAGCTCAATATTACTTATGATGGATTTTATGGTACACAAACCATTACCAATAAACCAGCATTACTAACAGGTGCTGAGTTTTATGATTTTAAGAAGAATCGATTAAATGCCCCGAATGTTATTTCTCCTGCTGAGCAGGCTGTTTATGATGCTGGTAAATTTGTAGATTGGTATAGTTTGGCTACTCAAACAGGAACAAGGTCTCAACATTCTATTTCTGTAGCAGGAGGTTCCGATAAAGTTTCTTTTTATCTAGGAGGTACTTTTTTGGATGTGAAAGGTGTTGCTGTTAATGATCAGTTTAAAAGATATTCTTTAAGACCTAATTTGGATATCAGAGTTACTCCTTGGTTAACTATTGCTTCTAGCACACAATTTTCGTTACAAAACAGAGATGGGGTGCCAGTTGAATTTCAAGATTCAAGAAATACAGGGGGAGGAGCCAATTTCTTTAACCCATTAACTACACCATACAATGCGGATGGGTCAATTGCTCTTTATGCATTTGCTGATTATCCACCAGCAAGAAATCCACTATCTTCTTTATTGGTTAACAATAGCGATAATTCTTACAGAATCTTTACAACCAATAGTGTAAAAATTGATTTGCCATTTGTAAAAGGGCTTTCGTATAAATTAAATACTGGTATAGAATATGAGAACACAGTTCGTAAAACATATTCTGGAAGAAATGTTGCAGCAGGATTTGAAACAAATGGTTTGGCTTCTAATTATTCAGCACTTACCAAAAATTTTACGGTAGAAAATATCTTGAATTATTCAAGAGAATTTGGGAAACATGCTATTAATGCAACTGCTTTATACAGTAGTCAGAGCAATGAATTTGATAGAGATCAACTAGATGGGCAAGGTTTTCCCAATGACGTGTTAACCAATTATCAAATGGCTTCTGCTACTTTGCTAACACCCTCTGCTGTTTATTTTAAGCAGAATTTATTGTCTCAAATGGCTAGGCTTAACTATGGTTTTGATGGAAAGTATTTACTTACCCTAACTGCTAGAAGAGATGGATTCTCTGGTTTTGGGGCAACAAAAAAATATGGAGTTTTCCCTTCTGCTGCAGTAGCCTGGAACATGCATAAAGAATCTTTTCTTAGAGATGTTTCTTTTGTTGACAATCTTAAGCTAAGGGTTTCTTATGGCTTAAACGGTAACCAAGCAGTTTCTTCTTATAGTTCTTTGGCAAAATTATCTAGCTTCCCATATGTATCAGGATCAACGGTTTTACCTGGATATGTTCCTAGTAGTTTAGCCAATGAACAATTGGGTTGGGAATCAACAAAAACGTTTTCTCTTGGATTGGATTTTGGTTTCTTAAAAAATAGAATCCAAGGATCATTGGATTACTATTCTTCTAATACATCAGATCTGTTGTTGAATAGAGCCATTCCTTCAGTACAAGGATTTACAAGAATTTTACAAAATCTAGGAAAAACGGCTAACTCTGGTATTGAGCTTGGTCTTACAACCATCAATATTCAGAAAAAGAATTTTACATGGTCAACCAATTTAAATTTATCTTCTAATATCAATAAAATTGTTGACCTCTATGGAGATGGCAAAGACGATGTGGCCAATAGTTGGTTCATTGGTCAACCCATCAATGTAATTTTCGGATTGCAAAATGGTGGAGTTTTTAAATCTCAAAAAGAAGTAGACGAGTCTGTTCAAAAAACAGCTAAGCCAGGATGGGTGAGGGTAGCCAATATCAATGGTGATACTTTGATTAACGCCAACGACAGAACCATTATTGGGAGAGAAGATCCTAATTTTATTTGGGGTATGACCAATACATTTAAGTACAAGCGTTTTTCATTGATGATTTTTGTGCATGGTGTTTCTGGTGTTACTAGAAGAAATCCTTTTGAAGACGATAATGTGTTTACAGACACTAGAAGAAATACAGTTCGTTTAGATAGATGGTCGCCAACAAATCCAAACGGAAATCATTTTGCAAATGATGCGAATGCCAATTCTTTTGGAGTGAATTTTTATGAGAACGCATCTTTTATGCGATTAAAAGATATTTCACTTGCTTACGAAGTTCCTGCAGATGCATTAAAGAAATTAAAAATTAATTCTTGTAAAGTATATGTTTCAGGAAGAAACTTGGCTACAATTACCAAATTCAGGGCATTGGATCCAGAGTTAACCAATCAATATGGTCTGCCGTTGCAAAAAGAAATTGTATTTGGTTTAACAATCACTTTATAAAGCACTTGTAAAAAATAATTGTATGAACAAAAAAGTTAAAATATTCAGCTTCTTCATTTTACTTATTACTGCATTCTCATGTAATAAGTCTTTTTTAGAAGAAAATCCATTGGCTTTAATTGCTCCTGATAATTTATATGTAAATAAAGCAGGATTTGAATCAGGGCTATATGGATTGTATAGTCAATGGAGAGAGGAAAGAAAAGGAATCAATGGGGCGTCTAATGATATGGCTATTACTGCTGCCATGATTGGTGTTGATAATGCGTATAGCTTAAGGCCTGCTGGTAATGCACCGGAACAAGTGTTTAACGATTTTGGTGTTCGATTAAATCCTATTGATGGTTATGTTCGTAGAGTATGGGACTGGCTATATAGAGTAGTAAATGGCGCTAACACCATTATTGACCGTGCGGAAAATCCAGCCATCAATTGGACTGATAGGGATAAAAAACAAATAGTGGGTGAAGCAAGATTAATTAGGGCTTGGGCTTACAGACATTTGACTTTTTTATACGGTGATGTTCCTTTAAATTTATCCGAATCCAAAGGAAGTTCTATAAGAACAGATTGGGATAGAACTCCAATAGCAGAAGTTAGAAAGCAAATGGAGGCAGATTTATTGTATGCAGAAGCCAATATGAGCGATTTGCCACTGGTGGAAGGTAGAGCAAGCAAAGTAGTTGCCCAACACTATTTGGCTGAATTGTATTTAACAATTGGCGATTTTGTAAAGGCAAGAGAAAAAGCATTGGCAGTTACTCAAAACACCAATTACAGCTTAATCACTGCAAGATATGGAACACAAGCAGCTTTGCCTGGTACTCCATTTACTGATATGTTTTTGGATAGAAATTCTAACAGAAGCCAAGGTAATAGAGAAGCACTTTGGGTAATGCAAAATGAATATTTATCTATTGGAGGCGATGCTAATATTATGCGCAGATGGTGGGTAAATCGTTACAACGATATTCGTGTTGGTAGTCCATCAAGAAACCCACTTACTTTTTCTCAAGAATATGGAGGAAGAGGTTTAGGAAGGTTTGCTGTTACTAAATTTGCCTTGGGTTTGTATGGCCCAACAGATCATCGCGGTGGAGCATTTTCTTATCGTTTTTTCTACTTGATGAACAATGCCGCATCATTGCCATCAAATGCTAATATTAATACAACAGCAACATGCACTACTCCTGGATATACCTCGGGCCCTTCAGGAGGAAGGCTTGGGGTTGATACAATTCGATTAAGTATCAACTGCGATGAACCTGCGCCAAATGCTACAGCAGCTCCTAACTGGCCAAGTATTCGCAAATGGGATTGGGCACCAGCTGATACAGCTGATGTGCAAAATTCATCCAGTTTTAATGATCAGATTTATTTAAGGTTAGCTGATACATATTTATTATTGGCTGAAGCGCAATTCCGGTTGAATGATTTAGCAGGTGCAGCTGCAACCATTAATATTATTCGTACTAGGGCAAATGCAACTCCAATTACGGCTGCTCAGGTAACATTGAATTTTATTTTAGATGAAAGGTCAAGAGAATTGATTTCTGAAGAGCATAGAAGATATACATTGTTAAGAACACGTACTTGGTTTACAAGAACGCAAGCCGGTAATAGGTATGCTAGTTCAAGAATTGCACTTCGTGATTCTTTATTACCCATTCCGCAGAGTGTTATTGATGCTAACCTTACAAAGAAAATGCCTCAAAACGCTGGGTATTAATTTTTTAATTTAGACGAATCAAGCAATGAAGGATGGGGTGGCGTTGCTACCCCATCCTTTTTATAATTGAATACTAAAGATCAATAGTATGAAAAATGCATCCCTTCTTTTTTGTTGTTTAATTTTTAGCGGATCGATTGTAAAAGCTCAAAAATTAATTTTTAAAGATTCTATAATTGTAGAATCTAAAATTTGGAGCAGGGATAGCAATCGGAATATTCAATATTCTGATTGGAAAAAATTCCCTTCACATACCATTGAGTCTATCAAAGGCTATACACCGTTAAATCAACTAAAAATTAATAAATACGGAGGTGATTTAAATAACAAAGTAATTGGAGCTGGATTTTTTACTATTTCAACAATAAATGGCAGGTCTTGGATTATTGATCCGGAAGGAAATTATTTTTACAATATTGCCATCAATGGTGTTCGATTGGGAAAATCGCCAGACAACGAAGCTGCCTTTGCCAAAAAATTCGGCAATAGCCAAAAATGGATAACAGATTCGAAAAAAATATTTGATGATAATGGCTTTAATACAACAGGATCTTGGTCGGATATAGAAGCAATTACTCAATACAATAGTAACAATAAAACCCCCATTGTTTATTGCACACAGTTGAGCTTACTTAATTCCTATGCTCAAAATCAGAAAAAGAACAATAGTCAATCCAATTACCCAATACTGGCTTATGTTTTTGATGATGGTTTTAGAAACTGGTGTAACAAAAAAAATGAATCCCTTGTTAAGAGCAGTAAAGATCAAAATCTTTTCGGCCATTTTTCCGACAATGAACTTCCTTTTCAAGACAACCTTATTGCCAATTTTCTAGAAATTAAGAACCAGCAAGATCCTGCTTATCAAATAGTTCATAAATGGATATTGGAAAAGAAAATTGATACAACAAAAATTACCAAAGAACAAAAAGAGGCATTTAGTGGATTTGTAGCTGAATTGTATTACAAAACAGTTGCTGAGTCAATTAAAAAATTTGATCCAAATCATTTATTTATTGGAAGTAGGTTACACGCTGCAGCAAAAAACAATCCCTTTGTTTTAACTGCTGCTGAAATATATTGCGATATTATTTCAATCAATTATTATGGCAATTGGGAGCTAAGCAGCAAGCACAGTCAACAATGGGCTTCATTAAAAAAGCCTTTTATCATTACAGAATTTTACACAAAAGCAGTAGATTCAAAAATGGACAATATCACTGGAGCAGGTTGGTTGGTGAAAACACAAGACGAGAGAGGAATTCACTATCAAAACTTTTGTTTAAGTCTATTGCAAAATCCAAATTGTGTTGGTTGGCATTGGTTTAGATACCAAGACAATGATCCCAATGATCCAAGTGCAGATCCTTCTAATAAAGATGCCAATAAAGGTATCGTCAATACTTTTTATGAAGTATATAACCCATTATTAAGTAGGATGAAATCTTTAAATGAAAATGTGTATCAACTAATCAAGTATATTGATAAAAAATAAAACGCCCAAAATGCGAAACTGGTGGATTTTTATTGGAACAATGTTTTTTTTTACTAATGGCCTCCTACTTGAAATTCAAGCACAGTCTACATTTAGTAAACTGCAAAAAGATGGATGGATTGATTTTAATAAAAATGGAGTCAAAGATATTTTTGAAGATCCAAAACAATCTGTAGAAAAGAGAGTTATTAATTTGCTTAATCAAATGAATGTAGATGAGAAAACTGCTCAATTGGTTACTTTGTACGGGTATGGGAGGGTATTGAAAGATGAATTGCCTACACCACAATGGAAAAATAAAATCTGGAAAGACGGTATTGCCAATATTGATGAACACTTGAATTCTACTACATTCAGGGCTTCCACCTTTACTAAGTATTCTTACCCTTATAGCCGCCACGCAGAAGCAATCAATACTGTTCAGCAATGGTTTGTAGAACAAACAAGGCTGGGTATACCAGTTGATTTTACCAATGAAGGCATACATGGTTTAGCCAATGAAAAAGCAACCGCTTTTCCTGCTCCAATTGCGATAGGAAGTACTTGGAATAAATCGTTGTTAAATCAAGCAGGTCATATAGTTGGAAGAGAGGCAAAAGCATTGGGATATACCAATGTATATGTTCCGATTTTAGATTTAGCCAGAGATCCAAGATGGGGCAGGGTGGTTGAATGTTATGGCGAAGATCCGTTTTTGGTTACCGAGTTGGGAAAGCAAATGGTATTAGGAGTTCAAGCAGAAGGCGTTGCTTCTACGCTCAAACATTATATGGGATATAGTGTTCCAAAAGGTGGTAGAGACGGCAATGCAAGAACCGATCCACATATTTCGCCAAGAGAATTGTTCAACCTGTATCTCTATCCTTATGAAAGAATTATCAAAGAAGCGCATCCTATGGGGATAATGAGCAGTTATAACGATTGGGATGGAATGCCAGTAACAGGTAGTTATTATTTTCTTACTGAATTATTACGCAAGAAATTCGGATTTGATGGGTATGTTGTAAGTGATAGCGATGCTTTAGAATTCATCTATTCTAAGCACCATGTTGCAAAAGACTCTGCAGATGCAATTAAAATAGCATTGGAAGCTGGAATGAATGTTCGAACAAATTTTCAAAATCCAGAAACCTTTTTACTCCCAGCGCGTAAATTGGTAAAAGATGGTTTGCTCTCCATGAAAACCTTGGATGCCAGGGTAGCAGAAGTATTGAGCTATAAGTTTAAAATGGGCTTATTTGATTACCCTTTTGTGGCTGATACAAAAAAAGCAGACGACTTAGTTAACAATAATGAGGCCAAAGCTTTTAGTAAACAAATTTCTAGAGAAGCCTTGGTTTTACTCAAAAATGAGCAACAATTATTACCACTTGATAAAAGTAAAATAACAAAAGTATTGGTAACAGGTCCATTGGCAAATGATACCCTTACTTCCATGAGTAGATATGGCCCTTCGAATGTAAAAGTAATTTCTGTTCTAGAAGGATTAAAAAACTATTTAGGTACTTCGGTTAATTTACAATATGCTAAAGGGTGCGAATCAACCGACGCCAACTGGCCCGAAAGTGAAATTTTTCCTACTTCCATCAGTTCAAAGGAGCAAGCTTCAATCGATTCTGCAGTTCGTATTGCTCAAAATGTTGATGTTATTATTGCTGTAATGGGCGAAACAGAAAATCAATTTGGAGAGAGTAGAAGCAGAACCAATTTGGATTTAACTGGTCGTCAATTGCTTTTGTTGCAAGCATTGCATGCAACAGGAAAACCAGTTGTGATGGTATTAATAAATGGACAACCACTTACCATTAATTGGCCAGCTAAGTTTTTACCTGCCATTATCGAAGCTTGGTGCCCAGGTGTTGATGGAGGTACTGCAATTGCAGAAACTCTTTTTGGTGATTATAATCCTGGAGGAAAATTATCGGTAACTTTTCCAAAATCAGTTGGTCAAATTGAATTGAATTTTCCATTTAAACCAGGGTCTCATGCAGGTCAGCCTGGCGATGGGCCTAATGGTTTTGGCAAAACCAATGTATATGGAGTTTTGTATCCTTTTGGATTTGGGTTAAGTTATACGAGCTTTAAATACAGTAATTTACAAGTTAGTCCAGAAAAACAGAATGGTACTAAGAATATTGAAATTAGTTTGGATATTACCAATACCGGGAAATACAAAGGTGACGAAGTAGTTCAATTGTATTTCAAAGATGAAGTAAGTAGTGTTACTGTATACGATACTCAGTTGAGGGGCTTCGAAAGAGTTTCATTAAATGTTGGAGAAACAAAAAAAATTCGATTTACATTAAGTCCTAAAGACATTTCATTGTTGGATAAAAACATGAAATCTATTGTAGAACCTGGTGTATTTGAAATATTAGTAGGAAGTTCAAGTGAAGATATCAGGGTTAGAAAAAAGTTTATAATAAATTAAAAACCACCCATATGTATAAAGTACATGGTTTTGGAGCAAATAGCAAGACCGATGCAATTCATGCATTGGAGTTTGAAAGAAGGGATGTAGGACCTACAGATGTAAAAATTGATATAATGTATTGTGGGGTTTGCCACTCGGATATACATATGGCAAGAAGCGAATGGGGGCCATCTATTTATCCAATTGTACCCGGTCATGAAATAGTAGGTAGGGTTACCGAAGTGGGCGCTGCTGTTACCAAATTTAAAGTAGGAGATTTGGCTGAGGTTGGTGTGTTTGTAGATTCTTGTAGGAAATGCAATTGTTGTAAATCTGGATTGGAGCAATATTGTGACGAAGGAATGGTTCCCTCTTATAATGGTTATTATAGAGATGGAATTACGCCAACTTTTGGCGGATATTCTTCAGACTATGTAATTGATGAGCAGTATACCCTCCATATTCCATTTGAACAAAATTTAGAAGGAGTTGCTCCTCTTTTGTGTGCGGGAATTACTACTTATTCTCCACTAAAATATGCAGGTGTTACCAAAGGTCATCAGGTAGCTGTTTTGGGTTTAGGTGGCTTAGGTCATATGGCAGTAAAGTTTGCAGCTGCATTTGGAGCGGAGGTAACCATGTTAAGTACATCTCCTTCAAAAGAAGCAGACGCTAAAAGATTAGGAGCTCATCATTTTGTATTAACAACCGATAAAAATCAACTTAAAAAATTGAAAATGCAATTTGATTTTATTTTGGATACCGTTGCAGCTGTTCATGATATGAATCAATACCTAGACCTATTAAAAATTGATGGCAAAATGCTGCTAGTAGGAATACCTCCTGAAGACAATCGATTCAATGCTGCTTCCATTATTTCTAAGCGTAGAAGCATTGTGGGTTCAATGATTGGTGGGATTAAAGAAACCCAAGAAATGCTTGATTTCTGCGCTGCAAACAATATATATTCCGATGTTGAGGTTATTCCAATGCAATACATCAACACTGCTTATGACCGAATCATAAAATCTGATGTTAAGTATCGATTTGTAATTGATATGAAAACTTTAAATCAATAAAATGGAAAGTATTTTCTCATTAAAAAATAAAACAATAGTAGTAACAGGCGGAACGGGCATTCTGGGCAATGCTTTTAATAACGCTATTGCTGAAGAAGGGGGCAATGTTGCTATTTTGGGAAGAAATAAAGTAGTTGCAGAAGAAAGGGCAAATGCGCTGATTCAATTAGGTGTAAATGCAATTCCATTGATTGCAGATGTATTGGATGAAGATGCATTGAAAGTTGCTAAAGATAGTGTAATCAAGCATTTTGGAAGGATTGATGGATTGGTAAATGCAGCCGGAGGAAATATTCCTGAGTCTGTTGTAAAACCAGGTGAAGATATATTTTCATTGAATATAGATGCAATTAGAAAAGCACTAGATTTAAATTTAATGGGAACGGTTATTCCAACACAGGTTTTTGGGCCAAGCATTGCAGCACAATCTTCTGGTAGTATTGTAAATATTTCTTCAGCCAGTGCAACTAGGGCTTTAACAAGGGTTTTAGGGTATAGTTTAGGAAAATCATCCATTGATGCGTATACACGTTGGATGGCAGTTGAATTAGCCAATAGATATGGTGATAGAGTAAGAATGAATGCAATTATGCCAGGTTTTTTCTTAACAGAGCAAAATAGAACCTTGCTGACCAATCCTGATGGCTCTTATACCGAACGAGGAGGATTGATTATTCAAAATACACCCTACAAAAGAATGGGTAACCCAGCCGAATTGAATGGCGCTTTAATATGGTTATTAAGTGATGCCTCTCGATTTGTAACTGGAACCATTGTTGGTGTTGATGGTGGATTTATGGCATTTACGGGAGTTTAAAAAAGATTTAAAATGGAATTATACTCAATGATTCAGACCATGCGTTGGTATGGGCCGAATGATCCTGTTAGTTTAAGTGATATTGCTCAAGCCGGATGTACTGGTGTTGTTTCTGCATTACACCATATACCCAATGGAGAAGTGTGGTCTATTGCACAAATTCAGGAACGTAAAAAAATAATTGAAGCGGCAGGTTTAACATGGGATGTTGTTGAAAGTGTACCTGTTCATGAGTCTATTAAAACACAAGCAGCAGGATTTCAAGAATATATTTTTAATTATCAGGAATCAATTAAAAATTTAAGTGTCTGTGGAATCCACACCATTACCTATAATTTCATGCCAGTAATGGATTGGACAAGAACCAATTTGGCTTATCCTATGAAAGATGGATCATTGGCATTATTGTATGAAAGGGCTGCTGTAGTTGCATTTGATTTGTTTATTTTAAAAAGAAAAAATGCAGCCAATGACTATAGTAGTGTAGAGATTGATAGGGCAACTGCTCGATTCAATTCTATGAATGACGAAGAAAAATTATTGTTGAAACAAAATATGATTAAGGGACTGCCCGGAAGCGAAGAGAGTTTTACCATTGAACAGTTTCAAGAAGCTTTGGATAAATATGATGGAATTGACGCCAACCAGTTAAGAAATCATTTGATTTATTTTTTAGAACAAATCATTCCTGTTGCAGATGCATCCAATGTTAAGATGGTCATTCATCCTGATGATCCTCCTTATCCATTGTTAGGATTGCCCAGAGTAGTAAGTACAGCAGCTGATATAGAAGCGTTGATAAAAGCTGTTCCTTCAACCAATAATGGTCTTTGTTTTTGCACGGGGTCATTTGGGGTAAGGCCCGATAATGATTTGCCAGCGATGGTTCGCCAGTTTGCGGAGCGAATTAATTTCTTGCATTTAAGAAGTACCAAACGCAATGCGCATGGAGATTTTTATGAAGACAATCATTTAGAGGGGGATGTAGATATGTATTCGGTTGTAAAATCGGTAGTTGAAATCATGCAAAAAAGAAAAATAGCCATACCCATGCGACCCGATCATGGCCATCAAATGCTGGATGATTTAAAAAAGAAAACCAACCCTGGATACAGTGCCATTGGCAGGTTACGCGGATTGGCAGAACTAAGAGGATTGGAAATGGGGATATCAAAAACTTTATTTTAATAGCTATGAGTCAATTTATTAATGAGCATTTTTTGTTAGAATCCTTGCAGGCTCAAAAGCTTTATCATGATTTTGCAAAAGAAATGCCAATCATCGATTATCACAATCATCTTTCTCCAAAAATGATTGCAGACAATTACTCATTTAGCACGATAACCGAAGCTTGGCTTTATGGAGATCATTACAAATGGAGGGCGATGCGAACCAATGGTATTGCTGAAAAATATTGCACTGGTGATGCATCAGATTGGGATAAATTTGAAAAATGGGCTATTACGGTTCCCTATACCGTTCAGAACCCATTGTTCCATTGGACCCATCTAGAGTTGCAACGCTATTTTGGGATAAGTGAATTTTTAAATAAATCATCGGCAAAGAAAATATATGAGCAATGCAATGAGCAATTAAAAAATGATTCAACTCGTGTACAACAATTGTTGCAAAAAATGAATGTGCAATATGTGGGCACTACTGATGACCCCTTGGATGATTTGCAATATCACCAAGCAATTAAGCAAAGTGATTTTCAGATTAAAGTACTTCCATCGTTTCGTCCGGATAAGGCCATTGCAATTAATAATGTTGCAGACTTTACTATTTACCTGAAAAAATTAGAGCAAGTTGCCGGGATAAAGATTGACGATTTTGATAGCTATACCGCTGCATTGAAAAGCAGGCATGATTATTTCTCAGCCAATGGATGTACTGTTTCAGATCATGGTGTAGAAAAATTATATGCCGAATCATATACCCACAGTGAATTGGCTGCCATTTTTAAATTAGTACAAAAAGGCGAGCAGCCAGATAATGTGGCTATTGCTAAATTCAAATCTGCGATGTTAACGTTATTGGCAGAGTGGGGTTTCGAAAAAAATTGGGTACAACAATACCACATGGGTCCAATACGCAACAATAACTCCAGGATGTTTAAGCAATTAGGGGCAGATACAGGTTGGGACTCTATTGGAAATGCTGTTGATCTGCAATCTGTATCATCGTTTCTAGATCGCTTGGATGCCAGGGGAAAATTGGCGAAAACCATTTTGTACAGCATTAATCCTAACGACAATGATGCTTTGGCTACAATGGTTGGTAATTTTAATGATGGTAGTTTTCCTGGGAAAGTACAGTTAGGTGCAGCATGGTGGTTCAATGATCAAATGGATGGAATGATTAATCATTTGAAGTCGGTTGGTAATATGGGATTGTTAAGCAGGTTTGTAGGTATGCTTACCGATTCAAGGAGTTTTTTATCCTTTCCAAGACATGAGTATTTCAGAAGAATATTGTGTAATTTTTTAGGAGAAGAAATGAAAAAAGGAAGGTTGCCTAATGATGAAAAATGGATTGGATCGATTGTACAAGACATTTGTTATAATAATGCCAAGCATTATTTTGATTTATAAATTCTTTTTTGAATGATAACATTATTAGAAAAAGCAAAGCAATACACCAATAATGTAGCCATTATTAGTAATGAAAAGCAATATTTCTATCGTGATTTAATTGATCAATCTGATTCTTATGCAAAGCTGCTTTTAAATGGAGATAAGGATTTGGCTGAAGCAAGAGTGGCATTTATGATACAGCCTGGGTTTGATTATGTAAAAGTACAATGGGCAATTTGGAAAGCAGGTGGAGTAGTGGTTCCTCTATGTCTTACTCATCCATTTCCGTCTCTACAATATTATATAGAAGATACACAAGCATCAATCATTATTGTAAATGCTATTTTTGCCCCACTGTTTGTTGACTATTGTAAAGAAAATCGTATTCGATTAATTATTGTTGAAGAAGAAAATACAATCATTGAAACAGCAGTACCTTCTATTGATTTAAGTAGAGCTGCAATGATCTTATATACAAGTGGTACAACCAATAAACCCAAAGGGGTTGTAACAACGCATGCTACTATAGAGGCTCAAATTATATCTTTGGTTGAAGCTTGGCATTGGTCGTCATCTGATCGTACCATTTGTGTTTTGCCATTGCACCATGTTCATGGCATCATTAATGTGGTAGGTTGTTCATTATGGTCTGGCGCTATCTGCGAATTTTTACCTTCTTTTTCTGAAGCTGCTTTATTCAATGAATTTAGTAAAGGAGCTATTAATGTATTCATGGCCGTTCCTACAATCTACTTTAAGTTGATTGCTTTTTTTGAAAAGTTGCCTGTATCGGAACAAGAAAAAATCAAAACTGCTATGCAATCTTTTAGGCTAATGGTATCTGGATCTGCTGCCTTACCGGTTACTGTTATGGAAAAATGGGAATCAATAAGCGGGCATCGATTATTGGAGCGTTATGGAATGACGGAAATTGGCATGGGTTTGAGTAACCCTTATCTAGGTGAACGAAAACCAGGTTATGTAGGTCTGCCATTACCAGGAGTACAAGTGATGCTTGCCGATGAACAATGCCAAGCTGCTGCCATAGATGAACCAGGAGAAATTCTGATAAAAGGAGATACCGTATTTACAAAATATTGGAACAACCCAAAAGCAACTGAAGAAGCATTTACTCAAAATGGTTGGTTTAAAACTGGAGATATAGCCGTGATTGAAAATGATTATTATAGAATCATGGGCCGCAATTCAGTGGACATTATTAAATCTGGCGGGTATAAAATTTCTGCTTTAGAAATAGAAGAAGTATTGCGAACGCATGAATGGATCAATGATTGCGCTGTAGTTGGCATACCCGATGAAGAATGGGGTGAGTTAATTGTTGCTGCACTTGTATCTTCCAATCCAATGTTGGATACTGTTCAAATAAATCAATGGTTAAGAACGCAAATGGCCGCATATAAAACACCTAAAAAATACATTATTCTAAATGAATTGCCCCGAAATGCTATGGGAAAAGTAGTAAAGGGTGATATAAAAAAATTAATATAGTATGAAATATTCAATCGGAATAATATTAATCCTTTATTTCTTAGGTAATCATTTGAATGCTCAAAAAAGATTTAAACAAGAAGTCTTTTCTCAAATAGATTCTATAACCAATGTTCAATATGGTCAAGCACTTAATTTGAAAGGGCAAAATGAAAATTTGCTTTTAGATATAATTATCCCATTAAGTGATACGATGAAAAAAAGACCCCTTTTGATTTTCATTCATGGCGGAGGTTTTAAAAATAATTCAAAAACAGGTGCTTATAGTTCTATGCTTTGTAAGGGTTTTGCCAAACGTGGTTATGTAACAGCATCAATCGATTACCGCTTGGGGGTTGAAAAAAGCAATTCCAACAAAGATTATGCTGAAGCGCTTTATAGAGGACAACAAGACGGAAAAGCGGCTGTTCGATTTTTTAGAAAATATGCTGATAAATATGGGATCGATACTTCACAAATTTTTATAACTGGAACTTCCGCAGGATCAAAAATTTGTTTGGCAATGGCTTATATGGATGAAGCTGAAATTCCCAAAGAAATTGATCAGCAAAAATGGGGTTCATTGGATGGTGTAAGCGGTAATGAAGGGTTTTCTTCAAAAGTGCATGGAGTGCTCAATGAATGGGGTGGTTTAATTGACTATAAATGGATCAATAAAGGAGATCTGCCTTTATTTAATGTTTCAGGAACTGCTGATAAAACAGTTCCTTATGATAGTTCTTTTGATTATCATGGAATGAAATACGGTTCATTGATTTTATATGAAAGATGTTTGTCGGTTGGGGTGCCAACAGGATTAAGGCCTTTTATTGGAGCAGGCCATACATTAGACAACAATAGGATTAAGCAAGATAGTTGTATACAGTCTATGGCGGCTTGGTTGTATACGCAGTTGAAATACCATAAGACCAATAACGAAGAAGGCGTTTTTAGATGGGGAAAAGAAATTTCTAAATTTGATAGTTTAAATAAAGTAGAACAATATCCGAAAGATGCATTGTTGTTTATTGGCAGCTCTTATATCCGTTTATGGGAAAATATTCGACAAGATTTAGATTATCAACACGTCATACATAGAGGTTTTGGAGGATGTAATTTTAGAGATGTTGCCTATTATATTCAGCGAATTGCTTATCCGCATAATCCCAAAGCTATTTTTATTTATGTTGGTAATGATATAGTTGCATCTGAGAAAGACAAATCTCCTGATCAGGTGCTTGAATTGTATAAATATATTGTTAAGAAATTGCGAGAAAAATTTGCTACAACACCCATCACGTTCTTAGAAATTTCTCCCAGTGAAAAGAGATGGGCTGCATGGGATCAAATTGTACAAGCCAATGAGTTGATTAAATCTTTTGTGGCTTCAGAATCGCAACTTTATTATATTGGTTCATCTGATCAATTTCTTGGTGCAGATGGTAAGCCCCTCACTAAATATTTCCGAGATGATAAATTGCATTACAATATTGAAGGGTATAAAGTTTGGGGGAATAATATAAAAACTAAAGTAAAAGAGATAGCCAATAAATAAGCTTATGAAAATTTACGGGGTTGCCATCTTAGCGGGTTGTTTTTTAGTAGGTCATCTTTTAGGGGATGTGCTGGGTAAATTATTGCATATGAATGGCAATTTAGGTGGTGTAGGTTTTGCCATGTTGTTTTTAATATTGTTACATGATTATTTTAATAAGAAAAATTGGCATCAAGCAGAAACGGAAAGTGGAATTTTATTCTGGAGCACCATGTATATTCCTGTTGTTGTTGCCATGTCGGCTTCACAAAATGTAAAAGCAGCTTTATCTGGAGGTTGGGTGGCTATACTTGCAGGTGTATTAGCAACCATAGCTTGTTATGCGTTTATTCCCCTAATTGATCGTATGGCTAAAAAAGCAAAAACCAAATAAAACCATGGAAGAATTGATATCTGTTCTCGAAAAAAATGGTTTTGTATTTGCGCTATTGCTCGTGGGTATTATTATTTATGTTTCTTATTTCATTTCAAAAAAAATCACCAATAATCATATTCCGGGAGCTGCTATTGCAATCAGTTTTGGATTGGTGCTTGCTTATTTTGGTGGAGATAAAGGATTCGCTTCGGTACCTGGTTTTACTGGCTTGGCTTTTTTAGGCGGAACCATGATGCGCGATTTTGCTATTGTTTCTACGGCGATGGGCGCTCATTTTTCTGAAGTAAAAAAAACTGGTTTTATTGGTTTGTTATGTCTTGTGCTTGGAACCATTGTTGCCTTTTTTGTTGGCGGTTCAATTGGATATATAATGGGGTACAAGGATGCCAAAAGTTTTGCAACAATCGGAGCAGGAGCATGCACTTTTATTGTAGGTCCTGTAACAGGTGGTGCAGTAGGAGCTAGTTCAGATGTTATTGCAATAAGTATTGCAATTGGCGTAATCAAATCTGTAGTAGTATCTATTGCTACTCCATTCTTTGCAAAAAGATTGGGTCTAGACAATCCACAAACTGCAATGATTTTTGGTGGATTAGTAGGCTCTACAAGTGGAGTGTCTGCAGGATTGGCTGCCACTGATCCGAAATTGGTACCTTATGGAGCATTAACTGCTACTTTTCATACTGCAATGGGATGTTTGATTTGTCCATCAATTTTGTATTTCTTAGTACAAGTATTTATTTAATTATCTATTTCCACAATCATTTCTACTTCTACTGCCATATTAAATGGAAGTGTATTGGTGCCAATGGCTGATCTTGCATGTTTTCCTTTTTGGCCAAGAATCAGCACCAAGAAATCGGAAAACCCATTCATTACTTTTGGTTGATCATAAAATGTAGATTCGCTATTTACCAGGCCCAATACTTTTACAATACGTTTGATTTTGCTTAATTCACCTACCTCGTTCTTTAAAACAGCTAGCTGATTAATGGCTACTAATTTTGCTGCTTCATATCCTTGCTCAATACTCAATTCCTTTCCTAACTTACCAGTAATATAAGTACCATCGTTTTTTAAAGGCCCTTTGCCGGATAAGAAGAGAAGATTGCCAACCCTTACCATGTTTACATAATTGGCAACTGGAGATGATAATTTGGGTAAATCAATGCCTTCTTTTTTTAGAATGGCTTCTGGGGTTTGGGCAGAAACAAAAAGTCCAAATAGAGAGCCGGTTAGTAATAGCATTAATTTGTTGACAGGTAACTGTAAATATGACTTCATGGATTTGGTGTATAAGAATGGCAATGAATATAATAAATACACAACAATTTAATTCATTTTACTGAAATACCCTTACATGAGAATGACTATATTTATGTTTTAAACAATTGGTATGGTGCAAAAAATTATTGTTTTTTCTTTATTGATGTTATTTTTTGGGAATGCATCTATTGCACAGCAAAGAACATCCACTAATTCTGATAGTAAATTAGTAAAAAATCAGAAAGACATTATTGTACAAAATACAGAGGCTGATGATACCCTGCTTCTAAATAATGATAATGCAAAGCCAGTATCAGTGCTCAATCGAATCGAAGTACTATTTATTCGCATGAATAAATTTGATCATTTACTACAAAGAGGTTTTGATTCTGCAGAAATCATAAACAGTTTAGTGAAAATTGAAAATACCATTCGGATTATTGATTCTAATTTGGTAGTAGGTCAAAATATTACACAAATCAATTTGAGAAATGTAAGTAGTTTTAAAGTGATAATGGTTCAATTTGATAAGCAATTAAAAGGATGGAATAATGAATTAGAAAACTTTAATACTGCAATCACTGTTGGCTATAAGGATATTCAATCTGCTGTAAAAGAATTAACCAGTTTTTATGGTGAGGAAGATTCTTTGCAAAAAGTGAATTTTAAACAACAGTTAGAAGCAATCTCTAACTTCCGGATACAATTAAGGAATAAAAAAGACACTATTTTTAGCGATTTATTGTGGTTAGAAAAAAGAGTAATTAGGGCATATGTTAAAAATGCAAGTTTATTAGAAGATGTTCAGTATCGTATTTCAAAGTATTCAACTACGGTATTCCTGCCTTCACATCCCCCTCTATGGAAAGATTCAAGAAATAATTTTGCTACACCGCTGGCGTATGATTTAAAAGTTACTGCTGATAGAGCAAAAATCATTTTTATCTATTATTTACAAAACAACACAAAGTCTATATTGATTTTATTAATCTTATTTGTTGTGTTTTATTATTGGCATTACTCCAATAAGCGTTACTTGTATAAAAATAATTTACAGGAAATGCTATCGCCTATAAAATATCTTATTCAGTTCCCTGTTTTTTCTACAATCATTGTAATTTCATTTTTAAGTCCTTATATATTTGTCAGTCCTCCTGCCGTTATTGTAGAGTTGATGTGGTTCATATCTGCAATCGCTACAACCTTTATCTTTTGGGATAAAGAGCCATCTAAAGTTAGATTGGTTTGGATCTTAATTTTAAGCTTGGGGTTCCTTTTAGGAATTGATAATTTATTATTTGATTATTCAATTGGAGAAAGATGGGCGCTTGTGTTTTGTAATGTTTTTGCCATTGTACTTGTGATGATGTCTTTTTCTATTCAACTCATATCAAGGGGGCAATACAAGAAGGTGCTTCAATATTCTTTATGGATTCTTTTAGTGAGCAATGTTATCGCACTTCTCTTAAATCTTTTTGGATATTTTGCATTGGCTAAATTGGTGTCGAATAGTGCTGTTAAGCAATTTGTTTTAGCAGTAGTATTAACATATATGTCAGAAATTTTTACTGATCTTATTTATTTGCAGTTGGAGAGAATGAAAAGCATCCAATCTAGCGCTTTGGTAGAATATGAAAATATAAGGCATAAACTGAAAGGGTATTTAAATCTTGGTGCAATTGCATTGTGGTTTTTAGGTTTTATATGGAGTCTTAGCTTTCATGACATTGCAGTTCAGTTCTTTGCAGATTTATTTGATTATCCCATTGTTATAGGCAGTTTGTCATTTACTTTAAATGCGGCGCTTGTTTTTGCGCTTACTCTATGGATTTCTGTTCTTATATCAAATTTGCTTTCTCTTATTTTTGGAACCACTGAACAACAGTTTGCGAGCACTAAAAAATCAAAAGTTGGCAGCTGGATGATGTTGATAAGGGTTGCCATCATTTCAATAGGCTTTTTTGTTGCCATAGGAGCTGCGGGTATACCGATTGATAAATTAGCCATCGTATTTGGAGCGCTTAGCGTAGGTATTGGATTTGGGTTACAAAATATAGTAGCCAACTTAATTTCAGGTGTTATTTTAGCCTTTGAAAAACCAATGCAGGTTGGTGATGTTATTGAAATTGGCACTCAAACTGGAACTGTCAAGCAAATCGGCATTAGGAGTAGTAAAATTTCCACTTATGACGGAGCGGATATCATTGTTCCAAATGGAGATTTTATAACGCAGAAACTAACCAATTGGACACATTCAAACTCTTATCGAAGAATAGAATTAATTATTGGTGTGGCTTATGGAACCTCTTTGGATAAAGTAACGGATATTATTGATGATCTTTTATTAAATACTCCAACCGTTATGAAGTATCCTTCTCACAATGTAATGGTTCAAGAATTTGCAGATAGTTCTGTTAATTTTAGAATATTGTTTTGGACAAATGATTTTGATAATTGGATAAAACTCAAAAGCGATGTTTTGAAAGATATTTATAAAGCATTTGCCGAAAATGAAATTCAGATTCCATTTCCTCAACAGGATATTTATATCAAATCCGTGCCTGTCGCAAAAACCAATCAATCACACTAAACAGAAATTTATTAGTCTATTTAATTGGTAGGGTATATATTTGTGTGACAAAGTATATAAAGATGCAAATTCAGGTAAATTGTCCTGTAGATGGGGTAGTAGTGAACGAACTAAAAGTTAGGTTGATCGCTTTTTTTGTTTTTCTAATTGTATTGGTAGACTTGATCCAGCCCAATATTTTTCTTTCCCTTTTTTTAGTACTAGATTTTTATTGTAGGGCTTTTTTAGATGGTAAATTGAGTGTGCTCTCAAAAATGGCAAGTCAGTTTGAACAGTATAAATGGATTGGAACCAAACAAGTTGATCGCGCTCCAAAAAGATTCGCTGCAATGATTGGATTTATGATGTCATTGTTTTTATCCATTTCTGTTTTCTTGAATTTCACTATTTTGATTGATCTAATAGCATATACATTCATCAGTTTCGCTTTTTTAGAATTTGCTTTTGGATTTTGTGCAGGATGTTTTGCATACCATTTTTTACAAAAAATCAAATCGAACCATGCTAAAAATTAAAATAGGAATCTGTTTCCTTTTCATCACATGTAAGATGTTGGCTCAAGAAAATAGGAATTATAATACTGAAATAGACCAATGGTCCATAGCTCGAATAAATGCTTTGAAAGCTGATAATGGTTGGTTAAACCTAGTAGGCCTTTATTGGTTGAATGAAGGTAATAATAGTTTTGGAACAGCTAAATCGAATAGTATCATTTTCCCCAAGGGTTCAATTGTGGCCAATGCAGGGACCCTTTTTTTAGAAAACCAATTGGTAAAATTAACTGCTGCTAGTGGTGTTGCTATTAAAGTAAACGATAAAATAGTTAAAACAACTGAAACTGTATATTCAAAAGAATTGGAAAAATCTGCTTCCATGTCTTATGGTTCATTGCATTGGACAGTTATTAGAAGAGAAGATAAAATAGGTATTAGATTAAGAGACTATAATAGTTCATTGGTAAAAACTTTTAAAGGTGCCGATCGTTTTCCAACTGATTCAAATTGGAGAATTGAAGCAATTTTACAAACACCTGCAAATTCATCAACAATTCCTATCACCAATGTTTTGGGTCAAACGATTCAAATGAAATTGTTGGGTAAATTACTCTTTAATATAAATAAGCAAACATATAGCTTGGATGTTGTTGAAGAAGAAACTGCATTATTTGTAATTTTTGGAGATTTAACCAATAAAAAAGAAACATATGGGGCTGGAAGATTTATGTATATACCTGCGCCCGACTCAAGCGGCAGAACAGTAATAGATTTTAATAAGGCATTTAATCCGCCCTGTGTTTTTACGCCATATGCAACTTGTCCGCTGCCTCCAAAACAGAACATACTACCGATACCAATAACAGCGGGCGAAAAGAATTATATTACTCATTAAAAAGATAGGGTTAATTAGAAGTACACATCTTCAATAAAAAAAACTTCCTGAATTGTATTTTTTTCTAATCTTATGGCAATTACATCAAATTGTAAGTATTTCCATTGCGGATGTTGATATTGATAGGAGGAAGCTGCGTTTTTAAGGAATTGCATTTTTGCTTTTCCAATACTTTCTTCGGGGTATCCAAAGTCCAAAGAATTTCTTGTTTTTACTTCGATAATATGTAATCGATTGTTTTTGCAGGCAATAATGTCTATTTCATAGTGCTTATGCCTCCAGTTTCTTGCTAGAATGCTATACTCTTTTTTACATAAATAGTCAACAGCTATATCTTCACCTATTTTGCCTACTTGTAGGGTATTGTATTCCATAATTCAATTTTTGATACAAGATATTCGGCATTTCAACGTTATACAAGAGAGTAAATACCTGAATATGACTATCAATGAACGGATTTTTAAGATTAAAGGAGTAGTTCAACATTATGCTTGGGGAGGGAAATCATATATTCCTACTTTAATAGGTGATCACAATGATTCGAATAAACCTTGCGCCGAATATTGGATGGGGGCTCATCCTTCTGCTCCAGCAAGTTTTCATATTAATGGAGAATTGATTACGTTAAACCAATTGGTAAATGCCAATTTGAATGATACATTAACTGCTGCAATCGCAGACCGATTTGGTGAATTGCCTTATTTGCTCAAAGTATTGGATGTGCACGATATGTTATCCATTCAAGTTCATCCCACTAAAGAAGAAGCCGAAAAAGGATTTGATAGAGAAGAGGCAGCAGGAATTCCAATCAATGCACCGCATCGGAATTATAAAGATCGCAATCATAAACCAGAAGTAATGGTGGCATTGAGTGATTTTTGGTTACTGCACGGTTTTAAGCAAAATGTTGCATTAGAAAAGACCTTAGAAGAAGTTCATGAACTAAAGGTTTTTTTACCACTTTTTAAAAAAGAGGGGATTAGGGCATTGTATCAAATGATTATGGAAATGGACCAGTCTGATGTTAATACTTTATTAATGCCATTGGTGAAACGAGAAATCAGGCACAAGCATGATGGGAAATTATCCAAACAAGATCCAGGTTGGTGGGCTGCAAAATTATATGAAGGAAAAGACTTGCCCGCCGATATGGATAGAGGTATTTTCTCCATCTATTTTTTCAATATTGTACAAATTAATCCAGGAGAAGCTATTTTTCAAAAAGCAGGTGTTCCACATGCTTATTTAGAAGGTCAAAACATAGAACTAATGGCCAATAGCGACAATGTTTTAAGAGGTGGATTAACGCCTAAACATGTGGATGTTCCAGAGTTAATGAAACATACCTTATTTGAAGAAGTGATTCCAGAAATCATGAAAGGAACGCCAACAAGAATGGGCGAAAAGCTCTATTCATGCCCTGTTCCAGATTTTGGGATTAGTAAAATTGATCTATTTGCTGGTTCTGAATATGAGGCAATTGCGCGTTCATTGGAAATAATGCTTGTTACCGAAGGAGGGGCTTTGATCAACAATAATATCGTTTTAAAGCGGGGAGAAGCAGTAGCCTTGCTTCCTGGAGCTGAATATCAGCTATATGCATCGGGAAATTGCACTTTGTTTAAGGCATTTGTTCCGGTTCCATAAGTTTATTAACAGTATGGGTAAAATTGAATCGGACTTATTCCAATTTACGCCTATTTTTGCTTAGAAATTTTGAATAATGAAAATGAACAAGAACCTCATATTTGCACTTATTTTGATGATTTTGGCATCGGCTTTATATAGAATCATTCCCAATAGAACCCTTGGATTTGCTCCCCAAATGGCCATTGCCATTTTTGCTGGATCTTTATTAGTGAATAATAAAAAATTAGCTTTTTTATTGCCCTTGATTTCCATGTTGGTTTCTGATACTTTATATCAGTTATTCTATTTAAATGGGATGTCTACTATACCAGGTTTTTACCATGGTCAATGGATGAATTATGTATTATTCATGAGCTTAACTTGTTTTGGCTTTTTTGTTAAAACGAAAAATATTTTTTCAATTGCTGCAGCTTCAATTGCAGCTCCAACTTCATTTTTTATCGTATCTAACTTTATGGTTTGGATTGGAGGAGGTGGATTGCACCGCCCAAAAACAGTTGCTGGCTTAATGCAATGTTTTGCTGATGGAATTCCTTTTTATCAGGGAAGCCTAATGGCAACAGCCATTTTCTCAGCTATACTTTTTGGTAGTTTTGCATTGTTTTCTACTAATGCAACCAGCAAGAACTTGGCTTAATTTATAGGTCTATTTGTGTACTGATCAGTTCAATCATTAATTCCGGCTTCATACGCTTGGTCAATTAATAAATGGGTGCCATCTGCTGCGGATGTTGCTAACTCGTCGCATCGGTTATTCAATGGGTTATCTGCGTGCCCTTTTACCCAAACAAAATGAATATGGAACTGTTTAGAAAGTTCGTAATATTGATGCCATAAATCCTTGTTTTTCTTTCCACCTTTGAAGTCGGTTTTGATCCAATTGTTCAGCCATTTTTTTTGTACACTGTCTACAATATATTTACTATCGGTAAAAATAGTTACTGCAATATTTTTTTTAGTGAGCGAATTGAGTGCAACAATTACTGCCATTAATTCCATTCGATTATTGGTGGTTAGTCTAAAACCTGCAGCAATTTCTTTTCTTTTTTGTCCCCACAAAAGTACAATGCCATAACCTCCTGGTCCGGGGTTACCTCTTGCAGCGCCGTCTGTATATATATGTAATGAATGAGACAAAGGAGATATGAATTAGGAGATATGAATTAAGAGATGTGAATTATGAGATATGAATTAGGAGATACAATGTTTTGATTGCAATATAAATCAAATCAATCAATCAATCAATCAATCAATCAATCAATCGTTCATGCATTTACTACACTTGAAATACTCCAGTGCTGAATGATTCGATATGCGGGTTTTGATTAGCTGCATTGATTCCTTCAGAAATTACTTGCCTTGTTTGTGCAGGATCAATAATGCCATCAATCCATAATCTGGCCGCAGCATAATAGGGAGTTGTTTGTTGATGGTAGCGATCTTTAATGGTATCCAGTAATAATTTTTCTTCTTCGGCACTTACTTCTTTTCCCTTAGATTTCATGGTGGCAACCTGAATCTGGGCAAGGGTTTTAGCTGCTTGATCTCCACCCATCACAGCAATTTTTGCCGATGGCCAAGCATAAATAAATCTAGGGTCGTAAGCTTTGCCACACATGGCATAATTGCCTGCGCCATAACTGTTGCCAATAACTATGGTAAATTTTGGAACAACAGAATTAGCTACTGCATTCACCATTTTTGCTCCATCTTTAATAATACCACTGTGCTCACTTCTGCTTCCAACCATAAAACCAGTTACATCTTGTAAAAAAACCAGCGGTATTTTTTTCTGGTTACAATTCATAATAAATCGAGCTGCTTTATCGGCACTATCATTATAAATTACACCCCCAATTTGCATTTCTCCTTTCTTACTTTTAGACACCAATCTTTGGTTGGCAACTATTCCAACAGCCCAACCCTCAATTCTTGCATATCCACAAAGAATGGTTTTCCCATAGTCTTTTTTAAATTGATCAAATTCGCCATTGTCTACCAGTAATTCAATAATTTCCTGCATATCATAAGGCTTTAAATTGCCTTCTGGAATAATTGAATAAATAGATGCAATATCTTTTATTGGGTTTTTGGCAGCAATTTTATTGAATCCAGCATTGGCTGGAGCTGCTAATTTGTTCATTATTTTTTTGATATGATCCAGGCATTCTTTTTCGGTACTAAATTTATAATCTGCAATGCCACTGATTGAATTATGGGTATCTGCACCGCCCAAAGTTTCATTGTCTATATCTTCTCCAATAGCTGCTTTTACCAAATAAGACCCTGCTAAAAAAATACTGCCATTTCCTTCAACCATTAAAGTTTCATCACTCATAATTGGTAAATAAGCTCCCCCTGCAACACAAGCACCCATCACTGCGGCAATTTGAGTAATTCCCATGGCACTCATTCGGGCATTGTTTCTAAAAATTCTACCAAAATGTTCTTTGTCTGGAAATATTTCATCTTGCATGGGTAAAAAAACACCAGCACTATCCACTAAATAAATAATGGGTAGCCTGTTTTCCATGGCAATTTCTTGCATCCTCAAATTTTTCTTTCCTGTGATAGGAAACCAAGCGCCAGCTTTAACTGTTTGGTCGTTGGCAACAATTACACATTGTCTTCCACTGATATAACCAATTCCTGCTACTGTTCCACCTGAAGCACAACCTCCTTCAGCTTCATACATTCCATATCCAGCAAAGGCACCAATCTCAATAAATGGTTTATCTGAATCATGCAAGTAATTGATGCGTTCGCGGGCAGTTAACTTGTTGCGTTCTTTTTGTTTCTCCATTGATTTTTTGCCGCCGCCTAACTTTACTATTTCCATCTGGCGCTTTACTTCGCTAATCATCATTTTCATCCAATCTTCACTACGATTTTTTTCTAAATTCATGTACGAACAGTTGTTAGTTTACAAATATAGTAAGTTCAAATCAAGAACCATCGATTCGATTATTTCTACTATATTTATTCAATGACTTACGATTATATAATAATTGGTGCTGGTTCTGCAGGTTGTGTTTTAGCTAATCGTTTATCTGAAGATACATCAAAAAAAGTATTGTTGATAGAAGCTGGTGGGCCAGGTAATAAGCAAGAAATATCCATTCCTGGAGCTTATTCTAAACTAAATAGAACGGAAGTTGATTGGCAATTCTGGTCGGTGCCCCAAAAAGCAATTGATAATCGGAAATTGTATATTCCAAGGGGTAAAACTTTAGGTGGAAGTAGTGCTACCAACGCAATGGCATATGTGAGAGGCAATAAAGCTGACTTTGATGAGTGGGCTAGTTTAGGCAATAAGGGATGGAGTTACCAAGATGTACTTCCTTATTTTATAAAGTCGGAAAACAATAAAAATTTTGAATCTGAATATCATGGCCAGGATGGGCCACTTTCTGTAACCTTATCAGAGCAACCAAGTTTATTTGCAAAGGCATTTGTTGAAGCTTGTAGTGAAATAGGGATTCCTAAAAACCCGGATTACAATGGCGAAAAACAAGAAGGGGCTCATTTACTTCAATTTACTATTAAAAACAATCGAAGACATAGTACCGCGGCAGCTTTTCTTCAACCTGCTATACGAAGACCCAATCTCACAGTAAAAATCAATACGTTGGTAAAACGTGTGATTATCGAGAATGGAAGGGCTACAGGAGTTGAGGTAGAAACTGCATATGTAAAATCTGAAAGAATTAATTGCAATTGCGAAGTGATATTATCTGCAGGCGCCATTCAATCTCCTCAAATTTTAATGCTATCCGGAATTGGAGATCCGACTGAATTAAAAAAAGTGGGTATTGATGTAATAATGGATTTGCCTGGTGTAGGCAAGAATTTACAAGACCATTTTTGGTCTGGAGTAAGTGCCAATGCTACAATGCCAACAGGTAATTCTTTGCTTAAACCTTGGGATATGACCAAGGCCTTATTACAGTATCTGTTTTTTAAAAAAGGGCCATTGGGAAATAGCCCTTTAGAAGCAAATGCATTTATTAAATCTGACAGTGAATTGGATAAACCAGATATTCAATTTCATTTTGTACCTCTGGGTATTTCCAATGATTATTCTACAGATATATACAATATGGAAACATTTTCCAGAAAAGATGGTTTGGGAATTCTGGCGATTTTATTACACCCAGAAAGCAGAGGCAGTATTGGTTTGAATTCGGCAAATCCCAAAGATTTTCCCGTTATCAATCACAATGCATTATCTACTCAAAAAGATCAAAAAGTTTTGTTGATTGCATTAAAAAAGGCAATGGAAATTCTTACTGCACCTGCATTAAAAGCCTACACAATCGATGGTATAAATTTTCCAACAGCTAATGATACTGATGAAGCGTTAATGACACATATTCGGAAGAGTTTGGAAACATTGTACCATCCAGTTGGAACTTGTAAGATGGGAGCAGATTCAATGGCTGTAACCGATCATCAATTGAAGGTTCACAAAGTAAAAGGGTTAAGGGTAGTAGATGCTTCGATAATGCCTACGATTGTTTCAGGTAATACCAATGCAGCTGTAATAATGATTGCAGAAAAAGCTGCTGATATGATGCTATCAACAATTTAATCAATAGAACAGGGTGTGGTGATTAATTTTTGTGTTAAAATAACCTATTGTTAACTAATTTTGATTTGTAAGTGGTTAACTATGCCAACAAAAAAACAAACGAATGATAAAATACCATCAACAAAAACACCTAAAGCTACTTCATCAAATCAAACAATTAAAGTAGTATTTCAAGTTCGATTTAAAACGGTGGATGGTCAACATTTATTTGTAACCGGTGCACACCCATACTTGGGAAATGATGATTTACTAAAGGCCACTCCAATGCAATACTTAAATGAAGCGTTTTGGAGTGCATCATTGGATTTTCCAATACCAGCAAATGGGCAAGAATCTTTTCGCTACAATTACTTACTTAAAAATGCAGATGGATCTGTTGTTGTTGATTGGGGGAAAGATAAACAATTGACAATAGCGTCAAATAGAATTTCAGCAATGGTATTGGTAGATAGTTGGAATCATGCCGGGTATTTTGAAAACAGTTTTTATACGGATGCTTTTCAACAAGTTTTACTAAAAAATAATTTTACAAAAAATGAAGTATCAATTCCAAAATTGATTACACATACATTTAAAGTAAAAAGTCCGCTACTTGCCAAAGGCCAGGTTTTATGTTTGCTTGGGTCAGATGAATTATTAAATAATTGGGATACAACAGTGCCCATTTTATTAGGAAGATCAGATGGTTCTGATCATTTTGAAATATCATTGAACTTATCCAAAGCAATATTCCCGATTGAATATAAATATGGAGTGTATGATTTAGCCAATAAAAAAATGATTGGTTTTGAAAATGGGAATAACAGGGTATTGGATGATGTAATTTCAAAAGGAAAGAAAACAATGGTTGATGATGGGTATGCGTGTTTGCCCAACAATACTTGGAAAGGGGCGGGTGTAGCAATACCCGTATTTAGTTTAAGATCAGCGCTGGGATTTGGTGTTGGAGAATTTTCCGATCTAAAATTGTTGGTAGATTGGGCCTCAAGCGTTGGATTAAAAATGATTCAAGTACTTCCAATTAATGATACAATTGCTTCCAATACTTTTAAAGATTCCTATCCTTATGCGGCAATATCTGCATTTGCATTGCATCCAATATATTTAAACATCAAAGTATTGGCTGGCAATAAATACAAAAAACAATTAAAGAAGCTGGCAGCCGAAGGGGGAAAACTCAATGCACTAAAAGTAGTAGATTATGAATCTGTGCTTGCTTTAAAAATGCCTTTTATAAAAGAAGTGTATAGAGCAGAAGGTGCTGAGCAATTGGCTTCAAAAGATTTTATTCATTTTTTTGATCAAAATAAACATTGGTTAACAGCATACGCTGTTTTCTGTTATTTGCGCGATGAATTTGGAATAGTCGATTTTGATAAATGGCCAGCATATAAACACTTTAATATGGCGGATATCCAAGCTTTGGCCCATCCGTCTTCTGAAGCATATTCCGACATTGCTTTACATTATTTTATACAATACCATTTACATTCTCAATTAAAAGAAGCTACAGTTTATGCGCATAGCAAAGGTGTAATCATGAAAGGCGATGTTGCCATTGGGGTTAATCGTTACAGTGCAGATGCCTGGCAAAATCCAGCTTTATTTCATATGGAATTTCAGGCAGGTGCTCCGCCAGATGATTTTGCATTCAAAGGCCAAAACTGGGGCTTCCCCACTTATAATTGGCAAAAAATGCAAGAAGATGGTTTTGCTTGGTGGAAGCTAAGATTCGAGCAAATGAGCCATTATTTTGATGCTTTTAGAATAGATCATATACTTGGATTTTTTAGAATTTGGAGTATTCCAATTAATGCTGTTGAAGGCATCATGGGGCATTTTGTTCCCGCATTACCTATTCATATACATGAATTTACTCAGCATGGTATTTGGTTTGATTATAATAGATATACCCAACCATTTATTACGGAAGCTGTACTTTGGGAATACTTTGGTTATGATAATGAATTGGTTAAAAGTTTGTTTCTATCCAACAATGAAGATGGTACTTTTCAATTAAAGAAGGCGTTTGCAACGCAAAGGTTGGTGGAAACACATTTTGCCAAATTAGCAGCCGATGATCGGCAACAAAAGATCAAACAAGGGCTCTACAATCTCATCAGCAATGTCATTTTATTTGATGCTCATGGAGATGGACAATATTTTCATTTTAGGTTTGGGATGGAAACTACTACTTCATTTAAATATTTATCAGATGAAACAAAGCAGCAATTAAAAAATTGTTATCTAGACTATTTCTTTAAAAGACAAGATGATTTTTGGAAAAAAGAAGCATATCAAAAATTGCCTTCATTGAAAAGAGTATCCAATGCGATTGTTTGTGGAGAAGATCTTGGATTAGTGCCCGCATGTCTGCCTGATGTAATGCAGCAGTTGGGGCTGCTTAGTTTAGAAATTCAAAGAATGCCAAAAGATCCTGCAACTACTTTTTTTCATCCGAAAGATGCTCCTTATTTAAGTGTAGTTACACCTTCTACACACGATATGAGTACAATACGTGGATGGTGGGAAGAAGATACAAGCAGAACACAGCAATTCTATAATAAGGAATTAGGGCAATGGGGCGATGCGCCGTTTTTTTGTGAAGCTTGGATTAATAAGGCAATCGTAGTTCAACATCTCTATTCGCCTGCAATATGGAGTGTTTTTCAAATACAAGATTTATTGGGTGTTAGTGAATTAGTCCGACGCGAAGATCCAAGGGAAGAGCAAATTAATATTCCTACAAACCCCAATCATTATTGGCAATATAGAATGCATATCAATATAGAAGATTTACAAAAAGCCAGCTCTTTTAATAAGGAGTTGGTTGAATTTATTCAATCATCGGGCAGATAAATTAATTTATTATGATTCTTGACTATTTTACAACTAACCTGCCATTTGAATATCCATTTACGATTTCAAATGGTAGAACAAAAACCCACCAACCTGCATTGGTGGTTAAGTTATCCTTGGGCCCCTTTGTTGGTTATGGAGAAGGGCCCTCTATTGCTTATTACAATATTTCAGTTGATCAAATGATAGCTGATTTGGAATCTAAGAAAAAGCTGATTGAAAAATTTGCTTTAACAGCACCTGAACGGTATTGGCATTATTTACATCATTTGTTTCCTAATAATCCATTTTTAGTTTGTGCCTTGGATATAGCTGCATGGGATTTATTTGGGCAAATGAAAGCAAAACCTTTGTTTGATTTATGGGACACTAATTGGTCGGGTACTTTACCACTCACGGATTATACAATAGGGATAGATAGCATTGAAAAAATGGTTGCTAAAATGAAAGCAAAGCCATGGCCTATTTACAAAATCAAGTTAGGAACAAGTGAAGATATTGCCATCATAAAGGAGCTAAGAAAACATACCAATGCTGAATTTAGAATTGACGCAAATGCTGGATGGACTGTAGATGAAGCGGTAGATAAAATTCCTCAATTGGCAGAGCTGGGGGTAACATTTATAGAACAACCATTGGCAAAAGACAATTGGGATGGCATGGCATTATTGTATCAGCAGTCTATTTTACCATTGATTGCTGATGAGAGTTGTGTGTTTGAACAGGATGTTCAAAAATGTCATCAACATTTTCATGGTATCAATATTAAACTAACCAAATGCAGTGGAATCACCCCGGCCTTAAGAATGATCAATGAAGCGAGGTCATTAAACATGAAAGTGATGATGGGGAGTATGAATGAAGGCACAATTGGATCGGCTGCCATCGCAAATTTTTTACCGCAGTTGGATTATGTAGATGTTGACGGACCTTTATTGCTTGCAGAAGACAATGCAAGTGGGCTCGATTTTGATTTTGGCAAAGTGATGCTTAGCGGAAGACCTGGATTAGGAATTACCCTTAAGTAAATCAATCACTATTTTATCAATGGGTAAAGACATGGTGTCTTTGGATAAATCATTCCATTCTACCCATCTAAAAACTTCTGCTTCTTTTGCAGGGTCTGCAATTTGATGCGGTTCAAAATCGAATGATTTCGTTTTTGTAATTAAATTACTTATATCGTTTGCATGAACCCAATAATAAATGGAAATGATTTGATCTTTATTATTGAATGCCGAAATTTGAAAGAAATCTGTGGTATAAATATGCTTGCCAATTTCAACATCTAGGCCGGTTTCTTCTTTGAATTCTCTCTTTAAACAGTCTCTGGTTCCTTCTCCAATTTCTAAGCCACCACCTGGTAGTTTAGTAAAAAAATTTCCTTTAATAAATTCATCGCTTACCAATAACCTTTGTTGGTTGTCTAAAAGCAGTCCGTAAATTCTAATATTAAAAAGGGCCATTGCTTAAAACCATTTCTTTTTATAAAAATATCCACTAATGATTACGGAAACCACTAACGATAAAATTACCGGAATATAAAATGCATGGGTAGAGTGTTGATAGGGGAGGTCTACATTCATGCCATAGATACTGGTAACTAAAATGGGTAAAGAAAGAATAATGGTAATGGATGTTAATCTTTTCATTACATTATTTAAATTATTACTAATAATGCTTGCGAATGCATCCAATGTACTGCTTAAGATATTGGTATAAATATTGGCCATTTCTAAAGCCTGACTTGTGTCTACAATTAAATCTTGTAAGAATTCTCGCTCTTCTTCATTCAATCCCAAGAAATTGGTTCGCTCCATTTTCATCATGAGCATTTCATTGCTCCTTAATGCTGTTACAAAATACACCAAGCTTTTTTGAACACGCATGAGTTTGAGTAAATCTACATTGCTATTGCTATCATACAAACTTTGTTCGTATTGATTCCTATTGTGATTAATTTCTTTTAAGTAATCTAAAAAAGTTTGAACTACTTTTTCAAATACTTTTAATACCATCATATTTCTTTTGTCTGGATGGCTTTTTTGAAAACTGTTTAAGAACTTTTTGATTGCTCCATTGTCAAATGAATTAACGGTTATGATCTGATTGTGCGTTAAGATGATACAGATAGGAATAGTAATATAAAATGCATCGCTATCATTAAATGAATTATTTTCTGTTGGCGTTTTGATAATCAAAAACTTTACATTGTCTTCTGTTTCATACCTTGGTCTTTCGTCTATATCCAATGAGTCTCTTAGAAACTCAATGGGTATGTTTAAGTCTTTGCTGATCTCAATAAACTCCTCCTCTTTAAAAGGGGGTACTAAATTTACCCAAACTCCCTGATCTGCTTTTTCTATTTCTATGGTGCGACCTTCTATATTTTTAAAATACTGTATCATGAATTTCTTTGTTAGCTCAATTAAATGTGGATGGTATGAATGCTAGGGTAATTTTAATTTATTTCGATAGAACCTTCATAAACAAAGGTTGCAGGGCCGCATAGCCAAATATGATTAAATTGATGTTCGCCAATTTTATCAAACTCTACTGCTAAATGGCCGCCTTTAGTGCTTACTTCAACTCTGTTAAATCCATTGTCATTATGTGCAAAGACCAATGCTGAGGCAGTTACCCCTGTTCCACAACTTAAGGTTTCATCTTCAACTCCACGTTCATATGTTCTTACAATAATTTTATTGTGTTCAACTTCAACAAAATTAACATTGATGCCTTTTTCCTTAAATGCTTCACTGTACCTGATTTCACGGCCATTGTGCACTACATCAGTTGTTTCAACATCATTTACTTCTTTCACATAATGCGGCGATCCGGTATCTAGAACAAATCCCTCGTTGTTGGTTGTAATGGTGTTTACGTCTTTCATTTTTAAATGAATCCAATTATTTTTTCCAAAGAATGCTTCATGTGGTCCATCTGAAGCAAGAAAAAGATAATTTTCTTTATGAATACCTAGGTCATATGCAAATTGAGTAATACACCTGCCCCCATTTCCACACATACTTCCTTCGGCACCATCCGCATTGAAATAGACCATTTCAAAATCAACATTTTCTAAGCTGTTGAGTAACATTAATCCATCTGCACCAATTCCAAATCGCCTATTGCACAAGAAATGAATTTGTGCTTTGGTTAATTGAATATTTCCTTTGCGATTGTCGATGATAACAAAATCATTTCCCGCCCCTTGATATTTTTTAAAATCCAATTGCATCTTGCAATTTAAAGGTAAAAGATTGTAAGTGCAAAAGCTAGTTGAATTGGCAACTTCTGTTAGGTATCCGACATGCCAACAATCTAAACTCCTTGTTTTTGGGAAAAATAGTTATGGCATTTTGCACAATATTTCCAGTGTTTTCTCAATTAAATTTTCTACTGCTTTTGCTCCATCTTTACTAAAGGTTTGTGCTACTCTGTTTGCAACTATAGCATTGAGGCTCAGGCAATAATGGTTTAAGGATTTGCCTAATCCGTAAATGGCACTTGTTTCCATTTCAAAGTTGGTAATTAAATGATTACCATACCTAAAGGTTGGCAGGTCATTTACCAGGTCTGGATATTGCAATGCTAGTCTTAAAACCCTTCCTTGTGGGCCATAAAATCCAGGACATGTAACTGTAATCCCATGATGAAAGCCTTCTACAAAATATTTCTGTAATCCAGGTGCTGCAGATGCTATATAAGGAGTTGATACATGTTTGCCAATCTTTGTATGATTAATAAATGATTGAAGAATGGCATGTTCTTCGTCATTATTATCCTGTTTATAAAAATTCATCAGATTATCAATGCCTATCCCATGTGTGCTGGCTACGAAACTGTCTACAGGTATATTTGCTTGCAATGATCCTGAAGTGCCTACCCTTATGATTTTTAAACGCTTCAATTGTTGATTTACTGTTCTGGTTTCAAAATTAATATTGGCCAAAGCATCCAATTCATTCAAAACAATATCAATATTGTCTGTTCCAATGCCCGTGGATACTACTGAAAGCCTTTTATTGCCGATGATTCCTGTATGTGTAATGAATTCTCTGTGTTCATATTTCCCTTCAATTTGATCAAAATGTTTGCTCACATTGGCCACTCTATCGGGGTCGCCAACAGTAATGATGGTATCAGCCAATTCCTCTGGTCTGAGATTGAGGTGGTAAACCGCTCCGCGGCTATTGATGATTAATTCACTTTCTGCAATTTGTTTCATATTTGGCTTGTTAGGGTACAAATTTCGTTAAATACTATTTAGAATTTTAAAATTACTTAGTTTATGCTATTTTTGCAGTCCAAATAATGGTCCTGTGGCCGAGTGGCTAGGCAGAGCTCTGCAAAAGCTTCCACAGCGGTTCGAATCCGCTCGGGACCTC
>Ga0164292_10000171_pt1 | contig 44903 bp, 42 predicted proteins | sample GEODES117metaG_FD_111486 | JGI IMG/M metagenome (GOLD analysis project Ga0164292, IMG submission 111486) | Eutrophic lake water microbial communities from Lake Mendota, Wisconsin, USA - GEODES117 metaG | ecosystem: Environmental > Aquatic > Freshwater > Lake | place: USA: Lake Mendota... | reverse complement strand
CTTCTAATGATGGAAGATATACTGCGGCTGCCGCCGCTCTATCGACACAGCTCGTTGTTTCGGCACCCCCAATAAGTCTTGCAAATGGCGTAACGATTCAGTATACGCCTGCTGTAGGATATTCTCCTCCTTCCTTCCCATTATTTGTGCGAGCAGACCCGAGAGGCACTGGTCCGGAATGGTTTGCTGTTGTTAATCAAGACGCAAAATCAGAAATTACGGGTTACGCTATAACAAATGGAACGTCATCGTCTTATTTTACATCTGTTAGCAGCGGTCTTATTCCATTCAACAACATAGTAACAACCCTTATGACAGATATGTATAGTATGTTTCATAATGTTACCACGTTCAATCAGCCAATAGGCTCATGGGATACACAAAATGTTATTAATATGGGCTATATGTTTTATTATGCTTCCGCTTTCAACCAGCCAATAGGTTCATGGAATGTATCAAATGTTACTGATATGATTGGTATGTTTCATAATGCTTCCGTGTTTAACCAGTCAATAGGTTTATGGAATACGTCAAAGGTTACTAGAATGTATGCTATGTTTTATTATGCATCTGCGTTTAACCAACCCATCGGTTCATGGGATACGTCAAAGGTTACTGATATGAATGGTATGTTTACTGGCGCTTCTGCGTTTAACCAACCCATCGGTTCATGGGATACGTCAAAGGTTACTACGATGAATAGTATGTTTTCTAATGCATCTGCATTTAACCAACCCATTGATGCATGGAACACGTCAAGTGTTATTGATATGTCCGGTATGTTTACTGGCGCTTCTGCGTTTAACCAACCCATCGGTTCATGGGATACGTCAAATGTTACAAGTATATATCAAATGTTTGCTGGCGCTTCCGTGTTCAACCAACCCATCGGAACATGGAATACATCAAAGGTTATTGATATGTCTCAAATGTTTGTTACTGCTACCATATTCGACCAACACATCGGTTCATGGAACACATCAAATGTTATTAATATGAATAGTATGTTTGCTGGCGCTTCCGCGTTCAACCAAAACATCAGTACATGGAACGTGGCAAACGTGACACCCAAACCTCCCACCGAATTCAGCACTGGCTCTCCTCTCACAGCACAAAATACCCCGATATGGTTTCCAGTTGTATTGGATGCAAATGAGGTCACCATCAAACACGTCGGAAGTGCTTCTAATATTCCTGCGTCTACTCCATTATTCTTATATGCGAACGTCAGAGGCACCAACGAATGGTTTGCGGTTGTTAATCAAGCCGCAAAACCACGCATTTATGAATATGCTAGAAATGAACATACTGGTAAAAATTATTTTACATCTGTTAATAGCGGTCTTATTCCATTCAACAACATCGTGACGACCCGTATGACGGATATGAGTTCAATGTTTGCTGCTGCTATGTCGTTCAACCAGCCAATAGGTTCATGGGATACATCAAATGTTACTAATATGGCTTTTATGTTTTATAATGCTAGTGTGTTCAACCAACCAATTGGTTCATGGAATACATCAAGTGTTACGAATATGTCTTATATGTTTAGTTTTGCTGAAGCGTTCAACCAAAATATTAGTTCCTGGCAGGTATATAATTTAATCTCAAGACCAAACAAACCAGAATTCTTTGATAACGCTGCAGCGCTTTTTGCAACTCCTTCCTACTTACCAAACTGGGCTATGTCTGCACCTGCACCCTAATCCCGTCCATAAAATTGAAATGGATAATGCCTTATATGTGTAACATTGCAAAGCATCCCACACGCATAAATATTTATCAAATTATTAGTATTTTAAATAGTAATAATTTTGCCAAAGTCTATACCATACCATACCATACCGCCAACTATGAATCTTTTCATCTTGTCTCTTGACCCCGCCAAAGCCGCCGAACAAATGATGGACAAACATGTGAACAAGATTTTACTTGAAGCAGTTCAAATGCTTTGCACCGCCAAACGTATTCTTGACCCCAACGCCCCCGAAGAAGTCACTGCATCGCTTTATAAACTTGCACACAAGAATCATCCCGTTACGATCTGGTGCCGCACATCCCGTGCGAATTTTATTTGGGCACTTGACCACGCCGACGCTTTACATGCCGAATGGAAATATCGATACGGACATCCAGAAACAAAAATTCACAAATCGTATCAAGTCGCACAAATCCTTCGTGCCAATATTCCGGCCGACCATTTATTCCCATCCCCTGAATCACGTGGTGTCACGCCTTTTGCATTGGCGATGCCCGACCAATACAAAGACCCTGCGGGCGATGCAGTGAAATCATATCGCGCGTATTATTTATCACCAGAGAAAAGACGGATTGCTTCATGGAAGAAATTGCGTCCGGCGCCCACCTGGTATACGGGGGACTCTGTCCCCCCACAGGGGACTCTGTCCCCCGTTATCCCCCTGGCCTACGGCACAGGGGATTTGCGTGAGGGCCTACGGCACGGGGATTTGCGTGAGGGCCTACGGCGCGTCCGCCTTACCCGTTTGAATATACCACAACCACAACCACAACCACAACCACATGGGTAAATCTTTGTGCCGTAGGCTCGCATATCTCAAGTGCCGTAGGCGGGGGGCCCTGGGGGGCTGCGCCCCCCACAAAATTGAAACGTTTAAACATACCTAAATAGAATGTAGGCAATCCAAAAAAAACAATCAAGCAATCATTAAGCAACCATTAAGCAACTATGTCTGTCAACAAAAATGGAAATGGAATCGTGTCCCCTCACCCCGACCATGACGAAGAACGCGAATATCAACTTTGCAGAATGGAGATGAAGAAGATTCGTGCGGCTCAAGAGAAGAAGGCACAAGAAGCCGAAAGCAGAAGAGAACGCCGCATCAATGCATGCGACTTGACCGGCCAGGAATTCGCAATCGTGTGCGAGGAGCTATGGGTTGATTTCAAGACGTGGGTCAACCACAACGAAAATATGAAGAACTGCGTTGCCAAAACCCGCAGCACATTCAGTAAGAATCTAATTCTTATTATGTTTGCAATCGCGCTTATCATCGGATTCCGCTGGTATATGGGTGGAGGCAAAGAAGCCTGTGCAAAGTTCAGCGTCGCAGGAGTCGTCTTGAGTTTTGTGTGCGAATTGTTTCGTTATCTCGGCGAAGCATTTCTTGGCATGTTTCTTGGCATCATCGGATTTTGCATTGGCATTCTGCCATTGATAGCGTGTGTGTGCATATTTGAATCAAAAAACGCATTTCCAGATCCCTTACCCGAAGCTGAAGAAACAACCGAACATGAAAAAAAGGACTAAGAAGAAGGTAAGCAGCGTGTGTTTGTGTGTGTGTGTGTGTGTGTTACTAACACTTTTTTATACAAAATATTCCGAATAAAAATATATAAATTTTTTACCTGGTTTTCCATGTCGCATCGGTATCGGCATCAGCGTCGGTATTGCAGTATATCCTTCTTCTATATTTGCTCGGGAAACACGTCATCGTTCTCTTGCCCCCTCCCCCCTTCCAATAGCTCTTGTATATATTCATTCGCCGCTACCTGTCGCATTCGGCGGTGTATGTTGATCTGCTCGGCCGCATATGCATCGTATGCCTCGCGACGTTGTTGTTCGGTGGCAAAACGATCCGGGTATACGATATCAAGCCACCGCTCATTTCCTTCACGCGCCATCTCCGGGTCGATATCATAGTCAGGAATGACAACTTCGCGATTTGCGCGTGCAACAAGTGCATTGTCGGGAAGAATAAATGTAGACAGAGCAATTTCCATATGGTCAAACGCGTCAAAGTCGTTGCCTGGTTGGGTGAGATAGGAACACATTCGGTGAATATGTATTTGGTGCAGTGCTGGATGGTCGTGGTTGCGATGGTGGTTGCCGTTTTGAATGGGTTGGGGTTGATAATACGTGAGCATCACAAGTGCTTCGTTGGATTGGTATTGCGGTGCATCATCCACGTAAAACAACTGCGTCATTGCTTGGGCGATGGGGTGGTTTTCGTGATAAGATATGAGAAGCGGAATGTATTGCCCCATGGGGCGATCGGTTTCTGCATTGATGCATTCAACGTGAAGAACAACACGATGGAAATGGGGCGACGTTGGAGGAAGAGGAATGAGAACAAGCTTGGGGAATTCGTAAATTTCCAACATTTCATACCCCTGTGAATACTGGGTGTAATAAATGAAATCCGCGGTATCGTGCAAAATATGCGGAATACCAACAAGGTGTCTGAAAATTGAATCCCACTCATCGTGGGAGCGAAAATAGCGCGAGCGTGTATAACGTCCTTGATTTCCTGGACGCATTAAATTGAAACGCCCGTTGTTGGCAACTGCGTGGATTTCTCTTTCACGTATTTCTTCTGCATTGGGAGCAGGAGCAGGTGCAGGAGCAGGAGGCACAGGAGCAGGAGCAGGAGCAGGAGCAGTAGTAGGATGACGAATAATGTCGACCATGATAGTTGATAGTTGATAGTTTTTGGATTCTTTTTCACTATATTTGATATAGGAAGATTAAAGCATTTCAATTTTACGGGAGCGGTGCCCCCGTTATCCCCCCGCCTACGGCACGAAGATATGCGTAAGGGCCTACGGCACAAAAGAAATGCGGACGCGCCGTAGGCTCTCACACATATCTTAATGCCGTAGGCCAGGGGGCTTACGGGGGACAGAGTCCCCTGTAGGGGGTCTGGGGGACGGAGTCCACCATAAAATTGAAATGTTTTATTATCTATAAATAATATATAGCTACACCGAAAAAGACAAAACAAGCATCAAATGGACACCAGAGCTGACTGGCAATATACACGCGAATGTTTGGAAACAGAATGCTGGCTTACCGGTAACCAAGACTATGGAGAAGAATACTCTGAAGTCTCGTCCTCACCTCCGACACCTGACTGGATGAAGCCCTGCGATTCTTATTGGAATACCGATGACAGCGATAGCGACGATGAAGACCAACAACTACAGAGAGCTCGCGGATGCTACGTCGTTCCCATTCCGGCGACTACTACTACTACTACGCCCCCCGCGACCAATACCGATGTCTTCAACCCCAACGACCCTCTCAGGAACTTCTTGGTCAATCGCAAAATTACACTCGCCGAATATGAAAGGTGGAAAATCGTGCATCAGACGACGACTCCTTCGACGCTGACGCTCGAACAACAGCAGCGCAAAAAGCGCATCGATTTTGGACCGGGACACAATAGTGTGAGTGAAAGTGAAAGCGACGACGACGGCGACGACGGCAACAACACCCATCAAACCACGACGATATACGGCAGTGGATACTCGACTTTATTATACAGCAATGTTCCCATTGACTCGTGGTGGAATCCAAATCCCGATCCGACGCCCGATATGCGGTATACAGCCCTCGCAAAAAGCTACGAATTCATGTCGAGGTGTCTCGTGGATGAACACGACCATCAACTTGCTTCCGCTTTCATGGTGAAACTCGTATGGGAACGATACGCGTTTCATCCATCCCCTCATGCACCCTGGCAAATATATACGCTGCGAAATTTCTGGGAAGATAATGCTCTTGTTATCTATGACGCTCTGCAGGTTCTGGTGGATAAACATGCGCGAGTCCACCGAGGAACAGAAACGATGCAGGCGAACATGATACCCCCACCCTACAATGTGACGCCCATTGACACTCTCGAAATCACATTCGAAACGATTGGAAAAATGTGCCACACGATTGGTGATGATAACTTAAATACACCTTCCGTCGATACTTATGTGATGGAGTTCATCATCTCGCTCTATCGCGAACTCGTCTTCATTACTCTCGTTGAAACACATATGCGGCAACAGCCGTTCTCTGCAATTTTCGACAAAAATGCCGTGATGCGCGAGTTTCATGATATTGAAATGCAAAAATCAACCGATCCAATGTATCGAGCGGAACTCATGACGACCGAGGAGTATCTCGCGAAGAAACGACAGCAGGGGCAGCAGTAGAAGCGGCATATCATTCGTTTATCCAATCCCAACCCCAACCCCAATCCCATTGCCAATGCCGGAACTACGATATGATATTATAGGTAAGTATAATATAATATGATATGTTTTGTGTCTAATATGCTAACTAACACTTTTTTTACAGGGGACGGAGTCCCCGCCTATGGCATTCAATATTTGCGAGCCTTCTTATATTTCTTTTTAGTTGCACCGCGACGAGAACGACGCCCACCTCTTCTAGTTCTACTTTTAGATTTGGTTTTACTATATTTTTTAGACTTCTTACCTCTTTTTTTTCTTCCTCCTTCATGGATGTCAACATCCTTATGTAAAGTGAAATATACTGAGGGTGGCTCCATTTCAGAACCTGAAATACTAATCATAGGCATATAAATTTCTTCTGTTCCTAAACGCATGTTAGTAACATACTTACTAATTTCACCTGAATCTGTATAGTCGTTGACAACTTTATAATATATGCCTCCATCCGCAATACGCACTACCTTAATGACTCTCCCATCAGTCCTGTTTTTTCTATAGTAAATTGTATAAAACTTGCCTACATTAATTGTAAATGCAGACCCTGTTGGATTTGTCTCAAGTATGTGTCTAAATTTTATACCAATCCTATTCATATGCTCATCAGTGATATATTCATACACAAAGTATTGTTGGTCCATAGTATTATATATAATACGAATAAAAAATACAAAAAATAATTAAAATATACTATCTAATCTCCACCAGTTAAAGATAATACCGAAACATATATCCAAAATTCTCATTATAAAACCGCCGCCCATCTTCAAATACCAAAACGATATCCGGATCCCAAACACGCCCACCAAATTCATAACGCACAACCACACCGCACATAACACACATTTGTGTCATTTTGTCTATAATTTCAACAACTTGTTTTTTATAAATAACTTCATCACATGTAGTTGTATTTATTAACAATTTTATTTCTAAACTTTTTATTTTATATTTTGTTTTATGAGTTTTTTCTTCTACATCACATTGCATCAGTTTCAAATTATCTATTTCTTTTTCGCATTTCTCTCCTTTCTCTCGTTTCTCTCGTTTCTCATCTTCTACCAATCTCACAACTTCCAGACCTCCCATACTTTCACATTCGCCATCGCCATCACTCTCCTCCAAAAGCAAATCGATAATATCGACATCATCGTGTGATGTTATACAATAAAAATCTTTTTCTTTTTCCATTTCCGTTCGGTTGCAATATATTTTATAATATCAATACGTTTTTATATTCATATATCACATTATATTCGATTCCACATCCGTTACACACCCGTCCCATCACCACCACCCACCCCTCGTTATACCGCCTTAAAACAAGCAAAACAACTGAAAAACCCTTTCTTTTTTTTATTCAATGCATTACGACCACTCCCGCCACCACCGCCACCACCGCCACCGCTAATCTTTACAATATTTATACTTTTAAGAAGGTCAATAATTATTTTATATTGGTCCTCTTCTATTCTGATACGCATCATTATCCCTCTTTTTTTAACATGGTATACATTCTCATTGTCCATTTCGATAAATATATCATAATCGGTAAGCAACCCATTAAATCTATATTTCCGTATCTTACCTTGACCTATTATTTGATTATTATTTATATTATCGACTATTTCAATAAACAAATTGTTTTCAATAACGTAATCAATAATTGGGATATTAAAAGGAAGGATTATTGTTTTGTATATTATTTCTCCCGATTTTCTATTTTTCTCTCCTTTCTCTCCTTTCTCTCCTTTCTCTCCTCCTGTGAGACCATCTCCAATCCCACCCCCAGCCTCACCATCCCCTCTAAAACTCCCTCCACTCTGGTTAAAGTTCGTATAATCAATATTCAAGCTCGTATAGTTTTGCATGGAATGTTTTAAGTAATCGTATACTATAGTTATTCATTTTTTATTTATCTATTTTTATTTCTTAATTCTATTTTGTATTTTCCATTTCTATTTTCCATTTCTATTTTCCATTTCTATTTTCCATTTATATTTTCCATTTCTATTTTCCATTTATATTTTTATGCCGTAGGCGGGGTCTTACAGGGGTTTACCCCTGTGCCGTAGGCCAGGGGGCTTACGGGGGACAGAGTCCCCTGTGGGGGGCACACGGGGGTGTAACCCCCGTCCAGAAAATTGAAACGTTTTAAGTTCATTAAATAGAATACAGCCAACCAAGCAAACAACAAACGAAACAAACATCAATGTCCGGAAATACCAACACTGCCAACAACACCGACGACTCCAGATTCTTCACCGGCAGCAGGGATGAATTCGGAATGTATGTGTTTTCTGACACTTCCGTGCAGGCGATTTACGATTTTCACGAGGATGGATACAGGAATAAACTGAGGCTCAAAGAAGCCTACGACAAGCAAGAAATACTGCGCAAAATGCGCGTCGACCTCAAACGCGAATACACGACTCGCAAGAAACAAGTCAAGGTGCTCCAAAAACACGCCGCAGTCGATTTTCGAAACGCGGAGATGTCGCTTCATGAACACTACGCCAGCGTCCAAGCAAGAAGCCAATCCCCGTTCAAATACTGCCAGCGCGGCATCGACATCTGCGCTCCTCTTGTGTCGCAGATCACACTCCCAAGCGGCGAAGTTGTCGACCTCAAAACGTTCGACTGCCATGCTGAATTTGAGCGGATTGTCGGCGTGCACGCGAGTCTGCTTCAACAGCAAAAAGACGCCGAGCGCGACAAGGATGCCGAGGACAGCGAGGACAGCGAGGAATGGTTCGATCAGCCGGAACGCCATTGTTTCACCGCTGACGAGTGGGATGCGATGATGGTGGAACAACGTTTACTGGACCAAATGCAAACTCGCAACCTCGAGTGGGTGAGCTGCGAAAGTCCAAGAACCGCAATCCCCACCACCACCACCGCCACCACTACCACCACCACCGCCCGAAGAAGCGCATTCGGCGGATGCTACGACTACACCGAAGAAGAGCAGGAGCAGCAGCGACGCGACCAAGAAGAAACCCAAATGAGGGCGTTGGGTCAGTATTTTGTCAACAAGTGGGCGCAATTCGGTCTGAGACGACAGCTGACCGACGAAGAAATCGCAATTCTGGTTGCAGGCACATTGGCGGAACACGCAATGAATGATCCCGAGTACGACCCAACATGTGACTACACGTCGAACGCCCCCACATTTCAACAAGCGATGCGTCTTGAAGAGCTCCTCCGACAGGAACAAATCCGCGATGTCGAATCTTTCGCTGAGGTTCTCGAAGACTGCGACGATGAAGCACTGCAATGCGACATCGAACAACGCGCACTCGAACTACCCGACGAACCAGCATCTGAAGGAAACAGCACCATTCCTCTCCCTCTCGCCAAAACCAAAAAGCTGCGCACCGCCACCACAGCTGCCACAAAAGCCCGCATTGCCAAGCAACTCCGCAAAAATCAAGGGCAGCAGCAACAGAATCGAAAGTTCGTCCCAATCACCATCACCATCAACGACAACCACGCCACCCACAAACAAAGCGAAGCTTTGCTCGAGATGATTTCTTCCAGCAAAGTCGAAATCAACCTGCCAAAGAAGAAACTGCAACACGCGTCGCGCGAAGCCATGAAGCATTACAACAAGAAATGGAATCGCGTCAACGCTCAAGCGAAACAATCAGCAGCACGCGGAACTCGAATTGCCGACATTCCGCGCAAGTGGGACTGCAACAGCTACAGCGACGAAGAGTAAGAGGAAGATCAAGCGATAGCTAATGTCAGGTAAGTAAATTAACAAGGTAAGTAAGTGTGTGTGTTGTGTGTTGTGTTGTGTGTGTGTGTGTGTGTGTGTGTGTGTTACTAACACTTTTTTTACACTAAATAATAAATAGTAAAATTAATATTTTTTATCTATTTTTACAAGAGTTATATAAAACTAATTTTGTAAATGAGAACTTAGAACCATAATGATTATATTGTCTTAAAGCGTAGTGTATAAAACCTACAATAATTAATATAATAATAGAAGCATAAGTATACTTACGAATTTTTTCATATGTGTTTACTCTGTTAATTTGTTTACTGCTTTTTTTTTTCTCTTTTTCAATAAACTCAATCTGAAATTTATAGGATTGATCAACCACAAGTAATAGTAACACAGGGATAGAAAAATACCATTTAGATTTGGTCATCATTAAAAATATTAAATAGACAAAAAATGTGTTAATCCAAATACGATATATACTCAATTCGTTCTCATTGTTTTTGTCCGTAATGGTGAATAGTAGAAAAAATGAAATTAACCCTACGAAATGACGAAAATATACATTTTGATTAATAAGTTTTTTTATGTCACAACTTACGATACTTGATAAAAATCCGAATAGTAACCATAGATATAAACCAGCTATTGCGGTTCTTGCATCAAACATTTTAAATAGTAGTGATGTATGTTTTATAATATTTATAAATATTATTTATAAATATTACCAAGAAGTATTATTTAGAATTATTATTTCTAAATAATATAAATAAAATTGAAGCATATATTTTACCTATTAAGGAATCAATAACAACAAGAACAAGAACAAGAAGCGCCTATAACAAGCACCGACAAGAAACCAACCAAACCAACCATGTCAACATTATCCGAAACACCCCAATCATCGTCTCTTCCCCAGTTTTCAATAATGGAAATCGATGGAAGATTGTATTATTTACGCACTCTACACGCAGATGAATGCATTCTTAATTATAGTCATACTATGTCGGTGTCCTTGTTGGATACATTCGTCAAATATGCGACGGGATTATCGAATGAAAAAATGACAACAATCGTTTTTAAAAATATGGACGAGTCGTCGTCATCGTCGTCATCGTCGTCTCATTCACAAGAGAAAAAAGTTGTAGGATTCTGGCACCCACAATTGTCAAAATTCGTGCTCGATACATAGAGAGAGAGAGTTAGATAGGTAGATAGAACATGGTCGTCACAAGTCTTTATTCGCGATGATGTGTTAGTGAGCGACAGGAGGGAGGAGGATATTCATTCTTCTTCAGTTTTTTTGTATTTTTTTGTATTTTTGTATTAACACTTGTGGTTGTGAAGTCTTCTCGACACCCGACTCCTGGTGTTTGAACCTTTTTTGTCAGCATTTATGCAGCAAATCAGTATTGAAAATAATACAATAAATGCCCCCGTCATTGGAAGTAGCTCTGCCAATAATGCTGGCATGATGATGATTTGCGATGTTATCTGTATTCTTTATATAAAAGGAATAAATGGTTTCAATTTTGTGGAACGGGGGTCAGGGAGAGGGTCGGGGAGTAAAATTTCGCATAACCCTGATTTGCTCCTTGTGCAATACTTCTAAGAGCAGTCACTACAAAAAAATAAAATAAAATAAAATAAAATATACTTCGAATGCGTATTTATAATATATATATTTACGTCAAATCATTCGAAATATATTTAGAAAAAAAACTAATGCTTATATTCTCATATAATATTATAACACATCATAAAATCATAAAATGAGCAGTTGGCGAGATGATCCAATTCCAAGTCCAAGTCAAAGTCCAAGTCCAAGACGAAGTCCAGGTCCAGGTCCAAGTCCAAGACGAAGTCCAGGTCGAGGTCGAAGTCGAAGTCCAAGTCCAAGTCCAAGTCAAAGTCGCGGTAATATCGGGAATGTAAAACGCATATCTGAAATGATCGATATATATGGCGTAAAATCGCTGTATAAAGTTATTGTAGACCGCAAAGCAGACTACGGAGACGGATACTACAAGTATCAGCTTGATGACGACATGGTAGTAGACATTAAAGAGGTGAATTTGATACGTCGTGATGATGAGGAAGGGGTTGATGCTCTTATAAGAATACTCGAACGTGATTTGGGGCACCAGACAAGCGCGGGTAGGTCCGCTAATGTGTGTATATATTATGTAAAAGATGCTAAAAGTCCAACTGATGCAAAAAACACGATGAACGAATATTCGAAAGTATACCACGATTATGCAAGAAGGGAGGATCCATTTGAAATAAGAAGGCATATTTACAATTTGAAACATTCGAAACATTTAAAATTAAAAACTACTTCTGGTGGCACACGTCATCAACGCAAGAGTCGGCGTGGTAAGGGTAAGGGTAAGGGTAAGGGTAAGGGTAAGGGTAAGGGTAAGGGTAAGAAATCCCGTTCTTCAAAAACGTTGAGACGCGGTCGTCGTTGAGAATTGCAAATTACGAATTACAGCACCGACTTCATAATCCGTATGATTTCATCCCGGTATTGCAGGTCAATCAGTTCTTTAATCCCGCCCCGTATTTTGTAAATGCCAGGAACGACTTTATAGTGGCACGTATAAAAAAGTGTTAGTAACACACAACACACACAACACAACACACAACACACACAACACAACACACACACAACACACAACACACAACACACCTGACTTCGCCTTAGTATCCGTATAGTTCCTCGTGAGGGGGTTGCGCAACAACAACCACGTGTTGTCTCTCAAGTGTCGCCTCTGTGTTTGCCGCGATGATGCCACCCCCGCAGTCTCCTCCACAACAATATACAGCGTTTGTTGTATCTATATGCGGGGTCAGTTTCACAAGAGCTTCAAGTTCCGCTGCAGCTTTGAGCGGGTCTTCCGTAATGCCCTTGATGCCGACTATGTTGTCGATAAGTTGCTGCGCTTCTTCAAGATTGTCGCGTATCCATCTCTTCGCAATTTCTTCACGTGTTTCACCAGGATGCTCGACACGATGATCCTGATTCTCTTGCATATTTGTTGTCGTCTCGATACTTTTGATAGTTCACTATATAGAGTTTAGGTGAAAATAAAGATTTCAATTTTCTGGGATGACAAATACCGCTCCGTATAATAATTACTTCTAGGTGTTTATTATATAGTATATCCATGAGTTTAAAAAAACATTCAGACTATAGTTCATATTTGACAAACTTAAAATATAACAATTTAGGAAAATATTTATCCGAACAAAATTATAGTTTTATAGAAACGCGTTTAAATTCACTTCAAGATTCGGTTGAGAACGACTACATAAAAAAAAACGAAAACGTCTATTTATCACAAACACCAAATTTTAAGGAGATTGGACTCGATAATACTACCACGATAATCACACGACCTCTAGATTTAACAACAGACTATTTTTCGATTTTTAAATTGCCCGCGAACAATCAGATAAAAAATGGAATATTCAAAAATATAATAAATACGTGTGAAATATCGCAGAATAAAATAATTTACATATACTCTGTTAACGCAAATAACACGGGTGCTTTTAATTATCTAGGAAGTATATTCAACTGCTATGTATTTCCCTCTATAGGAGATAGTTTAGAATTATATTGGAGTTCGGATAAAGAAAACTGGTGCGTTCAAAAATACGGAGGTTACTTTACAAATTATACTATATAAAATAAAATATAGTATACCGAATAAAATATAGTATACCGAATAAAATATAGTATACCGAATAAAATAAAATATCATATAAATATATAAAAAGTAATGCCTCACCTTACAAGCTTTTCAAACGAAGTTATTCCTAGTTTACCTACCATTTCGGGTAATGGTATTTTTAACGTAAACGAAGCCGTCCCTACGATAGACGCCAATCCGCAGACTGGAACCGGTTATTTTTCACCGGCACCAAACAACCCGTCAACGTCCTATAGCTATCCTCTTATGGACCCAGCAAATCTTATAGGAACACCATCTACCCCATACATGAATGTTGCTCTGCCTGCATACATTTCAACCCTTTACAATAATGTTTACAAAATAAATACTAATTTAACTAATGATATATCGGAGGCGGCAGTGAATGATAGATTATATCCCACTTCTTACGCTGTTCAGCAATATGTTCAATCACAGGTATCTGGAACCCAGATTATCAATGGTGATAACAACACGCATATAGTAAATACAACCATGACTAACACTCTTATCCAAAGTGCAGTTAGTGCTGCTCAGGGTTTTACTTATGTTAATGGTGACCAATCAAACACTATTTCTATATTTTGGATGAATGAGGCTGCAAATGCACCAAGAAACGGAGCAACTAAGACTGTTATGTTTTCGGCATGTGGATACTTAACTAATATGAACGGCTCACCTTCTGGTAATCTCGCATTTCTTTATGCTGGCGATGATTCTTACTTTGTTCATTTAGGGCAACAATATAAGCACTATCAGTTCGTAATTCGTGGAGATTTCTTAGACTTTGTTCAGTCTTATAACTCCAGCACTTCAAGTTGGGATTGGTTAGTTAAAGATAGCTTGGGTGTTTTTTCGAACACAATAAGTGTATCCAATGCAGCAGGAGAACAAATCGACATTGGTAGGGTTGTCGGTTCACCTAACTCTGATGTCCCTGAGGGTCTGAACCTTACTTCATAAGTCCAAGTAATTAGTATAAAATAGTATAAAATAGTATAATAATAATATATTGAATATTATTATACCATATGAATGACATTGATTTAAATATAGATAATTATTCGTTCGTGGATATATTAAATTTATTCAAAATCAATAAAAATTTTACAGCCAAAGAATTAAAAAGATGCAAAGAAGTAGTAGAAAAAATACACCCATCAAATTCGTCGTTGAATATTTTATACTATCAGTTATTTAACGACGCATATAATATTCTGCAAAGAAAATATCACTCCAATACCGAGTCCAACACCGAGACTGACTCTCTCATCATGGATGACAAAAAAAATGTAAGACCCTATATTTTTTATAACACGGAAAACAAAGAAATTGCACCTAATAATACTTGTTATACACCTCCATCATTCAGCACAAGAATGGTAACATTTCATACCGAAGATAGAGATATATTAAAATATCCCTTTGAGAATTTATTTGAGTTGAACCTACCATCTGTGATAAAAAATACCATGTCGATTGAACTATTTGATATTACGCTACCTACTTTTTATTATAATATATCGGAATATCTTCAAAATACCAAAATGTTGTTTAGTATACCACTTTACTTTACAAAACCGATCGAAATAACTATACCATCGGGGCACTATACGCATACCGACCTCATTGCAGAATTGGCAAAACAACTAAATGATGTTACGACATCAGAATTATTTAGTTTGGGTGTTTATGTATTGCCATCTACGCAATATACGTTTTTCAGTGTTACGTATAACGGCATAGATAGAAAGTTCACATTTCGCAATACTCAGGACAAATTCATTCTATGGTTTGATATAAAATCGACATATGATAATTGTCAATTTGATTGCTGGAAAATGTTGAGTAACTGGGGTCTCGGATATAACTTGGGTTTTTATAAAAAAGTATATGAAGCCGTGTTGGATCCAAGTGACCCAAGCTCTAATATATATATTGTCACGTCGCCGAAGATAGCGGAAATAGATATATACAATACGATATACATGGAAATAGACACGTTTAATTGGATAGACGAGATAAATCCGTATTCTATTTCTACTACCGATTTTTATAACAATGATTTTAATGGTCATGTAAACAGCGCATTTGCAAAACTAATATTATCGGATGTATCGAGTGGATCAAATGCATCAAATGCAAAGTGTTATATTCCTGTAAAAAAATTTAAAAGAATACTACCTCACATGGTAGAAAAAATTGGAAGGTTGAAATTTAAATTCCGTTATCACAATGGAATCCTGGTAGATTTCAACCATCAACTATTTAATTTTTCGCTCAAGTTTGAATGTCGTTTTACATGTTCTACATAGTTATGCCATGACATGCCGCGCCATGCCATAAAATTGAAATGTTTTTATTTCTAGTATTGAAATACAGCAAACAAAACAAGCAAAAACAAGCAAGCAATGTCAACAAACACCACCACCTCCAACACCAACACCAACACCAACACCAACACCAACTTCGACGGCATCCACGTGAGCAAAGGATTTGTCCGCGGACTACAAGGACAGGTATTGAAACTCGAACAAGTCCAGCAATCTCTCATTCAACAGCTGGAACATGCAAACAATCACGCCAGTGAATATCACGCCGCCGCGGTAGCTTGGCAACACAAATACGACAACGCGCTTCATGAAATGAACGAAATAAAACAAGCACTTGAAAGAGAAACTCTGCTTCGTATGAGTCGTGAGCAGGAACTTGAACATTTCAAAAATCTTTTGCAAGAGCAACTTACATTTCATTCAAATTCATCGTCATCGTCATCGTCATCGTCATCGTCATCGTCATCGTCGCATCCATCGTTGTCACCGCATCCAGCCCACCCACACCATCACGTCTGTGAACCAATGTCGCCTGTTTCGATCCCATCGTCACCAAGACCCAACAACCACTCCTCTTCCTCCGAAAAAAGCTCCCCCAGAACTACGAACTGCAGCGACGACCCCATTTGCGACTCGGATACTGAATAAATAATAATAATAATAATATTAAAATGCATCGAATCGCGTCGCATCCTTCATCGGCTCATCGGCTCATTAGTTCTTCAACTTTGTCAATATAGTTACGCATTGCGTTGATTCGTTCCATTTTTTTATTTTTATTCCACGCCTCCCATTTTGCCCGTGCTTCCACCTGGATTGCCCACGGCTGTGCAATATTGCAATCCCCCGCAGTGGCTTGTTTATAAAGACCATACAAAATAAGCAAGTCGCCATTCGATGGCGTAGACGCCCGCGTCTTAATTCGTGCAGCCGCATCAATAAAACTTTGCTCTAAATTGGAATGCATTTCTTGTGCTTGAGAATTCATCTGCGCGTGCTCTTCTAACTTCTTCATCATGTGTTCGTCGTTCATTTTTGTTTGATGTTTGTCGTTTGTTGTTTGTTGTTTGTTGTTTGTTGTTTGATGTTTGATGTTTCTTATTTTTATATTTCTCCATCACAAGATGTATTTATATTTGTTCATCCTATATATTTATTTTTCTCACCTTTCTCACCTTTCTCTCCTTTCTCACCTCCAAGACATCCCTCTCATCCTCCCGGCAAAATCTGAAAGGACTCATAATATTGTTTCACTTTATTGCGAATAATGTATACTGCAGACAAAGAAAGCAGCGAAATCTCAATCGAACTACGCACAATCATCGGTGTGTCATTTGACTGAACACTATAATAAATCCACATCCCAGACGAAAATATGCTAAGAATACAAAATATTAAAGATAAACTATTTGTGCTTTTATTTTTATAAAGCAAAAACATAAATATAAATCGCCCAACAACCGAAAGCGACGTCGCCGTATATGGGATAATCCGCAGTTCTTCATTATACTTTTCATTATTATTATTATTATTATTATTATTATTCATCGTCGCCACCTTGTAACCAAACACATGTAATATAAATATATTCAATCTATTTACATATATTTACATATATCTATATATTATACCATTTCTCACCTTTCTCACCTTTCTCTCGTTTCTCACATCCCGCAAGCCGACCATGTATACCGAAGTCTTCAACAGCGACTACCACATAAGGGTAGGACATAATCAAAAAGAAAACGAACTTCTTATACGCGCAGCACCACAAAATGCATTATGGTTTCATCTTGCAGACTTCCCAAGTGCACATGCCATCCTCACAAATACAACAAAGCCAGGGAAATACGAGACTGCGGCCATTATTCGCACGGCATCGCTGGTAAAAATACACGCAAAAAGTGGTGTGAATAATTTACAAAAATTGAGTGTAAATTATTTGCCGATCAAAAACGTAAAACGCACAGAAACACCAGGTAAAGTCACTATGACAAAAACACCAAAAACGATTCAGGTATAATCGAAACTATTTTCTATTTATTTCTCTCCTTTCTCTCGTTTCTCTCCTTTCTCTCGTTTCTCACATGGGACGAATCATACCAGGCTTGTATGCAGTCGCGTTCAATGGCGAACTAATCATCCCATTCTCAGAAGGTTGTCTAGGTATAGGTATAGGCATAGGCACAGAAGCAGCAAACCCTCTCCCGATCCCATTCCCATTCACATTCACAGCCTCTTTTTTAAAAATATTTTGCAAAAAATATCGCGAGGAAGGCATATTATTTTAAATATATATCTATACTTATATTTATATATTTATTTTACCCTACTTTATTTTTTTCACTTATTGCCATTACGCCTTCCACCAAAGTTGGTCTTGTTGCCATTGAACGCGTTGATATTCAAAGTAAGCTTTGCAGATGGTGCACCATCGCCGGAGAAAGCAAGTTCTGCTGATTCGGTCGCCAAAGGCCGAAGCATAGTCCTAAAAAAACGCCGGGGTAGTTTGTTGTTCAAAGTCATTTTATGTTTTTTATAATATTACTAAATATATTATTTTATATAGGTTTGTCGTCTTTATCGTTATTATGAACGAGAACAAGAACACCATCCACAACAAATAGATGTCATAATTCCACGATTACACTCAGATAAAGTAATATTATTGTATTTATATTTATCTACATCTACGTTTACGTTTACGTCTGCGGATATTTTATAATCTTCGAATGAACACAATGAATCATTTGATGAAAAAAGTGAACCCGAGCTTGAGTTTGTGTTTGTGTTCGTGTTTGAGTTTGAATTACTTCGTATAATAAAATCATCAGACGAGTCACTAAAATATACTTCATTAACAAGGTTTAAATTTGGTCTTATATAAATATTCCGTCGCGCCATTATATTACCTTTAGGGCCGGAATAAGCTAAACTCATAATATTTATAATACAATAGATATTTAAATATTATAAATATTACACATACATGCATACACGCATACGCGCATACATTAAACACTTCAAAGCAAATTAGGGTTCACCCTTCCAGGCATTCCATGGCCAAAGGCAATCATGTAAATCAACGCAATTGCCGCTAAAACCAAGCTCCTATTTTGTGCAACTATTGCACGCTGTTTCAACACCATTGTCATAATAAAGTATAAACCAATACCAATTACAACAGAGTGCATCAACATAGTAAGTCCGCTTTCCATTTTTATGTAATTATATAATACCTATAGAAAATATAATATCTAAATATAAAACTAAAATAAGAAACTAAAATATAAAAAACTAAAATATAATAACACCAATATATAAAATATGCCTCTTATATTAGCCATCATGGGTGCGGTTCTTGGATTCGGAACATTAGCTAGTTGTTGCAAAAGTAGAAAATAGCAATGCGTAAAATCGATTCCAATTCAATTCAACACCTCCAAAACCTCCAAAATCTCCAAAATATCCAAAATCTCCAAAACCTCCAAAACCTCCACCACTCACTTCAACATAAATATTAAATTGAATTGAATTGAAATCATCTTTATATCATAATAGAATACAACACAATACACCACTGCAGCCATGAGCGACCGCGACTATACAAAAACAGATATCAATGGACTTCCAGCAAGATATGTTCTCACAAAAGATCCGAATGACCCAACGGGCACTGCATCAATAGTCGTCAAAGTTATTGACACGGATGCATTCAGGAACCAGAACCCACGCCCTCCAATTTTAAACCCGCTTTACAACTTCAACGAAACGCCTCTTCATTTGCAAGACCAGACAAAACTCATCACCCAACACCGCCTAGGAGACCATTCCTTGCCGCATCGCGTCATTAACCCAGAACACTATACCAAAGAAGAAATGGAATGGTATATTAAGGGCGAAATCCCCGCCTCGCCAATGTCGATTTGTATGACGTATGCAAAAAAGTGCTACCTGTGTGGCGATTTCCAAGAAAATCAAGAAGATATGCGTTTCGAATCCGCGGGACAGCATCCATTTGGGTATAAGTTTTGCAAAGACTGCGAGCCGTATTTTCGCCGCGATATGCACGACCGACTACAATTGTCGTGTATTTGGGAATTACGCCTTGCGTATGAAAAATGGCGCCAAGACGTGACATCCACATACTACACCAACGATAGTGTCGAAAAACCTGCTGGACAATTTATTTGGGTGAACCGAACACGCCGCGATGAAAATGGGGCACGTGATATGGCGAGCAAGCGTCCATATAAATATACCAAATGGCGTATCATAAACTGGGTTCCCAAAAAATTCCAAATGGTGCACTACGACGAAACTACAAAAGAAGTCGTGCAAAGTGAAGAATATGGCGTAGTTGTGGAGCAAATAGATACCGAAGAACAAATCCAAAATCAAAATCAAATCCAAAATCAAAACGTTGTTGGCGGCGAATATATGACACTCACCAAAATAGTGCCGCTATACGACATTTTGGCAATCAATTTTGACATCGGAACACCCGGCACACCCAACCGACTGAAAAATCTTAGCACTTATGATCCGAATATTGACGATCCGTTAAATAAATATACCTATGAGGACAAACACAGGGGGCTCCGCCCCCCGTAAGCCCCCTGGCCTACGGCATCAAGATTTGCGTGAGAGCCTACGGCGCGTCCGCACTTCAATTTTTATACATTTATGCCGTAGGCAGGGGTTTACGGGGAGTTTACTCCCCGTGCCGTAGGCGGGGGGCAAGTGGGGGGCACCGCCCCCCATAAAATTGAAACGTTTTAATCCCGTTAAATAGAATACAGCAATCAAGCAAACAACAACTACTCGTCGTCAAATCAAAATGTCCGCTACTCAAGTCGCTTCTCCCAATACCCCCAACACCGCCAACACTGACAACACCAACAGCGGATTGTCATTCGAAGTCCGCGAAATCGAATACGACGACGATTCGGTTCCTACTCCATCCGAGCGATTTTCATCAAATTACGGCACCACTCCAGGACACCAGGAACGCCACGAAGACTACGAAGAAGACATCGGCGAATCATCACCCATGCCTGAAGCTGAACCAGGAACACCAATGAGACTGAACCCTTCGATGCGAAGCAACTCGTCGGCTCTCACCTCGCCTACTGCTGCTGCTGCCGCTGCAGTCGACGACGACGACACCAACTCGTCGATGCCATCATTCCAATGTTCACCTGCCATGGCAACTGCCGACGGAATGTTTGCACCTCCCACTCCAGCCATTCGCACACACCCCAACGTCAAGCGTCTTGTGTTCGGCGAAAATCACGAAACCATCGCGACCTTGAAGTTCCTCGAATCTCAGCGAATCAACACAACGGCACTCGTCACGCAACACATCACAAAATACGGCAGCCGTGCACGTATCGCCGTGAGCGGTGACGGAGATGTCGTCGGCTTTGCAATGTTCGACAATGAAATCGACCAGGAACAACTGCGTGACCAGGCTCGTTATGTCCACCCTGACGAACTCGCAAAAATCGTCGAATCGAAGCCCTTCATCTTCCTGCAGCTGCTCATCATGGACCCTCATTTCGTCGCAATGACGAACGCAAGCGTCGGTGCTGAATGGAAGAAGGAACTCGTCGCGCAGTTTTGCGACTGCGTGAACAAGAACGGCAAAATCGGAATCGCGCGCACCGAGTCAGACAACCAAAGCGAAATCGAGTTTTACCGCGAGTGCGGCTTCTTCACGATGCACGACATGAGCATTCCATCCTACCCGTCATCAAAGGGTGCCGACATCTCTGTGCTCGCATACACGCCGCTGGGCAAGGAAGGAACCGCAGAAATCTTCCGAAAGTTTTACAGCATGGGTGCGCGATTCTAAGGACGCAAACGCATTTCACAATTTCACAAAAGTAAGTAAGTAAGTAAGTAGCACCGCACGCCGCATGTGTTTATGTTCTAACACTTTTTTCTTGTGTTTCAAATACGAAACTATATTAAACACAAGTCATATACTAATAAATACACCAAACACCAAACACCAAACACCAAACACCAAACACCAAACACCAAACACCAAACACCAAACACCAAACACCAAACCAAATGTTCGCACTACTATATCGCGGCACAGAAGTATTCCACATGACACAATTTGTACATATTACAAACAGATGGCTTCCTTTGTATTTAGCAAACACAAACGACACAACAATCGACGCAGACGATATAAAAATACTCCACCAATATCTTGCAAATCACGTAAACGACATGTGGAAAAAATATTTGTAGTAATTATACACAACCGCAACCACGCCATCATATTATGACACCCCATAAAATTGAAATGAATATTAATGAAATAGTAAATGTAGACAAAACCAAAGAAGAAACAAACGAAGAAATCAAAATGTCATCTATCCATGCATCAAATCACATCGTGTCCAATACCATTCATGTGACACAAGCATCCAACCCACCAGCTCCGTCCCCGTCCCAGCCCCCGACCTCAGAATGCCAAATATGTTGCGAGAAATATAACAAGTCAAATCATATGCCCGTCAAATGCACATCATGTGAATTCGAAGCCTGTCGCCAATGTCATTCGACGTTTATTCTCGATGCGGCGAATGCAATTCCAAATTGCATGAATTGTCATAGAGAATTACAACGTGAATTTATGGTGGAAAATTTCACGCAAAAGTTTGTGACACAAGATTGGAAAAAACATCGCGAGCAAATCATTCTTCAAAGAGAGCGTGCTTTACTCCCCACACGCCAACCCGTCGCAGAAATGATTCGCCGCAAAGATGCTCTCAAGCGTGAAGGCGACGACCTTTTAAAACAAATAAACGAACTCCGTGCGCGACAATACCAATGCCAGCGTGAAATCGGCAATATCGAGTATCGCGTCCGCATGGGACCTGCCGCCGATGCAAATCCGAATCCACGTCTTGGCGGCGCCTCGGCACCTCATGCAGCTGCATTCATTCGGCCATGCCCCAACACTGCAAGCAATTGCCGCGGGTTTCTCAGCACGCAGTGGAAATGCAATCTGTGCAATATATGGGCATGCAAGGATTGCCACGAAATAAAGGGCACAACACAAGACGCACCACATGAATGCAACCCCGATAATCTCGCATCCGCAAAACTCATCGACACAGAAACACGCCCCTGTCCCAAATGCGGTGCACGTGTATTCAAAATCAGCGGATGCAACCAGATGTTTTGCACTGCTTGCAATGACTGCGCATTTGACTGGGTAACGGGGCGTATTGAGACGATTATTCACAATCCGCACTATTTCGAGTTCCAGCGTCAGCGGAATGGCGGCCAAGCACCTCGCGTTCTAGGCGATATTTTATGCGGACGCGAAGTAGACTACGCAACAACCCACACGATAACGACAGACCTCTTCCCGCGCGAAGAAATTTCACAGATGGCGATGACGTGGAGAGGAACAAACCGCCACATGTATGGCAATATCGCTATGTCAGCGCAAGCACGTTGGGAAAAATTTTACAGCGACTGCGTAAAAAATGTCAACATAATAATGGGAACGCAATACACACATGCGACTACTGAAGCAGCGGCCCAAAAAATGCAATGCTATCGCCAAATACTATTCCGCAAACTCCAGTTTCGAGAAATCTGTCGTCTCATTATCGAAATACGCCAGGTTACGCTTCCACAACATCGTGTCGACCCTCTTAGATACAACGAGGAACTCGGTGTCAAATACATCTTGGGCGAAATATCGGAAAAAGATTTCGCCACCGCATTGCAGCGCTCGGACAAAAAGATGCAAAAGTCACGCGACATCCAAAACATCCTGACTATGGTTCTGAATACATCGACGGATATTATATTTCGTTTCGCGGAACACTTGCGAACATCGCGTCAAAGAATAGCACAAAATCCGAACTATGTTTACAACAACGCCGACTTTGTTATCATGGACGAAATACGCGAATTGTTCAACTACGCGAATACATGCTTTGGACGCGTGTCGAAGAATTACCAGTCGACAACATCGCTGAAAATCGGCACAAGTCTTGAGCCAAATTATTGGGAAGACGACGGACAAATTGTTTACCATTTTATGTCGTCGAGGTAGAGATAAGCCATCGGCCCATCCCATCCCATCCCATCCCATCCCATCCCATCCCATCCGTGTTAAATACGCGTAAATGCAAATATAAATGCAAGAAATAGGATCGAAGTCAGCAATATGATTAGAATAACAATTATCGTAAACGTCGCCATGGATATTATTGTGGCAACAAACGAAACAATTTTGCACATTACCATATACTCATATATTCTCACCAGTATAGCATAGATAGGAGCATAGATGGGAGTATAATTGACCGGCATCATCATCGCGAATAATCCGACGAATAATCCGACGCCGCATATCAATAAAACTTTTTTTCCCCATATTCGATCGAGTTCTATATATTTTATACGTTCGATTTCCGTATTCTCATCGACACGTCTTTGCATTTGCATTTGCATGTAAATTTGTTTTTATAACACAAGTTTACATCCAATGATTCCCCGTATAATATTTTCAATTTTATGTGTTTATCGCTTTCAAAACAAAATCAAATCTTGGTAAGGCATAGGAACATTCACGTTGTTAATCATATCGTCGATGTGTTGCGGCTTAAAATAGCCGTCTGTATATATATTATTATACCGAATTCCGGTTCCACATCCAAGTCGGTCACCGCAGTCGCCCATGCCACCCCCGCCGCCAACATTGATATTAATCGTCGTCTTATTTTCAGTCACCCCGTCCATCGCAACCACCAGTTTTTCAATCAACGCTTGTCGTTTCGCATCCGCAGCAGTAAGACGTTTCATGGCATTGTTATACGAAGCACTTAATTGAGAAGAATTATCACAAGATTCCTTTACACTTTGTTTTAAAAACGCAATATTACTAGTATTTGCATTCGCATCCACTTTTTCTTTCATTGTAATCGCCGCATTTTTGTTCATATTATCAGAAACACTACTGCGCATTGCATCGCTTAGTTTACTTTTAGCACTTTGGCATGCAGTAACCATTTTATCGATACCCGCCTTCATCTTATTTACTTCCACCTGTTGTGTTGTATATTCGTCGTTTACTTTATTCAATTCGAGTTTAAGTGACTCGATATAAGCCTGTTGTTGACTTGACTTGGCATTTGACGCTGCAACTTGAAACGATTTACTCTTTGCATCGCTTAAAGATTGATACCATCCGCTACCAATGCCACCACCACCACCACTACCACTACCACCACCGCTTCCTCTATTCCTTCTCCATCCGGCGTTGTCACCTCCACCATCCCAGTTACCCCAATTCGAATCTCTGCTTCCGCTTCCGCTTCCATCGCTGGGACCATATCCTGCACCCCGTCCGCGACCCTGACCGCCCCGACCATCGTCACCATCATCCCGCGACAGCGGCCCATCAACAAGTTTCACATCCACGTAGTTGTTTTGCTTTGTGTAATCATCCCATTTTCGATTGAATGTCGCATATCCTTGCAGCCCCGGATCCTTGCACAATAGACATTCATCGGCACCCCCACTTTTATTTACTGGTCGGCATTTCACCATATTTCGCCTAATAATCTGACAACTTCCATTACCGCTGCCATCGTGAAAAGTATCAAGATATCTTTGAAATATTTCTACTCCGGGTTTCTTACAATTTGACTGGCATTCCGTAGGCGTAAATGGTTTTTCTTTTGGTTCAGGGGATGGATAGGGTTTATTTGGATCAAAATACGCCCTTAAGTTGGGACCACAGCCGCTGCATTTTTCTCTAAAATTATTGCAATCTATTTCGCCATTATCTATCTTTGGGCACGCATAACATACTATCTTACCAATACTTTTATCTAGTTTGCATGCACCTCCTGCAAGACGAGGATCTTTCACCTTTGTGCATGACGGATCGCAACCTCCACCTACAGGGGATGGAGATGGTGCTGAATTCGGTTTCGGCATGCAATCAGTCGCCGAACCATACGCGACGACATCAGTTTTTGGATAATATTTACCACCATAGTCTGACCCCCCAAGGGGTCTCTCGTATAAGTAATTCGCAGTATTTTGGTTAAATGGTTGTCCATCCGGACCACGAGAATTATCCTTACCTCCATATATTTCATACGGAGGTCCTATAACTTTACCATGTTCTCCTACTGGAATACAGGCGGGATAACAATTGCCGTCGCTCTTATTGGGATCATTGCACTTTTTTTTCCCAAAATCCTGTTTTTTGCCTGGCAAAGGGCTCGGAATACCGCCACTATTATCCTCTTCCTTTTCATTGGTAGGAATAAAAATAGGATCACTTTTTACTGGACGATCAGCACCTAAACCGAATTGATTAGTTGCCGTTACCTCACATGTAATTCCTTTTCCAGTATCGGCGGAAACTATTTTATATGTAGATTTAGTTTCCCCTAAGATTTTGTCAGTTCCTCTGTACCACTGATAAGAGTATTTAAGATTACGCTCATTTTGCCATTTTCCTTTGGAACACTCAAGTGTAGAACCTACTGATTTCTCACCTGATATTTTGGGTTTTTCTGTATTAACTGGATAACTTGAATCGACTACTATGCCGCCTACATTTATATTAGAAGCAGCAGCAGTAGTAAAAGCATTAGGAGTGAAGTAAGGTTCAGGTGCGGGAGACAATGGAACTGACACCCAACCCCATCCTTTACCATTAAATATTCCCGAGTAGTTGATGCTTCCATTGCTATTTAATGTGGTAATAGAAAACTTATACTTCCCATAGTCAGAAAGAGTTTTATCTTTAGAGTAGTTGTTTCCTCTTACATTTGCGGTATAAAGCTGTCCGGGTTTTGCATTCAATTTTGCCAACCACAATTCTGCGAAATGGCGATACTGGTCTCCTATATAATTTGGCGCCCCCGTTGACATAAACTGGTCGTCAATACTCCATCCACTAATTCCGCTTTCATTTTTATCATTGGTTTCTATTTTTTTTTTCCAATTACTATCAGCAGGGCGGACTATAAGTGTCGCGGGAACTATAAAAGGCGAGCCGCTTGTTCCACTTCCTTCTAACTTGTTTTCACCGGTAGTCATCCCTTCAATCAAGTGAAATTTTTTACTACCTTCACCGGATATAATCTTGTATACAGGACTGCATAAAAACAAAATAAATACAACAAAAATAATTAAAATAATACTAAATAAATTCATGGATGAATATTTCATTTGTATAGAATTATATTTTAACACGGGGTATATACTTATATTTATAGAAGATTAAAATATGTAAAATAGCTTAAAAAAAATATCATATCTATCGTAATCCATTCAATTCATTCATATTGAATTTATGTTTATTTCTCTCGTTTCTCTCCTTTCTCACATCTCAGACATCTCTCTTACTCTCTCTTTCGATCACTTAGCAGCAGTAGCAGTAGCAGCAGTAGCAGCAGTAGCAGCAGCCGCCAACCATGTCTTCAAATCGTCGTAGACATTGTCATCCCAGATAATTTTCCCTCGGTCACAAGAATGAAACGCTCGTAATATACGTCCATCTCTTGTCTGATAAACAATATCTCCCTTTTTCTTGTCAATCATTTTCTCTTTTTGTTCAACGATTTGTATTTTTTCTAAATGCACTGAAAGATTATATATAACTTTGTTGATAACATTGTCGAAACCATTGATATTGTCAATTTTTCCGTGATATTTTTCCTCAATCACCCATTCCTTACCCAGTATTTCATTTTTGATTTCTTTCTCTCCTTTCTCTCCTTTCTCTCCTTTCTCTCCTTGATAAGACGTTGCCATATCATCACTCTCTCCACTTCCTCCATTCCCTCCATTCCCTCCACTTCTCGCTTTTGCATTGACAAACAACTTTTTTCGCCATTCGGTTAGATTTCTCAAAGACGTAGTGTTGTTTTTAATATATAAGCGCGACGCTGTAGCATTATACAACGACGATGAAAACGCTGAAGAAGAAGAAAAGCAAGAAGGGTGATTGGTATTGCCGGATTTGACAATGACAATCATGATTTGTAAATACGCGAAGTAGACTCTATATACCATTCACGCTCTATTAAATATTTCAATTTTCTGGATATAAAATTGAACAAGAATAATCATTTATATCTATACCCAACCAAGGATTATCCAGTAGACATGACAGACGCCGACTTCAACCCCAACTACCACACCCTAGTCGAATCATTGCCCGTATTATACGGCACCGAAAAAAATGGCAAAACCAGAGTATGGGTTGCTAAAATATATTTGAAAGGTAAAAGCAAGAGTGCCCAGGCACCAGCCTTTGCAACGATTCAGCACGGCCAACTCGACGGAAAGCTGCAGTTGACGATTCGCGAATATACCGAAGGGAAAAACATAGGTAAGAAAAACGAAACAACGCCTCTTCAACAATGCATTTCAGAGACAAAGCGAAAATGGACAGATAAGCATGAAAAAGAATCCTACCAAGAGACGAATCCGGATGCCAATGCCGATGCCGACGCGGACGCCGACGCCGATCACCCCCCACCCTCACACCAACAACACACCAAAAAGTATTTCCCAATGCTTGCGCATACGTTTGAGCCCACGACCGCCACCCCCTCAAAAAAGAACAATATTGTGTTCCCCTGTTTCGTCCAACCCAAGTTAGACGGATTGCGCTGCATAATGTATCGCAACCCTATCACCGGCGAACTGCTTTGTCAGTCACGCACCGGCTCCTATTTTGAGACGATGGATCATATCAAAACATCGCTTGCACCCGTTTTCGCAAAACACCCCAACACCATATTCGACGGCGAATTATATACTACCGAAATCCCCTTTGAAGAATTGGCCGGACTCATTAAGAAGAAAAAACTGAGTCCCGACGACAAAGATCGCTTGCGTGCAATTGAGTACCACATCTATGACATAGTAGATGAGGCAAAACCATTTGATGAACGCCACGCAATGATTCGAAAAATCTTTGCACAAAACGCGGCGTCAAGAATGGCATCGCCACATGTGCACGCCAGCACCCCGTCGGACCACTTGCCGCAGTTTATTCGACTAGTGCCGACGACGGAGGCGAAAACGCCTGCCGATTTTAAGGCACAATTTGGCGAGTTCATTGAGAGCGGATATGAAGGAATCATGTTACGCAACAAAAAAGGCATGTATCGCTGCAATTATCGAAGCCACGACTTGCAAAAGTATAAGGAGTTTTTAGAAGACGAATTCTTGATAGTCGGGTTCACGCAAGGCCTTGGTCGCGACAAGGGAACGATTATATGGGTATGCGTCACAAAAGAAGGAAAGGAATTCAGCGTTCGCCCGCGCGGAACAATGGAACATCGTCGCAAATTATTCCAAACCGGTGAAAAATATGTCGGCAAAAAGCTGACGATTATTTACCAAGAGTTGACAGAAGAAGGCAAACCCAGATTTCCGGTTGGCAAAGATGTGCGCGACAAATATTAAGCATCACGCGCAACCAAACCAATCATCACTCTAACATTGGAAAATAACACAATAAATAATATTTGCAATATATATAATATATAAATACTAACACTTTTTTTATGGCAAGAAGGAAAAGTTCGCGTCGCGGACATCGCTCCCGTCGCACCAAGCACAATAGACGCCGTCATACCAGACGTGTTCGCCGCACTAGACGCACCAGACGTGGTGGTGATGGCTCTATCGGCGCACCATATCCCGCATCAAGAATAATGCCTTTAAATCCAAATCAAACCCTAGACGGCAGATATTTTAGCAGATCGAATCAGATAGGGGGTAGGGGTGGAGTGCTCCAACCAACCGGTTCAATGATGAATGTAGGTGGTGCAAACGGGCAAATGGCGACCCAACTAGTTACCGGAGGAAGAGCCTAAGCATCCGCCAAATAAAATATCATGCTATATTAATATAGTATAATATATCATACCAGACCATGAGTCAAAACACATTAAACACATTAAACACATCAAACATATTAAAAACAATTTCAACAAAATGTGGGGGTATAGGTTCATGGTTAACAAACCCGTTAGGCAATGCAGGACCGGGATCCGGTTCAATTCTTTCACTACCCCCATATAGCGCATCATCGTTGCCATCGCCTTTCTCATTTTCGTTTCCAGGTATATTGCAACGTGGGGGTGGTGCAAGAAGCAAAGGTGGCAGAAAAACAAGTAGAACAAGAAGAAAGCGCAAAGGTCGTCACACCAAACGTCACACCAAACGCTAGTCCGCATTCCCGCATCCCGCATTCTACATTTCAATTTTCCGCATTATGTTCCCAGAAAATTGAAGTTTATATATTGGATAAATGTATAACAGGAAAGATTCATCAAATCATCAAATCATCAAATCAAACGACTATGGCCTCTTACATACAGAAATTTCTCGGACTATCTACCTGGATGATGAATCCTAATGCCACCACCACTGCTCCTCTTCCTGACGCAAATGTAATTCCGGTCCAGCACTTCAAGAACAAGAAATCAATGCGGGTTCTGAATACTATGTTGACAACAGCACGCGAACGTGCGGCTCCAGCTAATGTCGCCGAAATGGAAACACAGGTTCAAGTATCATCCTCACCCACAATTCCACCTCTCACCATCGCAACCCAAGCAACCCAAGCAACCCAAGCAACCATCGAAACACAAACAATCGAAAACCCCGAACTACTAACATACACCGACGAACAGCTGATTGGACACTACACGCACCAACTATTTCAATGCGAGCATGCATCCGCCGCCACACCCATACCCACCACCACATCATCCCTCGCACCCATCGCACCCGAAGACCAAACCCTAACATGCTCGGTTTGTCTCGAAACACTGAACTGCGGAGACAAAAACACAACAATCACGCCATGCGGCCATGCATACCACCTTTCTTGTCTTCTTACATCGCTTCGCAACAAAAACTTATGCCCAATGTGCCGCGGGTCACTTGAAGACCCAAGACCAAAACCAAGCACAACCAACACCCTTGTTCCTTCAAATGCGGAGCAAATCATCCGCGATGAACTTTACTGGTTTCCCAAAAGTGCACACATACTGAATATCCGGGGTTCAAATCATCCAAAGCGTGCATTCAAAGATTCGCTGCGCACATTTGCGTATGCGGTTTTGCAAACGACGGCTGAGTTTGTGCATGCCGAAAATGTTCCTGAGGAATGGTATAGCGAGGATGAGACGGATGACGAAGAAAGCGGTGACGACAATAGCGAGAACGACGACAACACCGAAAACAGCGACAACGACGAAAACAGCGACAACGACGACAACACCGACAACGACGAGAACGACGAGAACGACGAGAACGACGAGAACCACACAGATGAAGAAACCGACAACCAGGACAACCTTAACCCTCGTCAAGAATATCACATCGACGAGCAACACGTCATTCGAAGAGGCGTAAACAATGCACGTATGAACATGAGACTTCGTTCATCATCGCGCAGAGGAGGTGATTTTGATTTACGCGACACGTTGCCATAATACTACCCGACTGCACATGCACCAGCACCGGTACTGACCACCTGCACCACATTCATAACTATAACCCTGTGCAAATATAATAAATTTTTTTATATTTTTTATATACGCAATATATATACCCAAACACACAACCATGGTCTGCACAACAAGTTGCATAGTAGCAACTATCTTCATCACAGCGATGATTTTCACAATGTATGGCTCCGACAAAACCGAGTCAATAAATAATTTTAGGCGTATTTTAACCCATCAACAGAATGTAATCTACGATAAAATTGCAAACGAACGTAGGCGAATCTACTTCATCGGTTTCGCACTAGGTCTACTAGCATCATTTATATTTTTGGCATGGAATCATTCCACAGGGGCACGTAAGCTCAATCGTTTCTCAACGATTTGTATAGTCGGTGCAATCACACTCACTATCAACTATTTTTATTATATGCTAACACCAAAAAGCGACTGGATGATTCTGCATATCGAAGGCGACACACAAAAGAAAGCATGGTTGGGAGTATATAAAGTAATGCAGTATAACTACCACCTCGGTGCTCTTCTTGGATTAGTAGGTGCACTTTTTATTGGGAATGTCTTTTGCAAATAAGTAGTAGGCTGCCGCTCCGCGCTAGCGCGCGTCGCTTGTGCGAACTTTTTAACACGATTTTTGTTCATGTTGTATTATATAAATAATACACACCGCCTCCCAACCATTCTGCTCCATTTCACCGAAATACCCCATGAATGTAATGTATGAATATTTTTTCAAATCTAATCTACGATTTTTAAAAATGGACATTTATAAATGTCCTTTTTTTAAAAACCAATCCTAGATTTGAAAAAAATGTTGAAAATCTCACTCAGACCATAATGGTCACAATCACTTTTTAAAGTTGAAAAAAACGTTACGATAACTTTTTTGGAAAAATCCAAAGAATATATGAAAAAGGTTTAGGAACTTTTTCTGTTTCATATATATGAAACAAATGAAACAACTAGCACACGAAGAAAAGGCACAGATATTTCATTGCAAAATTTGTGACTATATTGCATCATATAAAAGCAAATTTGATAGACATCTTCTTACAGGTAAACACAAAATTTTGACAAATGAAACAAAAAAAGGCACGCAGGGCAATTCACAAACGCTAGACGTATATGCATGTGAAATTTGTAAAAAAAACTTCAATTCGAGAACAACAATGTGGCGACATAAAAAAGAATGCAGTCCTCCCACTATTACCACCTCTTCTTCTAATACAAATACAAATACAAATACCAATGAAAACAAAGAAGATATAGCAAAACTTACGGCATTGATAACTCAGCTTATGACACAGAATACGGAACTAATAAAGAAGATTGGCACGACAAACAATACCATCAACAACAACACCAACAATACAACCAATACTAACAATATCAACAAATCCAAAAACTTTAATATCCAGTTTTTTCTAAACGAGACGTGCAAGGATGCGCTGAATATATCGGAATTTGTAGAGTCGCTCAAAATAACATTGGAAGACCTGGATTTCTCGCGTAAAAACGGGTTAGTAAGCGGAATAACCGACGTTATGATAAAAGGACTGAAGCAGTTGGATGTAACAAAACGCCCGATACATTGCACGGACAAGAAGCGTGAAACGATGTATATTAAAGACAAAGAGAAATGGGAGAAAGATGAGACACACGAGAAAATGAAAAATACAATAATTCAAATTGCCAAGAAAGAACGCAATGCTTTGACGTCGTGGGTGGAGGAGAATCCGGACTGGATGGAAACGGAATCAAAACAAATCGAGTATCTGACGATCATGCGGAATGTATGCGAGCCGATAGAAGACTATGATAAAAACAATAAAAAGATTATTCGCAATCTTACTGCGAATGTCTTTGTAGATAAAGAGACACAACTATATGACGATAAATGGAATTGAAAAACACTATAATTAAAAAACACTATAATTAAAAAACACTATAATTAAAAAACACTATAATTAAAAAACACTATAATTAAAAAACACTATATATAAAACAATATAGTGTTTTTATTTGCTTATGCATGGGTATAAAACAAGTTTATGAATCATTTAAATCAAAATTTACATAGAAGTCGCTACCGAATTGAGTGATATTTACATTGCTTACTACTACGGGAGGGGAATGTGTAGCAGTTAGACCCGAAAAATCGGTTCCGCGTCTAGTAGTTGCCATGATCCACATATTAATGGGACCATCCGAAAATCCACTAACAGATGTAGGTGGCATCTTCAAAGTAGAATTATTATATCTTCCGGTAATGGAATCAATACCCCCAATAGTAAGAGTGTATGATGGGCTTGGACTACCATGTGTTCCCATAACTGCACCTGTAAGACTTCTTGGAGTGGAAGTAGAAGACTCACCACCCGCAAGTCTTGGGTTGCCGACTCCACTTCCGGCAAGATTATTCGTGTAATCAGAAGTAGCACCACTATCAGGGAATACAAGTATAACAGATTCACCTTCTACTTTATCGGGCGTTCCATCTTGACCAATAATAACGACAACGCTAATAAAACCCTCTTCTTCAAGTCCGTTTGCGTTTAATAAAAAGTTCATAACTGGAGTTCCGTCTACTGGATTAGGCGTAGTAGTAAAAGTTGTTCCGATGATAGGAATACTTGAAACAAGATACTCCGAATTTAAAGATGTAGCAGTTTGATCAGAAATCTCAACACTCGGTGCACTTAGAGTAGAATTATTTACTTTATATTTTATAAAAGCTTTCAATCTCATGAAAAAGCTATACTTTGTCGCAGGCGAAGTAACGGGTAAAGTATATTCTTTAAGAGTGTCAGGAGCCAATATTCTTTCAATAGCGTTGCTTTCCGGAGCAAGTCTCGTCAAAGCGTTACTGGGATTGGTGGTCGAATAAATTACATGTTGTTCGGCAATATTGTTACCAAAAGATGCAGCACCCCCATCAGTAACAGAATTACCGGAGACTACGGCATCACTGAATGACAAATTAACCTTAGATGTAGTGCTGGGATTATTAACCGAAATGTTAACACCAGAAACATCCACATGAATAGTGTGAAACTCTATGGTATCGGTAAAGGCGGATACTTCACGCATAGCCCCCGTGGTAGTAGGGGCAAATACAGATGCAAGTGTAATAGTATATTTAGCATTATTAGCGTGCGTGTCTATATATGTAAGAAGTTTTTCATTTTCAGTCAAACCATCATGATCATAAATCAAAGACGAGCTGTTGTCATTCTGCATCATAGTAAAATCGTACGTAAGGTTGCCGCTATTTGGAATGGAAAGATGTGGCCATGATAACTTGGTAGCAACGCTTGAATTTCTTACACCACCAACAAGAGAAACCCCTCCATTGGTTCCAGGGGACCTCAGCACAGGAACATTCCAAATAGTTTTACCAAAGTCTTTCGAACCACTTTCTACATAATATGTGGTTCCATAACCAGCATTGGTGCTTACTACACGGCTATCTCTGTAAGCTTCGAAAGTGATGTTGGCCAAATCAAAATCTCCCCATTTAGTGGCAGCACTCGAAGTAATTAATCCACCGGAGGTCAAAGTATTTAATGGGGTATTATTATCTGAAGAGCCATAAGAGTTTATGGTAGATGATGAAGCACCATAGTAAAGAAGTTGAATAGTAAGACCACTTCCACCCTCGGATGAAAGAGGGTATGAACCAATTCTGGTTTTTGCTATATTGGAACCTTGACTTGAATTTGGAGACGCAAAATAAACATTAACACCATGAATTACAGACGTTGAAGCAGGATCAAATGCAAGATCAAAAGTTATACTGCTCTTGCCACCGGTATTAAATGTTTTATATGAAGTGTTTGCAACGGAGTAGTCACTTGAAGAGGGGAAAAACTTATTAGAAACGCTCTTTTCGGCAGTAAGACCTTCGGTAGCCATGTCGGTGGATCCAAGGTTAACATTATCTACTATATAAGCAACGCTATAGTAGAGCGTGGTTCCACTATTGGGATTCACACTAATCTGTACTTCAGAAGTAGGGGCCGCAAACGTTTGATAACTATATGAATCACCGGGTGCATATTTAACACCAACTTTTACGGAATCAGCATGTATAGATTTCCAATCAACGGGAATATTCAGAAGTAAATTACTTCCATTAAGCGAATTCCAAGGTTCGGAGGGTTGACCGGCGACAAAATCGTATGTATTTATCTTATTGATAAGCTGCAGAGAATTAGAGTCTCTATATTGAGAAATGCCACCTTCATCGGATTGCCAGATATTACCCGAATCAATAATTGTAACTCGAATTTTAACGCTATTTGATTCGGTAAATGCATTGCTTCCTGATACTTGTTCTTGAGGAATAAAAAATATCATATTCTCTTGGTCGGATCCAAGTCCCGAACCAACAACATTAGGATATTGTCCATTTCCATTTGGACTAGATACGAGTGTCAACGCACTAGCACGGCTAACGGCTTCAAATAAACTCTCACTGCTCAATTTTTGTAATAAGACCGCTTTTTTAACATTGATCCACACACCCTCGTCTACGCTGTATTCTATTTTAAATTCGGTATCATTAGTATCGAGATGTTTTATAGAGCTTCCACCATTAAATTGGGGAGTTTTTTTAAAGTAACCAGAAATACCAATAGAGGGAGAATCATTGAATCGCGAAAGTGATGAACTCGGATTATTATTTGTAGAGAGCGCCCAAGAATTTGAGATAGTTATGCTGCTAATAGGAGCAACGGATTGAGAACCCGTTAACTCTGTAAACGCGTCCGAAAGTCGTAAATCTTCCGACCCAGAATGTTTAAAGATAGTAACCTCCGCCTTTACTTTATATACTATTCCATTCGAAATAGTTTGTCCGGATTCTATGTTCAACTGATTTAATCTTATAGAATATTCCGCAGTAGCGACGCTGCTACTATTTACAAAAGTATAATAATCGGTTGTTGCAACTAAAGTTGTTTCATCAGAATCAAAAAGACGGAATCTAATTCCATTCGTGCTAATAGGAGCAACCAATTCATATAATTCTTTATTAACAACTATATTTGCAATTATTTGCGCATCACTTTCGCCCTCGGTGTCAACTTGAAGGTCATATGATGTAATAGTGCTAATAACTGGTTTTTTAAGACTAAAATTTACTTTGTCGGGAACAGATTCAGTGGCGACACTCAATGCAGAAAGTCGTGCTTCGGCTACTCCATTATGTTTTACAAGTGTTACTTCTGCCTTTATTCTATATTCCTTATCATGATCAAGAACACTAGGAGTAACTTCAGACAATAATACGGGATAAGATACATTGCCACCACCCAAGCTATTTACAAACGTATACGAACTAGTGCTTGCTACAAGAGAAGCACCATCGTAAAAATGAAACTTGATTCCACTATTGACAATGGGAGCATAAAGTTGGTACGCCTGTTCTTTAACAACGATATCCAGTATTTTTCCATTAGGATCGCTGATATACAAGGGGTTAATAGCATGACTGACAATAGTTGGAAGATTTTTGGCAAAATTTACTTTGTCGGGAACAGATTCAGTGGCGACACTCAACGCGGAAAGTCGTGTTTCGGAATCTCCATTATGTTTTACAAGTGTTACTTCTGCCTTTATTCTATATTCCTTATTATGATCAAGAACACCGGGTGTAACTTCAGATAATAATACGGGATAAGATACATTGCCACCATTCAAGCTATTTACAAACGTATACGAACTAGTGCTTGCTACAAGAGAAGCACCATCGTAAAAATGAAACTTGATTCCACTATTGACAATGGGAGCATAAAGTTGGTATGTCTGTTCTTTAACAACGATATCCAGTATTTTTCCATTAGGATCGCTGGTATACAAAGAGTTAGTAGTATGACTGACAATGGTAGGAACACTCTTAGTAAAAATCTTATATTCACTTGCAAGTTCTGGGAAAGAGCCAGACCTTCTATATTGACCCGTAGCATACCGAATCAACGCTTTAACTTTATAGTTACCATCATTCAAAATGCCACCATTTGATACGACGGCAATATCAGATAATTTTAATGTGTATAAATTGCTTGCCAAATTTATATTAAATCCATTGACGCCACCAGCTTTAGCTACAATGACGTCACTAGTGTTATAGAACTCAAACCAAATTTTAGTTACCGCATTAAGGGGCGATGATGTTATTTGTTCTATAGTAATATCTACTATATCATTATTTACATTATCTACATGTAATGGTTTTATATCTACTGCAGTTACTTTGGGGCGATTTAATACGGAAAGTTTTTGACTAGATTCTTTAGAAGTTGAATAACCAAGCACCCATGAAGCATTTGCAGTAACTTTATAAATTTTACCAAGGGTTAATTGAATGTTTGGAATAGTATAGATTCCCGAACTATTATATTCTCTTTCATAATAAAAGTATTCTGGAACATCGGCACCGCTAAGCGACAATACATCTTCTTGAATAGTAAATACTATAGGTTCAATGGTAATGCCGGATTCAAGGGTTATCGTTTCAGGATTAATTGTATCTATGGGAGAATTAGCTCCATGATCTAACAAAAGACCTGAAATTTGTAGGTTATCACCATTTTGAAAATGATCATCAGTGCTACCTTGACGAGTAAAAGTAAAATCCGAAAGTGTTACGGGAGTTGCATAATATCTAAAACTCTGAGTATAAGTTAAGTTATATGTCCTAGTTACTCCTCCTACAAGTTCTTTTATTTCAATTAAATGCAAAATTTGATATGTGTCGAGGTTGTTAAAAGTATATTCTATATTATTTTCCTCGAGATCAGAATAACTATTGGGCGATTTAATAATATCGACTTCTAATTTTTTATCGGTGGCGATATCACCATTTTTTATTAAATGGATTACATTAAACGGAGTAGGAACATTAGTTTGAACAGACCTAATCTGTATATTATAACGAGTAATCTGTCGAGCAGCAGTTACTAAATTAATAGTTACTCTTGACAACAAACTATCTTTAAAGTCATAAAAATCTCCGGATGCCTTTAGGCCCGTAGGGGCCGGAGTTTGTCCAGATGATGTAAAACTGCGATTCAATGACATATTTGTATTATAATATTTAATAATATTATATTTTTCTAAATTATTAAATAAAATATTATTCGCGTATCATGAAATATATAATTCGTTATATTTGTAATGAATTATATACAAAAGCATAAAATGTAAAATATACTCTTAATATTATTTTAATGTTATTTTTAATGTTATTGGTTTATTTTTGATAATACAACACTAAAACCCTTTTTCGGTAATTTATTTTTGGTGGGTTTTACGGGAGCAACGACGGGGGCAACGACGGGAGCAACGACGGGGGCGACGACGGGAGCGACGACGGGAGCAACGACGGGAGCAACGACGGGAGCGACGACGGGAGCGACGACAGCAGGTGTATGATGCACATAAGTATTACTTTGGTTATTTAAAACAGCATCATACATGTTTTTACGTATTTTTATAGCACTTAATCTAAAAACAAAGTCCATTTATTATAGTATATATTATATATAATAAAAAAATAATATAGAAAAAAAAATCTTATAATATTCCTACATCAATAATTTATAGTTATTAAAATAAATATAAAAGTATTCATTTATATATAAATCATATAGAATGATATATGCATTTGTTGATTTGTTTGATAAAAGTGTTATAAAACTATTAGAATTAAAATCCCATGACAATAAAAAAAACGCACTAACATGTAATTTTTACTACAAATGACATATATAACTTACATATTATCGCGAATCCAGTTTGCAGCCTGATTTTTCGCTGTTTCGCTATAGTAATATGATAAATGTTCACGCAAGTTTTTGTCGGTTTCTCTAGCAAGTCGTTCATCGTGTAGATCCTGATTTCTGCCCATTTCGCGTTCCCATGCATCTCTAAACCCGCGAAGACTACGTATCATTTCATTCCGCGACATTTTAGTCAACGGCTTTGGTGCTGGTTTCCACATACCTTTGTAATCCATAACAGGATTTACTTTCTGTTGTTCAATCATTTTTTTTGCTTCTCGTTTATCTTTACTAGGAAGTAAATCCACTATTTTTTCTAAGTCTTCTGTGGATAATCCACTGCCTCGAATCTTATATATTCGCAATGCGAGAGAACTCTTGGACGCTCCAGAAGTTGAAACTTTATTCTTTTTCCCTATTTTTACTAACTCGGCCGTCGAAATACTGACATTTTTAGATAGACTACTTTTTTGTGTATCCTGACCTTGACCCTGGCTCTGACCCTGACCCCGATCCTTATCATCCACACGTTTACCTTTTTTAATTGTTTTCGAATGCGTGTTCGCTATCTTTTGCCAACGATGCACCCCCGAAGAAGTCGCAATAATTTTCCACATATTTCCATCATTCCCTTTTTTAACATATCCAATACTAAATTTGGTAGCACTTTCTATTGGACTTTTGCGTATCTTTTCCGTTTTCGGCATTTATAATTTATAATTTATACTCTAGCCTTATAATATATTTTTTCAACTCTTTTTTGTATGTATAATAATCGGGGTCATCTGTATAAGTTACATTCCCTAAATAAACAATATTTTCATAAAATTGTGCGACATCTTTTAACGACGGCGCCGCCGAAGGCCGCAAAGCTACGCTATCGTATATAGAGCGAAGTGTTGCATACGAGTCTTCGTGATTTTTTGTAAATTGAGACTCATATAATGATACAGATAAATAGTTCACCATATGTGCCATAGTTTGGACTACATGGTGCGATGCAGGTGGGTCCGTTGCTTCCGTTGCTTCCGTTGCTTCCGTTGCTTCCATTTCAATTTCCTTAATAGTAATATAGGATATATTATTTAATATATAATATATTACTTATCATATTTTGCCTGCTAAAATCGAAATCCGCCGCTAATACCAATACTATTGGAACCTCGGCCATTCCATCCAGCATCCCATCCAATGTGAATCGCGCCATAGCGTTGGTTGTTTCCGATACCAATGTGCCCCTGGGCACTCCATCCATTATTGTTGGCATTACCGGAACCCCCGGTAAACACACCAGGGGTAGTCCGCGTGGGAAAGTTGTTCGTCAAGTTCAGAGAAGACATGCAAAGGGTTTCAAAGATTTTTATAATATAGTTATGCCGGCACTTTAAGTAGTTTTATTGCTATAATATATATTCCCTAAAACTACTTAAAGCCATCCAACTATATGTATATGTGAATGAGTAGTTGGCATTAAGCGGTCTCATTCACACAAACACAAAACCAAACATTTACCGACGTGGCGCAGAGGCAGCGCGCAGGGCTCATAACCCTGAGGTCACTCGATCGAAACGGGTTGTCGGTATTATCATCAATTCGCATCGGTGCATCAAGGCACTTAGAGCATCCAAGACAAACAAAGACATACCGGTGTGGCGCAGAGGAAGCGCGCTGTAAAACATCGTCTTCTACCTCCATTGACATTTAGTCCGATTTGAAGATGGTTATGGCTTATAACCCAGAGGACGTAGGATCGAAACCTACCACCGGTAACATTTCAATTTGGTCGTTTTACAGAAACGCACCCCGTGCAGCGACAACATTATATGCGCACACATTTTAAACCTCCTTAGCTCAGCGGAAGAGCGCGGGGCTCATAACCCCGAGGTCAGGCGGATCAAAACCCCTAGGAGGTATTTTTCAATTCGTGCGCTTTAAAGAAGCTCATCGTCATATGCTAAGCGACGCAAAACACAGCAAACACATACCACCGGGATGGCGCAGAGGCAGCGCGCGAGGCTCATAACCTCGAGGACGTAGGATCGAGACCTACTTCCGGTATATTCATCACATCGCATCGGTGCATCAAGGCACTAGGGCAACTTTACCACCGGCATGGCGCAGAGGAAGCGCGCGGGGCTCATAACTCCGAGGACATAGGATCGAAACCTATTGCCGGTATATTCATCAAATCGCATCGGTGCATCAAGGCACTAGGGCAAATCCAAAAGTCGGGCTCAGAGACTATAAACAGAGTGGAAATAGGCTCATCGTAAATACGCGAACAAGACTCATCAAATCGGTCCTGATATAAACATGATCATTGTGTGTGTAATGCAGTTATTGACAACTTTTTTGAACCATTGGCTTGAATTCAAAAATGTAAATGTATTATTGTGGATTTTGTCGAGTGTGTTATCGGCTATAGTAGGATTCTTTTTTGGACACACAAAACATAATCACGCACAAATGACACCATGTTTCAGACAAGTTCGCATATGGATGAGATAGTTATGTGCGAGTGTGGGGCATGTGGCACCTTACTCCATTGATATATTTTGACTAATTTCTGGTACGCTATTTGTGGGTTATCATACTTTTAGAAAAAAACCAAACCCATAAATATATTTTTTACCATGAATGGTCCGCCATCTTTGGATTATCATTATAAGACTAAGACGATGAAACCTTTGGGTGGTGGGGATTTCGAAATGGCGACACCACCCGCAACAACAAAAACAAACCACCTCCTTGGCTGGACGTAACCCCTGTTTGATACCACTTTGACAGAAATGTCTGGACAATCGAATGGTTTTCTTGACTCATTATTAAGACGGCGCTGGATCGAAACCGGCGGGTGGTAACTACTAACACTTGTGTTCTCTTTTTCCTTTTTTTTCCTAACAGGTCTCACTCTCAATCTCACCTCATTACCAACACACAGCAAATCAGAAAATCGAGCATTATTAGTTTGAAAAATGTTGGTAGCAACGCGACGCACAACATCACCATCATCACGAGGTAGTGATGTTATTCACTCACATTACATCTTGCACTTTAATCCTTTTAATCCTATAATAAAACCAAATAAAAATGACACGTATTATGGTGTGATTCAAGGCTCTTTTAGCTCAGTTGGTGGAGCACGGGTCTTATGAGCCCGGGGTCGCGGGTTCGAGCCCCGCAAGGAGCATATATTTTTTTCATGTTTTGCGCGAATGGCGGAGTGGTCTATCGCGACGAGCTTAAGCCTCGTTATCTCAGGATGCGCAGGTTCGAACCCTGCTTCGCGCAAATTTAATATTCACATTAATAATAACTTTCGGGTTATTATTAATTTTTATTCCAACACGTAACCCTATTATGTAGTAAATTAACTAAGCATATTTCCATATAAACCCTCCACCTGTTTTGGTATTATCTTTTAGGTGAACCAATAATGATGATTTTGGAACAGATGTTTTCCTAGATGCTTCACTTACACTAATATATTCATTTAATAAATTATTATTCATATCGTATTGTTTAATCTTTTTTCCTAATTTATTATCTCTTTTAACATTTATATTCTCAAAAGTTTTTAAATTATTTGCATGATATTTTTTTAAACTTTCACTAATTTTATTTTTAACTTCTTCGCTATGTTTACTATTTTTATGATTACCACTTCTCATATTTTCAATTACTTTTTTCCACTTTTCCGAATTTAAAATACCATTTTTTATCTTATCTCTTACTTCGGGATTGCTCATAACTATTTTGTTTCTTTCCGACATTTGTTCTTTCAATTCGGGATTATCGATAAATTTTTGTTTTAATTTATTTTTAATAATATTTTTAACTTCTTCGGTATGAGTTTTTCCTTGAAACCCACCACCCTCTCCACCATTTGTTATATTATAACCATTTGGAACAACACTATTATACTTTTTTATATACTCTATTTCATATTTAAATCTTTCATCATCAAAGCAAATAATCAATACACTAAATTCAAAATTATCAATCCCATATTTTTTAACAGCATCTCTCAAAGCAGGACAACCTTTATTTATTTCTATTTTTTGCTTATGTTGATTCCATCTCCAAACAACATCCTTGCATTTTGTTTCACCGATGTAACATTTTTTTGTAATTTTATTGAGTATACGATATATATACGCCATTGCTGTGATATGTTATAAATACAAAACAAAAATATTATATCAATTTTATTATTATCTAATATAACCACATTCATGGATAAACCCTTTCACTTACTATCTCAGGATGCGCAGGTTCAAACCCTGCTTGGTGCATATCTTTATATTAATAATAACTCCAAAAGTTATTATTAATTTTCATTCCAAGACAATCCAAAACAACATTTAATGCTAAATTCACCGACGTGCACGACGACGAGACTTACGCGCTTTGCGAGATTTGCGAACTTTTCTGGATTTGCGCACTTTTCTGTATTTGCGAGACTTGCGACCTCTTTTACCACCCCTTGGACCACTGAAAACACTCATAGTTTCGTCAAAATTGGAGCGTCGTGTCTTAAGCTTTTCAAGCAATGACACATAGTAAAGTCTAGCAGCAGGCGATTCCCTAGGCCCATCCATTCTTGTTGCATTTTCTAATTCATCATGTGTGATGAATTGTCGTGTTGGTGTAATTTCATCAGGTTGCATATCATAGGCGTGATTAATGCCCATGTAACTAACATCCTGCGCTTCCTTCTTTTCTAGGGATGGTAAATCCGGCCACTTTTCCCATAAAACCTCATATTTACCTCCATAATCATGACGTTTACCTAGTACAATTCCAATCGAATTTTCTCCTATATTGTTATCGGAAAATCTCAGTTTTTGATTTTGACTTAAATTTTCAAAATTTAGTTTCACTATAGCTCCAGTAGTCAACTTTGGATTACTTAAAAATTCATGTGCTTCACCTTGTTTACCTAGGTTTCGAAAAAAATTTTTAGCATCGTCCAATCTTCTCTTTCGTTGAAGTTTAAGTAACGGATTATTTGTATCATCATAAAAATCCCCCATGCTTGAATGTAAATTATAAATATATATTATAAATATATATTTATAATAACTCTAAAAGTTATTATAAATTTTCATTCCAACACTTAACTCTAAATTCACCGACGTGCACGACGACGAGACTTACGCGCTTTGCGAGACTTGCGCACTTTACGAGATTTGCGATACTTGCGAACTTTTCTAGATTTGCGAGTTTTGCGTGCTCTTTTACCACCGCCTGATCCATGAAGAGGAGAAGGTCCATATTCAACATCTGCTAGAGTACCAGTAATTAGTTCATTCGGATACATTAAATATGTATTAGGTTTATTAGCTCTGGATGCGATGGCGTTTTCCCACATGACATTATACATACCATTATCCCGTTGATAACTTATTATTTTCCCAGTTGGTATTCTATAATCAGAATTATCAGGAGATCCAGTTATCATCTCATGTAATTGACCAATTCTAGATTTAAATTGGAATGTGGGTTTATTGTTATCGGTCACTCCATTAACGTTTAAGGTAACTTTCGTTTCAGGTTGTAGTTCCTCCATTTTAACTATAATTATATATTATCAACATATAATAATAAAATCATTTATTTATAAATCCTAAATAACACCCCCCCCCCCCCCCCCCCCCCCAATCCCCCCCGGGAAAAAACACTTTCACTTTTGAAGGAACCCCTTTTTCACAAAGGCCCGCGGGCATAGGCCCAAGGGTTTTAAAATTTTTTTTTGATTTTTTGATAACGTT
>Ga0164292_10000170_pt1 | contig 44905 bp, 44 predicted proteins | sample GEODES117metaG_FD_111486 | JGI IMG/M metagenome (GOLD analysis project Ga0164292, IMG submission 111486) | Eutrophic lake water microbial communities from Lake Mendota, Wisconsin, USA - GEODES117 metaG | ecosystem: Environmental > Aquatic > Freshwater > Lake | place: USA: Lake Mendota... | reverse complement strand
CCTGGGTGGCGGCAGCTGGTCGCGCCTGGGTTCGGATGGTCTGTGGCAGTCCACCCTGAGGCAGGCCGGCGTGAGCTTGCAGCCCCTGATGCCGTCCAACTGCGGTTTTGACGTGGCCGGCGCGCAGGGAGCGGGTTGGTCCGAGTTTTTCCGCAGCCGCCATGCTGGCCAGCCCTTCAAGTCTGTGGCGCTGTCCTTCACCGATTCGCAAGGGCGCAGTTTTTCCCGCCCTGGTGAATTTGTGGCCACCGAGACAGGCGTCGAAGGCAGTCTGATTTATGCCGCTTCTGCGCTCTTGCGCGATGAGATCGCGCGCCATGGCCAGGCCACCTTCCATTTGGACTTGTTGCCCGATCACTCGGCCCAGCAGGTACTGGCCGAGGTGGCGCGGCCACGCGGCTCGCGCTCGCTGGCCTCGCACCTCAAGGGTAGGCTGAACCTGGCCGGCATCAAATCGGCGTTGCTGCACGAGCTGTTGGCAGCGCAGGACTGGCAGGACGCCGCCCGGCTGGCCGCGGCCATCAAGGCCCTGCCAATCATCTTGCGCGCTGCCCGCCCGCTGGAAGAAGCCATCAGCAGCGCTGGCGGCGTGAGTTTGGGCGCAGGTGTCGATGAGCAGCTGCGCCTGCGCGCCGCCATCCCTGCGAGCCAGGCGGTTTTTTGCGCTGGCGAAATGCTGGACTGGGAAGCGCCGACCGGCGGCTACCTTCTGACCGCCTGCCTGGCCAGCGGCTGGGTGGCCGGCCATAGTGCTTTGGCGCAGTGGCGCGTGCAGAGCGGCGTAGAGACAGCCCTGGGTCATTGAGTCAATCCGGACAGATCCCTGGCGGTCAAGATCTGCCCTGGAGTTGCGGTCTCATGCTTTGAAGCCCGGGTCGATTCGATCCTGCGCCTTTGGGGTGAACGAAGTCCTGCTGATGGTCGACAAGCACTGTCCAGTGCTCCCCTTGCCTGCTGGGGCCCATCCCGAAGCCCTAGAAGGGCCAGTCCAGGGTTAACCTCTGTTGCCGCTCGCCGGTTAATAGTAGGATGTTTTTGACGCCGCTCAAGGCGTTGACCCCTACGAGGAGACAAGATGGCTCGATTTAACCTGAAGGTGAACGGTAAGGCGCGTACGGTCGACGCCGACGCCGACACCCCCTTGCTTTATGTGCTGCGGGATAACCTTGCGCTGCGTGGTCCGCGTTTTGGCTGCGGCCTCGGGCAGTGCGGTGCTTGCACGGTCCACGTCAACGGCGAAGCGCAGCGCTCCTGTATGCTGCCGATCAGCAGCGTAAAGGGCGAAGTCACCACGCTTGAAGGCTTGGGCACGGTCGCAGCACCGGGCAAGCTGCAGCAAGCTTTCATCACCGAGCAAGCCGCGCAGTGCGGCTATTGTGTGAACGGCATGATCATGACCTCCGCGGCGCTGTTGGCTAAGAACCGCAACCCCAGCGAGACCGATATTCGCAACGCGCTCGCCGGCAATCTCTGCCGCTGTGGCACCCATCAACGCATCGTTGCCGCGGTCAAGCGTGCAGCAACGGCCTGAGGAGGCGAAGATGAATGTTACTCAATCTGGTTTTGATCGCCGCGCTTTCTTGAAGGCGTCCGGCGCACTGACTGTGGGCTTCTCGATGTTGGGCGCACGCGTCGCGGATGCGGCCATCGAATCGGCCTCAACCCTGCGTCCACCGAAGTCTGTGGCCAACGATGCGATCGATTCATGGCTTGTGATCAGCCCCAATAATCGCATCACAATCTTCTCAGGCAAAGTCGATCTCGGCACCGGCGCCCGCACCGCGCTTGCGCAAATGGCCGCTGAAGAACTCGATGTGTCCTTCGATCAGATCGAGATGGTCATGGGCGATACCGCGACAACCCCAGATCAATGGCTGACAGCCGGTAATCTGACAATCTTTCAAGGCGGCTCTGAACTGCGCCGTGCTGCGGCCAGTGCCCGCCGCGTGCTCGTTGACCGTGCCGCCCAGCGCCTGGGCGCGCAGGTGGGTGATTTGATCGTGGAAGACGGCGTGGTTCGCGTTAAAACCAATCCGCGCCGCGCGGTGGCCTATAGCGAGTTGCTCGGCAGCGGGCTGCAAATGAAGGTCGATCCGAAGATTGAACTCAGGAAGTCGGCTCAGTACAAGGTGATCGGCAAGTCGATCCCGCGCGTTGATATTCCTGCCAAGGTCACGGGTGAGTTTGAATATGTGCACGATGTGCGCCTGCCGGGTATGTTGCATGCACGCGTGGTGCGGCCCGACGATCTCGGCGCCAAGCTGGTCTCGTTTGACGATTCGGCGGCCAAGCGCGTGGGCGGCTTCGTTCAGACGGTGCGCAAGGGTGATTTTATTGCGGTGGTCGCGCGCAGCGAGTGGGGGGCGGTCAAGGCTGCTCGCGCGTTGAAGGTCAACTGGTCGGCCGGTACGGGTCTGCCCGATCAGGCCACGGTGTTCAATCACTGGCGCAGTCGCCCGCTCGCCAAGGAAGAAGTGACGCAGACAGCCGGTGATGTTCAGGCGGCCCTGCAAGGTGCGGCCACGCGGATCAAGGCCTCTTATGAGTTCGCCGTGCAGACGCATGCCACGATCGGGCCATCGTGCGCCGTAGCCGACTTTAAAGGTGGCAAGCTCACGGTTTGGTCCTCATCGCAAGCCACACACTCGATGGTCCATGAGCTATCGGTGGTCACCAAGATGCCGAAGGACGCGATCCGCTTGGTGTTTCTCGAAGGCGCCGGTTGCTATGGACGCAATGGCACCGAGGATGCCGCTGCCGATGCTGCTTTGATTTCGCAGGAAATCGGCAAGCCGGTGCGGGTGCAGTGGACACGCGCCGACGAGACCGCCCGCTCGCCCAAGAGCCCGCCCCGCGCGATGGACATGGAAGCTGGCCTCGATGCCCAAGGCAACGTCGTCGCCTGGTCGGGTGATTTCTACATTGCACTCAACCATGTGGCGGCGTTCAAGCCGCTCGACTTCCCCTTGTTGGCTGCGACCGAGACCGGAATCCCACGACCGGGCAATTGGGTGGGCTTCCTGTTCCAAAACTCGGGCCAGCCCTATGGGTTTCCCAACATTAAGGTGAACACGAAGCACGTGGCAGAGTCCTTCTTTCGCTCGTCCCATTTGCGCAGTCCGGGTCGAATCGAAAACAGCTTTGCCAATGAATCCTTCATGGATGAGTTGGCCGCAGCCGCTAAGGCCGATCCGCTGGAATACCGTGTGCGCTATATGAAAGATCCGCGCGCCATTGAGGCGATTCAGACCGCCGCCAAGCTCGCTAATTGGCAAGCGCGGCCGGGGCCCAATCCGAGCGCGGGTTCAGGCGATGTGGTCAAAGGCCGCGGCATCGCCTACATGCGCTACAACAACACCATCACTTATGTGGCGGCGGTTGCGGAAGTCGAGGTCACCAAGTCGACCGGCGCGATCAAGGTCACGCGCATCTGCATGGCTCACGATTGCGGTGAAATGGTGAATCCGGACGGCGTGGCCAATCAGGTCGAAGGCGGCGTGCTCCAAACTGTCAGCCGCACCCTGATGGAAACCGTGACATGGGATCGCACCAAGGTGACCAGCGTGGACTGGGCGAGCTACCCGATTGCCCGCTTTGCGGACATGCCCAAAGTCGAGATTGCTTTGCTCGATCGCCCGGGTGCCCCTGCCTGGGGCGCTGGTGAGCCAGCGCCTTGCGCCATACCTGGCGCGATCGCCAATGCGGTGTTTGACGCCACGGGTGTGCGCTTGCGTTCTTTGCCGTTCACGCCGGATAGGGTCAAGACCGCTTTGGCGGCAGGTCCAGTGCGCGCCTAGGCATAGCACGGGGTATGCACACGATGTGCGCCACAGTTTGAGGCGTACATGAAGGCGTGCTCCAGATGCCCAGGGCCGGCCCGGCGCAGCAGCGTCGGGTCGGCTTTACACCGGGTGCTTTGGCCAGACGGGTGCCTGAGGGCATCACTGGCGAGCCTAACTTGACTTCCTTCATCGCGCTTTTAGCCCAGGAATCTGGGTGATACTGCCGCGCTTGATCTTGGCCTTCTTTTCACTCAAATGACGATCACCTGGCCGGTGCTGCTGCTGGTCATGGCCGGCGCGCTGATGCATGCGGGCTGGAATGCGCTGGTTAAATCGAGCAGCGACAAGCTGCTCGATACCGCGCTGATACATGTGTTGTGCTCCCTGCTGGCGCTGCCCGTGTTCTTGTATCTGGGGCCGCCGCCGCCGCAGGTCTGGCCTTATGTGCTGGCTTCGCTGGTCATCCATGTGGGCTACTACTTCGCTTTGGCCGGTGCACTCAAACACGGTGATCTGGGGCTGGCTTACCCCCTGATGCGCGGTACCGCACCTTTGCTGGTGGCTTTGGGCTCCTGGGCCGTGCTGGGGGAGGCTATTGCGCCCCTGGGCTGGTTGGGCATATGCCTGGTGTCGGGCGGCGTTCTCATGCTGGGCATGAGCGCGGGTCTGCTCCAGCACCGTAAGGCGGTGGCTTTTGCGCTGAGCAATGCGGTGTTGATTGCGATCTACACCGTGGTCGACGGCCAGGGCGCACGCCTGAGCGGCAACGTAGCGCAGTATGTCGCGCTGCTCTTCGTGCTGGACGGCTGGCCCTTTGCCGTGCTGGTGTTTTTCCAGCGCAAGGGCCAAGTCTGGCACTACAGCCGAAAGCGTTGGCCGCTGGCCAGTGTCGGAGCGCTGGCGTCGCTGGGTTCTTATGCCATTGCCCTGTGGGCGATGACGGTCGCTCCGATCGCCTTGGTGGCGGCCCTGCGCGAGACCTCGGTGCTGTTTGCGGTGCTGCTGGGCGTTTGCTTATTGCACGAACCCTGGACCCGCTGGCGCATGGCCGGCGCACTGAGCATCGTCGCTGGTGTGATGACTTTGCGGTTGGGCTAGGGGGCTGGCGACGCGTCAGCAGCGTGCTTGAAAAAAAAGGGTGACGAGCCTGACCCCGGCACTGACTCCACAGTTAGGGCTGCTTGGTTCCCCACCTGACCCGGTTGGCTGCTTTGCCATGCGGGAAGGCCCGTCACAAGCCATTGTATGCGGCCACCGACCGGCCAAGGTCCGGCGGCGGCTGGGATTTGTGTTCCTGGGTTCCGGTCGGGGGCAGGGTCTTAGAATCAGGTAATGTCTTACCTTGTCCTGGCCCGCAAGTACCGCCCCAGCAATTTCTCGCAGATGGTCGGGCAGACCCATGTGGTGCAGGCCCTGGGCAATGCGCTGCAAAGCCAGCGTCTGCACCATGCCTATCTGTTCACCGGCACCCGGGGTGTGGGCAAGACCACGGTTTCGCGTATTTTGGCCAAATCGCTCAACTGTCTGGGCAGCGACGGCCAGGGCGGCATCACCGCTGAGCCTTGTGGGGTTTGCGAGGCCTGCAGGGATATTGATGCAGGCCGCTTTGTCGACTACACAGAGCTCGACGCGGCGTCCAACCGCGGCGTCGACGAAATAGCGCAGTTGCTCGAGCAGGCGGTCTACAAGCCGGTGGTGGGGCGCTTCAAGGTCTTCATGATCGACGAAGTGCACATGCTCACCAACACCGCTTTCAATGCCATGCTCAAGACCCTGGAGGAGCCGCCCGACTACCTCAAGTTTGTGCTGGCCACCACCGATCCGCAGAAGGTGCCGGCCACCGTGCTATCGCGCTGCCTGCAGTTCAACCTCAGGCCGATGGCGCCGCAGACCATTGTGGAGCACCTCAGCGAGGTGCTGCAACGCGAGCAGATCGAGGCCGATGCCGGCGCCCTGCGGCTGCTGTCGCGGGCGGCCCGCGGCTCTATGCGTGATGCGCTGTCGCTGACCGACCAGGCCATTGCCTACGGCGCGGGGCGTCTGGAGGAAGCGCTGGTGCGGCAGATGCTGGGCACGGTGGAACACGGCCATGTGTACGCGCTGATCGAGGCCTTGGCTGGCGGCGACGGTCGGCAGGTGGTCGAACTGTGCGAGGCGCTGCGTCTGCAAGGACTGAGTGCGGCTTCGACCCTGGAAGAGATGACTTTGGTGCTGCAACGCATGGCGGTGCTGCAGGTGGTGGGCGGGGATGACGAGGCTGACCCCGAGCTGGTTCGGCTGGCGGCCCTGGCGCAGGCCCTGCCGGCCGATGAGACCCAACTGCTCTATAGCCTGTGCCTGCATGGCAGGGCCGAGTTGGGCCTGGCGCCCGATGAGTATGCGGCGCTGACCATGGTGCTTTTGCGTCTGCTGCCTTTCAAACAGTCCGCCGCGCAAGGGGGTGCCGTCGCGCCCCTAAAAAAGCCGCAAGCTGAGCCGGCGCCGCAGCCGGCAAAAGCTGCAGCGCTGCCGATGCCGGCGCCGGCGACCTCGTCGCCAGCCACCACCGCAGCCCGGCTTCAGCCGCTGGAGGCCCGTGCGGGCAGCCCAGCCCCGACTGCCTCGTCAGTGCAGACTCCATCGGCGGTGCCGCTAAGGTCGCCACTGCCTGCGTCGGCCGACCAGCCAGCAGGTGAGCCCCCACCCGAGCTGGGCTTGACCTGGGGCGGCTGGGTGCAGCGCCTGCTGGCCGGCGATCATGTGGCAGGCTTGGCCCGAGAGCTGGCCCTACAGTCTCAGTTGGTATCTCAGGAGGTGCTCGCTGATGGCGCTGTCTGGACCCTGCGGGTCGAGCAGCAGGCTCTGCAGCATGCGGGTGCCTGCGATCAATTGCTGCAAGCCCTGCGGGGCTTGGGCGAGGGCGCGCCCGGGCGCTTGCAGCTGACGCTGGGGCCGGTCAGTGACTCGCAGGCCTTGCGAGTGGCCGCCGCTCAGGCCGAGCGCCAGCGCCAGGCCGAGCAGATCATCGATGGCGACGCCTTTGTGCAGGACATGGTCCGCCAATGGGGCGCCCGTATCGTCCCCGGCAGCGTCAAGCCTTGGTCGGCGGCCTCGGGCAAGACCGTATGATCCGGGTTGGACGGCTCCCAGCGGGGCTGTAGGCGCTCTAGAACGCTCACTCATTTGCAAGGATTTTCAAGATGTTCAACAAAGGACAGCTGGCCGGATTGATGAAGCAGGCCCAGGCCATGCAGGACAACCTCAAGAAGGCCCAGGAAGAGCTCGGCCATATGGAGGTGACGGGCGAGTCAGGCTCCGGTCTGGTCAAGGTCACCATGACCTGCAAGCACGAGGTGCGTCGGGTTCAGATCGACCCCAGCTTGCTGGCCGACGACAAGGACATGCTGGAAGACCTGGTCGCCGCCGCCTTCAATGCAGCCTGGCGCAAGGCTGAAGACACCAGCCAGGAGAAGATGGGTAAGCTCTCGGCCGGCATGCCAGGTCTGCCTGGCGGCATGAAGCTGCCCTTTTGATGCCCCAGCAGCCCGCATCTACCTCCTGCGCTGCACCTGGCCATGGCTGAGGGAGCGGCGCTGGAGGCCCTCTTGCAGGCCCTGCGCCGGCTGCCGGGTGTGGGCCAGAAGTCGGCGGCGCGCATGGCTTTTCACCTGCTGCAGCACGACCGGCCCGGCGCGCTGCAGTTGGCGCGGGCGCTCGAGCAGGCGAGCGAGCGCATCCACCATTGCACCTTGTGCAACACCCTGACTGAGCAAACCATTTGTGCGGTTTGCCAGAGCCCACAGCGCGATCGCAGCAAGCTGTGCGTGATTGAAACGCCGGCCGATCTGGCGGCCATGGAGCGTACCCAGGCCTACCAGGGCATGTATTTCGTGCTCATGGGCAAGCTCAGCCCGCTCGACGGCATCGGGCCGCAGGAGATCGGTCTGCAGCAGCTCTTCGACCGGGTTGCGCCACGGGCAAGCGATGGCATAGATCAGCCGCAGCGGGAGGTGCAGGAGGTGATCCTGGCCACCAACTTCACCGCCGAGGGCGAGGCGACCGCCCATGTGATTGCGCAGGGTCTCAAGAGCCTCGGGGTGCAGGTGACCCGGCTGGCGCGGGGTGTTCCGGTGGGCAGCGAGCTCGAGTATGTGGATCTCGGTACCATTGCGCACGCGCTCGCCGATCGGCGCTGATCGTCTCACGCCTAGCTCTTTCCCATGAACTTACCTGCTTTCACCCTGGCCCATTGGTGCCTGCTCATTGCAGCGCTGCTGCCTATCGTCTGCGCCGGCATCGCCAAGTCGGGCACCATGAAGACGCCGCCCCAGGAGGGCGGCTACGACAACCACGACCCCCGGGCCTGGATGGCCCGGCAGGGCGACTGGCGGGCCCGGGCCGATAACGCGCAGAGTAACAGTTTCGAGGCGCTGCCGTTCTTCTTTGCGGCAGTGCTCAGCGCCCAGTATTTGCAGGCCGCTCCTTTGAGCCTGGATCTGCTGGCCCTGGCTTTCGTGCTGCTGCGCATCGCCTACATCTACTGTTATGTGGCGGACAAGGCTTCGCTGCGCAGCATGGTGTGGACCTTGGCCTTCCTGGTCAACGTCGCCATCCTCTTCCTCGGCTACCGCTGAGTCCTTGTCCCTCGCGAGCCCTTTGCAAGGGGCTTTGCTGGGGTCGGGCATTGGGTAAAAACCCGCACGGGATCACCCGGATGCGCATCGCGCTGCGCACTTTTATGCTTGGTCTGTTCTTGAAGCTAGAAGCGGCAGCCTCACTGCTATTGCTGGCTAAAAACCTGATCAAGCTGTTCGCCGTGACTCCTGCCTCCTTCAACCGCCGCCGCACCCTGACCCTGGCTGCCGCCCTGGCCTGCTCGGCCGCCATGTTGCCGTCCAGGGCGGCGACGGCGAAGCTGGAAAAGAGCAGCATTCAACTGGTGGTCGGTGGCAGGACGGCGCTGCAGCATCTGCCCTTGACCATCGCCGATCAGCTGGGATTTTTCCGCCACGAGGGCCTGTCGGTTGCCATCGTCGACGCCGGCCATGCTGCGCGTGCGATGCAGTTGATGCTCGACGGCGGCTTTGATGCCTGTGCCGGCCCCTACGAGCACACCCTGAACTGGCCCGGTCGTACGCAGCAGTCTTTTGTGGTGCAGACCCGCACCCCGCAGGTGGCTTTCGGGGTGTCCATGCGCACCTTGGCCGGCTTCAAGAGCTTGGCAGATCTGAAGGGTCGGCGCATCGGCCTGGCCCAGGCCGGTACGGTCGACGCCATGGTGACCATGCAGCTACTGGCTCAGGCCGGCATTCGTCTTGACGACGTGAGCCTGGTGGAATTGGGCACCTCGCCTTCGGCAGTTACCGCCTTGCGCTCTGGCGTGGTTGATGCCTTGGGCCACTTTGATCCCGTCATGACCATGATGGAGCAAAAAGGGGAGGTGCGGATCATTGCCGACACCCGGACCCTCAAGGGCACGCTCGACCTGTTTGGCGGACTGCTGCCCTCGGCCTGCCTTTACGCCCCGATCGACTTTGTGCAAAAGTATCCGGGGACTTGCCAGGCCTTGACTCACGGCATTGTCCATGCGCTCAAGTGGCTGCAGACGGCCGGCCCGGGCGATCTGATCAAGACCGTGCCAGACCACTTCTTTCAAGGCGACCGGGCCCTGTACCTGGCCTCTTTCATGAAGGTGCGCGAGTCTATTTCCCCGGATGGTCTCATGCCGGCCGAGGCGGCGCAGACGGCCGTGCGCAGTCTGATGGGCTTGCACCCGTCCATGCGCTTTGACGCGGCGGCAATCGGCCGCAGTTTTACCAATGAGTTCGCCCGTCGGGCCAAGGACAGGTTCAAGGCCTGAGTCTGCCTCGCCCAGGCCCGGGGCTCAGCGTTTGCCCTCGGCCTTCTTATCGTTGCTGCTTGGTCGCTTTTGCGCAGTGGCTTTTTGGGGCGTTGGCCTCGGGCTGGCTGCTGCCGCAGGCCGCTTCTGGGCCTTGCCACTGCTGGCCGCCGCGGCTCTGGCCGGCAGGAACAGCAGCACCGACTCTCCGGCCTTGAAGCTGGCATTGACCGCGACCCGGTTCCATTGGGCCAGGCTCTCGCTGCTGACCCTGTGGCGCCGGGCCATCAATTCCACCGTGTCACCCTTGCGGGCCTTGACGGTGGTCTTGCGCAGCGCCACCTCGGGTGCGAGGGACAAAGCGCCGTTGTCAGCCTGGTGGTTGGACACGTCGTCTTGCATCTGCGGCGAGCGCGATACCACCAGGGTGGAGCCGGCCTTGATCAGCATGCGGGCAGGGATGTTGTTGAGCCTGCGCAGCTCGCTCTCACTCATGCCGACGCGGCGGGCTGCATCGGCGGCGCTCATGGTGCTGGGTACCTGCCACGCTGTCCAACTGGCCAGGTGGCCGGCGCTGTGCGCTTCGAGATTGCGCTTGAATACCTCGGCGTTGTCCCAGGGCAGCAGGATCTTGCCGTTGCCCGCGGCCACGATGATCGGCCTGTTGGCCGAGGGATTGAGGGCCTTGAAGTCCTCGATCCGTACATCGGCCAGCTTGGCTGCCAGGGCTACGTCAATGTCGCGACGGATTTGCACGTCCTGGAAGTAAGGGTGGTTGTCAATCACAGGCAGTTCCGCATTGAAGCCCTGTGGCGAGGCGACGATGTTTTTTAGAGCCTGCAGCTTGGGCACATAGTTGCGGGTTTCATTGGGCATGCTCAGATCCTGATAGCCCGTGCCCAGCCCCAAGCGTTGATTGCGCGCGATGGCCCGTCCGACGCTGCCTTCGCCCCAGTTGTAGGCGGCCAATGCGAGGTGCCAGTTGCCGAACATGCCATAGAGCTTTTGCAGATAGTCCAGCGCCGCCCGGGTCGATGCCAGCACGTCGCGCCGGTCATCGCGAAAAATGTTTTGTTTCAGATCAAAGCTGCGGCCGGTGGCCGGCATGAACTGCCACATGCCGGCCGCTCTGGCGCTGGAGACGGCCTGCGGATTGAAGGCCGACTCCACAAAAGGCAAAAGCGCCAGTTCAGCCGGCATATTGCGCAGCTCCAGTTCTTCGACGATGTGGAACAGGTACTTGCGCGAGCGCTCGACCATGCGCTGCAGGTACTCGGGCCGACTGGTGTAGAAGCGCTCATGCTGTTTGACCAGATCGTTTTGAAGGTCGGGCATGGCGTAGCCGCGTCGTATCCGATCCCACAGCTCCCGGGGGGCCTCGGTGGCAGCCACCGGCTGCGAGCTGCCCGCGGGCAGGGAAGTCACCGTTTCGAGCGCTGCCTGCGGCTGCACTGCCGGGATGTCCGCTTGCGAGCGCAGCGGTACCTGCACCTGTGGCTGCACTTGGGGGCGCACCGGTATCTGCACCAGTTGCTCGGTTTTTTGCAGGATGGTCTCTGCTGCGAGCTTGGTCCCTTCGGCGACAGGCGCAGCCGCAGCGGCTGCAATTGGGGCGGGCTCGGTGCTGGCAGCTGCCTGAACCTGCGTCACCCGCGCTACTTGAGCCACCTGAGCCACCTGAGCCACCTGTAGCGGCTCTGGCGCACCAACGGTGCTGGCGCTTGCGGGCTGCATGGCGCCTGAGACCTGCACCGAAGGGGCCATCACGGCGCTCGCATCAACCGGGATGCTCACCGGCCTTGCAGTCTCGACCAGCCCGGCGCAGCCACTCAGAAGCAAATTGACTGCAGCGAGCGCGGCGATGCGGCTGCATCGCCCGAGTCGCGGCATGAAGTCTTTTTCAGGGGAGGCTGTGGTCATGTGCAGAACTTGGGCCCAAGCCAGGAGCATAGACGATGTGGTGCAGGTTCTGGGCCGACACGCGGGATGGCTAGTCTCTGTCTAGAATAAAAATTCGGCTTCCATGCCAGCCGCGTATGCTTGGGGCAAGGCAGCCAGTAGTCGGCGCATTGGCGGGCCTGTCTGCCGCTGCCTTCGAAAGCCTGCACTTTATGGCTTCAACTTCATGAATCGAGAAACGATTGGTTTGGCGCAGTGGCTGGATACCCCGCCGGGACGCTGCCTCCTGCAGTGGGAGAGTCAGCAGTTTGACGAAGCTTTGGCCGATACATTTGGCTATCACGCGCTGCAATTGGGGCTGCCGCCGCTGCAGGCCTTGCGTAGCAATAGGATGCCGCACCAATGGCTGGCCGCGGGGGGGGATTTGCCGGCGGGCCATCATGTGCTAGGCGCTGCAACGGCTGCCGAGGCTGCCGGCGCGGGCTCAAGGACGGCCTTGCTCACTCACTCGGCCGCACTGCCTTTTGGTGATCAGTGTCTGGACCTCTTGGTCATGCCGCATACCCTCGAGCTCAGCGACGATCCACATGCAGCCTTGCGCGAAGCCGAGCGGGTGCTGGTGCCCGATGGGCGGGTGGTGATCAGCGGCTTCAATCCTGTGAGCCTGTGGGGTTTGCGGCAGCGTCGCAGCCGTTGGCTGCGCCGCTGGGGTCTGGGTCAGCCCTTTCTGCCCGATCCTGGTGAGTTCATAGGCTATTGGCGCTTGCGCGATTGGTTGCGCCTGCTCGACTTTGAGGTCGAATCGGCCCGCTTTGGCATTTACAGGCCTGCCTTGAACCATGCCAGCTGGCTCGACCGCTTTGCCTGGATGGACCGGGCCGGCGCGCGCTGGTGGCCGATCTTCGGTGCGATTTATTTTGTGGTGGCGGTCAAGCGGGTGCGCGGCATGCGCCTGATCGGGCCGTCCTGGCGCGATAGCGCTCGGCAGCGTGCGGTGGCTGTCGCGGCCCGAAGGCAAAACCACGGTAATGCCCAGGGCCCTGCGTGCAACAATGCGCTGCGTTCGAGCTCTGCCGGCCCAGCTTCAGCCTGGCCAGCAGCGGGCTCTGGCAGTGAGCCTGGACCTTTGTGACAGCGGAGTCATCGCCTTGCATCAAGTGACCATACATACCGACGGAGCCTGCAAAGGCAACCCTGGGCCTGGCGGCTGGGGTGCGCTGCTTGAAAGCGGCGACAACCGCAAGGAACTGTTTGGGGGTGAGTTGAACACCACCAACAACCGCATGGAGATCATGGCGGTGATTCAGGCCCTGTCAGCGCTCAAGCGCCCCTGCCATGTCAGCCTCTACCTGGACAGCGAGTATGTCCGTAAGGGCATTACCGAGTGGATTGCTGGTTGGAAGGCCAGAGGCTGGCGCACGTCGACCAAGGCACCGGTCAAGAACGTGGACCTGTGGCAACAGCTCGATGCACTGGTGGCGGGCAGCGGCCACCGCATAGACTGGCACTGGGTACGCGGTCATGCAGGGCACGCAGGCAATGAGCAGGCCGATGCGCTGGCCAACCGCGGGGTGGATTTGGTTCGCAGGCAGGCGAGGTCAGCGGCTTAAGCTCAGGCTGTCTGCAGCTGCTTGTGCGGGTGGGCTTGTGCCAAAGCCAGGCTGGCCATGACCTCGCCGACCACGATCACTGCTGGGCTGCCCATCCGGTGGCGCGCCATGTCTTGCGCCATGTCTTCCAAAGTGGTGGCGATGTGGCGTTGTTCAGGCAGGCTAACGTTCTGCACCACCGCCACTGCAGTCTGGGCGGGCAGACCGTAAAGCAGTTCCTGGGCGATTTGGCCGGCGCTGCGCACGCCCATGTAGATCACCAATGTCAGTTGCTGGCTCTGGGCCAGGCAGGAGAGGGCGCGCCAATCGGTGTCGCCGCCACTGCGGGCATGTCCGGTGAGAAACATCACCCCGTGAGCATGGTCGCGGTGGGTCAGGGGCAAGCCTAAGCTGGTGACGGCAGCCAGGCCTGCAGTGATGCCATTGACCACCTGAACGTCGATGCCGGCCTCGCGCAGACTCTCCACCTCCTCGCCGCCGCGGCCGAAAACAAAGGGGTCGCCGCCTTTGAGCCTGACCACCCGTTCGCCCTTGCGTACCTCGGTGATCATCAGCTTTTCAATGAAGGCCTGGGGCGTGGACGGACAGCCCCCGCGCTTGCCGACCTGAATCACACGGGCGTTTGCCGGGGCCAGGGCGGCGATCGGCTCGCTGACCAGATCGTCGATCAGCAGCACCGTCGCCGATTCAATAGCCCGCAGCGCTTTGAGGGTGAGCAGCCCCGGGTCGCCGGGGCCTGCGCCTACCAGCGTGCATGAGCCTTGCAATTTGTCCGAGAGCTTCATGGTGCATCTTTCAAAGTTTTGCGCTTCGCCCGTTCGCGCATCGCGCAGTTGAAAGATTTTGCAGGGGCTTTGATAACTGGCAGTCATGAGCTTAAGCATGGTCTTTTGCCGGTGCGTATGCCCCTGGCTTGCCTGAGCCTGTTCCCGGTGATGCCGGCGCCGACCTTACACTGGCGCTCATGCGTGTATTGGGTATCGAATCGAGTTGTGACGAAACGGGTATTGCCCTGGTCGACGCCACGGGTGGGGCCAGGCCACTGCTGCTGGCGCATGCCTTGCACAGCCAGATAGATTTGCACCAGGCCTATGGCGGTGTGGTGCCTGAGTTGGCCAGCCGCGACCATATCCAGCGCGCTCTGCCTCTGATGCAGCAAGTCTTGGATCAAGCTGGCCGCGGGCTGGCTGATGTCGACCTGGTGGCCTATACGCGAGGCCCCGGTCTGGCTGGCGCTTTGCTGGTCGGGGCTGGCCTGGCGTGTGCCCTCGCCGCGGCCCTGGGCAAGCCCGCACTGGGCATCCATCACCTCGAAGGGCATTTGCTGTCTCCTTTTCTGAGCGAAGACCCGCCCGAATTTCCCTTTGTAGCCCTGCTGGTGTCGGGCGGGCATACCCAGTTGATGCATGTGCGTGGGGTAGGGCGTTACGAACTGCTGGGCGAGACCATCGATGACGCAGCCGGTGAGGCCTTCGACAAATCGGCCAAGCTTTTGGGCTTGCCCTACCCCGGCGGCCCGCACCTGTCCAAACTTGCCGAAACGGGCAATGCACAGGCGTTCAAGCTGCCTCGGCCCTTGTTACACAGCGGTGATCTGGATTTTTCGTTTGCCGGCCTCAAGACAGCGGTACTGACCCAGGTGCAGCGCCTGGGCGATCAGGTCGCTGTGCGCAGTGCCGATCTGGCCGCCGCCACGCAGGCGACCATCGTCGATGTGCTGGTGGCCAAGAGCGCGGCTGCTCTGGATCGCACTGGTTTGGATCGGCTGGTGGTGGCCGGTGGCGTAGGGGCCAACCGCCTGCTGCGCCAACGGCTCGATGCCGCATGCCGTGACTTGGGCGTGCGGGTGCATTACCCTGAGTTGCAGTGGTGTACCGACAACGGCGCCATGATCGCCTTGGCTGCCGGCATGCGGCTACAGGCTAGCTTGGCTGAGCCCGACGTGAGCTATGCCTTCGACGTGAGGCCCCGTTGGAGCCTTGAAGAACTGACCACCCGATGATGTATCGCACTGCCTCTATGCTCACGCTCTTCAAACGCTGCTGCCTGCTGTGGATTTTTTGCCTGGGCACCTCGGTTTGGGCGCAAGCGCCAGTGCGCATCGCCCTCATCGAAACCTTGTCGGGGCCGCTGGCCGCCGGCGGCGAGGCGGCCTTTCGCAACCTGGTCTGGGCGACCGAGCGGGTCAATGCGCGTGGGGGCCTTAGGTTGCCTGGCGGTGCCAGACCGCTGCAGATGGTCCGCTACGACAGCAAAGGCCAGAGCGAAGAGGCGCTGGCTGCCTTGCGCTCGGCCATAGACGACGGCATACGCATCGTGATGCAGGGCAACTCCTCTGCCGTGGCCGCCGCTTTGATCGATGCGATCGGCAAGCACAACGAGCGCGAGCCTGATAAGCGGGTGGTGTTTCTCAACTACGCGGCGGTCGACCCGGTGCTCACCAATGAGCGCTGCAGCTTCTGGCACTTTCGTTTTGACGCCCATGCCGATATGCGCATGGCCGCCTTGATGCAGGTGCTGCGCGAGGACAAGGCGGTACAGAAAATTTACCTGATCGGGCAGGACTATAGTTTTGGCCAGGCGGTGCTGCGTGAGGGGCGCAGGCAGCTGGCGTCGCTACGCCCGGACATGCAGATCGTCGGCGACGAGTTGCACCCCCTGGGCCGGGTCAAGGACTTCATTCCCTATGCCACCAAGATCAAGCTCAGCGGCGCCCAGGCGGTGCTCACCGGCAATTTCGGCAATGACCTGACTTTGCTGGTCAAGGCCGCCCGCGATGTCGGGTTTGATGGCAAGTTCTATACCTTCTACGGCAACGCTTTGGGCGTGCCCGGCGTGCTGGGTGAAGCCGGCGTGGGCAAGGTGGTGGCGGTGGCCGAGTGGTTCGCCAATGTGCCGGGTGAGCCGGCGCTGCAGTTCTACCAGAGCTTTCGCCAGCGCTTTCCGCGCCCGCAGGACGACTACGTGCATATGCGCATGCAGCTGATGATGGAAGCGTTGGCCCAGGCCATCGAAAAAGCCCAGGGCCTGGAGGCCGCAGCCATCGCAGGGCAACTTGAGCGGGCCGAGCTCAGCATGGCAGGCCACAGTGGACGTATGCGGGCGGCCGACCATCAGTTCCAGCAGGATTTGCGGGTGGTGATCATGGACAGGCAGGGCAGCTCCGGGGTGCGTTTTGATGCCGAGGGCTCGGGCTATGGTTTTCGCGTGGTCAAGACGGTCAGCGCCGAGCAGGCCCAGCAGGACCACAGCTGCAAGATGGTGCGGCCCAGCCGTTAACGCAATGAGAGCGACCGTCGACCAGCTTGGCGAATCCATGATCCGGGTGGTTGCCAACGCAGCCCTGGATCAGAGTGATGTACTCAAGTTCTGGTTTGGCGAGAGCGACGAGACCACGCCGGCAGTGATCCGCGATGCCGCCAGCGCCTCCCTGGCTGCGGGTGAAACCTTCTACAGCCACAACCTGGGACTGGCTTCGCTGCGCGAGGCCCTGGCTGGCTACTGCAGCGCTCTGCACGGGCAGACCATAGGGCCCGAGCGCATGGCGCTTACCGCTGGTGGCGTCAACGGCCTGATGCTCACCGCCCAGGCCCTGCTTGACCCCGGCGACTCGGTGGTGGTGGTGACGCCGGTCTGGCCCAATCTGGTAGCCCAGCCCAGGGTCATGGGGGCGCAGGTGCGCACGCTCAGTCTGCGCCCGCACCAGGGGCGTTGGTCGCTGGACATGGACGAGCTGCTTGCGGCCCTGGGCCCGCAGACCCGGGCCTTGATCCTCAATTCGCCCAACAACCCGACCGGCTGGACATTGAGCCGCAGCGAGCAGGCCCAGATCCTGGCCCACTGCCGCCGCCATGGCATCTGGATCGTGGCCGACGAGGTTTATGAGCGCCTTTACTTTGCCGGCGTCCCTGGCGAGTGCGCGCCCAGTTTCTTGGATTTGGCCGCTCCCGATGACCGTTTGGTGGTGGTCAACAGCTTTTCCAAGAGCTTTCTGATGACCGGCTGGCGCCTGGGCTGGCTGACGGTGCCGCCGGCGATGACGCCTGCCTTGGCCAAATTGATCGAGTTCAATACCTCCTGCCTGCCCGTGTTTGTGCAAAGGGCAGGGCTGGCGGCGCTGGCCCATGCCGAGCAGATCACCCCGGCTGTGGTTGACCATTTGCGTCAATGTCGAGATACCCTGTTGCCCCTGCTGCAGGCCCTGCCTGGGGTGCAAGTGGCGCCGGCCCCCGGGGCTATGTATGCTTTTCTATGCATGCCGCAGTACCCCGACAGCCTGGGTCTGGCCCAGCGCTTGGTGCGCGAAGCCGGTCTGGGGCTGGCGCCTGGCCATGCCTTCCATGACAGCTCTCAAGATGAAATGCAGGGCTGGTTGCGCTGGTGCTTTGCCAGCGCCGACCTGCAGCGCCTGCGCCAGGGGGCCGATAGGCTGGCCGGCTGGATCGGGCTATAATCGTGGGCTTCACTGGGTTTAGGCCCAGCTGAAGGGTTTAAAACCAACACGGCGCAGGCGGTCCTTTTGACTGCTGCGTTCGCAAGTCAAGGAAACTTCATGATTGCCAAAGACATCAAGGCCAGCATTGTTGCGGCCAATGCCCGCTCCGCCGGTGACACCGGTAGCCCGGAAGTTCAGGTCGCGCTGCTGACCGGTCGTATTAACGAACTCACCCCCCACTTCAAAACCCACGGCAAGGACCACCATGGTCGCCGGGGTCTGCTGCGCATGGTCAGCCGCCGTCGCAAGCTGCTGGATTACCTCAAGGCCAAGGATGCGGATCGCTACACCGCGCTGATCGCCAAGCTGGGTCTGCGCAAATAAGCGCCGTATGACAGACAAGAGCGCCTGAGTTGGTTCGCTGGCTCAGGCGCTTTTTACTTCGGAGCAAGGCCCCTCGAACACGCGCTGTGTCATTCCACAAGAAACTGCGGTCGGTTTTTTCTGGAATGGCATCGTGTTCTCCAGCCCCGCTCCGGGCCCCTCAGGGCAGCCTCATGCCCTCATTCAAGTAACGGAGACCGAATATGAGTATCTTCAACAAAGTCAGCAAAACCTTCCAGTGGGGCCAACACAAGGTCACCCTTGAAACCGGCGAGATCGCCCGTCAGTCCACCGGCGCGGTGTTGTTGGACATGGATGGCACTGTGGTTTTGGCGACGGTGGTGGCACGCACCGATGCCAAGCCCGGCCAAGACTTTTTCCCACTGACCGTGGACTACCTTGAGAAAACCTACGCTGCAGGCAGAATTCCGGGCAGCTTTTTCAAGCGTGAAGGCCGTCCCAGCGAGTTTGAAACCCTGACCTCGCGCTTGATCGATCGCCCGATCCGCCCGCTTTTCCCAGATGGCTTTTTCAACGAAGTGCAGGTGGTCGTCCATGTGCTTTCGCTCAATCCGCAGGTCGAAGGTGACATCCCGGCCCTGATTGCATCGAGCGCTGCCCTGGCTGTCTCCGGCATTCCTTTTAATGGCCCGATTGGCGCGGCCCGGGTCGGCTATGTCGACGGCCAATACGTGCTCAACCCCAGCAAAGAGCAACTGGCAAAGTCTCAGATGGACCTGGTGGTGGCCGGCACCGAAGCGGCCGTGCTGATGGTCGAGTCTGAGGCCCAGCAACTGCCCGAAGACATCATGCTTGGCGCTGTGGTGTTCGGCCATGACCAGGGCAAGGTGGCGATCGAAGCCATTCACGAGCTGGTGCGCGATGCAGGCAAGCCGGTCTGGAACTGGCAAGCTCCTGCCAAGGACGAGCCGCTGATCGCCAAGGTCAATGAGTTGGCCCAGAGCAAGCTGCAGGCCGCCTACCAGATCCGCAGCAAGCAGGCGCGTACCCAGGCCTGCCGCGTGGCTTACGCCGAGACCAAGGATGCCTTGACCGCGGCCGGCATGGCTTTCGATGCGGTGAAGGTCGAAGGTCTGTTGTTTGAAATTGAAGCCAAGATCGTGCGCAGCCAGATCCTGGCTGGCGAGCCGCGCATCGATGGCCGCGACACGCGTACCGTGCGTCCCATCGAAATTCGCAATTCGGTGCTGCCGCGCACCCACGGCTCGGCTCTGTTCACCCGTGGTGAAACCCAGGCGCTGGTGGTGGCCACGCTGGGTACCGAGCGCGATGCCCAGCGTATCGATGCCTTGTCGGGCGACTATGAAGACCGCTTCCTGCTGCACTACAACATGCCTCCGTTTGCCACTGGCGAGACCGGCCGCGTGGGCAGCCCCAAGCGCCGCGAGATCGGTCACGGCCGTCTGGCCAAGCGGGCCTTGGTGGCAGTTCTGCCGACCAAGGAAGAGTTCCCTTACACCATGCGGGTGGTCTCGGAAATCACCGAGTCCAATGGCTCCTCGTCCATGGCCTCGGTCTGCGGCGGCTGCCTGTCGCTGATGGACGCTGGCGTGCCGCTCAAAGCCCATGTGGCCGGCATCGCCATGGGTCTGATCAAGGAAGACAACCGCTTTGCGGTGCTGACCGACATCCTGGGCGATGAGGACCACCTCGGCGACATGGACTTCAAGGTGGCCGGCACGACCAACGGCATCACCGCCTTGCAGATGGATATCAAGATCCAGGGTATCACCAAGGAAATCATGCAGGTCGCTCTGGCCCAGGCCAAGGAGGCGCGCATGCACATCCTGGGCAAGATGCAGGACGCCATGGGTGAGGCCAAGACCGAGGTCTCGAGCTTCGCGCCCAAGCTGTTCACCATGAAGATCAACCCGGACAAGATCCGCGACGTGATCGGCAAGGGCGGCGCGGTCATCCGTGCGCTGACCGAGGAGACCGGCTGCCAGATCAACATCGAGGAAGACGGCACCATCACCATTGCCGCTACCGAGTCGGCCAAGGCCGACGAGGCCAAGCGCCGCATTGAAGAAATCACCGCTGAGGTTGAAATCGGCAAGGTCTATGAAGGCCCGATCACCAAGCTGCTCGACTTCGGCGCCCTGGTCAACCTCTTGCCGGGTAAGGACGGTCTGCTGCACATCAGCCAAATCGCCCATGAGCGCGTCGAAAAAGTCACTGACTACCTCTCCGAAGGCCAAGTCGTGCGCGTCAAGGTGCTTGAGACGGATGAAAAAGGCCGCGTCAAGCTGTCGATGAAGGCACTGATTGAGAGGCCTGCTCAGGATTGATGCCCCGGCCCCGGCTCGCCGCTGGGGCCCAAAAAGTGCTGCCATGAAAGCTGTCGAGATCTCTGCCTACGGCGCGCCTGAAGTGCTGCGCCTGATCGAACGCCCTGATGCTCAGGCTGGCGTTGGGGAAGTACTCATCCGTGTGGGGGCCAGCGGTGTGAACAGGCCCGATGTGCTTCAGCGCACCGGTAACTATCCGATGCCGCCCGGCGCGTCTGACATTCCAGGGCTGGAAGTGGCCGGCGAGATTGTTGGCGGCGACACTCAGGCCATGGCCTCGCGTGGCTTGCGCCTGGGCCAGAGGGTGTGCGCATTGGTGGCCGGCGGTGGCTATGCCCAGCTGTGTGCCGCGCCGGTGGGCCAGTGCCTGCCGGTGCCTCAGGGCTTGAGCGATGTGCAGGCCGCGTCTTTGCCCGAGACCTTCTTCACGGTCTGGAGCAATGTCTTCGATCGTTGCGCGCTTAAAGCGGGTGAGACCTTGTTGGTTCAGGGCGGCTCCAGCGGCATCGGCGTGACGGCGATCCAGATGGCCAAGGCCGCTGGCGCCAAGGTCATCGTGACGGTGGGCAACGCGGACAAGGTCAAAGCCTGCTTGGCCCTTGGCGCCGACCATGCGATCAATTACAAGACCGAGGATTTCGTGGCCGAGGTCCGGCGTATCACTGAGGGTCGGGGTGTTGACGTCATCCTGGACATGGTCGCCGGCAGCTATGTTGCCCGCGAAATCGAGTGTCTGGCCGATGACGGCCGGCTGGCCATCATTGCAGTGCAGGGCGGCATCAAGGCGGAAATCAATGCCGGTTTGGTGCTGCGGCGGCGTTTGAGCATTTACGGCTCGACCCTGCGTCCTCGCTCGGTGGCCTTCAAAACTGCCATTGCCGATAAGCTGCGCGAGCAAGTCTGGCCGCAGATCGAGTCCGGCGCCATTGTTCCGGTGATCTTCAAGACCTTCGAGGCCGCCGAGGCTGCGCAGGCGCATGCGCTGATGGAGTCCAATCAGCACATCGGCAAGTTGGTTCTGACCTGGTGAGCTTGCAAGCCATGACGCAACTGATCGCCGGCAACTGGAAGATGAACGGCACCCTGGGCGCCAACGAGGCCTTGCTCGGTGCCCTGGCTGCCGGCCTGGGTCCGCAGACCCCTGCGCAGGTGGGCGTGTGCATTCCTGCCCCCTATTGGGCACAGTTTCGTGCGCTCGCTGCGCAGCATCCGGGCCTTAAAGCAGTGGCCTTGGGCGCGCAGGATGTCTCGGCCCATGTCTTGGGTGCCTACACCGGCGAGATGAGTGCGGCCATGCTCAAGGATTTTGGCTGCCGCTACGCCATCGTCGGCCATTCCGAGCGCCGCCAATATCACGGCGAGACCGATGCGGTGGTCGCGGCGAAGGCTCAGCAGGCGCTGGCCCACGGCATCACCCCCATCGTCTGCCTCGGTGAAACCCTGGAGCAGCGGGAGGCGGGTCAAACCTTTGAAGTGGTCAAGCGGCAACTCGCTGCGGTGATTCACCTCAACGGCCACTGCATCAGCGAAATTGTGGTGGCCTACGAGCCGGTATGGGCCATAGGCACCGGTAAAACCGCCTCCAGTGAGCAGGCCCAGGAGGTCCACGCGCGTTTGCGCGAGCAGCTCAAGGCGGCCAGCGCTCATGCCGAGCGCATCAAGATTCTTTACGGTGGCAGCATGAATGCGGGCAATGCCGCAGGCTTGTTGGCCCAGCCTGATATTGACGGTGGACTGATTGGTGGCGCCTCCCTGAAGCCCGCTGACTTTCTGGCCATCATTGGCGCTGCGCGCTGAGTTTTCCGACACGCATTTGGAGTTGAGTATGAATGTTCTCTTGACCGTTTTATTGGCTGTACAGATCCTCTCGGCCTTGGCCATGATTGGATTGATCCTGGTTCAGCACGGCAAAGGTGCCGATATGGGTGCAGCCTTCGGCAGCGGCACCTCGGGCAGCTTGTTTGGCGCCTCGGGCAGTGCCAACTTCCTTTCGCGCTCGACCTCTGCGCTGGCTGCGGTTTTCTTCGTCTGTACGCTGGGGCTGGCTTATTTCGGCAGCGCTCAGCCACGCAGCAGCTCGAGCGTGCTTGAAGGCGCAGCGGCGCCCGCAGCGCAACAAATTCCGGGGGCTGCGCCCGCAGCCAGCGCTGCTGCGGCGGCCAGTGCGCCTGCTGCCGTGCCACCTGCCCCCGGGCCGGGGCAAATCCCCTCCAAGTAAATTGGGGCTAGCCACTGCGTCTGCATCCGCGTATTGGCTATTTATCCCGGGGAAAGCACGGGTTTTCGGGGTAAACTACCCGCGCTTTGACGGGCTGTCCTCAGGCCCGGTTGTATCGGGTCAAAGCAAGAACAAGTAAAGCGGACGTGGTGAAATTGGTAGACACGCTATCTTGAGGGGGTAGTGGCGAAAGCTGTGCGAGTTCGAGTCTCGCCGTCCGCACCAATAATGGGCAGTAGCGCATCAGGAGGGCTTTTGCAAGCCTCGGGTCAGGTCTGAAGGACAGGCTCGGGGTTTTGCAAAGTTCAAGCGCGACCGAGGCGGCACGACACAATGAATCTCGACCAGTACCTTCCAGTCCTGTTGTTCATTCTGGTGGGGGTCGCAGTCGGCGTCGTTCCCCAAGTCCTGGGCAGGGTGCTCGGCCCCCATCGCCCAGACAGCGAAAAAAACTCCCCCTACGAATGCGGCTTCGAGGCTTTCGAAGATGCCCGCATGAAGTTCGATGTGCGCTACTACCTGGTAGCCATCCTCTTCATTCTTTTTGATCTTGAGATCGCCTTCCTCTTTCCCTGGGCGGTGGCCTTCAAGGACATCGGTCTGGTCGGCTTTTGGGCCATGATGGTCTTTCTCGGCATCTTGGTGGTGGGTTTCATCTACGAATGGAAAAAAGGCGCCCTCGATTGGGATTGAGGGCCGCGTTTGCCTGCGACCTTGTGCTGATGCTTGTCTGCGACTTTTTGCCTCAAAGGTAGGTCTATGTCACTTGAAGGTGTGTTCAACGAAGGGTTCATGACCACCAGTTACGACTCGGTGGTCAACTGGGCCAAGACTGGATCGCTGTGGCCCATGACCTTTGGTCTGGCCTGCTGTGCGGTCGAGATGATGCATGCCGGTGCGGCGCGCTATGACATCGACCGTTTCGGCATGCTGTTTCGTCCCAGCCCCCGCCAGTCCGATCTCATGATCGTGGCCGGCACCCTGTGCAACAAGATGGGTCCTGCCTTGCGCAAGGTTTATGACCAGATGTCTGAGCCGCGTTGGGTCATCTCGATGGGCTCCTGCGCCAATGGCGGCGGCTACTACCACTACAGCTATTCGGTGGTGCGCGGCTGCGACCGTATCGTGCCGGTCGATGTGTACGTCCCCGGCTGCCCACCGACGGCCGAGGCGCTGCTCTACGGCATCATCCAGCTGCAGCAAAAGATACGCCGCACCAACACCATAGCGAGGGCCTGAGATGTCTTTTGATGCCGTGTTGACCCCCGCGCAGCAAATTCCAGCCCCGGGCGGCCTGCGCCAGACGCTGGCCGACGCCCTGGGCGACAAAGCCAGGCAGGTGAGCCTGGCCCTCGGTGAGGTGACGGTGCTGGTGGCCGCGGCCGATTACCTAGATGCGGCGGCCATCCTGCGCGATCATCCGCAGTGCCGGTTTGAGCAACTCATAGACCTGTGCGGCGTCGACTTCAGTGACTACAAAGGCGGTGTGCACGAGGGTCCGCGCTATGCGGTGATCTCGCACCTGCTGTCGGTCAGCTTGAACCAGCGGGTGCGGCTCAAGGTGTTTTGCCCGGACGACGATTTTCCGGTGCTGCCTTCGATCAACGAGTTGTGGAATGCGGCCAACTGGTTCGAGCGCGAGGCCTTCGACCTGTTCGGCATCATTTTTGAAGGCCACAACGACCTGCGCCGTATCCTGACGGACTACGGCTTTATCGGCCATCCCTTCCGCAAGGATTTTCCGACCACCGGCCATGTAGAGATGCGCTACGACCCTGAGCAAAAGCGCGTGATCTATCAGCCGGTGAGCATAGAGCTGCGCGAGGTCACCCCGCGCATCCTCCGTGAAGACGGCTATGCCGGCCGGCCGGCCGACCGCAAGGGCTGAGGCGACCACCATGGCTGAAATCAAGAACTACACCCTGAACTTCGGGCCCCAGCACCCGGCTGCCCACGGCGTGCTGCGCCTGGTGCTTGAGCTGGACGGCGAGGTCATCCAGCGCGCCGACCCGCACATCGGATTGCTGCACCGGGCCACCGAAAAGCTGGCCGAAAGCCGCACCTACATCCAGTCGCTGCCCTATATGGACAGGCTGGACTATGTCTCGATGATGTGCAATGAGCACGCCTATTGCCTGGCCATTGAAAAATTGGTGGGCGTTGATGTGCCGGTGCGCGCGCAGTACATCCGGGTGATGTATTCCGAGATCACACGCCTGCTCAATCACCTGCTCTGGCTGGGCTGCCACGGCTTTGACTGCGGTGCGATGAACATCCTCATCTACTGCTTTCGCGAGCGCGAGAGTTTGTTCGACATGTACGAGGCGGTCTCTGGTGCGCGCATGCATGCTGCCTATTTCCGCCCGGGCGGCGTCTACCGCGACCTGCCCGAGGTCATGCCGCAGTACAAGGCCAGCAAGGTGCGCAATGCCAAGGCGATTGCCGCGCTCAACGAGAACCGCCAAGGCTCGCTGCTCGATTTCATCGACGATTTTGTGCAAAAGTTCCCCAAGCTGGTCGACGAGTACGAGACCTTGCTCACCGACAACCGCATCTGGAAGCAGCGCACCGTGGGCGTGGGCGTGGTCACGCCCGAGCGTGCGCTCAACCTGGGCTTTACCGGCGCAATGCTGCGCGGCTCGGGCATTGCCTGGGACCTGCGCAAGCAGCAGCCCTACGACGTCTATGACCGCCTGGACTTCGACATCCCGGTGGGCAAGACCGGTGACTGCTACGACCGTTACTTGGTGCGCATCGAAGAGATGCGTCAGTCCAACCGCATCATTCGTCAGTGCGTGGATTGGCTGCGCGCCAACCCCGGCCCGGTCATCACCGATGACCACAAGGTGGCGCCGCCTGCCCGTGAGGCGATGAAGTCGAACATGGAAGAGCTGATTCACCATTTCAAGCTCTTTACCGAAGGCATGCATGTGCCCGAAGGCCAGGCCTATGCCGCGGTGGAGCATCCCAAGGGCGAGTTCGGCATTTACCTGATCAGCGACGGGGCTAACAAGCCTTATCGCCTCAAGATCCGTCCGCCCGGCTTTGCCCACCTGGCTGCGATGGACGAGATGGCGCGCGGCCACATGATTGCTGATGCGGTGGCCGTGATCGGCACCATGGACATTGTGTTTGGTGAAATCGACCGCTGAGACACCATGATATTTTCCGACCAGACCCGCACTCGCTTTGACCGCGAGATCGCCAAATACCCGGCCGACCAGAAGCAGTCGGCAGTCATGGCCTGCTTGCAGATCGTGCAGGAAGAGCAGGGCCATGTGAGCCCGGCCAGCGAGAAGGCGGTGGCCGACTACCTGGGCATGGCGCCGATGGCGGTGCACGAGGTCACCACCTTCTACAACATGTACAACCAAAAGCCTTTGGGAAAGTACAAGCTCAACGTCTGCACGAATTTGCCCTGCCAGTTGCGCAGCGGCACCCATGCACTGGCCCACCTTGAAGAAAAACTGGGGGTGTCCATGGGCGACACCACGGCCGACGGCCTGTTCACCTTGCAACAGTCCGAATGCCTGGGCGCTTGCGCCGACGCACCGGTGATACTGGTCAATGACATCCACATGTGCAGCTTCATGAGCAATGACAAGCTCGACCAGTTGATTGACGGCCTGAAGGCCGCGGAAGGCCAGGCATGAACGCTGCCAGCATCCTCTCGCAATTCAAAGCCACCGGCGTGCAAAGCGCCTTTCATGGCCGGCATATCAGCCCGCAGATCATGGCCGGGCTCGACGGCAGCAACTGGCGCCTCAAAGACTACGAGGCCCGGGGCGGTTATGCGGCCCTGCGCAAAATCCTTGGCCAGGACGGCGGCGAGGGTCTCACCCCCGATCAGGTGATCGCTGAAGTCAAAGCCAGCTCGCTGCGCGGCCGTGGCGGCGCGGGTTTCCCGACCGGCCTGAAGTGGAGCTTCATGCCCCGCCAGTTTCCGGGCCAAAAATACCTGGTCTGTAACTCCGACGAGGGCGAGCCCGGCACCGCCAAGGACCGTGACATCCTGACCTACAACCCGCATGTGGTGATCGAGGGCATGGCCATTGCAGCCTATGCCATGGGCATCTCGGTGGGCTACAACTACATCCACGGCGAGATCTTCCAGACCTACAAGCGCTTCGAGGAAGCCTTGCAGGAGGCGCGCGATGCGGGCCTGCTGGGCGACAAGATCCTGGGCAGCAATTTTTCCTTCCAACTGCATGCGGCGCATGGCTTTGGCGCCTACATCTGCGGCGAGGAAACTGCGCTGCTCGAGTCACTCGAGGGCAAAAAAGGCCAGCCACGCTACAAGCCGCCGTTTCCGGCCAGCTTCGGTCTGTACGGCAAGCCCACCACCATCAACAACACCGAGACCTTTGCCGCAGTACCCTGGATCATCCGCAACGGCGGCCAGGCTTATTTGGAAATAGGCAAGCCCAACAACGGTGGCACCAAGCTGTTCACCGTCAGCGGCGATGTCAACAACCCGGGCAATTTTGAAGTGCCACTGGGCACCCCCTTTGCCAAGCTGCTCGAACTGGCCGGCGGCGTGCGCTCGGGCCGACAGCTCAAGGCAGTGATTCCGGGTGGCTCGTCCATGCCGGTGCTGCCCGCTGACATCATGATGGCCACCGACATGGACTACGACTCGATTGCCAAGGCCGGCTCCATGCTGGGCTCGGGCGCGGTGATCGTGATGGACGACAGCCGCTGTATGGTCAAGAGCCTGTTGCGCCTGTCGTATTTCTACATGCACGAGAGCTGCGGTCAGTGCACCCCCTGCCGTGAAGGAACTGGCTGGCTCTGGCGCATGGTGCACCGCATTGAACATGGTCAGGGCCGCGAGAGTGACCTGGACCTGCTCAACTCGGTCTCGGACAGTATTCAGGGGCGCACCATCTGCGCCCTGGGCGATGCGGCGGCCATGCCGGTGCGCGCCATGATCAAGCATTTCCGCGCCGAGTTCGAACACCACATCACGCACAAGACCTGCATGGTCCCGGCTTACGCCTGAGTGCAGTACAGCAAAAGCACACACCATGGTTGAAATCCAACTCGACGGCAACAAGGTCGAAGTGCCTGCAGGCAGCACGGTGATGCATGCGGCCGAAAAAGCCGGTACCTACATCCCGCATTTTTGCTATCACAAGAAGCTGAGCATCGCGGCCAACTGCCGCATGTGCCTGGTGGATGTGGAAAAAGCCCCCAAGCCCATGCCCGCCTGCGCCACGCCGGTCACGCAAGGCATGGTGGTACACACCAAGAGCGACAAGGCCATCAAGGCGCAAAAAAGCGTGATGGAGTTCCTGCTCATCAACCATCCGCTCGATTGCCCGATTTGTGACCAGGGCGGCGAATGCCAGTTGCAGGATCTGGCCGTCGGCTACGGCGGCAGCGGTTCGCGCTACCAGGAAGAAAAGCGGGTGGTGCTGCACAAGGATGTGGGCCCGCTCATCAGCATGGAAGAGATGAGCCGCTGCATCCACTGCACCCGCTGCGTGCGCTTTGGCCAGGAGGTGGCCGGCGCCATGGAGCTGGGCATGTCCCACCGCGGCGAGCACTCCGAGATCGAGACCTTTGTTGGCATGTCGGTCGACTCCGAGCTGTCGGGCAATATGATCGACATTTGCCCGGTGGGCGCGCTCACCAGCAAGCCCTTTCGCTACAGCGCCCGCACCTGGGAGCTGTCGCGTCGCAAATCCGTCAGCCCGCATGATTCGACCGGCGCCAATCTGGTCATTCAGGTCAAGCAAAACCAGGTCATGCGCGTCTTGCCTCTGGAAAACGAGGCGGTCAATGAGTGCTGGATCGCCGATCGCGACCGCTTCTCGTATGAGGCCTTGAACGGCGACGATCGCCTGAGCGCGCCCATGATCAAGCAAGGCGGCCAGTGGAAAGAAGTTGATTGGCAGACCGCCCTCGAATATGTGGCCAACGGCCTCAAGCAGATTGGCCAAGACCACGGTCCGGCCAGCTTGGGCGCGCTGGTCAGCCCGCACAGCACCCTGGAGGAGCTGTATTTGGCAGGTCTTTTGATGCGCCGCCTGGGCAGCGACAACATCGACCACCGCCTGCGCCAGGCCCAGTTCCCGGCGGCCCAGGGCGTGCGCTGGTTGGGCACAACGCTTGCCTCGCTGTCTAGCCTGCAGTCTGCCTTGGTCATCGGTTCGAACCTGCGCAAAGACCATCCTCTGATGGCGCTGCGCCTGCGGCAAGCGGTTCGTACCGGTGGCAAGCTGATGAGCATCAATTCAGTGCGCCAGTTGCCCATGGCCGATGCCTGGGCCATTCCTGTGTCGCGCAGCATCACGGCCGAGCCGGCGCAGTGGCAGGCGGCGCTCATGGAGGTGGCGGCGGCGCTGGCGCAAGCCCAGGGTCTGGCCTTGCCGGCCGGCATGGTTGCGGGGCCCGTCGGTGAGACCGCTCAGGCCATGGCCCAGGCTTTGATGAGCGGCCAGCACAAGGCCATCTTGTTGGGCAATGCGGCGGCCCACCATGCCCAGGCTTCGAATTTGCTCGCAGTGGCGGGCTGGATGGCTGAGCACACTGGGGCCAGCGTGGGCTATCTGGTGGAGGCGGCCAACACCGTTGGCGCTCAGTGGGTGGGCGCACAGCCGCAAAGCGGTGGCCTGCATGCGGGCCAGATGCTTGCAGGCTCGCTCAAGGCGGCCTTGCTGCTGGGCACCGAGCCTGTGTTTGATTCTGCAGCAGGCGCTGCTGCCAGGCAGGGCCTGGCCCAGGCGCAGATGGTCGTCTCGCTCAATGCCTTCAAGGCCAATATGGATCTGGCCGATGTGCTCTTGCCGATTGCTCCCTTCACCGAAACCCCGGGGACTTTTGTCAATGCCGAGGGCAGGGTGCAGAGCTTTCATGCGGTGGTCAAGCCGCTGGGGCAGGCGCGGCCGGCCTGGAAGGTCTTGCGGGTGCTTGGCCAGATGCTGGGCCTGGCGGGTTTTGAGGCCGAGTCAGCCGGTGAGGTGCTGAGCCAGGCCATAGGCGCGGCCAGTGCCGAGGGTGCGCGGTTTGTACCGGCCGATGTGCTGAGCAACGCAGCCAGCTTCGATGCGGCGCTGGCCTCGGCCCCGGTGGGCGAGCCTGTGACGGCGGCCATTTATCAGCTCGACGGGACCGTGCGCCGCGCGCCCTCGCTGCAGTTGACCGCCGATGCCCGCGCCGGCCTTGGCCTGCAAGCACAGGAAATCGGACAAGAGCTCCGTCAAGAGGTGAGCGCATGATCGATAGCATCAACCAAGCCGGTCTGGGCCTGCTCGGCGGCACGCTGTGGCCGGTGGTCTGGACCTTGATCAAGATTGTGGCTGTACTGCTGCCGCTGATGGGCTGTGTGGCCTATCTGACGCTGTGGGAGCGCAAGGCCATCAGCTTTACCCAGGTCCGCCTGGGCCCTAACCGGGTCGGACCCAGCGGCCTGCTGCAGCCGATTGCCGATGCACTCAAGCTGCTGACCAAAGAGATCATCATGCCGACGGCCGCCAGCAAGGGCCTGTTTGTGCTGGGGCCGATCATGACCATCATGCCGGCACTGGCCGCCTGGGCTGTGGTGCCCTTCGGTCCGGATGTGGCACTGGCCAACATCAACGCTGGCTTGCTGTTCCTGATGGCGATCACTTCGCTGGAGGTCTACGGCGTGATCATTGCCGGCTGGGCCTCCAACTCCAAGTACGCCTTCCTCGGTGCGCTGCGCGCCTCAGCCCAGATGGTGAGCTACGAGATCGCCATGGGTTTTTGCCTGGTGGTGGTGCTGATGGTTTCGGCCAGCCTGAACATGACCGACATCGTCATGGGGCAGGGCAAGGGCATGGGCACCGAGATGGGCCTGAACTTCCTGTCCTGGAACTGGCTGCCCCTGCTGCCCATTTTTCTGGTGTATTTCATCGCCGGTCTCGCAGAGACCAACCGCCATCCCTTCGACGTGGTCGAAGGCGAGTCCGAGATCGTCGCCGGTCATATGGTCGAGTATTCGGGCATGGCCTTTGCCATGTTCTTCCTGGCCGAATACGCCAACATGATCCTGGTCTCCATTCTGTGCGTGATCATGTTCCTGGGCGGCTGGCTGCCGCCTGTCGAGGCCCTGAGCTTTATTCCCGGCTGGATCTGGCTGGGCATCAAGACCTTTGTGGTGGTCACCATGTTCCTCTGGGTGCGCGCCACCTTCCCGCGCTATCGCTATGACCAGATCATGCGTCTGGGCTGGAAGATCTTCATTCCGGTCACGCTGGTGTGGCTGGTGGTGGTGGCCGTGTGGATGCACACCCCTCTCAATATCTGGAAGTAAGTCATGAGCACTGAGACCCTGTCCCGGCCCTCGTCCTTCTCCTTGAAGGACTTCCTCTCCAGTTTCATGCTGACCGAGCTGTTCAAGGGCATGGCCCTGACCGGCAAGTACATGTTCAGCCGCAAGATCACCATTCAGTTCCCCGAGGAAAAGACGCCGCTGTCGCCGCGTTTTCGCGGCCTGCATGCACTGCGCCGCTATGACAACGGTGAGGAGCGCTGCATTGCCTGCAAGCTGTGCGAGGCGGTTTGCCCGGCCCTGGCCATCACCATCGAGTCGCAAGTGCGCGACGATGGCAGCCGGCGTACCAGCCGCTACGACATCGACCTGACCAAATGCATCTTCTGCGGCTTTTGCGAGGAAAGCTGCCCAGTCGACTCGATCGTTGAGACGCACATCCTGGAATACCACGGTGAGAAACGGGGCGACCTGTATTTCACCAAGGACATGCTGCTGGCTGTGGGCGACCGCTATGAGGCCGAGATCGCAGCGAACAAGGCGGCCGACGCCAAATACCGGTGAACGAAAGCAGCCGACTTATGGACGTTCAATCTGCTCTGTTTTACGCCTTTGCCGCGGTGCTGCTGTTTGCAGCCTTTCGCGTGATCACCGCCCGCAACCCGGTCCATGCGGCCCTGTTTCTGGTGCTGGCCTTCTTCCAGGCCTCGGCCCTGTGGTTGATGCTCAAAGCTGAGTTCTTGGCCATCACCCTGGTGCTGGTTTATGTGGGCGCGGTGATGGTGCTCTTCCTGTTCGTGGTGATGATGCTCGACATCAACATCGACGGCATGCGCAAGGGCTTTTGGAAGCACTTCCCCCTGGCGGCGGTCATGGGCGCGGTCATCGCGCTGGAGATGGCGGCGGTACTGATGGGTGGCTTCCGGGTGACCGCGCCGCCAGCAGCGGCTGCAGCCAGCCAGGCCGCAGCCGACTATTCCAACACCAAGGAGCTGGGCAAGGTGCTCTACAGCCAGTATCTGCTGCCTCTGCAAGCTGCTGCTGCTTTGCTGCTGGTGGCTATCATCGCGGCCATCGCCTTGACCTTCCGCGAGCGCAAGGATTCGAAAGCGATTGATGCGTCCGAGCAGGTCCGCGTCAAGCGGGGCGACCGGGTGCAGCTGCTCAAGATCGCGCCCAGCGCTGTTGCGCCTGAGCCCCCAGCGGCTGCGGCCGAGGAGACCAAGCCATGATTTCCCTGGGCCATTTCCTGACCCTTGGCGGCCTGCTGTTTGCCCTGTCGGTGATCGGCATCTTCTTGAACCGCAAGAACCTGATCGTGCTGCTCATGGCCATCGAGCTGATGCTGCTGGCGGTCAACATGAACTTTGTGGCCTTCTCCTACTACCTGGGCGATATGGCTGGGCAGATTTTCGTCTTCTTCATCCTTACCGTGGCCGCTGCTGAGTCGGCCATCGGTTTGGCGATTTTGGTGCTGTTGTTCCGTAACAAGGCCAGCATCAATGTCGATGAACTCAACACCCTCAAGGGCTGATTGCCCCGCATGACAGCCCAGCGCACGGGAATCCCACGATGAGTCAAACCCTTTCCGCTTCCACCTTGCTGGCCGTGCCGCTGGCGCCGCTGGTCGGCTCGCTGCTGGCCGGCATCTTCGGCACGGCGCTCGGCGGTAACCGCATTGGCCGGGCGCTCAGCCACAGCCTGACGATCTTAGGCGTGCTGGTGGCCCTGCTGATTTCGCTCAAGACCCTGGGCAGCGTGATCGACGGCGCTCGCTTCAACGAAACCCTCTATACCTGGATGGTGGTCGGCGGCCTGAAGATGGAAGTGGGCTTCATGATCGACGGGCTGACCGCCATGATGATGGTGGTGGTCACCTTTGTCTCGCTCATGGTGCACATCTACACCATAGGCTATATGGAGGAAGACGAGGGCTACAACCGCTTCTTCGCCTATATCTCGTTGTTCACCTTCTCCATGCTCATGCTGGTCATGAGCAACAACTTGCTGCAGCTGTTTTTCGGCTGGGAGGCGGTGGGCCTGGTGTCGTATTTGCTGATCGGCTTTTGGTTCAAGAAGCCGACCGCCACCTTCGCCAATATGAAGGCCTTCCTGGTCAACCGGGTGGGTGACTTCGGCTTCATCCTGGGCATAGGCCTGATTGCTGCCTATGCGGGTACGCTCAGCTATTCCGAGGTGTTTGCCAAGGCCCCCCAGCTGGGCGCCATGCAGTTCCCAGGCACCGACTGGCTGCTGGTCACCGTGATCTGCATCTGCCTGTTCATTGGTGCCATGGGCAAGTCGGCTCAGTTTCCCTTGCATGTCTGGCTGCCTGACTCGATGGAAGGCCCGACCCCGATCTCGGCGCTGATTCATGCGGCCACCATGGTGACGGCTGGTATCTTCATGGTCGCGCGCATGTCGCCGCTGTTCGAACTGTCGGCCACCGCGCTCAATTTCATCCTGGTTATCGGCTCGATCACCGCGCTGTTCATGGGCTTTTTGGGCATCATTCAGAACGACATCAAGCGGGTGGTGGCCTATTCCACGCTCTCGCAGCTGGGCTACATGACGGTCGCGCTGGGCGCCTCGGCCTATTCGGTGGCGGTGTTTCACCTCATGACCCACGCCTTCTTCAAGGCGCTGCTCTTTTTGGCGGCGGGCTCGGTCATCATGGGTCTGCACCACAACCAGGACATTCGCTGGATGGGCGGTGTGCGCAAGTACATGCCGATCACCTGGATCACCTCGCTGCTCGGCTCGCTGGCTTTGATCGGAACGCCGCTGTTCTCCGGCTTCTACTCCAAGGACAGCATCATCGAAGCGGTGCATTTCAGCAATCTGCCAGCGGCAGGCTTTGCCAACTTCGCGGTGCTGGCCGGCGTGTTTGTGACTGCCTTCTATTCCTTTCGCATGTACTTCCTGGTCTTTCACGGCAAAGAGCGGTATGACCAGAACCCGGACGCCCACCACGACGACCACCATGATGATCACCACCATGGCCACGATGCCAAGCCGCACGAGTCGCCCTGGGTGGTGACGGTACCGCTGGTGCTGCTGGCCATTCCCTCGGTCTTCATCGGCTACTACACCATCACCCCGATGCTGTTTGGCGACTTCTTCAAGGACGCGATCACCGTCAATAGCGCGTTGCATCCGGCCATGGCCGAACTCGCCAAGATCTTCCATGGCCCCATGGCCATGGCCAGCCATGCTTTGTCGACCGCACCTTTCTGGCTGGCCCTGGCCGGGGTGGTGGTGGCCTGGTATTTCTACCTCATCAACCCCGCGGTGCCGGCGGCCATAGGCCGAGCCCTGCGCCCCATCGCCGTGCTGCTCGAGAACAAGTACTACATGGACTGGTTCAATGAAAACGTGTTGGCAAAAGCCGCCCGTGGTCTCGGATTGGGTCTGTGGAAGGGCGGCGATCAGGCGCTGATCGACGGGGCGGTGGTCAATGGCTCCTGGCGCCTGGTGGGCTGGGTGTCTGCGGCGGTGCGGCAGTTGCAGTCGGGCTTTATCTATCACTATGCACTGGCCATGATCATCGGCGTGTTCGCGCTGATGACCTGGTTTGTCTGGCTCAACAAATAAGAAGAGGCAACACATGGCTTTGCTGAGCCTGGCGATTTGGACGCCGATTGTTTTTGGGATAGCGCTGCTGGCCCTGGGGCGGGACGAGCATGTCAAGGCGGTGCGTGCGCTGGCCCTGATGGGCTCCTTGGTGAGTCTGTTGGTGACGCTGCCGCTCTACGGAGGTTTTCAGTACGACACCAGCGCCATGCAGTTTGTCGAGAAGGCCAGCTGGATCCCGCACCTGAATATCCATTACCACCTGGGGCTGGACGGCATCTCGTTCTGGTTTGTGCTGCTGACCGCCTTCATCACCGTGGTGGTGGTGATTGCCGGCTGGGAGGTGATCGAGGAGCGGGTCAACCAGTACATGGGGGCTTTTCTGATTCTCTCGGGCCTGATGATCGGTGTCTTCAGCGCGCTCGACGCGATGCTGTTTTTTGTCTTCTTTGAGGCCACACTGATCCCGATGTACCTGATCATCGGCATCTGGGGCGGCCCCAACAAGATCTACGCCGCCTTCAAGTTCTTCCTCTACACCCTGCTGGGCTCGCTGCTGATGCTGGTGGCGCTGGTCTACCTCTATAACAAATCCGGTGGTAGCTTTGACCTGGCGACCTGGCACAAGCTGCCGCTGGGCATGACGACGCAGACTTTGCTGTTCTTCGCTTTTTTCGCGGCCTTTGCTGTCAAGGTGCCGATGTGGCCTGTCCACACCTGGCTGCCCGATGTGCACGTGGAAGCCCCCACGGGTGGCTCGGCAGTGCTGGCGGCCATCATGCTCAAGCTGGGCGCCTACGGCTTTTTGCGCTTTTCCATGCCGATCGTCCCCGACGCCTCGCGCGAATGGGCCTGGTTGATGATTGCGCTGTCGCTGGTGGCTGTGATCTATGTCGGTTTGGTGGCCCTGGTTCAGCAGGACATGAAAAAGCTGGTGGCCTACTCCTCGGTCGCGCACATGGGCTTTGTCACCCTCGGCTTTTTCATCTTCAATGACCTGGGCGTTGCCGGCGGTCTGGTGCAGATGATTGCTCACGGCTTTGTCTCAGGTGCGATGTTCCTGTGCATCGGTGTGCTGTATGACCGGGTGCATTCAAGGCAGATTTCCAGCTACGGTGGTGTGATCAACACCATGCCCAAATTTTCGGCCTTTGCGCTGCTGTTTGCCATGGCCAACTGCGGCCTGCCGGGCACCGCCGGTTTCGTCGGCGAGTGGATGGTGATCCTGGGTGCGGTCAAATTCAATTTCTGGATCGGCTTGGCCTCGGCCACAGCCTTGATTTTTGGCGCCGCCTACACCCTGTGGATGTTCAAGCGGGTCTATCTGGGCGATGTGGCCAATGAGGATGTGCGGCAGTTGTCGGACATCAATACACGGGAATTTTTCATGCTCAGCCTGTTGGCTGCTGCCGTGCTTTACATGGGCATTTTCCCCAAGCCCTTTACCGATGTGATGGACGCTTCCGTGGCCGACCTGCTCAAGCATGTGGCCCTGTCCAAGCTGAAATGATCCGCCACCTGGCAACGACGTTCGAGTTCTTCCATGATTGATGCATTGAGCTGGTTTGCGGTCTATCCTGAAATCATCCTGCTGGTGATGGCTTGCGTCATCGCCCTGGTGGACCTGGGCGTGCGGGACCGCGGGCGCAAGCTCACCTATGTGCTGTCGCTGCTCACGCTCGCTTGGGTGGCCATCGTCACCGGCTCGCACGCCCTGGGTGGCGAGACCATCTACGGTTTTGGCAAGATGGTGGTCAGCGATCCCATGGGCAACTGGCTCAAATGCTTTGCCGCCCTGACCCTGATGGCCACTCTGGTCTATGGCCGCCCCTATGCGGCCGACCGCGACATGCTGCGCGGCGGCGAGTTCTTCACCCTGGGCCTGTTCTCCCTGCTCGGCGCCTTCCTCATGATCTCGGGGCACAACTTTCTGGTGCTCTACATGGGACTGGAGTTGATGACGCTGTCGAGCTACGCACTGGTGGCCCTGCGGCGCGACCATGCCACCTCGACCGAGGCGGCGATGAAGTACTTTGTGCTTGGCGCGCTGGCCTCGGGCTTTTTGCTCTACGGCCTGTCCATGATCTATGGCGCCACAGGCAGCCTGGATGTGGGCGAGGTGTTCAAGGCCATTGCCAGCCGCGAGGTCAAGCACCAAGTCTTGGTCTTCGGTCTGGTGTTTGTGGTGGCTGGTTTGGCCTTCAAGCTCGGCGCCGTGCCTTTTCACATGTGGCTGCCCGACGTCTACCACGGCGCGCCCACAGCGGCCACCCTGGCCATTGGCGCGGCGCCCCAGTTGGCCGCCTTTGCCATGGTCATTCGCATTCTGGTGCAGGGCCTGATGCCGCTGGCCATAGACTGGCAGCAGATGCTGGGCGTGCTGGCGGTCGCTTCGCTCTTGGTGGGCAATCTGGCAGCGGTGGCGCAGACCAACCTCAAGCGCATGCTGGCTTTTTCTACCATTGCGCAAATGGGCTTTTTGCTGCTGGCCCTGCTGGCCGGGGTGGTCGGTGGCGACAAGGTCAATGCGCAGTCGGCCTACGGATCGGCCATGTTCTATGTGGTGACCTATGTGCTGACCACGCTGGCGGTATTTGGCGTGATCATGCTGCTGGCTAAAGAGGGCTTCGAGTCTGAAGAAATCGCCGATCTGGCCGGCCTGAATCAGCGCAGCCCGCTGTATGCCGGCGTGATGGCCGTCGGCATGTTCTCGCTGGCCGGCGTGCCGCCGCTGGTCGGGTTTTATGCCAAGCTGTCGGTTATTGACGCGCTGCTGTCGGCTCAGGGCAATGAGTATCTTTACCTGGCCTTGTTCGCTGTTTTGGCTTCTCTTGTCGGCGCCTTCTATTACCTGCGGGTGGTCAAGGTGATGTACTTCGACCCACTGCCCGCCCATGTGAGCCCGGCCATTGAGGCCACGCAGGATGTGCGGGTGGTGCTCAGCCTCAACGCGATCTTGCTGCTCGCGCTGGGTCTGCTGCCGGGCGGCTTGATGACCCTGTGCTCGCAGTCCATGGCCAGCGTGCTCAAGTCCCTCGGCAGTTAAGGCCATGAACTCCTCAGCCCTGGTCTGGACGGTGATTGCGCTGGCGCTGGTGGCGGCCAATCTGCCCTTTGTCAGCAATCGCCTCTTTCTGGTGATGTCCCTGTCAGGGCAAAAGTCGCTGGCCTGGCGCTTGCTGGAGTTGGTGCTGCTGTATCTGCTGGTTGGCGCTGTGGCGGTGGGACTAGAGCACAGCCTTGGTCAGGTGGCGCCTCAGGGCTGGGAGTTCTACGCGGTCACCGGCTGCCTGTTTCTTACCCTGGGTTTCCCCGGCTTCGTGTACCGCTATCTGTACAAGCGGTCCTGAAGGTTTTCGCTTGAGCGCCCGGGCCGCCTCTGCCGACGAGCATCTGCGTGAGGCGACCGTCTCCAGCGAGGAGCTGCTGCGCGGCAGCTTCCTGCACGCCAAGCGGGACATCGTGCGGCTGCCCGACGGCAGTCAAGCCAGCCGGGAATATGTTTGTCACCCCGGCGCGGTGGTGGTGGTGGCGGAGTTGCCCGATGGGCGCTATGTGCTCGAACGGCAGTGGCGCTACCCGCTCGAGCGGGCCTTTACCGAGTTTCCGGCAGGCAAGCTCAACCCAGGCGAAGATCCGCTGCTGTGCGCCCAGCGTGAGTTGCGCGAGGAAACCGGCTACCAGGCCAGCCATTGGGCCTATGCCGGTCCTGTGCACCTGGCCATCGCCTACTCGACGGAAGTCATTCACCTGTTTTTCGCCCGGGGCTTGAGCGCCGGCGAGCGTCAGCTCGACGAAGGCGAATTCTTGGACGTGTTTGCCGTCAGCCTGGAACAACTGCAGGCATGGGCCCGAGCCGGCCAGCTCACCGACGCCAAGACCCAGTTTTGCCTGCTCTGGGCGCAGAATCTGCGCTCGGGGTTGTGGTCGCTGGACTGGCAGGGCGCTTGAGCAGGTTTTCGCTCGGCTGCCTGTGCTGTCAGCGGCATAAACCACAGCCAGCGGATTTTTCAGCATCGGCGCGATAATTGGTGCCATGAAAGTCCTCGACCTCAAATGCGCGCATCAGCATGTGTTCGAGGGATGGTTCGCCTCTGAAGATGATTTTCAGTCGCAGCTCGGGCGTGGGCTGGTCAGCTGCCCAGTCTGTGGCGATGCGGCTGTCGAAAAACAGCTCAGTGCGCCGCGGCTCAATTTAGGCGCATCGCCTGCGCCGCAAGCCCCTCAGCCAGCTTCCGCACCGGTGCCTCAGGAGATGGCTGCCGCGATGGCCGACCCCAAGCTGCAAGCCCTGTGGCTCAAGGCCATGCGTGAAGTCGTCGCCCGCACCGAAGACGTGGGCGAGCAGTTCGCCGATGTGGCCCGTCAGATGCACCATGGCGAGCTGCCCGAGCGCGGCATCCGGGGCCGCACCACTCCCGACGAGGCAGCAGCCCTGTTGGACGAGGGCATCGCGGTGATGCCCTTGTTGCTGCCCGACGCCCTCAAAGAGCCCCTGCAGTAAAGCTGTTCAGCGGCTGTATTCAGCGCGCAGGATCTTGGCCGCTTCGGTCATGGCGCGCAGCTTTCCGTCGGCCACATCACGCGGCAGGTATTTCATGCCGCAGTCGGGCGCCAAAATCACCTGCTCGGGCGAGATGTACTGCAGCGCCCGTTTGACGCGGGAGGCGACCACCACCGGCGATTCAATGCTGGGGTCTTCCAGGTTCAGGCAGCCCACCATGATCTGCTTGCCCGGCAGGCTTTGCAGTACCGCGCAGTCCAGGTTGGATTGGGCCGTCTCAATGGAAATTTGCTGGCAGCTGCAGGCGGCCAGCTCGGGCAGAAAGTTGTAGCCGTTCGGACGGGCATGGATGATGGCGGCATAGCCAAAGCAGATGTGCACCGCCGTCTTGCCGGTGATGCCTTCCAAAGCCCGGTTGAGTGCGCGGATGCCGTATTGACGCGCTTTTTCAGGCCGCGCCTGCATATAGGGCTCGTCGATCTGCACCACATCGGCGCCATGGGCGAACAGATCCTTGAGTTCTTCGTTGATGGCCACCGCATAGTCCATCGCAGCTTCTTCTTCCGAGGCGTAAAAGTCGTTTTGCGCCTGCTGCAGCATGGTGAAGGGGCCGGGCACGGTGATCTTGACCTGACGCGTGGTGTGCTTCTTCAGGAACAGCAGGTCCTCGACCTCGATCGGCCGCACCCGCCGCACCTTACCCACGATGCGTGGCACCGGGTTGGGGTGGCCCGAGCGGTCCAGCGCGGTGCCCGGGTTGTCGATGTCCACGCCTTCGAGCGCGGTGGCGATGCGGTTGGAATAACTCTCCCGGCGAATTTCCCCGTCGGTGATGATGTCCAGCCCGGCATCTTCCTGTGCCCGTATGGCCAGCACCGTGGCGTCGTCCATGGCCTGCTGCAAATACGGCTCAGCCACCCGCCACAGCTCTTTAGCCCGCACCCGGGGCGGAAAGCGTCCGGCGAGTTTTTCGCGGTCGATCAGCCAATCAGGCTGGGGGTAGCTGCCAACAATGGTGGTGGGGAAAAGCATCATGTCTCCTGGTCACGAATTGATCTGGCGCAGATTGTGACCCAAAGCTGATGCTTGCTTCGACGGCCTGGCGGGGCGTCCGGACAATGAACCATCCAACCAGAATCAATTCAGGCAGACGCACCTCAAAAAATACTGACAGTCCTTATTTCAAGCCAAGGCAAGCATCAAATGCCCTGTTTCAGCTTTGGCTGGACGTACCGTGATTTCAATGTCGTAGCCAAGCCGCGTCAGGCAGTCCATCAGCTTGCGCTCGGACAGATTGGTGAAATCGCCGCGCATCATTCCAGAGACCCTGGGCTGTGTGATGCCCATTCTTTTGGCGGCCTCTTGTTGGGTCAGGCCAAGGCTTTTCATGGCTTTCCTGATTTCGATCACCAAGCCCGTTTTGATCTTGAGCTTTTCGGCATCAGGCAAGCCAAGGTCAGCAAATACATTGCCTGAGCCACGGTGCACTTCAACGCCTTCAATCCGTCGAGTTTTCATTTTTCCAACTCCTTTGCGTAGGCCTGGGCGACTTTCAGCCTGGCCTGGATGATGTCCATGTCTTCCTTCGGCGTTGCGATGCCGTGCTTGCTCTTTTTCTGGAAGCAATGGAGGACGAAGACTGCCACAGAAAACTTGACGGTGTACACGGCGCGGTAGGTGCCACCGGCGTCGTCCTCAACCACTTCAAGTACCCCCGCGCCACTAAACCCCCTGAGCACTTTGGCCGCTTCATGCTTGTCGCCCGTCTGAGCCAGTGACAAGGCAAAGCCGAAAAGCCGCCGAACGTCTGCAGGCAAGGCCATCAAATCTTTGTGGCTGCTACCAATCCATTCAAGCGGCTTTTCATTCGCAGGCATGCTCAATTTATATCTGAAGTGGTATAGGGAGTCAAGCCGTAGGTTTGCGCCTGCCCAGCAGTCCCGTGTCCATCGATGGCCGACTGCAACTTCCAGGTCTAAAGAGATGGCCCAGCGACCTTACGACCCAGCGACCTTGCGGCCGGTGCCTGACGCTCTCAGGGATACAAGCCCCGCAGCTCGCGCGTGTGCAGGATGCGCCGGCAGGCCACGATGAAGGCGGCCGTGCGCAGACTCACCCGGCGCTCGTCCGCGACCTGCCAGACCGCGTTGAAGGCCTCGGTCATGACCCGTACCAGTCGGCGCTTGATCTCCTCTTCGTCCCAGAAGAAGCTGGAGAAGTCCTGCACCCATTCGAAATAGCTCACCGTCACCCCGCCTGCGTTGGCGATCACGTCGGGCACGACCAAGATGTTGCGCTCGGCCAGAATGTCGTCGGCGCTAGGTAGGGTTGGGCCATTGGCGCCCTCCAGGATGAGCCGGGTTTGCAGGCGCAGGGCCCGCTCGGGCGTGATCTGCTGCTCCAGGGCGGCCGGAATAAGGATGTCCGATTCAAGCTGCCAGAAGGCCTCACTTTCCAGGGCCTGCGCCGGCGCAAAGCCGGCTACCCCGCCATAGGCTTGCACATGCGCCAGCAGGGCATGGATGTCCAAGCCCGCATCGCTATAGATGGTGCCGCTGTGGTCTTGCACTGCCACCACCCGCGCGCCGGCTTGCGCAAACAAGCGCGCCGCCACCCCGCCCACATTGCCCAGGCCCTGCACTGCCACGCGCGCGCCGGCCACGCTCAGGCCCAGGTGCTGGCAGGCGAGTTGACCGACGGTGTAAACGCCTCGGCCGGTCGCCTCTTTGCGACCGAGCGAGCCGCCCAGGTCGACCGGCTTGCCGGTGACCACGCCGGTGGTGGTGGCGCCCACATTCATGGAGTAGGTGTCCATCATCCAGGCCATGGTTTGCTCATTGGTGTTCACATCCGGCGCTGGGATGTCCTGGTTGGGGCCGATGATGATGCCGATCTCGCTGGTATAGCGCCGAGTCATTCGTTCGAGTTCACCCCTAGAGAGTAGGCGCGGATCGACCCGCACACCCCCTTTGGCGCCGCCATAAGGCACGTTGACCGCCGCGTTTTTGATCGACATCCAGGCTGCCAGCGCCATCACCTCTGACAGCGTCACGTCTTGATGAAAGCGCACGCCCCCTTTGCCGGGCCCCCGCGAGACGTTGTGCTGCACCCGGTAGCCTTCAAAGTGGGCCACCGTGCCGTTGTCCAACTCAATGGGTACATCGACGATCAGGATGCGCTTGGGTCGCTTGAGCGTTTCTACCCAGCGCGAAAGGTTTCCAAGATGCGGCAAAACACGGTCGACCTGTTGCAGATAGTTGCCCCAAGGCCCCAATCCATCGGGCTGCAGGTAGGAGGGCGGGATATGGGCTGGGGTCTGTGCAGGAGCACAGGCAGTCTCGGAGATGAGCCTCATGGGTGGGCCAATACGGAGTGGGGAGGGCCCAGAGAATAGGCAGCGTCTGCAGCCCTGTCCAAGGCTGCTTTTGCCTCAGTTCATGCAGGTCCTGCATGGGTCCTGCTGCAGGACGATGGGGGCGGCCGCGCAGGCTCAGGCGTTGAACTGCAGCGCCGCCAGCCTAGCGTACATGCCGCCTTGGGCCACCAGATCGGCATGGCTGCCTTGCTCGATCAGCCGTCCATGGTCGAGCACCACGATGCGGTTGGCCCGCTGTACCGTCGCCAGCCGATGAGCGATCACCAGCGTGGTGCGGCCCTGCATGGCCGACTCCAGCGCGGCCTGCACCATGCGCTCGCTTTGAGCGTCGAGGGCCGAGGTGGCCTCGTCGAGCAGCATCAGCGGCGGGTTTTTCAGCAGCGCCCGGGCAATGGCGATGCGCTGGCGCTGGCCGCCCGATAGGCGCACGCCGCGCTCGCCCAGGAAGGTGTCATAGCCCTCGGGCAGCCGCTCAATGAACTCATCAGCAAAGGCCGCTTGCGCGGCCGCACGCACCTCGGCGTCGCTGGCCTGTGGCTTGCCGTAGCGTATGTTTTCCAGTGCGCTGCTTGAAAAAATCACCGGATCTTGCGGCACGATGGCGATGCGCTCGCGCAGACCCTGCAGGCTCAGCTGCGCGATCGGTGTACCGTCGAGCAGGATGCAGCCCGACTGCGGCTCATAAAAACGCAGCAGCAGCGAAAACACCGTGGTTTTGCCCGCCCCGCTGGGCCCGACCAGGGCCACCGTCTCGCCGGGCGCGACCTTCAGCTCAAAGCCGCTGAGCGCTGGCTGGCTGGGCCGCGAGGGGTAGTGGAAGTCGATGGCCTCAAAGTGCACCGCGCTGCCGCTGGGCGGCAGGGGCGGCGTCAGCGGCTGTGCGGGCGATGCAATGCTGGAGCGGGAAGCCAGCAGTTCCATCAGGCGCTCGGTCGCGCCAGCGGCGCGCAGCAGGTCGCCGTAGACCTCGCCCAGCACCGCAAACGCACCGGCCAGGATGATGATGTACATCACCGTCTGACCCAGGTGGCCGGCGCTGATCTCGCCGCGCATCACCGACTGCGTGCCCTGGTACAGCCCCCAGAGCAGCGCGGCTGAGCTGGCGATGATGATGAAGGCCACCAACACCGAGCGCGCCCGGGTGCGTTTGACGGCGGTGTCAAAAGCCTGGTCGGTCGCCTGCGAAAAACGCTGCGCCTCACGGCTTTCAGCGCTGTAGCTTTGCACCACCGGGATGGCGTTGAGCACCTCAGCCGCAATCGCACTGGAGTCGGCCACCCGGTCCTGGCTGGCGCGTGAGAGCTTGCGCACCCTGCGGCCAAAGCGCACCGTTGGGACGACGATCAGCGCCAACACCCCGATCACCTGCACCATCACCCAGGGGTTGGTCCAGATCAGCATCAGCAGGGCGCCCAGGCCCATCACGCCATTGCGCAAGCCCATGCTCAGCGAGGAGCCGACCACCGTCTGCACGAGCGTGGTGTCGGTGGTCAGCCGCGAGAGCACCTCGCCGCTGGGCGTGCGCTCGAAAAACTCCGGGCTTTGCTCAAGCACATGACCATAGACCGCGCTGCGCAGGTCGGCGGTGACCCGCTCGCCCAGCCAGCTGACCAGATAAAACCGCCCCGCTGAGAACAGACCTAGGGCGACTGCCACCAAAAAGAGCTGGCCAAAGTGCCCAGCCAGTTCGCCGCTGCGACCGGCCGTCAGCCCGCCATCGATGAGCTCGCGCAGGGCCAGCGGAAACACCAAGGTGGCGCCGGCGGCCAGCAGCAAAAACAGCAGCGCCAGCGCGATGCGCAGGCGATAGGGTTTGAGAAAGGGCAGCAGGCCCGACAGGGACTTGGGCGAGCCCTTGGGCGCATCGATCAGAGGTTTGCTCACGGGCAGAGTGTAGGCGGCGCCGCGCCGCAGCCTGGTCCTTTGAAGTTCCTCGACCCGTCAAGCTCTTTTTTGCCGAGCATGCAGTGGGGATGCAGTTGGGATTCAGTGGGGCGGGCAAATTCCTTGCAGGCTATCGAGCGGTCAGTCAGCCCAGTTGGCCTCTTCCTCAATAACGGGACTGGCCCGGGGCAAATGGATCGAACACCTCGAGCCCCAGCGCCTGAAAGTCGGCCACATTCCGGCTGGCCACCTTCAGTCCGTGAACTTTCGCTGTGGCGGCGATCATGGCGTCTTCATACAGCGTGTCTGACTTTCTGTGCATCAAGCGCGCCCAAGACATGAACGCTGCTGCGTCCATGGGCAGGACGTTGTAGGCGCCGGCCACCAAGGCCAGCCAGGTCTCGATCTCCTCGGCCTTTTTGGGGTCTTGTTCTCGAGTCAGCTCGACGCCCGCTTGGATTTCCCCCAGCGTCACGGCAGACAGGTAGAGCTGGCTTTCATCCAGCGATTGCAGCCAAGCCACGACACCCCCGTGCGGGCGTGGCTTGCGCAGTTCAGACACCACATTCGTGTCCAGAAGATACCGCTGGGTCACAGGATCGGCTCTGCAGGTCGGCGCCTGGCTTGCCCTCGTGGCGCAGCGATCATGTCAGCGCGAGCTGGGTCGCACAGCAGCAGCTGTTTTAACGAGGGGCGCGCAGCCGACTGCAGCCGCCGCCACTCCTGCACGGGTACCAACACGGCGGCTTCGGCGCCGCGTCGGGTGACCATTTGAGGCCCTTCAAGCAGGCAAGCATCCAAAAATTCACTGAAGCGCGCTTTCGCGTCTTGTACTGGCCATGAGTGCATCTGAACCTCACTAAACTAGTCATCT
>Ga0164292_10000169_pt1 | contig 44962 bp, 48 predicted proteins | sample GEODES117metaG_FD_111486 | JGI IMG/M metagenome (GOLD analysis project Ga0164292, IMG submission 111486) | Eutrophic lake water microbial communities from Lake Mendota, Wisconsin, USA - GEODES117 metaG | ecosystem: Environmental > Aquatic > Freshwater > Lake | place: USA: Lake Mendota... | reverse complement strand
TCCCATGCCCTCAACGGCGAGCTTCTGAAGCTGGGCATCAACAACAACCTGTTGCCGATCCACCTGCTGGATGCGGTGCTCGCAGGTCGCATCGAAACCCATGGGGCAGCGGCCAATCTGCTGCGCTTTCCCATGCCCTTTGCCAGCGTCAGCGGCCAGGGTTCCCAGGATCAGGTGGTGGCGATCCTGCTGCGGGTCGTGGACCTGGAACATGAGGAGCCCCGGCTACGCACCTGTCGCCGTCGCCTGCAGCAGCACCGGCAGCAGGTGCGCAGAATGGCGGCTCACTACCGTCGCCTCCAGCGGCGTCTTCAGGCGTACGAGGCCGAACAGCTGTGGCTCCAGGACATCCGCACGGCCCGCCCGACCGAGCCCTGAGGGCCGGGGGCGTGGGTGTGCCGCCCGAGCTGGAGGCCTGGAGCCGCCCGCTGCAGCAGGCCTGCCAGCTGGAGCTCGATCGCGGTTGCCCTGACATGAAGGGCCGACAGGAGACCTACAGCGGTTTTGTGACCCGGATGCTCGCTACGCCGCCGGCCCTTTGCGCCGCGGCGGAGCGAAAGAAGCTGGAGGAACTGGGGCTCCGTTTCGCCGCCTATGGAACGCTGAGCGAAGCGGGCAGACGCCAGCTGGTGGCCCGCCTGCGGCGAGAACTCCACCAGCTTCGCAGCGATCGTCAGCCCCCGGCTCCGATCGCACCTCCCCGCCTGCGCCTGCAGGAGCCGACCGGCCAGGAGCCGCCTGTGCCAACGGCGGGCGTGGGGCGAGCTCCGCTCCGGGAGGATTCGCCCCTGGCGGAGGTGCGCGGCATCGGTCCCCGTATCGCCACCCGGCTGGCCGGTCTGGGGCTGCTGGTGGTCCGGGACCTGGTCCAGCACTACCCCCGTGACTACCTGGATTACGCCAACCTCGTGCGGATCGCCGGCTTGGTGACCGGAACCACTGCCACGATCGTTGCGAGTGTGCGGCGTTGCCACGCCTTCAACAGCCCCCGCAACCCCAATCTCTCGATCCTGGAGCTGCATCTGCAGGATGTCACCGGCCGGCTGCGGGTTTCCCGCTTCTTCGCGGGCCGTCGGTTCGCTACGCCCGCCTGGTTGAAGTCGCAGCAACGGCTCTATCCCCTCGGGGCCACGGTGGCCGTCAGTGGTCTGGTGAAGGAGAGTCCGTATGGGCCCTGTTTTGCCGATCCGCTGATCGAGGTGTTGGAAGGTCCTGGGGCGCAGGTGCGTTCGGAGCAGATCGGGCGGCTGGTGCCCGTGTATTCCCTCACCGAGGGGCTCAGCGCCGATCAGGTGCGCAAGGCCATCGCCACCCTGTTGCCCCAGCTGGCGCACTGGCCCGATCCGCTTCCCGCCCCCCTGCGCCAGCAATGCCAGCTGTTGCCCCGCGGGGTGGCCCTGCAACAGATCCACCAACCGTCCGACAACGATCGGCTCCAGGCAGCCAGGCGCCGGCTGGTGTTCGATGAGTTTCTGCTGCTGCAGCTCTCGCTCGGCCAGCGGCGCCTGCGGTTCCGGCAGCGTCCCGCCCCGCCTCTGGTGTTGCCCCAGGGCGAGAGCGATCTGGTGGCAGGGTTCCTCGATCTTCTGCCCTTCGCCCTTACCGCTGCCCAGCAGCGGGTGCTGGCCGAGATCCGCCATGACCTGGCCAGGCCCCAGCCGATGGCGCGCCTGGTGCAGGGGGATGTGGGCAGCGGCAAGACAGTGGTGGCTCTGGCAGCCCTGCTGACGGCGATCGAGGCCGGCCACCAGGGCGCCCTGATGGCCCCCACGGAAGTGCTGGCCGAGCAGCATTTTCAGAAACTGGCCCACTGGCTTCCCCAGCTGCATGTGACCGTGGAACTGCTCACCGGGTCCACGCCGGCCAGGCAACGGCGCCAGCTGCTGCAGGACCTGGTCAACGGGCAACTGAAGCTGCTGGTGGGCACCCACGCCCTGCTCGAGGATCCGGTGCAGTTCGACCGTCTCGGTCTGGTGGTGGTGGATGAGCAGCACCGGTTCGGGGTGCGCCAGCGCAATCGCCTGCTCGCCAAGGGGTTGCAGCCCCACCTGCTGACGATGACGGCCACCCCCATTCCCCGCACGCTGGCCCTTTCGATCCATGGCGACCTGGATGTGAGTCAGATCGATGAACTCCCCCCTGGCCGCACCCCGATCCGTACGGAGCTGCTGCGGGGCAGTGAGCGGGCCGAGGCCTGGCGCTTGATCCGTGAACAGGTGGAGCTCGGGCAGCGGGCCTACGTGGTTCTGCCGTTGGTGGAGGAATCCGAGAAACTCGATCTGCGTTCGGCTGTGGAGGTTCACCACCACCTGGCCGAGGAGGTGTTTCCTGATCTGAAGGTGGGGCTTCTGCATGGCCGGCTCTCCAGTGAGGAGAAGCAGAAGGCGATCGGTGCCTTCGCCCGGGGGGAATCCCAGGTGCTCGTCTCCACCACCGTGGTGGAGGTGGGTGTGGATGTGCCGGAGGCGAGTGTGATGGTGATCGAACACGCCGAACGTTTCGGCCTGGCCCAGCTCCACCAGCTGCGTGGACGCGTGGGCAGGGGCGCGGCCGCTTCCCACTGCCTGCTGATCAACGACAGCACCAATGCGATGGCGCGCCAGCGGCTGGAGGTGCTGGTGCGCAGCGGCGACGGCTTTGAGATCGCCGAGATGGACCTGCGCCTCCGGGGGCCGGGCCAGGTGCTGGGCACCCGTCAGTCGGGCCTGCCCGATCTGGCGCTGGCCAGTCTCTGCGACGACGCTGAGGTGCTGGAGCAGGCCCGCGATCTGGCCCTGCGGTTGCTGGAGCAGGATCCGGAACTGGAGAGCCATTCCGGCCTGCGCCAGGCGTTGGCTAACCAGCGTCAGCAGGAAGCGGCCCGTCTCAATTAGCCACGGGAGGGCAGCATGGGGTCCCCGCTCCCCTGGCATGGCGGCCCAGCGCCCCTGGCATCCGATTCCGATCCATGACAACGGCGAGGCTCTGCTGGAGCTGCCGCCTGAGCTGCTGCGGCTGGAACCCCACCCCTATGCCTCCCTGGGGGCTCCCTACGGGCCCCAGGCGACGCCGTTCCGGCTGCGATCCGGCGTACTCCAGCGGTTGCTTGAGGCCCAGGCCCTGCTGGAGCGCCGGGCACCCGGATTGCGGCTGGCGATCTTCGATGCCTGGCGACCGCTGGCGGTGCAGCGGTTCATGGTGCGCCAGGCGATCGAAACCGAATGTCGGTCGCGGGGACTGGATCCCAGTACCCCTTCTTCTGGTTTGGACGACGTGGAGGCCCTGGTAGGCCGCTTCTGGGCTCCCCCCAGCGCCGATCCCGCCACTCCGCCACCCCACAGCACCGGCGGGGCCGTGGATCTCACCCTGGCCGATGGCGAAGGCGAACTTCTGCCGATGGGGGGGGCCATCGATGAGCTGGGTTCGGTTTCTGAACCCGACCATTACGCAGCTGCCTGCCGCCAGGATCCAGCTTCAGCGCAGGCCCAGTGGCATCGCAACCGCTCGCTGCTGGCGGCGGTGATGGGGGAGGCAGGGTTCGCGCGCCACCCCAACGAGTGGTGGCACTTCAGCCGCGGGGATCAGCTGTGGGCCTGGCTGCAGCAGCAGCACTGCGCCCACTACGGACGGGCCCCGGAGGTGGGGGTGTCCTGACCGGACGCCGCTGGAGCGAGCTGCAGGTTCCTGGTCACGGCTGCGGCCACCTCCGGGCTGATCAGACCCCGTTGCAGGCAGCGGGCCAGGCTGGCGCGGGTCATCTCGGCCTGCACCTCCAGCAGGCGTTGCTGCACGCTGGCGGGCTGGTCTTGCCAGGGGAGCAGATGGCTGCGGTAGGCCGCTTCGATCCTGGCAGGCAGGCACGCTTCCTGATCTGGGTCGAGCTTGGCCGGTTGCGCACTGGGCAGACTCGGGCGATAGGGCCTGACCTGGGCCAACCCGGCCGTCGGCCGGGCGGTAGCCACAATCGGCAGCAGCGCCAGGAGCAGGAAGGCCCGTGTCATCAGCTGGCCTGGGCCAACAGCTCCCGCACTTGGTCCGGCCCGAGTTGCTCCACGAAGTTGCCGAAGCTGCTGCGTGGTTTCCCCTTCTCCTTCCAGGCCAGCAACAGCGGCTCCAGCGTGGTTTCCAGATCGGCCAGGGGCATCTTCTCCAGATAGGGGCTGGCGAGTCGCGTCAGGTTGGGAGCCCCGCCCAACCAGAGCTGGTACTGATCCACCCCACTGCCCACCAGGCCGATCTCAGCCATGTATGGACGGGCGCATCCGTTGGGGCAGCCGGTCATGCGAACCAGCACCTGCTTGTCGATCCCGAGGCGATTGAGCTGGGCATCCAGGCGCTCCAACACATCGGGGAGAATCCTCTCGGCTTCGGTCACCGCCAGGCCGCAGAGCGGCAGGGCAGGGCAGGCGATCGCATGGCGAGCCAGCAGGTCAGGGCTTTCCGGGGTCTCGAACCCGATGGCGCTCAGCTCCTGCCGCAGCGTGCTGCGCTGGGAGGTGCCGATGTTGCAGAGCAGCAGGTCCTGGTTGGGGGTGAGTCGGATCTCGAGCTGATAGGTCTCCACGATCCGTCGCAGCGCTGCCTTCTGTTCGCCCTGGAGCCGGCCGCAGAGAAGCGGCAGGCCCACGAACCAGAGGCCGCTGCTCTGGCGGTTCCAGCCGAGATAGTCGAGCAGCCTGGGCTTGGGTTCCTGCCGCAGGCCCTTGATCGGATGGGGGAAATAACGCTTCAGCTCCTGGCGGAACCAGGCGATGCCCTTGTCATGGATCAGGTACTTCATGCGGGCATGGCGGCGCTGTTCCCTGTCGCCGTGGTCCCGCTGCAGGGCGGCGATTGCCTGCACCAGATCGAGCACGTGATCGGCCGCCACGAAGCCGAGGGGATCAGCGATGCGGGCGAAGGTCTCCTCCTTGTTGTGGGTACGGCCCATTCCTCCGCCCACATAGACGTTGCATCCCTGGGGCCGGCCGGAAGGATCGGTGAACAGCACCAGACCGATGTCCTGGGTCAGCAGGTCCACCGAGTTGTCGCCGGGCACGGTCACGGCGATCTTGAACTTGCGGGGCAGGTAGGTGCCCCCGTAGAGCGGTTCGGCGGCATCGCCGCTGAACACGGCCCCCTCGTGCTGTCTCTGCCGCACCTTCTTCACCGCGGCCACCGGTTTGATCCGATAGGAGAGGTCGCCGTCCACCCAGAGGTCGAGGTAGGAGCCTTCGGCTGCCTGGGGAGCCAGCAGGTCGGCGATGCGATCGGCCAGCAGCCGGGCTTCGGGGTAGCCCCCCTTCTGGAACGGGGCCGCCGGCGCCATGACGTTGCGGTTGATGTCTCCACAGGCGGAGAGCGTGGAGCCGAGCGAACGAACAATCGTGCCGATCACTTCCTTGAGATCGGACTTGGCCACCCCGTGCATCTGAAACGCCTGTCGGGTGGTGGCCCTGAGGGTTCCATTACCGAGGCGGTCGGAAAGCTCATCCAGCGCCACGAACAGCGAGGGCGCAATCCTGCCGCCAGGACTGCGCAGCCGCAGCATCATCTGCCAGTCCTTCTCCTTGCCCTTGGCGCGGTTGTCGCGGTTGTCCTGTTGGTAGCTGCCGTGGAACTTGAGAATCTGTACCGCGTTCTCGCTGAAGTTGGGCTTCGCGTTTTCCAGCTCAGCGGCGAGGGGGTCGTGAAGGTGGCCGCTGCCTGCCTTGAGGGCCTCAAACTTGGTCACGGGCGCTCCAGTACCGCTCGGCGGGTTCGCTGTGTTTTGGGCGACCGTCGACGAAGACATCGGGGCTGGGACGAACAGGTCGATCCGAAGCTAGCGAACGGGCCGGGTCTAGCCGTTCCATACAGTCAGCCAACAACAATCCGCCGAAGCACGGCTGCGACCCATGGCTACCTTCCTGCTGGAGATCGGCACCGAGGAGCTTCCTGCCGACTTCGCCCGATTGGCCCTTCCCCAGTTGGAGGAGCGGGTGGTGGAGGATCTGCGCGCCTCCCGGCTGGCCTTCAGCTCCGTGCACGTCACCAGCACCCCACGCCGGCTGGCGCTGACCGTGGCCGATCTGGGCGAGCGCCAGGCCGATCTGGCGGAGGAACGCAAAGGACCTCCCGCCCAGCAGGCCTTCCGCGATGGCCAGCCGACGCCGGCGGCGGTGGGCTTCGCCAACCGCTGCGGCATTGATCCGGCGGCCCTGGAGATCCGGGAAACCCCCAAGGGGCCGTTCGTGTTTGCCCAGACCCTCGAACCGGGCCGACCCACGGCTGCGGTGCTCCCGGATCTGGTGCCCGGCTGGATCCGTGGCCTGCAGGGGCGTCGGTTCATGCGCTGGGGCGAAGGAGAGAGTCGCTTCAGCCGTCCGGTGCGCTGGTTGGTGGCCCTGCTCGACGACCAGGTGGTGCCGATCCAGCTCAACGATTGCGATCCGGTGGTGGTGAGCGGCCGCACCAGCCGGGGCCACCGGCTCGAGCTGGATCCGGTGGAGATTGCCACCGCCGAGGCCTACGCCCCCACCCTGGCGGCGGTGGATGTGCAGGTGGAGCGGCTCAGCCGCGCCCGTTGGATCCGTCAGGAGCTGGAGCAGGCGGCGGCGCTCCGCCAGGCCGACATCGATCTCCCTTCTTCTTTGTTTGACGAACTGGTGGATCTGGTGGAATCCCCCCGTCTGATCGAGGGGGAAATCGACGCAGGCTTTCTCGCCCTCCCCCCGGAGGTGCTCAGCACCGTGATGCGCGCCCACCAGCGCTACGTGCCCCTGCTCCGGCGCGATCGGGCCGACGATCCCCTCGCCCTTGACAGCCATTCGAGCCTTCTGCCCGCTTTCCTGTGTGTCGGCAATGGCAGGGCAGAGGCCGCCGCCACCATCCAGCGCGGCAATGAACGCGTGCTCCGGGCCCGCCTGGCCGACGCCGAGTTCTTCGTTCGCGCCGACCGCGGCACCGCCAGTATCGACCGTCGGGAGGCTCTCGACCGTGTCACTTTCGCCGAGGGACTCGGCAGCCTGCGGGATCGCACCGAGCGGATCGAGTGGTGCACCGATGTGCTGCTCGAGCAGCTCCCGATCGATGCCGCAGAGGCGGCCCATGCCCGCCGGGCGGCCCATCTCTGCAAGCACGATCTGGTGAGCCAGATGGTCGGGGAATTTCCCGAACTGCAGGGGTTGATCGGGGGCAAGTACCTGCTGGCCGAAGGGGAACCTCGAGCGGTGGCCCTCGCCGTGCAGGAGCATTACCTGCCCCGGGGAGCGGGCGATCAGCTGCCGGGTTCGGCTGCAGGGGCGGTGGTGGCCCTGGCGGAGCGACTGGAGCTGTTGTTGAGCATCTATGCCAAGGGGGAGAGACCCAGCGGCTCCTCCGATCCCTACGCGTTGCGCCGGGCCGGCAATGGGGTGCTGCAGATTCTCTGGCACCACGGATGGCCTCTCAACCTCCAGGTGCTGCTGGAGCGGGCCTGCGGCCAATGGGCAGCTTTGTTTCCCGGCTTCGGGGTGAAGGCGCAGGATCTGCATCGCGATCTGGCTGAGCTGCTCCGCCAACGGCTGGCCAGCCTGCTGGAGGAGGAGGGGATCGATGCGGATCTGGTGCAGGCGGTGGCAGGAGAGGGACTGAGCCTGGCCAGGCTGCTCGCCGACCCTGACGATGCGCGCCAGCGGGCCCGTCTCCTGCAGGAGTTACGCTGCACCGGTGCCCTTGCCCCGGTTCAGGCGGTGGTGCAGCGGGCTGCACGTTTGGCGGAGAAGGGCGAACTGCCTGCCGATCAGCTGCGGCCCGATGGGGTGGTGAATCGGGAGCTGTTCAGTTCCCCGAGCGAACTGGCGATGTTGGAGGTGCTCCAACGGCTGGAACCGTTCGCCACAGGGGCAGACCCTGGCCGCTACCTCTCCCTCGCCCAGGGTCTCAGCGACAGTGCCGCGAGTCTCGGTGCCTTCTTCGATGGGGATCAGAGCGTGCTGGTGATGGCGGAGGATCCCGCCGTGCGAACAAACCGATTGAATCTGCTCGGAATTCTTCGCAACCAGGCCTCGGTGCTGGCCGATTTCAGCAGAATCAGCTGAAACGGCCAGCTGCCGGCGAGCCGATCACTTGCCGGCGAGCACAGGCTCCCGCTTCTCGGTGGACTCCCCGGAGCCGGCCCCGGCGATCTTCTCCACTCGGATGCCACCCTTGATCGCCCCATCGGCTTCCATCGCCGCCACCTCCTCGGGGCTGCGAACGGCACTCGGCACCGGTCGGTAGCCCGCGGGGGCCAGGGCCTGGCCGCGCAACACCGAGCCGAGGGTGCGGAACGTGAGCTTGAGCTGCTGCCAGGGGTTCATCGCCACCACCCGCTTGTAGAGGTAGCTGTCGAAGGTGAGGCGTTGGACGTCCTTGTCATCGCACATCTCCACGAACGCTTCCCTGGCGGCATCGTTGCTGTAGAAGATGTTCTGCAGGATCTCCAGAACCTTGTAGGTGGGTCCGTATTTCCTGTCCCACTTCTTGAGGTAGACCTTCAGGTCGGCCTCGGTGGGGATGCGGGTGCCATTGGCACTGGCGGCAACGACTTCCTCGGCACACATGCGGCCGCTCTTGGCAGCGAAGTAGATGCCTTCCCCGGAGCTCTTGGTGACGTAGCCGGCTGCATCGCCCACCAGCGCCATCCTTCCCACCACCCGACGGGGACGGGGATGCTCAGGGATCGGATGGGCCTCCACCTTGATCACCTCACCTTTGAGGAGACGGTTGCTGGCCCGCTCCCTGATTCCCTTCTGCAGACCCTTGATCAGGGACTGGTTCTGCTGCATGGTGCCGGTTCCGACCGCCACGTGGTCGTACTTGGGAAACACCCAGGCGTAGAAGTCGGGAGAGACGTCGGTGCCGACGTACATCTCGGCGAGATCCTCGTAGTAAGCCATCTCTTCCGGCGGAAGCTTGATCCGTTCCTGGAAGGCGATGGCCACGTTGTAATCACCCGCATCCATGGCCTTAGCTACCTTGCTGTTGGCCCCGTCGGCGCCGATGATCAGATCCACTTCCAGGGTCATCAGTTCACCGGTGGGCCCACCGGCGGCGTAATCGGCGTAATGCAGGGTGTAGGGGCCCTGACGGTTGGCTCCCGTATCGATCGATTGCACGAGGCCGTTGACCAGGGTGGCGCCGAGCTCAGCGGCACGGTTGCGAAGGAAGGCATCCATAACCTCGCGGCGACACATGCCGATGTATTCGTTCTTGTTCTCGAGGTGGATATCCACCTCGCGGTTGGAAGGGGAGATCATGCGCATGTTGCGCACTTTCCGGTCGATGATCGACTCCGGCAGGTCGAATTCCTCGACCATGCAGAGAGGGATGGCGCCGCCGCAGGGCTTGGCGTTGTCAAGTTTGCGCTCGAAAAGCCATGTCTGAATGCCGGCTTTGGCGAGCACCTCCGCAGCACAAGAACCGCTGGGGCCACCGCCCACGACTGCGACTCGCAACATCTTGAAACCTGCTTAGGCAGAGGGATCCTGGTGGAAAGTTAACACCGCTGAAGGGGTCGCCGGCGGCCCTTTCGGGCAGAGGCTTTACCATCAGCCACTGTTTTGACCAGGCGCGTGTCGCAACGTTCGATCCGCACCGACTCTCCCCGCCGAGCCCGCAGGGTGGGCGAGGACATCCCGCTGGCCCGCCGCAGCTCCAGCCTCCCGTCCCCGGGTACCAGCCGGGGGAGCAAGCTGCGATGGTTCTTGGTGGGCAGCGCCCTAGTGGCCAGCTTCGGTGCCCTGCTGATCGCCGGTCCGCTGCGGGGCCTGCTCCAGCCTGCTCCGGTGGCGGGACTGAATGCCCGGCTGGGGCGGGATGGCCGCCTGCTCGGCCACTTCCGTTATCCGGAAGCCCCCGCCGCCCAGCTGGTGGCGATCGCCCCCGATCTGCAGCTGCGGACCGATGCGGCCCGCTCGCTGCTGCAGATGCAGAAGGACGCTGCCGCTGCAGGCGTGAATCTGGTGGTATTGAGTGGCTTCCGTTCGCGGGAGCTGCAGAAGCAGCTGTTCTTTGACGTCAAGTCCGAACGCAACCAGAGCGCTGCAGACCGGGCTCTGGTGAGTGCTCCGCCCGGATTCTCGGAGCACAGCACCGGCTTTGCCGTGGATCTGGGAGATGGCCGGGCTCCAGAGGCCAACCTCTCCCCCCGGTTTGATGCCACCACGGCCTACCGCTGGCTGCAAGCCAATGCAGCCCGGTACCACTTCCAGCTCTCCTTCCCGCGCAACAATCCTCAGGGGGTCAGCTACGAACCCTGGCATTGGCGTTTTGAGGGATCGAGCGAAGCCCTGGAGCTGTTTGAACCAGCCCACCGCCTCAGCGGCAGTCGCGCTGGCGATCAGGGTCTGAGATAGGATCAAGATTCGCTTCAGATGGCGCCACGATCCCCCCGGATCAGGTGCCGATGGCCCTAGCAGAAACAGCGTCCGAGATCATCTTCTTCGTACCCCGGAATCAGCCAGGATCAGCAGGAGCGCGGGGTGAGCGATTTCGCCTCACCACCCACCCTTTTCTTCATTGCAGGACCCCAGCCCCATGAGTGGCGAAGTCAAAGGAGCCAAGATCCGCAATATTGCGATCATTGCCCACGTCGACCACGGCAAGACCACGCTTGTGGATGCGCTGCTCGGCCAGTCCGGCATTTTCCGGGAAGGGGAGGCCGTGCCGACCTGCATTCTCGATTCCAACGACCTGGAGCGGGAGAGGGGGATCACGATTCTCTCCAAGAATACCGCCGTTGATTACAACGGAATCCGCATCAATATCGTGGACACCCCTGGCCACGCCGACTTCGGCGGCGAAGTGGAACGGGTGCTGGGCATGGTGGATGGCTGCCTGCTGATCGTGGATGCCAACGAGGGGCCGATGCCCCAGACCCGATTCGTGCTCAAGAAAGCCTTGGAGAAGGGTCTGCGTCCGATCGTCTTCGTCAACAAGATCGACCGCGCCCGGGTGGATCCTGAACAGGCCGTCGACAAGGTGCTCGATCTGTTCCTGGAGCTCGGGGCCGACGACGACCAATGCGACTTCCCCTATCTGTTCGGCAGTGGCATGGGCGGCTATGCCAAGCCCGACATGGCCACCGAGAGCGACAACATGAAGCCGCTCTTCGATGCCATTCTCCGGCATGTTCCACCCCCGGTGGGAGACCCTGAGAAGCCCCTGCAGCTGCAGGTCACCACGCTGGATTACAGCGATTTCCTCGGCCGGATCATGATCGGCCGCATCCACAACGGCACGATCCGGGCCAACCAGCCGGCGGCCCTGATCCGTGATGACGGCAGCATCAAGCGGGGCCGCATCAGCAAGTTGCTCGGTTTCCAGGGACTGCAGCGGGTCGAGATCGAGCAGGCCAGTGCCGGTGACCTGGTGGCAGTGGCGGGCTTCGATGAAGTGAACATCGGCGAAACGATCGCCTGTCCGGACAATCCTGAGGCCCTTCCCCTGATCAAGGTGGATGAGCCCACCCTCCAGATGACCTTCGTGGTCAACGATTCACCGTTCGCCGGCAAGGAAGGCAAGTTCGTCACCAGCCGTCAGATCCGCGACCGCCTGCAGAAGGAGCTGCTCACCAACGTGGCGCTGCGGGTCGAGGACACCGACTCTCCTGATCGTTGGTCCGTGAGTGGCCGGGGCGAACTGCACCTGGGCATCCTGATCGAGACGATGCGCCGCGAGGGTTATGAGTTCCAGGTGAGCCAGCCCCAGGTGATCTTCCGCACGATTGACGGCACTCCCCACGAGCCGTTTGAAACCCTGGTGATGGATGTACCGGAGGAATCGGTGGGCGCCTGCATCGAGAAGCTCGGGATCCGCAAGGGCGAGATGCAGAACATGGAAACCAGCAACGATGGTCGCACCCAGCTGGAGTTTGTGGTTCCTTCCCGGGGTCTGATCGGCTTCCGGGGTGATTTCATCCGCGCCACTCGCGGAGAGGGGATCATGAGCCACTCGTTCCTCGACTATCGCCCGATGCAGGGTGAATTCGATACGCGTCGCAACGGGGTACTGATTGCTTTTGAGGAGGGTACCGCCACCTTCTATGCACTCAAGAACGCCGAGGATCGCGGTCAGTTCTTCATCACTCCCGGCACCAAGGTGTACAAGGGGATGATCATCGGCGAGAACAACCGGCCGCAGGATCTGGAGATCAATGTCTGCAAGGCCAAGCAGCTCACCAACATGCGCTCCGCCGGTGCCGAGGAACTCGATACCCTCCAGGCTCCGATGCAGATGACCCTGGAGAGGGCCCTGGAGTACATCGGTCCCGACGAGATGCTGGAGGTCACGCCGGAATCGATCCGGCTACGCAAGCTGCCGATGAAGAAACCGGCCAAGCGTTGATCGCTCCCTCCGAGTCTGAGGAGAACCGCCTGACCACCGACCCCCGTTTCCGGGAGTCGGTGGCTCTTTTCAATGCCGGCGAATGGTATGCCTGCCACGATGGGCTCGAAGAGCTCTGGCACGAAACCCAGGGGGAGATGCGCCCGGTGCTGCAGGGGATTCTGCAGATAGCTGTGGCCCATCTCCATCTGGAGCGGGGAAACATCCGCGGTGCCACGGTGTTGATGGGCGAAGGGGTGGGCAGACTCCAGAACCAGGGCGAGCAGGCCCTCTGCCTGGATCTGGAGGCTCTGCGCAAGTCCGTCCTGCCTCGGCTTCAACGGCTCCAGGCCGGAGAGGAGCTGGGCGATCTTCCCCTGCCTCGTCTGGAGGCGGTGGATGGGGGGGCGCGACCGGCACCGGTACATTGACCCAACATCAGCTGACTCCGTTCCCGCCTTGCAGCCACCGGCCCGATTGCCCTCCCTTGCCCCTCTGAGGTGCCTGTTCTGGCTCGGATGCCTGCTGGCTCTCCCGGGGACGGCGGCCCTGTCCGCTCCGGCCCCGGTGCTGGCCCCAGTACCGCCTACCAGCGCCGGGGCAGCGCCGGCTCCCGGCACCGGTCTGGTCACGATTGAATCCGATCGCCAGCAGGCGGACAACCGCACGGGCATCGTCACGGCCACCGGCAACGTCAGGATCGCCTACCCGGACCGTTCCATGGTGGCCACCTCCCGCCAGGCCCAGTACTTCACTCGGGAGGGAAGGCTGGTGCTGAGTGGCGATGTGGAGGTGGTCGATGGCGATGGTCAACGGATCCGCGCCGAAACCCTTGTCTATCGCCTGGACAGCGAGCGACTGGTGGCCGAACCTCCCACGGGTCGCCAGGTGACCAGCACCCTGCGCTTGCGTTCCAACCGGCCGGCCACCGGCCAACCTGCCCTGCTGCCATGAGTCTGGTCCTGGAGCAGGTGGCCATCACCCTCGGCGGCAGGCCCCTGGTGAGTGGGGTGAGCCTGGAACTCCATCCGGGCGAGGTGGTGGGTTTGCTGGGCCCCAACGGTGCCGGAAAAACCACAACCTTCAACATGGTCACGGGCTTGTTGAGGCCTGACAGTGGCGATGTCTGCCTCGACGGCGTCTCGGTGGCGGCCCTGCCGATGCCGAGTCGGGCCAGGCTCGGCATCGGCTACCTCCCCCAGGAGGCCAGCGTGTTCCGCAATCTCACGGTGCGCGACAACCTGCGACTGGCCCTGCAGGAGAGCGGGGCGCCGAACGCGATCCGGCGAGAACGGCTGGAACGCCTGATCGAGGAATTCCACCTCGTCAACTTTCAGAATCGCAAGGGCTACCAGCTCTCTGGAGGCGAACGCCGCCGCTGTGAAGTGGCCAGGGCCTTGGCGGTGGGGGAATCCGGCCCCCGCTATCTGCTGCTCGATGAACCCTTTGCCGGAGTCGATCCCCTCGCCGTCGCCGATCTGCAGGAGCTGATCAGCGGCCTGCGGCTGAGGGGGATGGGGCTGCTGATCACCGACCACAACGTGCGCGAAACCCTGGCTATCACCGACCGGGCCTACATCCTCACCGAAGGTCGCATCCTGGCCTCCGGCAGCTCCCAGGACATGGCCAACGACCCCCTGGTGCGCCGCCACTACCTGGGCGAGGGATTCCAGCTGTGACGCGACCCGCCCTGCTCAAGGCCCCGACCTTTCCCCTGCGGATCGGCAGGATCCCTTCCTGGCGGCAGCTGCCCCTGATCGATCGCTGGCTGCTGTCGGAGCTGATGGGGCCGCTGCTGTTCGGCATCGCGGCGTTCACCGCCGTTTCGCTCTCGGTGGGGGTGGTGTTTGAACTGGTGCGCAGGGTGGCCGAATCTGGGCTGCCTTTACTGGCCGCGGTGCAGGTGCTGCTGCTGCGCTTGCCCGGCTTCCTGGTGCTGGCCTTTCCGATGGCCACTCTGATGGCCACCCTGCTCGCCTATAGCCGCCTTTCGGGCAGCAGCGAACTCACGGCGCTCCGCAGTGTCGGCGTCAGCACCCAGCGGATGGTGCTGCCCGCCCTGATGCTGGCGCTGGTGATGAGCCTGCTCACTTTCGTGTTCAACGATGTGATCGTACCGAGGGCGAATCTGGAGGCTACCAATTCACTTGAAAGAGCTCTAGGCAAAGCGATCGCCACCGAAAAAGGCGATAATATTCTTTATTCCCGTTTCGGTCGCATACGCAATGAATATGGCGAAAAGGTAAAGCACCTCACTCATATTTTCTATGCGCGTACCTTCAAGGAAGGCCAGATGAATGATGTCACTCTTCTGGACTTTTCCCGGATCGGGCAGCGCCAGATGTTGATGGCCAAGTCGGGCCGCTGGAACGAGAACGAGGCGATGTGGGAGTTCTTCGATGGTCGCATCGTCAATGTCGATGAGAACACCGGCACCACGACCTCCGGTGAGTTCGATCGCTACGCCTATCCCCTAAGCCGCGATCCGATCGAGGTGGCACAGCTTCCTACCGATGCCAGTCAGATGACCGTCGGCCAGGCCCGCAGGGCCGAAAGGCTGCTGAAGGAAGCAGGCAATGCCAAGGAAGCCCGCAGACTTCGTGTCCGCATCCAGGAAAAGTTCGCTTTCCCAGCCATCTGTCTGGTGTTCGGGCTGATCGGCAGCAGTCTCGGGGTGAAACCCCACACCCGCACCAGCCGCAGTCAGGGCTTCGGCATCAGCGTTCTGCTGATCTTCGGCTACTACTTGATGTCGTTCATCTTCAGTTCCCTCGGCATCACCGGTACCCTCAGTCCCTTCCTGGCGGCCTGGTTGCCGGTCTTCGTCGGCCTGGCCGGCGGGCTGGCGTTGTTGCGGCAGGCCAATCGATGAGCGGTTCGGTCCCGGTTCGGGTCCACGAACTTCTCCGGGGTCTCCACCGGGGCCTTGAAGCGGCAGACTGGGGCGGTCTTGTCGGTTCCTGGTGAACGATCCCGTTCTGGGGCTGGGCCTCCTGGCCTTCGGCCTCCTCCTGCTGGTGTTGCCGATCTCCTTCTGGTCTCTCAGCGGAGGTCGCAACAGCTCCGCTGTGAGATTGCTGGTGGCCGCCGCCAATCTCTGCCTCACCGCCCAGCTGGTGCTGCGCTGGTGGGAGTCAGGCCATTTCCCGATCAGCAACCTCTACGAATCGCTGTGTTTCCTGGCCTGGGCCTGCACCCTGACCCAGTTGCTGGTTGAGCGGGCCTGGCCCAGTCCCCTGGTTCCGGCAGCCGCCACGCCGATGGCGCTTGGCTGTGTGGCCTTCGCCAGCTTCGCCTTGCCGGATCGGCTTCAGGAGGCCTCCCCTCTGGTGCCCGCCTTGCGCTCCAGCTGGCTGGTGATGCACGTGAGCGTGATCATGTTGAGCTATGCGGCCTTGCTGGTGGGCTCCCTGCTTTCCGTGGCCGTCCTGTTCACCGACCGAAAAGAGGCCCTGGAACTTCGCAGTAGTTCGATCGGCAGTGGCGGGTACCGACAGGCCCAACTGGCCAGCGACGGTCCTGGGGCGATGGAACTCAACAGCACTGAGTTTCGGATCAGCGAGCAACTCGACAGTCTCAGCTATCGAACGATCACGGTGGGCTTTCTGCTGCTCTCCGTGGGCCTGGTGAGCGGAGCGGTATGGGCCAATGAGGCCTGGGGAAGTTGGTGGAGCTGGGACCCTAAGGAAACCTGGGCCCTGATCTGCTGGCTGGTCTACGCCGCCTACCTCCATACCCGCTTGATCCGAGGATGGCAGGGCCGGAAGCCGGCGATCGTGGCCGCCGTCGGACTGGTGGTGATCGCTGTCTGTTACATCGGGGTCAACCTGCTTGGCATCGGCCTCCACAGCTACGGTTGGTTCTTCGGCAGCTGAATCCTTCGCTGGAGCCTACGCCGCAGCCGGCGGCTCCAGTGAAAAAGCAGCGGTGGAGCCAGCAGGCCCAGGGGCCCCGGCACAGGCTCCGCCACAGCTGCCGCCCAGCGCTCGGCGATCAGCCGATGGCCTGCTGTTGTGGGGTGGAAGTCATCCCAGAAAAACCAGCGTTCCGGATCGCAGATCGCTGCATTGGCAAGGCACGACTGGGTGACGTTCTCCAGTCCGAAGCTCTCCGGTTCTGAGAGGATCTCGGCAAACAGATCATCGCTTTCAAAGGCCACAATCTCTGTCTGGGGCAGGGCGGACTGCAGCTGCGCAAGGGACGCGCCCAGTGCATTGTTAAAAGCCTGGCTGGCGGCGCTGATGGCTTCGGCCTCCGGCGTCCCCAGAAACAGGGGGGTGAGACCCAGATCGGGCATATTAGGCACCAGAAACTGGGTGCCGCCTGCGGCCGCCAGTGTCAGAACCGACCCCGTGATGTTCTGGATGCCATTGCCGATCAGGGCTGCCAGTCCTTCTGGGCCTGGCCCTGTATCGACGCCTGGTTGTCCATCGAATGTGCCTGGCGTTCGGTTGCCATTCAGGCTCCAGCCGAGCAGATCGTTCGGAAACAACCAGATCAGGAAAAGGTCGTGAGCAGGGTCCGGGGCAGGATTTCCAGCAAGAAACGCCTGGAGCTGGTTGGCGTTGCCGAGATTGGCGAAGGCGGGCCGAAACAGGGCGGGCACCCCGGGGCTGTAGGTGTTGAAGTTGTCCACACCGGTGGTGGCCCCACTCACCGCGTAGTTGCTACCACCAGCCAGGGAAGGCAGAAAACCAGAGGCTGGAGGATCACCACCGGGATGAAAGATTCGCCAGAGCTGCTCGATCGCCACGGGGCCGTTCGATACCCGGCCACCTGCGTAGGGAGGTGGAGGAAAGACCACACCGGTGGCATTGCCCGTGGTGATGCCGCTGTTTCCTCCATCCGAGAGGCTGTCGCCGAAGGAGTAGAGGTGGTCGAGGCGGCTGATGCGGGCCAGGGCTGGTGCGAAAGCTCCCTGTAGCAACGGTCCTAGGGCTACCAAGGCCGCCAGCCAGGCTGTGCTACTGAAGCGAATGCCCCTACCCATAGATGTGCCAGCACTCCCCAGAAAGTTAGGGATGCAGCTTCACAGCCTCGAGCCAATGCTTCATCCCTGCAGCTGGATCACCGCAGGGATGGGGCTCGGACAGGGTCAGACCAGGGCCGGTTCGGGGCGGCGACTATTGCGGATGCCGGTGATGGCTTCGGCATAGTCGGCGGCTCCGAACACCCCCGAACCACTGACGATCGCGTTCGCACCGGCTTCAATCACCTGCCAGGCATTGCCGGGCTTGATGCCGCCATCCACTTCGATCCATGGATCCAGGCCGCGCTCATCGCAGAGGCGACGCAGGTCGCGGATCTTCTGCACCTGGTTCTCGATGAAGCTCTGGCCACCGAAGCCGGGGTTCACGCTCATGATCAGCACCAGATCACAGAGCTCGAGGCAATACTCGAGGGTGTCGAGCGGGGTGCTGGGGTTCAGCACTGCGCCGGCCTGTTTGCCCAGCTCCTTGATCTGGGCCAGGTTGCGATGCAGGTGGGGGCAGGCTTCAACCTGCACCGAAATGATGTCGGCGCCAGCCTTGGCGAAATCGGCCACGTATTTCTCAGGCTCCACGATCATCAGATGAACGTCGAGCGGTTTGGCGGTGACGGGCCGCAGCGCCTCGACGATCAGGGGACCGATGGTGATGTTGGGGACGAAGCGGCCATCCATCACATCCACATGGATCCAGTCGGCACCGGCTTCGTCGATGGCACGCACCTGCTCGCCGAGACGGGCGAAATCGGCCGAGAGGATGGAGGGGGAGACCACCAGGGGCTTGGTGCTCATGGGCGGGCCACCGCAGAGAAGGAGTCGCAGGATTGTAAGGAAGCACCCGGGGGGCGCTCCGGGGAAATCCCCGTCACGCTGATACGATGACCCGGCTTCAAGCCCGAAAGGGCCTGTCGTTGCTGGCTCCCTAGGGCGTCCGGCACGGTTGAAGCCAAGTACGTCACCCTGCCGGACAGCTGTGGATCGCACCCTTATCCAGGAAATTCTCGAGGTCGTTGAGCAAGCCGCCATCGCATCGGCCGAACTGACCGGTCTGGGCAAAAAGGACGAAGCTGACGCCGCAGCCGTGGAAGCCATGCGCAAGCGCATGGGTCAGATCCAGATGCAGGGTCGGATCGTGATCGGGGAGGGGGAGCGCGACGAAGCCCCCATGCTCTATATCGGTGAGGAAGTGGGCAGCGGCACCGGCCCCGGTGTGGACTTCGCTGTGGATCCCTGCGAAGGCACCAACCTCTGTGCCAACAGTCAGCGCGGCTCCATGGCCGTTCTGGCCGCCTCCGATCGCGGTGGTCTGTTCAATGCCCCCGACTTCTACATGAAGAAGCTGGCGGCACCCCCGGCCGCCAAGGGCAAGGTGGACATCCGCAAGTCCGCCACCGAGAACATCGAGATCCTCAGCCAGTGCCTCGGCGTTGCCAAGAGCGAGCTGGTGATCGTGGTGATGGACCGTGCCCGCCACAAGGATCTGATCGCCGAGATCCGCGCCACCGGCGCCCGCGTCCAACCGATCTCCGACGGCGATGTGCAGGCTGCCATCGCCTGCGGTTTCGCCGGCACGGGCACCCACTGCCTGATGGGTATCGGTGCTGCTCCGGAGGGGGTGATCTCCGCTGCCGCCATGCGCGCCCTGGGCGGCCACTTCCAGGGTCAGCTGGTGTACGACCCGGCCGTCGCCCAGACGTCCGAATGGGCGGATTACACCAAGGAAGGCAACATTGCCCGCCTCAACGAGATGGGCATCACCGATGTGGACAAGATCTACGAAGCCGAAGAGCTCGCTTCGGGTGAAAACGTGGTGTTTGCTGGCAGCGGCATCACCGATGGTCTGCTGTTCCACGGCGTGAAGTTTGAGAAGGACTGCACCCGCACCAGCTCCCTGGTGATCAGCACCCTTGACAACACCGCCCGGTTCACCAACACCGTGCACATCAAGCCCGGTGCCCAGAGCATCGCGCTGCGCTGATTCCGATTCTCTCAGCGCGAAACCAGAGGTCAGCCTCCATGCACATCGCCGTCGTCGGCCTGAGTCATCGCACGGCTCCGGTGGAGATCCGCGAACGTCTCAGCATCCCTGAGCAGACCATGGAGGCTTCGCTGCAGAAGCTGCGGGCCAACGAACAGGTGCTGGAGGCTTCCATCCTCAGCACCTGCAACCGGCTGGAGATCTATACCCTGCTGCGCCACCCCGAGCTCGGCATCTCTGCCGTGGGAAGTTTCCTCAGCCAGGTTTCCGGACTTGAGGTAGCTGATCTCACGCCCCATCTGTTCGTCTACCACCACGAGGAGGCGATCGGTCACCTGCTTCGGGTGGCGGCCGGGCTCGACAGCCTGGTGCTGGGGGAGGGCCAGATTCTCTCCCAGGTCAAGAAGATGGTGCGACTCGGCCAGGAGTACCGCTCCGTCGGACCGATCCTGAATCGCCTTCTCAACCAGGCGGTGAGCACCGGCAAGCGGGTTCGCACCGAGACCAACCTCGGCACAGGAGCCGTTTCGATCAGCTCCGCCGCCGTGGAGCTGGCTCAGCTGAAGATTGGTCAGGCCCGGGGCCTCGACGAACTGGTCCCGCTCGATCAGGAACAGGTGGCGGTAGTGGGAGCAGGTCGCATGGCCAGGCTTCTGCTCCAGCATCTCCAGGCCAAGGGCTGTCGTGGCGCGGTACTTCTCAATCGCACCGTGGAGAGGGCCGAGCGTCTGGCAGCCGATTTCCCTGGGCTTCCGGTGCAGTGCAGGCCCCTCAGCGATCTCGACCACTGCCTCAGCACCTGCTCCCTGGTGTTCACCAGCACAGGAGCAGAAGATCCAATCATCACCGCCGAGCGGCTTCGGGCCCTCAACAGGCGCTCCAGCCTGATGCTGGTGGACATCGGAGTTCCACGCAACATCAGCTCCGACGCGGATGAGCTGCCTGGCGTGGATTCCTTTGATGTGGATGACCTCCAGGAAGTGGTGGCCCGCAATCAGGAGGCCAGGCGCGAGATGGCAGCCGAGGCGGAGGGCCTGCTGCGCGAGGAATCAATGCAGTTCCTCGACTGGTGGGATGGCCTGGAGGCCGTTCCGCTGGTTAACCGTCTGCGCAATCAATTGGAGGACATCCGCGAACAGGAACTCCAGAAAGCCCTCAGCCGCATGGGACCCGACCTTTCGGCCCGGGAGCGCAAGGTGGTGGAAGCCCTGAGCAAGGGGATCATCAACAAGATCCTCCACACGCCCGTGACCCGGCTGCGGGCACCCCAGCCCCGCCAGCAGCGACATGTGGCAATGAACGTGCTGCAGGAGTTGTTTGAGCTTGAGGATCCACAGCACGAAGCCTGATTCGGCACCCTTGATCAACGACAAAGCAAGTGCCGGGGAGTCGGCAACAAAGTGTCGCCCTTTCCCGCAGTTCAGCACCACGCTCCAGTACGGTCTGCCCATCCAGGAGAAACGAGACAGCCAATGAAACGAGTACTTGCGATTATCCTCGGGGGTGGTGCCGGTACTCGCCTCTACCCACTCACCAAGACCAGGGCCAAGCCCGCCGTGCCCCTGGCTGGCAAGTACCGCCTGATTGATATTCCTGTCAGCAATTGCATCAACTCAGAGATCAATAAGATCTACGTACTTACCCAATTCAATAGTGCCTCGCTCAATCGTCACCTCACGATGAGCTACAACCTCTCAGCCGGCTTCGGGCAGGGATTTGTGGAGGTGTTGGCGGCCCAGCAGACCCCCGACAGTCCCAGTTGGTTTGAGGGCACAGCCGATGCGGTGCGGAAGTATCAGTGGCTGTTCCAGGAATGGGATGTGGACCATTACCTGATCCTTTCCGGTGACCAGCTTTACCGCATGGATTACAGCAAATTCGTGCAGCACCATATCGATACCGGCGCTCACCTATCCGTAGGTGCCCTGCCGGTGGATGCCGAGCAGGCTGAGGGCTTCGGTCTGATGCGCACCACTCCGGACGGTCGGATCCGCGAGTTTCGTGAAAAGCCCAAGGGTGAAGCCCTCGCGGCCATGCAGGTGGACACGGCCAAACTTGGTCTCTCGGCTGAGGAGGCGGAGCGACGGCCGTATCTGGCGTCAATGGGAATCTACGTGTTCAGCAGAGATACTCTGTTTGATCTCCTCAACGCCAATCCCAGCGCCACTGATTTCGGCAAGGAGATTATCCCCGCTTCCCTGGAGCGAGGAGACAACCTCCAGAGCTTCCTCTTTGATGATTACTGGGAAGATATCGGAACGATCGGCGCGTTTTACGAGGCCAACCTCGCCCTGACGGCACAGCCAAATCCGGCCTTTTCCTTCTACGACGAGAAGTTTCCGATCTACACCCGTCCCCGCTATCTCCCCCCGAGCAAGCTTCAGGACGCTCAGGTCACTGAATCGATCATCGGCGAGGGGTCGCTGCTGAAGGCCTGCAGCATCCACCACTGCGTACTCGGTGTGCGGAGCCGGGTTGAGGATGAGGTGGTTCTGCAGGACACCCTGGTGATGGGTGCCGACTACTTCGAATCCTCCGAAGAAAGGTTGGTGCTGCGCGAACGGGGAGGCATCCCGATCGGTGTCGGCAGGGGCACCACCGTGAAGCGGGCGATCCTTGATAAAAACGTTCGCATTGGCAAAGATGTCACGATTGTCAACAAGGACCACGTCGAGGAAGCCGACCGACCTGAGTTGAACTTCTACATCCGCAACGGAATCGTGGTGGTGGTGAAAAACGGCACCATTGCTGATGGCACCGTGATCTAGAGCTGATCAGGGGGCTTGCGTGACAGCACTCGCTGACATCACCAGGCAAGCCCTCCATCCCCCCATCTGCGTGGCCACACTGCAGGGGAGCTACGTTTCCTTCCCTGCCCCATGAGCAAGGCGCATTTCGGCCTGATTGGTCTTGGCGTGATGGGTGAAAATCTTGTGCTCAATGCCGAGCGCAATGGGTTTTCCAGTGTTGTCTACAACCGTACCTACGCCAAGACTCTTGAGTTTTTGGCGGGCCGTGGTGCCGGAAAGGACATCATCGGTGTCGAAACCCTCCCCGAATTCGTTGCCGCGCTGGAACGTCCCAGACGGATTCTGATGATGGTCAAGGCAGGTGATGCTGTAGATGCCACCATCGCCAGCCTTTCGCCTCTGCTGGAGGAGGGGGATCTGCTGATCGACGGCGGTAACTCCCTTTACACCGATACTGAACGGCGGGTGGCGGAGCTGGAAAGCAAGAGCTTCGGCTACATCGGCATGGGCGTATCCGGTGGGGCGAAGGGAGCTCTGGAAGGTCCGAGCATGATGCCGGGCGGCACCAAGGCTGCCTACGACGCGATCGAGGATCTGGTCTCGAAGATGGCGGCCAAGGTGGAGGACGGACCCTGTGTCACCTACATCGGCCCTGGCGGTTCAGGCCACTTCGTCAAAACCGTCCACAACGGCATCGAATATGGAATCGAGCAGATCCTTGCCGAGGCCTACGACCTGATGAAGCGGGTCGGCGGCATGGATGGCAAGGCCATGGCCGATGTGCTCAAAGGCTGGAACCAGACAGAAGAACTGGCTTCGTTCCTGGTGGAGATCACCGAGGTCTGTCTGCGCACCACCGATCCGGAGGATGGCGGCGATCTGGTGGAGAAGATCGTCGATGCTGCCGGGCAGAAAGGAACCGGCCTGTGGACGGTGGAGAGTGCACTGCAGATGGGCGTTCCCGTGCCCACCATCTACGCGGCTCTCAATGCAAGGGTTCTGAGTTCGCTGCGACCGGAGCGGATTGCCGCCGAAGCTGTCCTGCTGCCGCCGGCTCCCCACCGTTTCGATCTGGGCAGCCCCAGCGACGGGATGGGCCCCCTGCGGGACGCGTGCATCCTGGCCTGCATCGCCAGTTATGCCCAGGGCATGGCCCTGCTCCAGGCCGCATCTCGCCTCCATGAGTACCAGCTCGACATGGCGGCCATCGCCCAGATCTGGAAGGGTGGTTGCATCATCCGGGCTCGCCTGTTGCAGCGCATCCAGGATGCCTACCGATCCCAGCAGGATCTGGCCAACCTGATGCTCGACCCCTGGTTCGCCACCCAGATCAACAGCCGCCTGCCAGGCCTGCGCCAGGTGGTGGCAGGGGCAGCCCTGGCCGGTATCCCTGTGCCCTGCCTCAGCAGCACCCTCGATTACATCGACAGCTATCGCAGTGGCCGCCTGCCCCAGAATCTGGTGCAGGCGATGCGGGATTGCTTCGGCTCCCATACCTACGAACGCACCGACCGCCCCGGCGCCTTCCACACCGAGTGGCTTCCATGACCCGTTATCACCTGATGGTGGCCACAGGCCCGGAGGATCTGGCCCGTCAGGTCTCCCAGCAGATCGCCGCCGCGATCGACCTTTCCCTGGCCGAGCGCGATCGCGCCCAGATTGCCCTGGCCGGCGGTGAATCACCGCGGGCTGCTTACAAGCGGCTTGGCCGGGAGCATCTGCCCTGGGATCGGGTCGATGTGCTTCTGGGGGATGAACGCTGGGTGCCGGCCAGCGATCCCGCCAGCAACGCGCGCATGCTCCGCGAAACCCTGCTCAGCGAACCCCCCGCCTCCCACGCCTGCTTCCATCCGGTGCCCACAGACCGGTCCACCGCCGAGGAGAGCGCCGTTGCCTACGGGGAACTTCTGCAGCAGCTCTGCCCAGGCGAACCCCCGCGGCTCGATCTGGTTCTGCTCGGCCTCGGCGATGATGGCCATACCGCCTCACTGTTTCCGGGCACCGCGGCCACGAAGGTGGTGGATCAGGCGGTGACGATCGGCGAAGGCAAGGGGCTGCCCCGGATCACCCTCACGGCTCCAGTGCTCAGCGAGGCGCGCACTGTGATCTTCCTAGTCAGTGGTTCCGGCAAGCGGGAAGCCTTGCAGCGCCTGCTCGATCCGGACGAATCGGCGGAGCGAACCCCGGCCCGTCTGGTGTCTCCGCGCAGCCAGGTGGTGGTACTTGCCGATCCGGAAGCGGCGGCTGATCTGCCGCGGGGCTGAACAGATGGCGACGACGAAGCTGGTGGTGGCAGGCGATGGCTTCAGTGGTTGGCATGCCCTCAACGACACGGTGATGGGAGGGCGGAGCTCCGCCGTCTGCCGTGTCAGCAGCCAGGGGCTGGTGCTGGAGGGAGAGGTGGTGGAGACCGGTGGTGGCTTCGTCAGCTGCCGTTCGCCCCTGTTTTCCCCTCCCCTGGATCTGAGCGGCTTTGAAGGCTTGCAGCTTGACCTGCTGGGCGATGGCCGTCGCTACAAGCTGGCGGTGGCCTGCGCCGATCGGATGGCCGGTCTCACCGAACTGATTCCCGGTGGTTTGCGCTGGGTGGTCGAGTTCGAGGCGCCGGCGGGGCTTAGCTCTGTGTCGCTGCCCTTCGCCCAGTTGCGGGCTTCGGTGCGGGCCCAGCCGCTGGAAGGTTTGCCCCTGGGGTTGCCACTGCACTTTGATGTTGCGCGCATCACCAGACTGCAGATTCTTCATTCCCGCTTCGGTGATGATGGCGGTGCCAACCGAGGCTTCCGGGCCGGCCCGCTCCATCTGGAGCTGAGGGCAATCCACGCCATCTGACCACCATCTGACCAACTGTCTGAGCAGTGTCGAGTCCGAATGCCGACCTGAGCCGGTTGGTGGCAGCGGCCGCCGATCTCTGCCGTAAGCCCCTGCGCCACGCAGTGGTTCCGAGCCAGCCAGGGGATCCGCAGGCTGAAGAGGAAGTCCTGGAGGACCTCTGCCTGCGGATCGAGGCCCGATCGTGCGAAGGCGAGCGCCTGCCCCAGGAGGATCTCGAACTCGAGCTGTACCGCAGTGGTGAGGATCTCCACCTCACCCTGGCCTGGTTGGTGGATGACCAACGGCCGATGCTCTGGCAGGGGGGGCATCCTGTGTGGATGGATCCGGCCACCGGCAGCCGCTGTGAGCGGCCCGCCGATGGGGTTCCGCTCGAGGCCCTGGCGCGACGGTTGCGGGCCCTGCTGGTGGGGCTGACCTGAGGGGCGCCTGTTCCGCCGGGCCCAGTGTCCTCAGCCTGGCGGCTGGTCGGTGACCGCCCCCAGGCTGCTGCTGCTCACCAGACGGGCGTATTTGCCCAGTACACCGGTGCGGTAGCGGGGAGCCGGCCTGACCCAGGCGGCGCGGCGGCGAGCCAGTTCGCCCTCATCCACGTTGAGCTGCACCAGCAGCTGATGGGCATCCACGGTGATGCTGTCGCCCTCGTGCACCAGACCGATGGTGCCGCCGACGGCGGCTTCCGGGGCCACGTGGCCCACCACCAGGCCGTAGGAACCACCCGAGAAACGGCCATCAGTGATCAGGGCCACCTTGTCGAGCAGACCCTGCCCCACGATCGCGGAGGTGGGGGAGAGCATCTCGCGCATGCCCGGTCCGCCCACAGGGCCTTCGTTGCGCACCACCAACACATCGCCGGCCTGGATCTTGTTGGCCAGGATCGCGTCCAGGCAGTCCTCCTCGCTTTCGAACACCCGTGCCGGGCCGGTGATCACCGGAGTCTTGACCCCGCTGATCTTGGCCACGGCTCCTTCTTCCGCCAGGTTGCCCTTGAGGATGGCCAGGTGTCCCTTGGCATAGAGGGGGTTGCTGAGGGGCCGGATCACGTCCTGGTCGGCAGGGGGCTCCGAAGGCACATCGGCCAGTACCTCCCGCAGGGTCAGACCCTCGATGGTGCGGCAGTCGCCATGGAGCAGCCCCGCCTCCAGCAACAGCTTCATCACCTGGGGGATGCCTCCCGCCTGGTGGAGATCGGTGGCCACATAGCGACCGCTGGGCTTGAGATCGCAGATCACCGGCACCTTCTGGCGGATCGACTCGAAGTCATCGATGCTGAGCGGCACCCCGGCGGTGCGGGCGATCGCCAGCAGGTGCAGCACCGCATTGGTGGAGCCACCTACGGCCATGATCACGGCGATGGCGTTCTCGAAGGCCTCGCGGGTGAGCAGGTCGAGGGGCCGGATGTTGCGCTCGATCGCCTGCACCAGCACTTCGGCGCTGCGGGCAGCGCTGTCGGCTTTTTCGGCGTCTTCCGCCGCCATGGTGGAGCTGTAGGGCAGGCTCAGCCCCATCGTTTCGATCGCCGAACTCATGGTGTTGGCGGTGAACATGCCGCCACAGCTGCCAGCGCCGGGGCAGGCGTTCTTCTCCACTGCCGTGAGTCGTTCCTCATCGATCGTGCCGGCGGTGAATTGGCCCACCGCTTCGAAAGCACTCACCACGGTGAGGTCGCAACCACCGAGCTTGCCCGGCTTGATGGTGCCGCCATAAACAAAGATGGCGGGGATGTTCATGCGGGCCATGGCCAGCATGGCTCCGGGCATGTTCTTGTCGCAGCCGCCGACGGCCAGCACGCCGTCCATGCTCTGGCCGTTGCAGGCCGTTTCGATCGCATCGGCGATCACTTCGCGGGAGACCAGGGAATACTTCATCCCTTCGGTGCCCATCGAGATGCCATCGCTCACGGTGATCGTGCCGAAGGTCTGGGGCATCGCCCCGGCCTGGTGGGCGGCCTGTTCGGCTCTGCGGGTCAGGTCATTGAGACCCACGTTGCAGGGAGTGATCGTGCTGTAGCCGTTGGCGATGCCGATGATCGGCTTGTCGAAGTCGCCGTCTCCGAAGCCAACGGCACGCAGCATGGCGCGGTTGGGAGAACGCTGGATTCCCTTGGTGATGGCGTCGGAACGCAGCATGGCCGGCGAAGGACAGGATGCGAGCAACCTACCGACCGGAGCTTCTGGCCCGGCGAAAGTGGCCGGCTGTCAGGCCTGGAGATGGAGCTGTCAGGCCTGGGGCTGGAGCTGTTCGAGCTGACGGCGTACTTCGTCGATCGCCTGGTTGAGCTGCTGCACCTTGGCGTGGAGCTGGTCGTCCACCGTGGCCCCCTCGGCTTCGGGAGCCATTGCGGCCTCGGCCGGTGCCCCCACCCGCAGCCGACCCTGGAGATTGCCCGCCAGCTGGGCGGCTCCGTCCTGCAGCTGGGAAAGCCCCTGGAGCCTGGTGAGCCGCAGGGAGCGCAGTTGCTCCTGGGTGCGCCGACGCCTGTCGGCTTCGGAGAGCAGCCACCACCCGAAGCCTGCGGCACCCAGCACGGCACCGGTCATGGCGCTCAGCAGCAGGGCGCTGCCGCTGGAGCCGGAACGATCCCTGGAATCGGCCATCGGTCGGGAAGGGGCGGATGGAATGCTGGCTCCAAGCCTAGGCAGGAGTTTCGCCAGGGCCAGGCTGGAAACCGTACAGACGCTCCACGGGATCGCCGCAGCCCGGCAGGATCCGGCCTTGCGCATCCAGTTCGGCGTCGATGCAGGCACAGTAGATCGTGAGCTCCGGGATCCGTTCGCCGATCGCCTTCAGACCCGGCGCGGAGGCCAGGGCGGTGATCACGCGCAGTCGATCCCCTGCCACCCCCAGACCGCGAAGGCGCTCCAGCAGGGCCAGCAGCGAGGCACCGCTGCCGATCGTCGGCACATAGATCAGCACACCCAGGCGCTCCTCCAGGGGAGTCGGGAGGGTGTCGAGAATCCATTCCACCGGACCCTCCACCGCCTCGGCCCGCAGAGCCACATGGGCCACAGCAGCAGCCGGCAGCACCTGCACCCCGCCCTGCCAGAGGCCGAGGCCGGCCCGCAGCATCGGGATCACCAGCAGCGGCACCGCACTGTCCACCACCACCCCTTCGGTGCGGGCCAGGGGGGTGTCCAGCTCCAGACGGCGCTGTGGCAACCAGTCGCGCACCGCTTCATACGTGAGCCAGCGACCCAGCTCGGCCATGGCGGTGCCGAACAGGGGAGGAGGGGTGGACCGTTCGCGCAGAAGCGTGAGCCAGTGACCGATCAGGGGGTGGGGGGGAACCACCACCCGCAGGGACATGCCCATGCCTGCCATAAATTGAGGTTGCAGCGTAATCGTGAGGCATGGCTGGGATCGGAACACGTACGCCTGGCTTCCAGGCGCAGGGGCAGCGTCCACGTCGTGCTTCTCTGCAGGCCTGGCTGCGGGCCTCTGTACTGGCGGTTTTGCTGCTGCTGCCGCTGCTGGTGATCTCGTCGTTGCCGGCGCCCGCCCTGGCGATCACGGCTCCCGAACTGAGAAGCCAGCGATCCCTGCAGGAGCTTGAGCCCGATATGCATGGTCGCAACCTGCAGCAACAGGAATTCCTGAAGGCGAAGCTGGAGGGCTTCGATCTGCACGACACCGATCTGCGCGGCGCCGTCTTCAACTCCAGCAACCTCCAAAACGTGGATCTCCGCAATGCCAACCTCGAGGATGCGGTGGCTTACGCCACCCGTTTTGACGGCGCCGACCTGCGGGGAGCCCAGCTGCGCAACGCCATGCTGATGCAGAGCCGTTTTCTGGACGCCAGGATCGACGGAGCCGATTTCAGCGATGCGGTGCTGGATCTGCCCGAACGGCGTGCCCTCTGCAAGCGAGCCAGCGGTACCCATCCGGTGACCGGTGTGGAAACCAGAGAAAGCCTGGGTTGTCGGTGAGCGTTGTGGGGCCTGGCCGCATCCAGGGATAGATTTGTGATTCCGGTTCCGCTGGGGATCAGCCAGCGGAGGTAACGGGGAAAGACCGGTGGAATTCCGGCACTGTCCCGCAGCTGTGTCGGTCTCCTTCGGGGGGCTCAGTCAGAAGGCCCGCCGGTCTGCCCCCCTCAACCGAACCGGCGCGGACCGGGCTCCCATGAATCTTCTCTCCACCGTCGGGCGGCCTGCGGCTGCCCGCTTCGCCCGTTCGTCCGGCGTTCTGGTTTGGCCAGCACTGCTCACGGGCGCGCTGCTGCTGCTCAGCCCCGCCGCCCAAGCCCATCACCTGATGGATCTGATGCAGCTCAAGCCCACCCCGATCACTGGCCTGTTCAGTGGCCTGCTGCATCCGGTGATCGGGCCCGATCATTTGCTCTTCCTGCTCTCCCTCTCCCTGGTGGGCTGGCAGCGGCGCTGGCCCTGGATGCTGGCCCTACTGGCCACCGGTCTGGCCGGCAGCGCCCTGGGGCTGCTGCTGCCGGGCCTGCCTGGCGCCGAGGCTCTGGTGGCCTTCAGCCTGGTGCTCGTTGGTCTGGTGTTGCTCCGCCGCCTGCCCGAGGGGGTACTGCTGCCTGCCTTCGCCCTGCATGGATATGTGCTGAGCGCCTCGGTGCTCGGCTGGACCACCATGCCGATCGCCAGCTATCTGCTGGGTCTGCTGATCAGCCAGGCCGCCCTGTTGCTGGCGGCCCTGCAACTGCTGCGCAAGGGCGCCGCCAGCCTTTCGCTCCAGGCTCGCCAGCTGCTGGCATCGGGCCTGCTGGGCTGCGGAGCCGCCTGGACCTGGTCCGCCTTGGTGGGCTGATGGGCAGCGACGTTGTTTCCCGCCTGCCTGTCACTGTAGTGACCGGCTTTCTCGGCGCCGGCAAGACCACATTGCTGCGCCATCTGCTGACCCAGAGCGGCCTGCGGCTGGCGGTGCTGGTGAATGAATTTGGAGAGGTGGGCATTGATGGTGACCTGATCGCCGCCTGCGGCTTCTGCCCGGAGGACGAGCTGGCCGGCAGGGTGGTGGAGCTCGCCAACGGCTGCCTCTGCTGCACCGTGCAGGAGGAGTTTCTGCCCACGATGCAGGCATTGCTGCAACGGGCCGACCAGCTCGATGGCGTCATCGTGGAAACCAGCGGCCTGGCGTTGCCGGAACCGTTGATCGCCGCCTTCGGCTGGCCCGAGATCCGCACCCGCACCCGGGTGCATGCGGTGGTGACGGTGGTGGACGGAGAAGCCCTGGCCAACGGCCATGTGGTGGGCGATGCCAGAGCGGTGGAGGCGCAGCGGCAGGCCGATCCGAGCCTCGATCATCTGCAGGCGCTCGAGGAGCTGTTTGCCGAGCAGCTGGAAGCCGCCGATGTGGTGCTGGTCAGCCGGGCAGACCGGCTCGAGAGCGCTGCGCTTGCCGAGGTGATCGAGCGGGTGCAGGGCCTGCTGGATGGTCCCAAACCGGTGCTCCCGATCAGTCGCGGCGTCGTGGATGCGGCGCTGTTGCTGGGTGGGGAGGCCGGTTCTGCCGACCTCGATGCGGACGATCCCAACGCCTCCGACGACCACTCCCACGACCACCCCCATGAACACTACCACGTGGCCATGACGTCTCTGCTGGTGGAACGCAGCGGCGACTGGGAGCGGGAGGCACTGGAACTGCGGCTCCAGCAGCTGCTGGATCAACTGCCGGTGCTGCGGCTGAAGGGCAGGCTCCAACAACCGGGTAAACGGCTGCCGCTGCAGATCCAGGCCGTGGGGCAACGCCTGGACTGCTGGTATGAGGCCACTCCGTCGGCTGATCCCGAGCGGCCAGGCCTGCAACTGGTGGTGCTGGCGGCGGCCAGCGATCGCGACCGTCTTGAGGAAGCCTTCGCCGCTTTCTGAGCAGGCGCCGAGGACTGCCGGCCGTCCCGTCTTCAGTCCAGGGGGATCGGGCCGCGGGCACAGATTCCATCCCAGCAGAGGCTGGTGTCCTCCCAACGGCTGCTCACCCTTCGCCAGCCCTGGGAGCTGCTGCCATGGGCCGGCAGGCCCTGCATGGTCACCGTGCCCTTGCCGTCATGGCGGAATTCGATGCGGCGCTTCCCCACCAGCAACCACCAGTGGCCGCCCACCTGCTCCACCTCCATCCGGCAGGGCTGCCAGGGGCCTGCGGCCAGTCGGCACTGGAGCTGAATCAGCACCGGAGCCGCCTGCACGGGCCGGGAAAGCGCAACCAGCAGCGGAACCAGGAGCAATGCCACGCTCCCCAGGCGGCGAAGCGACGGAAGCGGCAACGGCGATCCCACGGCCTGGCGGCGGAGGTTCTTCTCCAAGCTGTTCCGCTGGGCCAGGAGCGGGGGGCCGGGCTGCCAAGATTTAACAAACGCCAGCCCCTCCGGTGCCCCTCTACAACGCCCGCGTTCAGGTATCGCTCCGCCCTTCCGTGCTCGACCCGGCCGGGGAGGCCACCCGGGCGGCGGCCGGCCGTCTGGGGGTGGAAGGGGTGACGCGGCTGCGGATCGGCAAGGCAATCGAGGTGGATCTGGAAGCCCCCGACCGCGCCACCGCCGAGGCCCGCCTCGAACTGCTCAGTGATCGCCTCCTGGCCAATCCCGTGATCGAGGACTGGTCGCTGGAAGTGGTCGAAGCAGGCTGAGCAGAGAGAACCCCATGACGATCGGCATCGTGGTGTTTCCCGGTTCGAACTGCGACCGGGATGTGCGCTGGGCGCTAGAAGGCTGTCTCGGCCAGCCCACCCGTTTTCTGTGGCATGAGGAGCGCGACCTCAGCGGTCTGGACGCAGTGGTGCTGCCAGGTGGGTTCAGCTACGGCGACTATCTGCGCTGCGGGGCCATTGCCCGCTTCGCGCCAGTGCTGGAGGAGTTGCGCGGCTACGCGGAGCGGGGCGGTCCGGTGCTCGGCATCTGCAACGGTTTCCAGGTGCTCACCGAACTGGGGCTGCTGCCGGGAGCCCTCACCCGCAACCGTGGCCTGCATTTCCTGTGCGAACCAACGGCCCTGGAGGTGCGCCCTGGCGGCTGCCGCTGGCTGCAGGGCTACGACGAAGGGGAGCGGATTGTGCTGCCGATCGCCCATGGCGAAGGCCGCTATCAGGTGGACCCCACCCAGCTGCAGCAGCTGGAGCAGGAGGGCTGCGTGGTGCTGAGGTACAGCGCCAACCCCAACGGCTCGATGGGCGATGTGGCCGGTCTCACCAATCCCCAGGGCAATGTGCTGGGGCTGATGCCCCATCCGGAGCGGGCCTGTGATCCCGCCACCGGTGGGTTGGATGGTCGCCGGCTGCTGGCCGCTCTGATGGGCTGAACCCTTGCGCCGCCGTTCGCTGCTCACGGGTCTGGCGGTGCTTGGGCTCGGGCTGCCCCGCGGCGGCCGCAGTGCGTCCCTGCCAGCCTCCTCGCCATTGCGCTCGTTGCCATCGCCCCCGCCGCTGCGCTCTGGCAGCCGCCTGCTGGCGGTGGCGCCAGGCACTTGGTGGGAAGACGCACCCAGCCAAGCCGCTCGACTGCAGAGGCTGTTCGCTGCAGCCGGCTGGCGTCTGGAGGTGCCAGCCAAGGCGATGGGGCGATGGCGATGGTTCTCGGCTGAGGATCGGGATCGCCTGGAGCAACTGCTACAGGGCCGAAGGGATCCGGAACTGGCGGGGATCGTCAGCGTCGCCGGCGGCTGGGGCAGTGCCCGACTGCTGGAGAGGGGCTGGCGCCCCGCGGCGCGGCCCCAGTGGCTGGTGGGCTTCTCCGATGCGAGCGCCCTGCTGCTGGCGCAGTTGGCGGCGGGTCAGGGGGGAGGGGTACACGCCAGTCTCGGGGGCGATGACGCCCAGTGGAACCGGCTGCAGCGGCTGCTGCGGGGAGAGCCTGTGGAGCCGCTGCAGGGGCAAGGCTGGTGCCGCGGCCAGGCGGTGGGACAACTGGTGGTGACCAATCTCTCCGTGGCCACGAACCTGATCGGCACATCCTGGTTCCCTTCGCTGCAGGGTCGCCTGCTGGTGCTGGAGGACGTGGATGAGGCGCCCTACCGGGTGGATCGGATGCTCACCCAGTGGCGCAGCAGTGGGGTTCTGCGCGGCGTGGCCGGCATCGGACTGGGTCGGTTCGGCTGGAAGGAGGACGACATCCTCCCGGGGGACCTGACGATGGAAGAGGTGCTGCAGGAGCGGCTCGGGGATCTCGGGGTGCCGCTGGTGGGCAGGCTGCCGGTGGGCCATGGCCGGCCCAATCTTGCGCTGCCGCTGGGCCGGCTGGCGCGGCTGAACGGCGATCGCGGTCTGCTGGAGCTGATCTGACCATAAAAAAAGGGGATGGGAGAGAATCCCCCACCCCCGCAGGCGTCCTGGCGGAACGCCAAACCGAGCTCAGTTGACGGCAGCGAAGAAATCCTTGCTCTTGACGGGGTCGGGATTCATGGTCTTCTCGCCGGGCTGCCAGTTGGCGGGGCAGACCTCATCGGGATGGGACTGGACGTACTGGAAGGCCTGGAGAACCCGCAGGGTCTCATCCACACTGCGACCCACAGGCAGGTTGTTGATCGTGCTGTGCATGATCACGCCTTCGGGATCGATGATGAACAGACCGCGCAGGGCGATACCGGCGGATTCATCGAGCACTTCATAAGCCGCGGCGATCTCTTTCTTGAGGTCGGCGACGAGGGGATAGGCGATGTCACCCAGACCACCGTTCTTGCGGTCGGTCTGCACCCAGGCGAGGTGGCTGAACTGGCTGTCCACCGAGACGCCGAGCACTTCGGTGTTGCGGCTGGTGAAATCGGAGTACCGGTCACTGAAGGCGGTGATCTCCGTGGGGCAGACGAAGGTGAAATCGAGGGGATAGAAGAACAGCACCACGTACTTGCCGCGGTAGTCGGAGAGCTTGATCTCCTTGAACTCCTGATCCACCACGGCGGTGGCGGTGAAGTCGGGGGCCGGCAGACCGACGAGCCTGGTCATGGAAAAGGAAGGGTGCGGAGATGAAACAGATGGATCAACTGGGCGTCCGGCGGCAAGACCACCGGCATGTCCGTACTCGGACCGACTACCAGTTGAAACGATTACAACCTATCACGAATGGCAGGCCGGTGTGTGTCCAGCGGGGCCATAGGCTGCATGGATCCAGTGAACGGTTGGGAATGGGCTGGGACCCTGCAGTGCTGCGGAAATACAACACCACCGGTCACTTCCGGTTGCTGAATCAGGTGCGCGCCGAGCTCAAGAACAATCCCCTGATCCGCCCGAAGGATGGAGAGACCGTGGGGGCGGCCAATCGCAGCCGCAGCCTGATCCGCGCCCTCGAGGTGCGGCCCCAGGGCGGCTACGGCCGCAGCAGGCGAAGCCAGGGCGCCGCCAGCGTGGTGCAGAGCTCCGCCTCCCCAGCGCCGGCCCCTGCCGCTGCCTCAGTTTCATTCTCAGAGCCAGCCTTCTCCCAGGCCATGACCGTGGTGCCGATCGATCCGGTGAGTGCCTCCAATGCCGGCTTCTACGGCGAGGGCCACGATTCCTTCGGTGCAGCGGAGGGGGTGGATGGCGCCGGCAGCAGCAGCTTCCGTGACAGGCTCAACGCCATTGATATGCGCTGAGCCCGGCGCTGATCTGACGCAGGGAGCACAGGCGGAGCCGGAGCTGTTCATGCTCGGCAGATCCTGTCGCTGGGGAATCCCATGGCCTCGCCCGTCGGGACCCGACTGCGGATGCCCCACCGCACCCTGCTCCTCGCCGGGATCGGCTCGATCACTGGGGTCTTGCTGCTGACCACCGGTCTTGTGGCCCTGCAGGCCCAGCCCATGTCCCAGGAGGATCCGCAGCCCCTGGGGCTCGGCATCGGTCCTGGAAGGGGCATGGGAATGGGTGGTCACGGCATGGGCCTGGGAGACCAGCGGTTCCTGCAGATGATGGTTCCCCACCATCAGGTGGCGATCGCGATGGCCGAGCTTGCCCAGCGCCGCTCACGCCGCCCCGAAATTCTTGCGCTGGCCGGGCGGATCAGGGCCGCGCAGTCCCAGGAGATCGACCAGATGCGCCTCTGGTTGCAGCAGTGGTATCCAGCGGCGGCTGCACTATCACTCGTGCCGCCCATGGGTCTGGAATCGCTGCGCAACGCAGCCGATTTCGATCGGGTTTTCCTTGAGCAGATGGTGGCCCACCACCGCATGGGGGTGCGGATGGCAGCGATGGCCCAGATCCACACCCGCCGCTTGGTCCTGGTGGAGCTGGAGCAGCAGATGGTACGCAATCAGAGCCAGGAGATTGAGCAGATGCTCCAGTGGTATGCCCGCTGGTACGGCGGACCCAAAGCATGAGCCGTCCGCAGACTTTCAGGAAGCCGCGCCGGGCTCCTGTGCGCCGAGGGCCTGGTCGCGTTGCAGGGCCGCAACGGCCCACTGGAGTGATTGGGCCAGGGGGCGGTTCTCGGCCAGCCTGGGGCTCCAGACCTGGCCGCGTTGCAGCTGGGCGGCGGGAACGATCGCCATGTCCTGCCCTTCGAGCAGTTGCAGACCGCTGAGCGGCACCGTGAGCGGCCCGTGAAAGAAGTGGGCGATGCGCAGCGGATCACGGTGCGTGAACCAGTGCTCCAGATCCCCGGCCTGCCAGTGGATCTCCTCCCACAATTCACGACGACAGGCCTGCTCCGGCGTTTCACCGGGATCGAGGTGACCGCCGAAAAGGCCCCAGGTGCCAGGAGCCACGATGCCTTCGATGTCATCGCGCAGCTGGAGTAACCAGCCTTGATCGCGATGGAGCATGGCCAGGGCAACCTCCACCATCTCGCAACAGATCTGCGGTGTGTCGACGCCAAGATTGCCGCATCGATGCCGCGTGCGGATACGGCCACAGCCCCTGGCAGGGCGGCGGGAGGCTGTCAATGATGAAAAAAGGCAGGTCTGAATCGACCGCCTCAGAACTTCCCATGACAACCGAAGACTTTCAGTCCAGCTCCCGACCCGGGGAGGCAGCCCTGGAGCAGCACAGCGACCTGGTGGAACTGCAGGGCCAGACCTATCGCTGTCTGGCGGAGGCGTACTACCGCTCGGATCAATACCGGCAGATGACGCAGCGCTATCCCCAGTTGGCCCGTGCGATCGAGGATGCGCGCAACCAGGCCCAGGTACCCCAGCCCCCTCCGCACCGTACCGGGCGGCGGGCTGAGCTGAACTGGGAAAGAAGCCACGGGGAGTGACCAGAACTCTGCCATCCCTTGACTCTCCCCCTACGGGATGCGTCAGCCTGCCTGTCGTATCCGCTCCCCTGACCCGCGATGCGTGCTTTTTTGGTGACCGTCTCGCTGGTTGGCCTGTTGGCTCCCCTGGCCCATGCCCAGATGGATCCCCATCAGCACCACCACCATGAACAGGCCGTCGATCACAGTGCCCATCGCCATGACATCGGTCCTGCCGGTAAGACCTACGACCTGCGCTGGCTGGACGCGATGGTGCAGCACCACACCGGGGCGCTGCGCATGAGTGCATACGTCTTCGACATCGGCGAGCCGGGGGTTGGTGCCCTGGCCAAATCGATCTGGAGCGATCAGGCCCAGGAGATCAAGGCGATGGGGCAGTGGCGCAAGGCCTGGTATCCGGAGGCTCCGGTGTACCCAGTGGCCTACCGCACCGGGGGGGATCCCAATGGCCTCAACGGTCTTGAACGGATGAGCGCAGTCCAGATCGAGGCGATGCGCATGACCGGCAGCCCACCCACCAGGGAGAACCGCATCCGCTGGTTTCTGGAAGGGATGCTCGCCCACCACGGTGGTGCCCTGGTGATGGCCCACGACGCCCTGGCGAAGAGCAGCAACCCCACGATCCGCCGCCTGGCCCGGGAGATCATCGTGGCGCAGCGGCGCGAGATCATCGCGCTGCGGCGCATGCTCAACCACGACGGTCTTGATAAGCCGGAATATCACAGCTTCGACGCCCTGTTTTCCTTCTGAGCGGAACCATCTCCATGCGCCGACCCTTTTGGCTGCATTTCCGCCGCCTGCATCGGTTGCTGGTGCCGTTGGCGGCTGCACCGCTGCTGCTCACGGCTGCCACGGGCTCGCTCTACAGCGTGCTTCTTGAGCAGGGCATCGATGCCTTCTGGTTGCTCAAGATCCACACGGGCCAGTTCGGTATGCTCAACCTCCAGCCCTACTATTCCGTGCTGCTGGGGTTGCTCACCTTGGTGGTGATCGCCTCAGGTTTGGGGCTGCTGGTAAGCCGCTTTCGAACCCATCCGTGAGCTCGCTTCTGCCTCGCCCGGTGGGCAGCCCTGAGCCGCTTCCGCCCTGGCGAGCGCTGCTGCGTGGAGCCCGCGAACGGGAGGGGCGTGCACCCCAGGCCCGGTGGCTGCAGCTGGCCAGTGTCGCCTGGGATGGCACACCACGGGTCCGCACCCTGGTGTTCCGCGGCTGGGCCGGGCCCGCGGCCCTGGATCTGCTCAGCGATGGCCGCAGCGCCAAGCCTGCCGAGCTGTCCTTCCAACAGGCGGTGGAGGTCTGCTGGCTGCTTCCCAGGGCCCGCTCTCAGTTCCGTCTACGTGGAGAGCTGCAAAGCCTGCCGCCAGAGTTGGAGGAGAAGGAGCGCCATCGGCACTGGCAGGCGCTCACCCCTGGCGGAAGGGCCGTGTGGGGCTGGCCCTCTCCAGGTGCGGCCTTCGATCGTGATGCTGCCTTCCCGGCTGAACTGCCTGATCAGACACCGCTGCCGCAGCACTTCCTGCTGCTGCGCATCGCTCTGGCGCAGGTGGAACTGTTGGAGCTCACGGGCCACCCCCATCGCCGGCGCCGCTGGCGGCTGGACCAGGGCTGGATGGAGGAGCTGCTTAATCCTTAAGGCTGCCTACTCGTGCCTATGAACAATGCCAACAAAAAAACCCCTGCGGACAGGGGCTCGCAAAAAAGTGGCTCGGGGGAGACTTGAACTCCCGACCTTGGGGTTATGAATCCCACGCTCTAACCAGCTGAGCTACCGAGCCCTGCCCAGACAGTGTAAGCGATCACGGGGACGGGCTCAGGCGCGAGGCGGCAGGAACTGCAGCGGGTTCACCGCCCCCTGGCCGGGAGGGTGGATCTCGAAATGCAGGTGGGGGCCGGTGCTGCGGCCGGTGCTGCCCATGGCGCTGATCACCTGGCCCTGGGAGACCTCCTCCCCTTCGCGCACCATCAGCCTGCTGTTATGCCCGTAGCGGGTGAGGCTGCCATCTGGATGGGTGATCTCCACCAAATAGCCGTAACCGCCATCGTGCCAACCGGCGAAGGTGACCCTGCCAGCCTGGGCGGCACGGATCGGGGTGCCCACGTTGTTGGCTACATCGATACCGCGGTGCATCCGGCCCCAGCGCCAGCCGTAGCCGGAGCTGAACATCCCCTCCGCCGGCCAGATCCAGTTGCCGCCGATCACGCTCTCCGGATTGAACACCGGCGGGGCGTTGCTGGGGGTGGGGCCGAAGCCGGGCAGTTCGGGCCAGCTGAGGCCACCGCTGGTGGCCGGCTTCATCGCCAGCAGGGTGCGGACGCGGGCTGGACCTGCCTGGGCGAGGCGCACCTGGCTGCCCACGACCAAGCCCACGGCCTCAATGCCGGGGTTGAGCTGCAGCAGCTCACGCACAGTCATGCCATAGCGCTGGGCGATGAGCTGCAGCGTGTCGCCGAAGCGCACCACCGCCGAACTCACCAGCGGCGGTGGGGCCTGCACCGGGGGCGTGCGGCGCAGCTGCTCGGCGTTGAGCGAGGCCAGGCGGCCCACTTCGCCCGATCGCTTGCTGGGCACCGCCAGCCAGTCGCCACCGAAGAAGCGGTGGTCTTCATCCACGTTGTTGAGACGGGCCAGGCCCGATTCATCCACGTGCAGCTGGCTCGAAAGCTCTTCGATGCTCACCGGCTGCTTCACCTGAACCCACACCCGCTCGGTGGAAGGCGGCAGTGAAGCCAGCAAATCGTTCTCTGCCTGGGACCGGCTGCCGCTCTCGTCGGCCAGTACCCCCACCAGGGGGGCCAGCAACGCAGGAGAGAGAAGGACGGGTAGGTACCAGGAGCGGGGCTTCATGCAGTTCACCCAAACGGACAAGACCTGGTGGAGAAGCCGACATCCCCAGGTCGGCCAGACAGTAGCGTGACGACCCCTTCTCATCAAGTTTCAAGGACGACAACCCGCCGCGGGTGTTGGCCTGACCTATGGGTTGCAGCGGAGCTGCCGCTCTGCCTCGAACAGCACCACCCCCACCGCAACCGAGAGGTTGAGGCTGCGCACCCCGCCGCAACCCTCCGCTGCGGAGCCCTGCCCAGCGGCACAGCGCATCGGGATCGTGAGCCGGTGGTTGGCATGGGCCATCACTTCTGGGGGCAGGCCGTCGGTTTCACGCCCGAACAGCAGCCAGTCGCTCTCCTCATATTCGAAGCGGCTGTAGTCCTGCGCCGCCCGGCTGCTGAGGGCCAGCAACCGACCGCCCTGCTGCCGCCGCCAGTCCAGGAACGCTTCCAGGTGCGGGTGGCGATGCAGCTTCACCCAAGGCCAGTAATCCAGACCAGCCCGCCGCAGCGTGCGGTCACTGATTTCAAACCCCAGCGGTTCGATCAGATGCAGTTCTGATCCCGTGGCGGCGCAGCTGCGGGCCACATTGCACGTGTTCGGGGGAATCCTGGGCTCGAACAACACGATCCGCGGCATCAGCTGTCTTCGTCGGCGGGAACCGGCAGGCTGCAGCGGAGCAGGTCGATCGCCCGGCCCTGCACCACCAGCCAGGCGGCATCACAGCGCTCGGTGAGCATCCTCTGCACCCGCCCCAGGCGATCGCGGAACCGCCCCCCGGCGGCCGTGGCAGGGACCACGCCCCAGCCCGTCTCTTCGCATACCACCAGCAGTGCCGCCGGGCAACGATCGATCGTGAGCAACAGCTGCTGCAGCTGCAGGCCCCATTCCTCGGCTTCGGCATCGAGGTGGGCGGCCACCCAGGTGCCGAGAGAGTCGATCAGGGCCAGCTCCCCTGGCCCCAGCTGGTCGAGGGCTTCGGCCAGGGCTCCCTCCACCTCCCGGCAGCGCCACAGCGACGGACGCCTGCGGCGATGGCGCTCCAGCCGCCGCTGCCAGGCAGGATCGTGCTCAAGCACGGGGCCGGTGGCCAGGTACACCACAGGCAGCCCACTGGCGCCGGCCAGATGTTCGGCCCAGCGGCTCTTGCCGCCGCGGGCCGGGCCGCTGACCACAACAAGACGTTCTTTCACGACCGATCAACCACCATCCATGTTGCGCAGGGTGGCAACGGAGGAAGGAGACACCCTGTTGAGATAACGGAAAATCCAGTACTTGAAGATCGTTGCCAGTACCACAGGGAACGTGGCGATGAACAACATGATGAAGTTTTCCCGGGCTGGCAATCCGAGATGCTCGGAAACGCCCCCTAGCAGCACGGTCCAGCCCTCCGGACTGTGGAAGCCGACAAAGATATCGGTGAACAGGATGATGCCGAAGGCCTTGGCGCTGTCGCTCAGTCCGTACACCATCTCATCGATGAAACCACGCAGAACCTGAATATCCCGCTGGCCGAAGAAACACACCAACGTGAAGCCCACCAGACCCAGGATGTCAGCGAAGACATTCTTCACTGCCTTGGTGCTTTCTTCATCGGCTTCCTGCTTCAGTTCCCGCGCTTTCTCGGTGAGCTTGGTGTGCAGTTCCTCCCGCGTCGGCAGGGGCTGGTCATTCAACAGGGCATCAAATTCAATCTCGGATTGATAGAGCCGCAACTTCTGGGCCGCCTTCTCCTCCAGCTGCGGTTTCGGGTAGGTGAGAAAGGGGGAATTGGCTGCGTAGCGATCCACCAGGGGAGACACCAGGAAATTGCGGCTCACCTGCTGCACCAGCACCGGCACCAGGATCATCAGCAGCAGGATGCGCAGCGAGACCAGCGTTGAATCACGGCGGCGACGGAAGCCAGCCACCACATTCGCCTCCGCATTCGGATCCAGCTGGCGACGCACCTGATCCACCACCCCGATCAGGCTGCGGGGCAGGATTTCGGGGGAGCGGCTCAGGGTTGGCAGCGTCTGACGGGTCTGGTCATAGCGGGAGAGCACCGACTCGATCAGTTGCAACTGGCGCAGCTCCTGGCCGGCCAGCTCCTGGCGATAGGGACGCACCTGCTCCAGGGTGTTGCGGCACACCTGCATCGCGGCGCGGAACCGGCGCAGCAGCTGGGCCTGCATGCCCCTGGGAATCCGCAGCTCCAGTTCCGGTCGTACCGGTCGGTCGTTGTAGTGCTCAAGCTCGATGCTCTGGATCAGCAGCGCTGATTCGTAGCCGCGTTCGAGATCACTGCTGAGGTCCAGGCTGCGGGCCCGGCCGAAGGTACCCATCCAGTCGGTCAATCCCATGGCGCAGGGGCGGGAGGGGGGAATTCGGATCGATCAGCGGGAAAAGACCCACCAGGTGAGCATCGGCACCAGGGTGCCGACCACCAGCAGCACCACGACCCACGTGAAGGCATTGCTGCTGGCCGTTTCCTCCTTGCTGGGGATATTGGTGACCACGGCCTCCCGCTCCACCAGCTCCGGTTCGCCCGGATCCTCGGCACCGGCGAGCACGGTGGTGAGGCGCTGCAGGCCATCCACGGTGGCCTGCCGATAGCGCTCCCCTTCCCGCAGCGGGATGGCCATCGTGGTGCGGGCGGTGCTGCGCAGGAGCTCAGCGGGCAACTGCCGCTCCAGAGTCGGCGAAGCGACCACGGCCGCACTGCGGCTGGCCCCATCGATCAGGAGCAGCAGCTGCGGTTCGGTGGTGGCCCCGCCACTGGCGCGGGCCTCGGTCCAGCGCTGCAGCACCTGCCGGCCGAGATCCTCAAGGCTGAGGCCGTAATCGAGGCGGTTCACGGTGACCAGATGGGCCTCCACATGCTTTTCCTCGAGATCGTCCAGCAGCTTCTCGATTTCATTGCTGCCGGCACGGCTTAGCAGGTCGGCGGTATCGAGCACATGGCTGGCGGGGGGATCCGCTGGCAGATCGCCAAGGCCCACAGCTAGAGCCGGGGCCACGCTTCCCCACACCAACCCCAGCACAAGAAACAGCGGGGGCAACAGACGGGAGAGGGCGCGGATAGCGTGGAGGGCGCGGGCCAAGGGCTTCGGGCGGAACCTGCCCAGTCTGCCGTCAGCCGGCCAGGCTGTCGCGGTTCAGCAGCGTGATCACCTCCAGAATCTGGGCGCTGCGCTCCCGGGGGAGCGAAAGCTGATCGGCCATGGTCGCGAGCAGCTCGCTCTCCACGGCATCCACCACCCGGTCACAGTGCACCAGCTGGGCTGCCATCGCCAGAGCCGTTTCTTGCTGTTCCTGACTGAGGGCGGAGATGGCCTGACGCAGCAGTTCCTGCCAGCCGAGGTTGCGTAGCTGGGTCAGCAACCGGTCAAACAGATCCCCCATCTCCCGTTCCGAGCGCTGCTGGTAGGGACTGCGGCACTCCAGCTGCTGGCGCAACGCCTGGGCCTCTTCGCGATCCAGGACGCCATCGCAGGCGACTGCCACCAGGGCAATGGCCGCAAAGGCCTCTTCGGGGGTCATGAGCCGGGCACGCAACCTGTTCCCATTGCAGCAGCAATGGGCCGATCCGGCATCGTGGGGGGGCCTTCCGTTGGGGAACCCCCGCATGGCGATGTCCACGGCAGCCCGCAGCGTTGTGGCCATCGGCGGCACTGGTCTGGCGCTGGCGGTGCTGAATCAGATGACCGCCCCCCAGCTCGACCCTCCGCTGGAGCGGGCTGCCGTGCTGGCCAGCATCCTGGCGGTGCTGCTGATGCTGGTGGGGCTGCTCTGGGAACGGGTGCAGCCCGAGGCGGCGGCCCGCTCCCCGCTCACCGGCAAGGAAGGCCTGCGGCTCAGGGCCGACCTGAGCGAACCGCTGCGGCGGGAACTGGCCTGGGGCAGCACGATGCTGCTCACCGCCACCCCTGCCGCCGTGGTGCTGCTCCAGTGGAACGGCACCGTCCTGCTGCACCGGGGACTGCTGGCCGACACCGACTACGAGGCTGGTCCGATAGCCCGCCGCTGCCAGCAGAACGGCAAGGCGATCTCCCTGGTGGACCTGCGCCTTTATCCCGGTCGAGAGGAATTCAGCGGCCTGCTGGCCGACCTGCCTTCGGTGCTGGTGCAGCCCCTCGGGGCGGAGGGGTTGCTGCTTCTGGGGGGATGGTCAGCCCGTTGTTTCAGCCGCAGCGATCTGGCCTGGATCGAGGGCTGGGCCCAGCGGCTGCACCAGGACTGGGGCCCCACCCTGAGCGAGGCTTTCAGGGGCGACGGGGTGGAGGCACCCGGAAGCGACTGACCACCCGGCCGCCGGGGCTGCTGGCCTCGATGCTGCCACCGCTGCCGAGCCTGCCGCTGAGGCGTTCGGCCCGGATGCTCTGGCTGTTGGTGCTGCGCTGGAGTTCCACGTCGCCCGCGGCCTCGATTGTCTCGGTGCTCCAGTTCCAGAGGCAACGGCCCGCCCGCAGGCTCTCGCCGGGCCGATCCAGCAGGCAGCCGGCCGGAATCTCCACCAGGCTTTCGTTGCCGGACACCCGTAACGACTGCCCCCGTACCTGCAGATCCTGGCGCTGGCCGCTGAATGGTGCATCGGTGCGGATCCGGTTGCCCTCGAGCATCACCTCCACCTGCTGGGCCGTGAGCGTGGTGCCCTCGACTGGATCGTCGAAGCGCACCGGTGCCAGCAGCGAGAATCGCTGTTCCCGGGTGTTCCCCTGCAGGCCACTGGCGCTGAGGGTCTGGGGCGCCAGGCCGCCGGCACGGCCGCGAGGCCGGCGCGTGGCCTGTACCGGCCCTGCGGCCTCGAGGCGGCCGCTGCCGGGATGCCAGTCCAGTTGCGCCACCGTCAGAACCGTTTCGGCTGCCCCGGGCGGACCCGCGCTGGGCTGGAACGCTTCGGCCCAGCGCTCCAGGCGCGGTTTCCCCCGCAGCTGCAGCACCTCCTTATCGAGCAGGAAGCGGGCTTTCTCGGCCACCAGCCGGTTATGGCGATCCAGGGCTTCGGGGTGGCGATCCAGCTCCATCCGGCGCTGGGAGGGGAGCCAGCGCACCTGGGAGGCGCGGATCAGCACCGGCTCCGCGCCGAGGCGCTGCAGGCGGATCTTCCCCTCCAGCTGAATCACATCGCCGTCGTTGAGCACGACCCCGCTGGAGGCTTCCACCCGATAGAGGGGCTTGCCTTCGGCATAGATCACGCCCCTGGGCTTCAGGGCCTGGGCAACGCGGCGGCGAATGTCGTAACGAGCTTCAGGACTGGTGAGTTCCCAGGCGGGCTGCCCTCGGCTGTCCTGCTGGCGCAGGTTGAGGGAGCGGAACACGAACGGCGGGGAGGGGTCGTCGCCCGGCGTGCTGGGCCGCCCACAGGCGACCAACGTCCCGATCAGCAGCACCGGCAGAAGGCGCTTCACAGGGGGGAATCGAGCTCCAGCCTCTGCATCACCGGTGTCGGTTCGGGCAGGGGCTGGCCCGCCGTCAGCCCGCCCCATGCCAGCATCCCGGGCCAGAGCCCTGGATCGATACGGCAGCCGCTGCCGGAGGCCAGCTCCTCCTGGCCGAGTTGCTGCAGCATCCGGCTGGATAGTTCAGGCAGCAGCGGCGCCAACAACACCGCCACGATGCGACTGGTTTCGAGGACCGCGTAAAGATCGGAGCCAACGGCTTCCTGATTCCCCTCGGTTTTCATCTGCTTCCAAGGGGCCCTGTCGTTGAGGAAACCGTTGGCTTCCCCCGCCAGCTTCAACACGGCCTCAGCGGCGCTGCGGAAATCGAGTACGTCCATGGCCGCCTCGAAACTGCTGCTGGCGGCGGTGGCGGCGACGGCCAGAGGGTGGTCGCTGGCGGTGGCCTGTCCGGCAGGGGGGACGGCATCCTCAAACCATCGCCGCGCCATCGACGAGGTGCGGTTGAGCAGATTTCCGATCGTGTTGGCCAGATCGTTGTTGACCAGATCCGTGAACCGCTGCTGCTGGAAATCCCCATCCTCCCCGAAGGGAATGTCGCGCAGAAGATACCAGCGCACCGCATCGCGACCGCAGCGCTCCAGCAACACTTCGGGATCGAGCACGTTGCCGAGCGATTTGCCCATCTTCTGGCCCTCACGGGTGAGGAATCCATGGCCGAACACCCGATCGGGCAGCTCCAGTCCGGCCGAAAGCAGCATCGCCGGCCAGAACACGGCATGGAAACGCAGGATGTCCTTGCCGATCAC